>Ga0255764_10000500_pt1 | contig 34365 bp, 30 predicted proteins | sample 071ome_30_FD_179964 | JGI IMG/M metagenome (GOLD analysis project Ga0255764, IMG submission 179964) | Coastal salt marsh microbial communities from the Groves Creek Marsh, Skidaway Island, Georgia - 071406AT metaG (version 2) | ecosystem: Environmental > Aquatic > Marine > Intertidal zone >... | reverse complement strand
GGCAAAAAAAAAAAAAAAAAAACTAAAATTCAAATCAGCGGACCTCTTCATTAAGTAGGGGCCTTGAAAGGATTTTATTTTGTAGCGAATGGGGAAGTGCTGAAGCGTTTTTCCTACTTCCTAGAGATAAAAAATCTCTAGTAGCCTTCTTTAACTAAAGAAAAACAAGGTTTTAAAATTTTAAAAGTTAATTTTACCGCAGATTCCAAAAGATTGAAAAACAACATGATTAGACAAAACCAGGAACGCGTGGTTCTTTCTAATATCCAGCCTCAACTTGAAGAGGGGAATTATGCTGTCAAGCGCATTGTGGGGCAGCAGCTTCTCGTAACTGCAGACATACTGTGTGACGGGCATGACTTCTTAGCCGCAGCATTGTTGTACAAACACGAATCCCAACGTAATTGGACAAGCGTAAGGATGAAACCGCTCGAAAACGACAGTATGCAAGCTGCATTTACAGCAACAAAACAAGGGAGCTATTTTTATAAAATAGAAGGATGGGTAGATGAGCCTTTAAATTGGTTATACGGTATAGAAAAGAAAATAGAAGCCGATCTTAATGTTACTTCTGAACTCCTTGAGGGAGCGGTTTACCTAAGGGAAATAGTGAAAAACAAGGATACAAAAGAAGGAACAAAGTGGCACAAACTCATTCAACTCCTAGAAGATGAAAAGTCCTATCAAAAAGCCGTTGAAGCAGTAAAGGATCCCGAACTTAAGTCCTTGTTTACAAGTCATCCTTCGAAGTTTTTAAAGGCTACCTCTAAAGAATTCCCTTTGTATGTAGACCGTAAAAAAGCCCTTTTTAGTACCTGGTATGAATTTTTTCCACGCTCAGCAGGGACAGCACCCGGTACGCATGGAACATTTAAAGATTGTGAAAAACTGTTGCCCCGAATTGCCAAAATGGAATTCGATACGCTTTATTTTCCCCCTATTCAACCCATAGGGGAGGTAAATAGGAAGGGAAAAAACAATGCGACTGATGCAGGGGAAGGGGATGTGGGATCCCCTTGGGGAATTGGTTCACAATATGGAGGCCACAAAGACCTTCATCCTGAATTGGGCACCTTATCCGATTTTAAGGCATTAGTAAAAAAAGCAAACCAACTGGGTATTGAAATAGCAATGGATTTTGCCCTGCAAGCCGCACCCGATCACCCATGGGTAAAAGCTCATCCAGCGTGGTTTAAATGGCGCCCCGATGGTAGTATTCAGTATGCTGAAAATCCCCCTAAAAAATACCAAGATATACTACCCCTTTATTTCGAAACCAGTGATTGGAAAAACCTTTGGGATGAGTTGTTGTCCTGTGCGCTCTATTGGGTAGAGGAAGTAGGAATTAAAATTTTTAGAGTAGACAACCCGCACACTAAACCTTTTAAGTTTTGGAATTGGTTGATTGCTCAGGTAAAGAAAAAACACCCAGATGTCCTCTTTTTAGCAGAAGCATTTACGCGCCCTAAAATTATGGATCAGCTGGCAAAAGAGGGGTTTACTCAGGGTTATTCTTATTTTACTTGGCGCTTTTCTAAGCAGGAACTCACTGAATACATGGAACAACTTACCAAGGGACCTCAAAAAGAATTTTACCGACCCAACTTCTGGCCCAATACCCCAGACATCAATCCCTATCATTTACAAGGAGCCAATGAAGCCCAACACCTGATTCGTTATTTTTTAGCGGCCACTCTCAGCTCCAATGTAGGTATTTATGGACCTGTTTTTGAAATGATGCATTCTGAAGCCGTCCCCGGAAAAGAGGAATACCACAACAGTGAAAAATACGAATTCAAACAGTGGGATTGGGAAGCAGAAAATAAAATTATGGTTCTGATTAAAAAAATTAATGAGGCGCGAAAAATATTACCTTCTCTTCAGCAGACCAATCAAATTGAATTTTGTGAAATCCATAACGACAAGCTGATAGGGTATCTAAAAAAAGACGAGAATAATTCTTGCTATACTTTAATGATTGTCTCTCTCGATTCCTATTATACCCAAGAGGGCAGTGTAAAAATTCCCCTTTCACAAATAGGATTGAATCCGCAAGCCAACTTTACTGTAACGGATGTCATAACAGGAAATCAATATCAATGGGGACCCGACTGGAATTATGTCAAAATACATCCCTCATTGCCTTTTCATTTGTTTAAACTTTCAATCTGATGCAAGACAAGCTTAAAAAAGACTTTCAAAAAAGACCCTTTGAATTTTCTTGTAAATGGGAAGACGCCTTTGAAAATGAAGAATTTTTAAACGCCTTTACCAATGAAATTTTAGAGCAATATCTGCCAGAAAAGCGTTGGTACTCTGGGAAATCGAGTAGCCTCAAATACATTGAAATCAATGCGTGTTTTAAAATGCACTCTGAAAACAACCATTATTTTGGAATTTTAATAGAAGTACATTTTAAAGAGTCTTTTTTTCAAAACTTCTTTCTTCCCATTGCTTTTATGGCGGGGGAAGAATTGGACACCAAAACGCTCATTGCACCAGCGAGCTTTAATGGATTGGATGGTTTTTTGGTAGATGCGCTTCATATAGAAGAATACAGAAAATTGCTGTTTGAAAACCTGATGGAAAAATCATCAGGTTACGCTGATTTAAATTTTCACCGCTCCTCAAAAATCAGTTCTGAACCTTATGAATCCTCAAAATTTCTTGGGGCGGAGCAAAGCAATACTTCTATTGTTTACAACAATAAATATATTCTTAAAATCTTCAGAAGAATTTACATCAGCACCAATCCAGATTATGAAATTAGCCGATTTTTAACAGAAGTGGCTGAATATCCCAATACCCCAGAATACGCAGGGAGTGTTAATTTAAATGTAGGGGAGGAAGACGATACCATTACCCTGGGCTTAATGCAAGATTTTATAGTAAGTGAGGGCGATGCATGGAATTCTTTTTTAAAAGAAATTGATGGCGTTTTTTCAGCCATTGATCAAAAGAAAATTGATTTTGAAAGCATTGAAGACGTTGTATTATATAAAAAAATTAAACGTGTCAACTTACCCGATTCCCTTTTGAAATGGACAGGGAAAGATTTCTTTTCTAAAATAGAACGGCTTGCCCAACGCACAGCAGAAATGCATGTTGCCCTGGGTTCTGACACTAGAGACACTGCTTTTGTACCCCAAAACTTTAATGGCGATTATGAAGTATGGCTTAAAAACAGGCTCATCTATCAGTTTCAAAACCGCTTGAATACAATTGAAAACAATTTACATAAGCTCAGTGGGGAATCCATGGAAATGGCGCAAGTATTTCTGTCCAAAAAGAAAGAAATACGACGACGCTTTTTGGATTTCAATTGGACCAAATTAAAAAGTGAGCGGATACGAATACATGGCGATTTTCACTTGGGTCAGGTCTTAGTCAAAGAGGGAGACTTTTATATACTTGATTTTGAAGGGGAACCAGAAAGCACGATTCGAGATAGAAAAGTAAAGCAACCCCCCATTAAAGATGTGGCAGGAATTCTACGCTCCTTTCACTATGCGATCTATTCAGTCATTTTAAATAATCCTCAGAAATACCAAATAGAAAAAGAGCAGGCGATGCAGTTTGGTGATAAATTATACAATTACATAGTCGGTGTCTTTTTAAGTGACTATATCAATTTTGTTCAAAAAAACAATCTGAATATTGGCTATCTCAAAGAAGTGGAATTTTTATTAAAATACACCATGCTCGAAAAAGCCGTTTACGAGTTGGGTTATGAATTGAATTCAAGACCCCGATGGGCCCTCATTCCTTTAAAGGGGATTTTAAGTATTATCAGCGAACCACAATAGAATGGAACAACGAACAATAGCACACTCGCTTTTTACCGATTTTGATATTTCCTTATTCAAAGCGGGGAAACATTATAATCTTTTTGACCTATTGGGAGCCCATCCCATGACCTTAAATGGGGTTCAAGGCACTTATTTCGCCGTATGGGCCCCTTCGGCAAAAAAGGTCTCCGTGATAGGAGATTTTAATTATTGGCTTGAATCAGACCATGCTTTGAATGTCCGCTGGGACGGCTCAGGTATCTGGGAGGGATTTCTTCCAGGAGTAGGGCACGGAAACCTCTACAAATACAAAATCCATTCTCACCACAATGGAGAGGTAAGCGAAAAAGCAGACCCTTTTGCTCGGTTTTGTGAGCAGCCTCCAAAAACAGCTTCTGTAGTTTGGGAGGAAGCCTATACATGGAAAGACAAAACGTGGCTTACAAAGCGAAAAAAAACAAACCAGCTGGATCAGGCCTTTTCCGTTTATGAAGTCCATCTGAGTTCTTGGAGAAAAAAACCGGACGGAACTTCCTTAACTTATGAAGAGCTCGCTAAAGAGTTGGTGAGTTATGTTAAAGAAATGGGCTATACCCATGTTGAATTTATGCCCATCATGGAATACCCCTACGATCCCTCATGGGGGTATCAGCTAACAGGGTATTTTGCTCCCTCATCCCGTTTTGGAAACCCGACAGCATTTAAAGGACTTATTGAAGCTTTTCACAAAGAAGGTATTGCAGTACTTCTAGATTGGGTCCCTTCGCACTTTCCGAGCGATGATCACGGTTTAGGAAACTTTGACGGGTCTCATTTGTATGAACATCCAGACCCTAGAAAAGGCTACCATAAAGACTGGAAAAGTTTGATTTTTAACTACGAACGCCCTGAAGTGCGTGCTTTTTTAATTTCGAATGCCGTATTTTGGATGCAAGAATATCATATTGACGGTCTTCGTGTAGACGCCGTTGCTTCTATGCTTTATTTGGATTATTCAAGAGAAGAAGGAGAATGGGAACCCAATGAATTTGGCGGGAGGGAAAATTTGGCAGCCCAAGGTTTTTTAAAGGATATGAATTTTGAATTGTATTCTCGCTTTGAAGGGATTCAAACCATTGCAGAAGAATCTACAGCTTTCCCTATGGTCAGCAGACCCACCGATATCGGCGGCCTTGGCTTTGGTATGAAATGGATGATGGGTTGGATGCACGATACGCTAGCGTATATGAAAAAAGATTCCGTTTACAGAAAATACCACCACAATGAAATTTCTTTTTCACTCACCTACGCTTTTACTGAAAACTTTATGCTGCCCCTTTCTCACGATGAGGTAGTCTATGGAAAAAAGTCAATATTAGGAAGAATGCCAGGAGATGAATGGCAACGTTTTGCCAATTTAAGAACACTTTATACCTATATGTTTACTCATCCAGGAGCCAAACTCAATTTTATGGGGGGTGATTTTGGGCAACACGACGAATGGAATTTTGAAAAAAGTCTAGACTGGCATTTAACCCAGTACAGTTACCACAAGGGCATTCAAGAATTGGTCAAAGACTTAAATAATCTTTACAAATCTGCGAAAGCCTTACACCAGCTTCAATTTTCTAGTGAAGGCTTTGAATGGTTGTCCTATGATGATTCTGAAAACTCCATTCTTTCTTATATAAGAAAAGGAAAGTCAAAAAGAGACCGTTTTGTTATACTGTGTAATTTTACACCTACCCCACACCAAGCTTATCAAATAGGAGTACCAGAGGGTAACAGCCTCTCTTTAGTATTTAACTCTGATGCTTCAAAATACGGTGGATCTGATTTTAAAATCAATAATGAATATTTAATAAGTGAAAATTATTCACATGGTAAAAATCAGTCAGTAATTTTGCGAATTCCACCATTGAGTACACAAGTGTATAAAATTTTATAAGTTTTCTTTTACTAAAAATTTTTACTTCCTTTTATTTGCAACCACTTTACCAAATTTGTTTAAATGATAACAAATACTAATTTAGAATACAAAGGCAACTTATTTCCTAAGGCCTATAAAACCCATACCAAAAAAGCAAACCTCATTGAATTTGAATCACAAAACGGAGTTTTGTTGCAAATTCATGTTTTGAGAGATTCTTTATTACGCTTTCGCTACGCCCCTGAAGGCTACTTTGAAAAGGATTTTTCGTATGCGATCGATCAAAAACAAGAACACGGCTACAGCCAATTGGACTTTAGAGAGGAGGAAAACGAATTTATTATTCTAACGGAACAAGTCCATTGTAAAGTTGCAAAAGAAGATTTAAGAATCGGACTTTACGACCCCCAAGGGAATGTCATTCTGGAGGATGAATTGGGATTTCACTGGGAGGAAAACCTAGAAGAGGGGGGAAACTTTGTCAAGATGAGCAAACAGTCTCACGACAGCGATAATTTTTATGGCTTAGGGGACAAACCCACCAACTTTAACCTCAAAGGAAAGTCCTTGTCAAACTGGAATACGGATCAGTATGCTTATGCAAAAGACATGGACGAGGTCTATAAAACAGTTCCTTTTTATATTGGCCTCTCGGATAAAAAGGCGTATGGTATTTTCTTTGACAATACTTTTAAAACTCATTTTGATTTTTGCTATGAGCGTCGAAATGTAATGAGCTTTTGGGCCGATGGAGGAGAAATGAACTATTACTTTTTTTACGGTCCTGAAATGTCAAATGTGGTCAAAGCCTATACCGACCTGACAGGGAAGCCTGAATTGCCACCCATGTGGGCCATGGGCTACCACCAAAGTAAATGGAGTTATTACCCCGAAGCCAATGTTAGAGAGTTAACTTCTAAATTTAGAGACTTATCTTTCCCCTGCGATGCCGTTTATTTGGACATCGATTATATGGATGAGTTCCGTTGTTTTACTTGGGACAAAACACGTTTTCCCAACCCGAAAAAGATGATCTCAGATTTTGAAAAAGAAGGGTTTAAAACAGTGGTGATTATAGACCCTGGCATCAAAATAGACAAAGACTACGAGGTATTCCAAGAAGGGCTGGAGCAGGATTTTTTCTGTAAGCGCGCTGACGGTGCCTATATCAAAGGCAAAGTATGGCCAGGGGAATGTTACTTCCCGGATTTCACCAATCCCAAAGTAAGGGAATGGTGGGCGGGCCTTTATAAAGGGCTAATGCTTGAAGATGGAGTACATGGAGTGTGGAACGATATGAATGAGCCGGCGGTGATGGAAGTGCCAGGGAAAACCTTCCCGAAAGATGTACGTCACAACTACGACGGAAATTTTTGCAGTCATCGCAAAGCACATAATATTTACGGTATGCAAATGGCCAGAGCGACCTATCATGGCGTCAAAAGAAACGGCTCGTCCAAACGCCCCTTTGTCATTACTAGGGCTACCTATTCAGGAGGACAAAGGTATACTTCCTCTTGGACGGGAGACAATATAGCCACCTGGGAGCACCTTTGGCTTGCTAATATTCAAGTGCAAAGGATGTCCCTCAGCGGCATGGGCTTTGTAGGGACAGATATAGGTGGATTTGCAGAACACCCCAGCGGCGAACTGTTTACAAGATGGGTGCAGCTGGGCGTTTTCCATCCTTTTACCCGCGTTCACTCTTCAGGGCATCACGGCGACCAAGAGCCGTGGTCTTTTGACGAACAGGTCTTATCCATTACTAGAAAATTTGTTGAGTTACGTTACCAACTTCTCCCTTATATCTATACCATGTATTACAACTATGTAACCTATGGGGATCCTATGATCAAACCTTTGGTGTATTTTGACCAAGAGGACGCTCAAACTCATTACCGATCGGATGAATTCGTTTTTGGCGATCAATTTTTAGTTTGTCCCATACAAGAACCCAACGCACTGGGAAGAAGAATGTATATCCCCAAAGGGAAGTGGTACAATTACTGGACAAATGAAGTAGTTGAGGGGGGAAAAGAAATTTGGGTAGCAGCCGCAATGGATACCCTGCCTTTATTTGTTAAAGAAGGAGCAATTATACCAAAGTATCCCGTTCAACAGTATGTAGATGAAAAAGAAATAGACACCTTACATTTAGAGGTGTATTTTAAGGAAGGCAGAGAGCGCTCATTAATTTATGAAGACGCCCATGATGGGTACGATTACAAAAGAGGAAAATACCTCATTAAAAAACTCAAACTTTACGGAAAAAACAAAGCGCTGCTCATCGATCAATTTAGAGAAGGACATTATGAACCGCGCTATAAAAAAGTAAAATTAAAGTTTATAGGACTGCCCTTTAAACCGAGCAAAATAACTGTAGATACCGAAAAGGTTAGCTTAACGGAACTGCAGTACAACAAGAAAGAACAAACCATCGTTGTCGATACAAACTTTCACTCATTACTAATCAATTAAAATTTTAATTTAAATCAATTTTATCATGGCTATTAGCAAAAACTATCTCAAAACAAAACCCGTTTGTAAAATCACTTTTGAAGTTCCTTCTGAAGCAGAAACCCTTTCTGTAGTGGGAGATTTTAATAATTGGGATCTTCAATCTACCCAATTAAAAAAATTAAAAAATGGGAAATTTAAAGGAAACATCAACCTTGAAAAAGGAAAACAGTATGAATTCAAATACGTTTCAGATGGGACCAATTATTTTAATGACGAACAAGCAGATGCATATCTCTTTAATGATTATGCCGGTTCTGAAAATGGAGTATTAAGTCTTTAAATTGAAAACTTATACTTTATGAGGAGGTGAGGCCAGTAGCTTTACTCACTCAAAACCTTAGAAAAAGCCCTGCTTTACTGCAGGGCTTTTTTTGTATATATAAACCAGAATTACACTAATATCATTATTGCAGAAAGCACAATCCCTGCAAGTGTAAAATAGATGGCTTTTTTAAAGATATCCGTCTGAGGTAAAAACATCCAATAGGCTGAAAACACAAAAAACAACAATGCAACACCAAAAAAGAGATTAAAATAGTAAAGGGGAGAGTTGTTGGTGGCTTTGTGCATTTTTTCCATCATCCCTAAAAGTTTGGGTGGCTGAGAATCAATATAACTCAAAGCCCCCGTTTCTTTGTTGTACTGCACTTCTTTAGCTCCTCTAATTTGTGGAGGCTGTTCCAAACCCTTTTCTATGATTTTTTCAACTTGTACTTCTTTTTTAAACGTATCTGTAGTTCTATAGGTTAGTGTAATCCCCGTAAGGGCATACATAAACATGATGCCAGCAAGGAAAAACCCTAAGTATCTGTGAATAACGCGTACTTTATTACTAATGTTTCTATTGTTTAAACTCACTGAGGTATTGTTTTAGTTTTATTTGACAAAAGTTGTTTCACCTGGTTTAATTGGAAGAAATAGAAGTTCTTTCCAGATAGGTGTTTCGAATCATTTTCGCTGTTTGATATCCCGTTTGATGACTCCATCCTGGGGGGTAAAAAATGTATTTCAATTTGTTTAGCAAACCAGGAGCATTAATAACATCTTTTCCAAGGTGGATGATTTCTCCAAAATATACTTCTATAAAATTACCAGAATTAATGGGTCTGGTAATCCCATAATCTATCTCTAAATTGGGATCTTCCTCCTGGTAGGTTCCAAAAATTCGATCCCAAATATTTAAAAGATTACAATAATTGGTGTCCAAATACAAGGGATTTCTAGCATGGTGTACTCTGTGATGTGAAGGGGTGAGTATAAATTTGTTCAAAAAACCAAAGCGAGCATCTTTGATGAGGTTTTCACCGACATGAATAAAGGCTCCATAGGTCCCATCTATGAACATAATGGTGAATAGTAGGATGGGTTCAACTCCCAATAGGATACAAATAGAGGTTCGAATAAAATCCGCATAAGGTGCTTCAAGAAAAAAATGAGCATGGGTAACACTTAAGTTCATTTCCTCGGGACTGTGATGCGTTGCATGAAGGCACCAAAATAAGCGTACTTTATGTGCCAGAAAGTGGTAAATAAAATGAGCAAATTCCCAAACCACATAGCCGTAAAGAAACCAGTACCACGTCATGCTTGTTTCGACTAGTGCATAGCGCTGAAGTGCTCCGATACAAAAGGCTACCATTCCAATGGAAATGAACCTTCCAACAATCCGATTAAACAAATAGATTAGAAAAATCACTTTGTACACTTTTGTTTGTGGTTTTTTATAGACAAAGCCCAATAAAAGTTCTAAAAAAATTAGGAATGGAATAATAGGAACAATTAGAGCAACAATACCTTCATAGGTTAAAAAAAGACTGTAGTCCTTTTGCTGTATAAGTTCAATAAATTGATTGACCCCAAAAAAACCAACGATTTCATTCCAAAGTGACTTGAGTACAGACATGGATACTAATTTTAAAATAAAAATATAGGAATTATTTAAACTTTAAAGGGGATTTCTTGTCAATAAATTGTGCTATAAGGTATTCATATACATAAAGCTCTCAAATAGGTTAATTCAAAATATTGTTATAGCTTCGCAAAAAATTGTTAAACAAAATCTCAGATTGTGGCTATTAAACACTTTGGCTAGGTCAAAGTGTTTTAGATTATACCTAAAAATCAGAGAAAAAGCACTTTATTTTTAAACAAATGTCTAAGTATTCCTCCCTAAAAAGTGTAAGAAAATGGATTCTATTGGTATTAGGATTTGTTCTCATCATACTTTCAATTCAAATCTCAAAGAAAATCATCGACAGCAATCCTCCACCGAGAAGAAAAGCCGAAAACACGCTAAAGGAAGTTTATACTCTTCAAGTAAAAAACGGTCCCTACCAGGTTCAAATTCCATCGAATGGGGTTTTGAGAGCGTATAAAAGAATACAGATTACTGCACGAGTACAGGGGGTAATGCAAACCATACAACCGCTTTTTAAATCGGGACAACAATACAGCGCGGGTCAAACACTAGCCAAAATAGAAGCTTCAGAATTTCGTGCAAATGTCATAGCACAACGTGCAGCTTTATACAATCAAATAACCTCTGTTTTACCAGATCTTCAGTTGGACTTTCCAGAGGTCTATTCCCAATGGAGCAATTATCTCAAGAGCTTTGATTTGGAACAACCTACTCCTCAATTGCCTGATATGGCTGAAAATGTTCGTCTTTTTGTATCGGGTAGGGGAATCATCTCTTCTTTTTACGCCCTTCAAAACTTGGAGCAGACCCTGACTTTTTATCAAATTAAAGCTCCATTCAGTGGAGTATTAGTCAGTGCGAATGCCACAGAGGGATCTCTTATCCGCCCAGGACAAGAGCTGGGAGAATTCATAGCTCCTGGAGATTATGAACTAATGGTAGCACTTCCCAAATCCTATATTAATAATATTGGTACTGGCGTGTCTGTAGCTTTGAGGTCTATAGATACAAATCAAAAATATACAGGAGTTGTAAGCAGAATAAATGCAAAAGTAAATAGTCAAACCCAAGCGGTAGAGGTTTATATACGTGTAAAAGATCCAGCCCTAAAAGAAGGCATGTTCATGGAAGCCGCTATTGATGCACTTGCTTTTGAAGATGTTTTTGCCGTAGAACGTGGATTGCTCAACGGTTCAGAACAACTCTATGTGGTAGAAAACAACAAATTGGTTTTACGCAAAGTAACTCCAATCCATTTCACAGAAACCTTAGCAATTATTAGAGGGTTAAAGGACGGTGAAGAACTCATTGCTCAACCTTTGATAGGAGCATATACGGGTATGGAGATTAAGACTGTTCCTTTTCAGCAAAACAATTAAGGCAGTACAATGAAAAAAATAATCAACTATTTTATTCGCTATCACGTTGCGGTAAACATCATCATCATTGCTTTTTTACTGTTTGGTACGCTAGGTGTAAAATCTCTTAAATCCTCTTTTTTCCCACTTACAGAATCTCATATTGTTCAAATTGCTGTAACGTATCCTGGAGCTTCTCCAGCAGAAATTGAAGAGGGTGTAATTCTTAAAATCGAAGACAATCTAAAAGGACTGGTGGGCGTAGAACGAGTGACTTCTGTTTCCAGAGAAAATTCAGGTTCGATTACCGTTGAGGTAGAAAAAGAATTGGACATCAATTTTATGCTTTTGGAGGTCAAAAATGCGGTAGATCGTGTGCCTAGTTACCCTACAGGTATGGAACCTCTTGTGGTTTCGAAACAAGAACCTGTTCGCTCTACGATAAATTTTGCACTTACTGCAGAAAACACTACACTTTTGGAGCTTAAGAAAATAGGAAGACAAGTAGAAAATGACTTAAGAGCTCTTCCAGGGATCTCTCAGATTAATGTAACGGGCTATCCAGATGAAGAAATTGAAATTGCCGTAGATGAAAATAAGTTATTGGCCTATGGGCTCAGTTTTGCCTCCGTTGCTCAGGCGGTTTCCAGATCAAATATTATCGTTACAGGTGGACGTGTTAAAACCAATGCTGAAGAATTTTTGATTCGAGCGAACAACAAGTTTTACTATGCAGATGAATTGGCAAATATAGAGGTAGTATCCTTAGCAGACGGTACACAAATTTTACTTAAAGATGTAGCTCTTATTCAAGACCGTTTTTCAGAAACTCCAAACAGAAGTTTTCTTGAAGACGATGTATTAGTAAATATTAGTGTCAACTCTACAAATTCTGAGGACGTTATCTCTTCTGCAGAGGCCGTTCGTAATTATATCGATACATTCAATAGAGAAAACAACTACGCTCAGTTGGAAATTTTGAACGATGCTTCCGTAACACTGACGGAAAGAAATAAGCTCTTGATAGAGAATATACTTCAAGGAATGTTGTTGGTCCTTCTTTTCTTATCTCTCTTTTTAAACTCGAGATTGGCGTTTTGGGTGGCTTTTGGTTTGCCGGTTTCTTTCCTCGGAATGTTCATTTTTGCGCCAATGTTTGACGTGACCATCAATGTGCTCTCTACTTTTGGAATGATCATCGTAATTGGTATTTTGGTTGATGATGGTATCGTTATAGCAGAAAACATTTACCAGCATTATGAAAAAGGAAAAACACCTTACCGAGCTGCAGTAGATGGGGTACTTGAGGTGATTCCACCAGTGGTTTCAGCAATCATCACTACAATTCTTGCTTTTGCACTCTTTTTGTTTTTAGACGGAAGGATTGGTGAATTTTTTGGTGAAGTGTCTGTAGTTGTCATGTTGACACTTCTCGTATCACTGATAGAAGCATTGGTAATCTTGCCGGCTCATTTAGCCCATTCAAAAGCTTTAATCAGAAATAAAAAAGAACCGCAAACACTTGTGGCTAAAATTTTTGCAAAACTAAGAGAGTTTAATCGTATTGGAGATCGATTTATGAAATCGTTACGGGATAAGATCTATACTCCTGTTTTAATTTTTTCTTTAAACAATCGATTTTTAGTCATTTCTGTTTTTCTGGCCATGCTTATATTGACTGGAGGTTCTTTTGGAGGTGGAATAATTAGAACGTCTTTTTTCCCAACGATTGCATCCGACCGAATTTCGATTGAATTGGTCATGCCTAATGGAACGAATGAACGAATCACGGATTCCATAATTACGCATATTGAAAAAACCTCAAAATTAGTCAATGAAGAATTTTCAGAACAATACCTCAAAGGGACAGGGAAAAAATTATTTGTCAATACAATCAAAACACTTGGTAATGGGGCTTCAAGGGCAAATTTGACGATCAATCTACTACCTGGAGAGCAGCGTCCAGACGTCATACGTGCAAGCATGGTTTCTACCCGGATTTCAGAATTGGTAGGGCAGGTGATAGGGGTTGAAAGTATAGTATACGGATCAGGAGCAAATTTTGGAGGAAAACCTGTATCTGTGTCGCTTTTGTCTAATAATATAAAAGAGTTAAAACAAGCCAAAACAGAACTTAAAGAGGCTTTAAATTCTAATGCTCTTTTGAAAGACATAGAGGACAATGACCCTGCTGGAATTAAAGAAATCACCTTAAAATTAAAAGACAATGCGTATGCTTTAGGCTTGGATTTGCAGTATGTAATGAGCCGCGTACGCGCAGGGTTTTTCGGTGTTCAAGCACAACGCTTTCAGCGTGGACAAGACGAGATAAGGGTGTGGGTGCGCTACAAAAAAGCAGACCGTTCATCCATTACCCAATTGGAAGATATGAAAATTGACCTACCCAATGGAAACTTGGTAGCATTGAAAGAAGTAGCTACTTATACCATTAAAAGAGGGGATGTGTTGATCAACCATTTGGACGGGAGAAGAGAAATCCAAGTTTCCGCAGACCTTAAAGACGCAGAAGAAACCTCAGGTACAGATGTGATGAATGACATCAGAACCAATATTATGCCTAAAATACAAGAACGACATCCTTCAGTAAGTGCTTCTTATGAAGGACAAAACCGAGAGGCGTTTAAATTGATCAACTCACTTTCCTCAGCAGGTATCCCCATACTCATTCTGATTTATATGACTATTGCATTTACATTCCGCAGTTTTTCACAGCCTGTATTGTTATTTTTATTAATACCTATTAGCCTTACCGGAGTAGCATGGGGTCATTGGATTCATGGATTTCCTGTCAATATACTTTCCTTACTAGGTGTTATTGCTCTTATTGGTATTATGGTAAACGACGGTCTGGTTCTCATAGGAAAATTTAACAACAACCTCAAAGAAGGTTTCACTTTTAATGAAGGATTGATTGACGCGGGCAAATCCCGATTTAGAGCCATCTTTTTAACTTCAGCAACTACTGTAGCAGGTCTGACTCCTCTTATTTTAGAAAAAAGTAGGCAGGCACAGTTTCTTAAGCCAATGGCAATATCTGTTTCTTATGGAATTGCTTTTGCAACCTTGTTGACACTGGTGATGCTCCCCATTTTCCTGTCGTTAAACAATCAAGTAAAAGTAATTTTCAAATGGCTTGTTTCTGGAGAGTTTCCTAATCAAGAAACGGTAGAAAGAGCCGTGATTGAAAAAGTAGAGGAGGAAAAAAGGAAACAATTAGAGGGACCAAAAAAGAACAAAGCATGAGAATAATTCAAATAACTACTCTTTATCTATTTTGTGTTTTAGGGTCTTTGCAGGCGCAAGAAAAACTCACCAAAGAGGAAGCGTTGGCCTTGGCATTGGAGCAAAATTTTGGCATTCAAGTTTCTAAAAACACTACCCAGATTGTTAAGAATAACAGTGGGATTTTGAATTCGGGTTTTCTCCCCACAGTTTCTCTATCTGGTGGAGGCAATTACTCTACATCCGACGCAGAAATAGCCTTTCCGGATCAGGTAGATGAACAAGGGCAACCGCTCCCCAATAGAAATTTTAATGATCAGGAATCCGAACGCTACAATGCAGGAATCAACTTAAATTATACTTTATTTGACGGTCTAGGCAGAAGATATACCTATAAGCAGCTTAAAGAACAATATGCGTTGAGTGAATTGCAGCTCAGAGAAACCATAGAATTTACCATTCTTCAGCTTTTTGAGGTTTATTTCAACATTGCTCAGCTCACTGAGTCCAATCAGGTTTTTCAGGACAATTTGGAAATCTCTCAAGATAGAAGGAAACGGGCTGAGAGTGCTTTCGTTTTTGGACAAGGCAATAAACTGGAAGTACTCAATGCTCAAGTAGATGTTACTAATGACAGTATAAACCTTCTTCAAGTAAAGCAACAACTAGACAATGCTAAAAGAGATTTAAACTTGTTGATCAATCAGCCGATAGAACAATTATATGGTGTCGATCTTGAGGTTCGTTTTGTTTCCGAAATAGAAATTGAAACGTGGTTAGATACAGCAGCACAAAACAACATTGCTTTATTGAAGCAAAAACGCAATAATCAAATCAATGCATACGACATAAAGATAAGCCAATCTGGTTATTTACCTTCAGTTGGATTGGTGGGGTCCTACGGTTGGAACCTAAACAAAAGCCCTGCTTCTGCCTTTTTCCCTGGGACAAATAACACTACCTACTCTCTGGGGGTAGGAGCTAGCTTAAGCTGGAATCTCTTCGATGGTGGAAGGACTTTGACCCGAGTAAAAAATGCCAAGCTGGCTCTTGAAAATCAAGAACTACTGGAACAAGAGACTCAGCTGAGGTTCAATCGGGATCTTAATAACGCAAAACAAAATTACAGGAATGCCAAAGAGATTTTTGAAATTCAAAAAAAGCAAGTTGAAACGGCTACATATAATTTTGAACGTTCAAAAGCGCAATATCAATTAGGCTCTATCACTTCAATTGCATTTCGACAGGCCCAAATCAACCTTTCCAATGCACAAAATCAACGGGCACTTTCAAAATATCGAGCCAAGCTAGCAGAACTTCAATTGATTCAGCTAACAGGACAGCTACTTAATGTAGAGCTCTAAAGTTACAAGTTTAACCAGTAGGTCAATTTTAAGTTGATGGAGCGAAATGTAGGTCCAAACTCTCGGGTGTAGTAATTGTCATTGTAGACAATATACAAGTCTGACAGCGGAGCAAAACGCCATTGCAGCCTAGAATTAATCCCTAAATTATCGGTTTGGTTGCTGTACTGTATTAAGGTCGACCAAAAGAGGTTCTTGCTAAAGGTTACATCAAATTTTGGTCGAACCAAAATTAAATCTGCAGTAGCATAGGGCTTTGGTAAATTAATGCGATTATAATCCCATTGTAAACTCAAAATTACTTTAGGTTGGAATCGATAACCCGTACTTCCGCGATATGAAAAACGAGTACCATTATAAAAACCTCCGTAAGAAACTTCAGAGGTAAAAATAAATGGATTGGCTAGATTGGATTGATAATTAAGGCTCCAGTCGCTAAATTGATACCCTGAATCTCCTGGTAGAGGAATAGAATTTGTTGATCGTGTTGGATCAAAACTACTAGATAAATAAATGTACTGTCGACTAAATTCGAATTCCAGACGATCTTGTTTTTTAAACTCTAAAGTATAATTTACTTCAAAGTTATGATCGGTTTTTTGGTAATCTAAGTTTTGTTGAAACCACATTAAATTGAGCAAACGGAAACTGTGAGAATTGGCAATCCCTGTTTTGGGGTAAAAGGTGCGTTGAGCACTCGTTCCCGATTTGATAATACCCGTTCTAGGTATAAAACCCAAATCAGATCGGAAGTCACGATCTACATAGACCCAATTGGAATAAAATCGCCAAATCCTAGTATTGTATAGCAGCGAAGCAAAACTGGATAAGTTTCCTTCTTGATCTTCAGGTTGAAATGATTTGTGTGTATAAAACTTTCCAATCCACCTATTGTTTGCTGAAGCCAAGTTGTAGTCCAAACCGATAACCCTATTATAAGTGTCGTTTTTTTCAATAAAATCGTACTCCTTAAAAGTTTGTCGGTTTACCATAAACACACCTACTTGCGATTGGCCAAAAACTTTTCTTTGCAGGGCAAACATAGCATTGTTGTTGGATGCAATTTGATTGCTGAGGTCCTCTCTATTTTGGATGTTTAGAAAACCGAGTCTCCAATCATCATTCAGTTTCCCACTGAGTCTTACTCCTCCCAAAATAGCATTTTGTATTGAGCTACCATTAGCATTTCTCGCAATACCAATACGCCTAGAGAAAAAGGGAATGGCATCTCTAAAGCTTCCAAAGCTGCCAAAAAGATCACCATTATCAATAAAAAATTGTCTTTTTTCAGGAAGGGAAATTTCAAAACGTGTCAGATTGGTGATCACATCATCAACCTCTACGTTTGAAAAGTCAGGATTTAAAGTAACATCTAAATTTAAGCCTGTACCTACAGCTACTTTTAGATCCCCTCCGGTTGAAAAGGTATTGTCCGAGCTGTTGGAAGTAAACTCTTTGGACGTAAGACCATTGATATAAGGAATGAGGTACAGCGGTGTTCTATTTTTCTTGAGGGGCTCTTCAAAGACCATCTCCCCATAATAGCCGACATTAATAGGGATTTGATTTTGATCTACATTGGTCCAGATACTTCTTTCGTTTTTTTGAAGGTCGTAACGGTAGGATTGAAACCCCCATTTTTGGCTACCTTCTGGATATTTTAATGAAGTAAAAGGAATGGCGATTTCCAACACAAAACGGTCGTCATATTTTTTACTTGCAGACTGCCATTTGATGTCCCAAGTGAGATTGAACCCATTTATACTGGCTCCTCGTTCAGATACCAGACCTTCCCTTTGAACCCCATAGGCATTAACACCAAAAAGAAAAGCATTTTGTCCGTCTCTAAAAGTATCAAATAGAACAGTAACATTATCATTGGACCGAGCACTATAATCTCGTCTTAGTGAGCTAACTATAAAGTCACCGCCTACAGAACTTTTTGCTGTAGCACCAATGTAAATATGTGTGTCATTATAAAGTAATTTAACCTCTGTTATATCTTGTGCTTTTAGTGAGTCAGTTGGGAAAAGTTGCCAAAAATCTGAGGCGCTGTCCGCCAAACCCCAAACCGCTTCGTCCAGTATACCGTCTAAAAGAATTTCTTGATCTATTTTTTTGACAAAAACAGAGCGCTTTTCAGTTTGAGCATTAACTAGTAGTCCGCTAAAACTTAACAGGAGGACTAGCTGTTTTTTTCTGAAGTAATTAAACGCCATCGGAAATAAAGATCGTATTATGATATATTTAAAAAACTCAAGAACCTTTTAAAGGTTTACCTGAGTAAGAAAATTTAGATTCTATAAGTTCTTACACTTCTAACTAGTTAGACTCTTTTTTTTAGAAGGGTTTAATGAGATGAAAAATACTTTTTCAAAAAAATTATTTTGAAGAACTAAACTTATTTGAGTAGCGTTTCCATAGTTCCGTTTGATGCGTTTCTAAACTGATTTCACGACCTTGTATAAACGCGTGGTGGATGATGTTGGTTCGCATGTCTAAGGCATCTCCTTCAGACAGAAAAAGAGTTGCATGTTTTCCTACGGTTAAACTTCCCAATGCGGCATCTACACCTAAAATTTTAGCTGGATTAAGTGTTATAAGTTGAAGTGCAACTTCTTTATCCATACCATAGGCAGCAAAACTCCCAGCATAAAAAGGGAGGTTTCGAGTGTACATGCGTTCCATTCGACCACTTACATCAATGCTGACTAGAAGTCCCGCATCGACAAGTTGGGCTGCAAGCTGAAAGGCAGCCTTGGGGTGGTGGTCTTCATTATCAGGAAGTCTGTGAGGTCTTGAAACGATTACGGGAATGTTATTTTCTTTCAAGTAGTTGAGTTGCTGTGGCGCTTCATTTCCTCCAACGAGTACAATCTTGGCAACACCTACTTTTTTTAATGTGCTGATACCATCAACCAATTGTTTTTCGTCTTCTGCGTGTAAATACAATGTTTTTTCACCACTGAATAAGCCTTTCATCGCCTGGTAGGGAAGATGTAGGGCGTTTTTTTCAGAATCATAAACTTTAGCGCTTTCAAAAAAGGTCACTATTTTCCCAACTTGAGTAGCATAGTTTTTATTAGACTTTAAAGTAGGGTCTTCCCCCAGCCACCAGCGACCCCTTGAGTAGGGGTTAGGCCAATTTAAGTGTATTCCTTCATCTGCTTTTACAAGAGCATCTTCCCAATTCCAGGCATCGAGCTGCATTACAGAAGAGCTTCCTGAAATCAGCCCTCCTCGTGGAGCAACTTGAGCGATTAATACACCATTAGGGCGCATGCTTTCTACGATTTTAGATTCTGCATCGTAGGCTATCGCTGTTCTTACATGAGGTAAAAAATCACCGAGCTCGTCATAGTCTACCGTAGCACGAACGGCATCTATTTCAGCTAATCCTAAGCTGGAATTAGTAGCAATAAAACCGGGATAGAGATGTTTGCCTTTTGCATCAATAGTTTTTTCAAAGGCTGGAGCCACATTTGCACTGCCTACATAAGTTATTATTCCGTTGTCAAATCCTACCGCACCATTTTCAAGTACAGTTCCTGTACCTGTATGTACTACTGCATTTGTAATCAGTAAGGATTGTTGTTGTATATCTGCTGGTGTTTGTTGTGCGATGAGTGAAGTACTCAGGCTTAAAACTAATAGTAGTATGTAATTTTTCATCGTATTTTTTTAATCTAAAGTTTCACAAGTAAATTCTCTTTTTACTTCACTAGGGGGTGCTTGCGTTTCCTCTCCTTTTTCTTTTTCCATAAGCATTTGACTTAGGAGCATTCTCTTTTCTTCCTCCATCGCTTTTATCTGTGTCTCAACGTTAGCAGCATCATAGTATACTGTACCTTCGATCATGCTAATTTCAGCTTTTGCATATATGGACATAGGATGTTCGGACCAGAGTACAAGATCTGCATCTTTTCCTACTTTAACGCTTCCTATTTTATGGTCTAGATGGAGTAGCTTTGCAGGATTAAGAGTTACAAATTTCCAAGCATCTTCTTCGGAAACACCACCGTATTTAACAGCCTTAGCTGCTTCTTGATTGAGGCGTCTTGACATTTCAGCATCGTCAGAATTAAACGCTACCGTTACTCCTGCATTGTGCATGATTGCACCGTTATAAGGAATCGCGTCTTTTACTTCATTTTTATAAGCCCACCAGTCGGAAAAAGTGGAACCACCGACACCGTGTTCGGCCATTTTATCTGCAACCTTATATCCCTCAAGTATATGGGTAAAGGTGTTGATTCTAAAACCAAATCGCTCTGCCACTTTCATCAACATATTGATTTCAGACTGTACATAAGAGTGGCTTGAAATAAAGCGTTCTCCTTTAAGAATTTGACCCAGTACTTCCATCTCTATATCATAACGAGGAATTTTGGTTTTGGCTTTTTGTTTTTTAGAGAGACGATTGTAGCTGTCCCAGCTTTCGGTATATTCCTTTGCTCTTTGGAAATAATCTACAAAGACTTGTTCAACACCCATTCGTGTTTGTGGAAACCTTGAATAGCTGGACCAGTTTGATTGTTTGACATTTTCACCTAAGGCAAACTTGATAAACGGATCGGCCCCTTTAAAAAGCATATTGTCTATGGTTTCTCCCCATTTTAATTTAATAATGGCAGATCTACCTCCAATCGGATTAGCTGAACCGTGTAGTATTTGTATGGTGGTTACTCCCCCTGCTAGGTCGCGATAGAGGCCTATATCATCAGGCTCAATAACATCTTCAATGCTTACCTCTGCAGAAGAATTATGTCCTCCTTCATTAATACTGGAAGCGCCCAAATGGGAGTGTTCATCAACTATTCCTGTAGTTAAATGTTTTCCAGTAGCATCTACAATGCGAGAGCCTTCTGAATCAAGATTTTGTCCAATCGCTGCAATTTTACCATCAACGACTAAAACATCCGTATTCTCAACAATACCCATTGCTTCGTTGGTCCAAACGGTTGCATTTTTAAATAGTGTGTTTTCTGCCTTTGGTCTTTCGCTAAATCCGAAGGCTTTGTTGGGAAAAGTGAGCGGAACTGGATCGTAGTAATTAGGGACTTTGGGTTGTTTTTTCTCCTCTGAACTTGGGTTTGAAAGAGCTGAAGACCACTGAATTGATTTTCCTTCAAAGTCAACACCATTACCTTTAACAATGCCGCTAGTTGTTATTTTAGCATCCAACTGGGCAAAACTTCTGTTTTTCTCATCAATTAGAGTAAGATAAAGCCAATCTTGATTGTAGTTTACTTTTGTTTTTAATTTGAGTGAGTCTTTTTTAGCAACTACACTAATTTTATCTTGACTATTGGTGATTTTCACAGAAACACGCTCTTCTCCAATGGAAAAGTCATAGCTTCCGTCTATGTTTATTGTAGGGAGTTGTTTGAGCACGTGGGGTGTTCCTTTAACCCAGTTTTCAACAAGTTCACTTCCCTCTTTAAAAAGAGGTCCTGAACTCACAATAAAATTCGCAAGTTTTCCCTTTTCCAAGCTACCCAGAACTTGATCCTTCCCTAACATTTTTGCTGGGGCTGAGGTCAATGCAGCAAGTGCTTGCGCTTCAGAAAGCCCATAGGCTACTGCTTTTTTTAAGTTTTTTAGAAAATCAGCAGAAGACTTCTGACCACTATAGGTAAGCGCAAAAGGTATACCGGAATTGGCAACAGCTGCTGGATTGACAGGTGCTTGATTCCAATAGCGCAGTTGTGCTAACGTAATCTTTTTCATCAATAGAGGATCAGAAACATCATAAGCCTTGGGGAAATTAATTGGCAAGATGAGTTGTGCCTTATGTGCTTTTAGTTCATCGATAATTTCATATTCTTGTCCACTCCCTACAACAGCAAAAGAAAGCCCCATTTCGTTACCTACTTTAACTGCTCTTAGAGTATTGAGTTTATCGTTTGCATCAAAAATCTTAGGGAGATTTTTGTGTTCTATTGCTGCCTCTATTGCCAGATCTTTTTTTGTAGAGTTTCCCTGATCATACCATTTTACATCGTGATAAAACTGTCTGATTAATGCCATAGCTCCCATTACAGAACCTGGGTAGGATTGGTTTGAGGTTGTACTTTTTCTAAAAGAAAAATGTTCCGCAGCCTCTGTTGCAATCAACCGTTCTCGATCTGAAGAGTCATCACTTAGTGCAACAAGAGTACTGGTTCCTCTGTGAATTCCAGCTGCTCTATGTGTATTGACAACTCCAAATCCAGCTTGACGCATGGTTTTAGCTTCAGCTGAATTGTAGCGGTAATCTTCAATGCTGTTGTAGTCACTTATGATGTGATCGTTCCAATAGTAACCTTCCCTGCTGGGTTCGTATTGTGCGCTTCTTCCCGCACCAGCACCGCGTTTTGGAGTGGCAACACCAAAATTTGTGTTGAGGTCTATGAAAGAAGGATAAATATGAAGTCCCGATTTGTCGTAAATCCTGGTATTTTTAGGAAGTGTAATGTCTTTTCCAACAGCTACTATCCTTCCGTTGTATTCTAGTAAAGTTGCATTTTCTAAAACTTGATCAGAAGAAATATGTATTGTAGCATTTTGAAATGCTTGATAGTTACTTTCTATCGTTGATACTCCAGAATTATTGGGAAAATAGTCCTGGCTAAAGACCAGTTGTAAAGGGGCTATAAGCAGTAGCAAAAGCTTTTTCATAAATTGAGTTTGTTTTTTTTGAAAAGTATAAAAATTTTTCGAATTATATTTTCTTATAAAATCACTTTAAGGCATGCATACGAATCACTTTTGTTGTTCCTCTGTGATAGTTGCCTTCCTCCAGTGTGATTTCTTCTTCTATAGGATTTAGCAATTCAAATCCATGAAAATCTTCACGCAGTTTTTCTTTCGTGTATAGTTGTGTGAGTAGTTTGGGACCTCCTACATTTGGGTTTAATTTTTGATAATGCAAGTGATTGCTACTAAAGGCTTCCAAAATTACTGCTCCACCTTTTTTAAGGAAACCCGAAAGCTTTTGGTGATTTTGTGTTCTTACAATGTCTGGAAAATGTACATAAATTAGGGCAATCGCATCAAAAAAGTTTTTTTTATAGTCTACTTCACTTAAGGAAGCTATTTGATATTTTATTTCTACATTTTTTTCTTTGGCTAGGGCACAAGCTTTTTTATAAGCGTTAATGCTAAAATCATAGGCATAAACTTCCCATCCCATTTGAGCCGCATAGACAGCGTTTCTTCCTTCTCCTTCTGCAGGGAGTAAAATTTTCCCTGGAGTTAGGGTGTTTAGTTGTTGTTTAAAAAACACATTTGGTTCTTTGCCATAAGCATAATCAGGTTCATTATATCGTTTTTCCCAAAAGTCTTTCATGTGTTTGGTGCAATTAGTAATTGTTCAAAAAAACCACCTATTTCTTTTTGGCGATCCACAAAGTGAATTTCAAGGATCCAAAATCTGGGCTTTCCACTAGCGTCTGGTGAGCTCATGCTGATGAGATTTTCTGGATGGATGTAGTTTGTTTTAATTTCCTTTTCTAGCTTTTCATGAGGAAAATGTCCAATAAGATGTCCAGCAATAGGACCACCAAATTCCCAGCCCATTTCTTTAGCAAGAGAACAACAATAGTGGTATAGTTCTGCACCTGTTTGATTTTGTTTAGAAAAATAAAACGAACATGCTCGATACCAGGCCTTTTCAATGTCTTCCTTTAGTTTGAGTTTCATTGGGTCGTCACCTACTACATAGGTTCTGCCGTAGTCAGCCTCCCAGTCTTCAAAAATGGGTCCAAAGTCTAGGAAAACAATATCGTTGTTTTGAACGATGCGATTTTTGGGGTTTTCGTCATAGGGGAATAGTGTATTTTTTCCAGCCCTTACAATTCGTTTATGCCAATACTTTTTAATTCCAAAAAGCCCATGGGCTAATTGATAAACCTCTTTGTTGATCTGGGCCTCAGATTTACCAGCACAGATAAGTTCTTGTTTTCCGATTTCATCAAACAGCAACGCAGCTTTTTTTTCTGCTTCTATGAGTTCTTTTAAGTCATTGGTGTTTGCCATACTAATCAAACAAAGGTGTCAATTATACAGCTGACTTTGGTTTGATTTGCTCAAAAGCTTTTCTTTAAAATCTTTGTACGATTGTATTTCGTTCTGAATGATTTCCTCTCGAGGTATCCCTTCAATGCTTTTATACCATGCTTCAGAAAGTGGATGAAATTCCATTTTCAAATGCGTTTTGCTCCACATAGATAATTCGTAAATCAATGGATAGAGTTCCAGTCCAGCTTCTGTAAGGTAGTATTGTTTGATTTTTTTGTTTGTAGGGTGCAATTGGAATGCAATTAATTTGTACCGAAGCAGTTTGTGTAAACGATCTGTAAGAATATTAGTTGAAATGTTTTCTGGGGCACTTCTAAAATCCTTAAAACTGACTCTTTGTAAAAATAAATCACGTATAATTATAATTGACCATTGGTCACCCACAATTTCTAAGGCGGTACTTACTGGACAAGTAGATCTGTTGTTATTTAAAGTAATCATTTAACTATTCTAATTTTATTTAGGAAGTTGAAGTTTGCTGGCAAACTACAAAAAAAGTAATCAATAAAAAACTATTCTTTTGACAGAGGAATGGAGCAATAGTTACATGGGGGGGGGTATTATTTTGTATCTTTCACGAGAATGATAAAAGTAAAATTAGCATCTATAATGTTGTTGTGCAGTGTTTTTACACTTGCTCAAAAAATTGATGGGAATACAATTTCAAATATCTATTCCGTTCCGAATGTTAAGGCAGAAGAATTGTTTTCAAAACTTCATTTTGCTGTTGCATTAATTTACCAAGATGCTAATCAGGTCATAAAATATTCCGATTCAAAAAAAAGAATGCTGCTCAAGGCAACAGCTTTAGTACCTGTATTGGATGCATATAAATTGATGAATCCAAACGACACTTCACTTTCTGATTATATAGATTACCGTCATAATTACACCCTAATCATAGACGTAAAAGACGGAAAATACCGTACTGAATTGCGTTATCAAGATGGAAGCTATACCGATGCTCAGCTCATAGAATATAAGTTGCCGTTTCCAGCAAAAATGGATTTTACCCCAACAGATTTGGAGGCTGTTTTAAAAAAGGCAGAAAAAGACATGAGTCAAGAATATTATATGATGACCAGTAGAAAGAAAAAAGAGATCTATATTCAGTCGCAACCAAGGGTTATAAAAGAGTATCAACAAACGCTGATCGATTATGCTACACTTTTTTTTCAGTCCCTATACAAAGAGGTACTTAAAGAGGTTGCTCCAGAGGATTGGTAGTGTACAATTCTCCTCCTACTTTATTTTTTATCAATTGTAATGTATTTAATAAATCAAAAAACCATTTAATGAAACAAGCAAGTATAAATTTTATGAATACATTCACAAAAGGGAGATTTAAAATTAAAAATGAAGAAACGAGTTTAGAGCGTGGTTGCTCGTATTCTCTGATTATGTAAAACAATTGCCTATAAAAATTTAAAAAAGTGAAAAACAACATTTTTTTCTTAGTAGTATTTCTTCTGATGATAGGCTGTGCCACATCTGAAGAATTTGATGTTTTGATTCTAAATGGAACGGTTTATGATGGCAGTCTTGATGATCCTGCTATGATGGATGTGGGCATTAGAAATGATGAAATAGTAGCAGTGGGTAGTCTAACAAATAAAACTGCAAGTAAAGTCATTGATGCTACGGGGCTAGCAGTAGCACCAGGATTTATTGATTTACATGCTCATCTAGAGCCTATTTTTGAAATACCTGATTGTGAAAGTCATATCAGACAAGGAGTAACTACAAGTCTTGGAGGCCCCGACGGTAGAGGGCCTGTTCCTTTTGGTGCCTACATTGACAGTCTAGCAAGGGTAGGGGTAGGAATGAATGTTGGCTTTTTAGTGGGACACAATACCGTGAGACAACGCGTTATGAATTTAGATAACCGTGCCCCAACTGCTGAAGAATTAAACCAGATGAAAATCTTGGTTTCTCAAGCAATGGATGAAGGTGCTTTTGGCATCTCAACAGGCTTGAAATACCTGCCTGGAAATTTTTCTAAGGTGGATGAAATCATAGCTCTGTCTAAAGAGGCCGCAATGAAAGGAGGAATTTATACCTCACATTTACGTGATGAGGGATTGGAGGTTATAGCTTCCGTAAAGGAAGCAATTGCTATTTCAGAAGAGGCGGATATACCGGTAGTACTCACACATCATAAAGTTATTGGAAAACCCATGTGGGGAAAAAGCAACGAAACTCTAGCACTAGTAGATGCCGCTCGTAAACGAGGTTTGGATATTCGCATCGATCAGTATCCCTACAATGCGAGTTATACGGGTATTTCTGTTCTCATTCCCAGTTGGGCGCGCGCAGGAGGGTCTGATGCGTTTAAAAATCGTCTGAAAAATCCTACACTAAGAGACAGCATAAAACAAGGTATCGTTTTTAATATTTTAAATGACAGAGGTGGAGATGATTTGGATCGAGTTCAGTTTGCAAAGGTCAAATGGATGCCAGAACTGGAAGGGAAAACCTTGAAATATTGGTGTACACTCAAAGGCTTGGAACCTACAACAGAAAATGGAGCAGAACTGGTTATAGAAGCACAGCTTAACGGAGGAGCAAGTTGTATTTTTCATGCAATGGATGAAACTGACGTTGTTACAATTATGAAGCATCCACAAACTATGATCGCTTCCGATGGAAGACTAGTCAAACTGGGAGACGGCCATCCCCACCCAAGGTGGTATGGTACCTTTCCGAGAGTCTTGGGTAAATACGTTCGTGAGGACAAAGTTTTGAGTTTAAAAGAAGCTCTTCACAAAATGACACTCCTACCTGCTAAAGCGATGGGCCTAAAAGACCGAGGGCAAATTGTTGAAGGAACAAAAGCAGATATTACTATTTTTAACCCCAAAACCATTCTTGATCAGGCAACTTTTGAAGATCCTCATCGTTATTCTGTTGGAATAGAATACGTATTGATCAATGGAAAATTAGCTGTAGAGCAAGGTTTGTTTAACCCAATAAAATCAGGTAAAGTTTTAAAGAAAAAAGAACAATGAGCACCCTAAAAAAACCTACAATTTTATATCTCTTTCTGTTTATTTTAATTTATTCCTGTTCGGAAAAAACACTTCAGGACGAAGAAGAAATCAACGTTTTGGAAATCGCTTTAGGAGCGACAGCTCAAACACCGCCTTTTGAAGGATCTTTTGTCTTTTTTAAAGACCTGAGTTATGCTACAGGTCCCAGAAATAAATTAGATCTTTTCTTACCTAAAAGTGAAAAAATAAAGGGTGTTGTTCTTTTTTTTCATGGAGGGGCATTTTTGTTTGGCACTAAGGAGACACTCTATGAGGATGAGTTCAAAGATTTGATTGAAAAATTATTAGATGAAAACATAGCTGTTGTGAATTCGGAATACACCTTTATCAATGACCCAGATGCAGAGGGAGTTTTCACTTCGCTAGAAGACGGGACGAAGGTTATTCAATTTATAAAGGAAAAATCGAATATTCTTAATCTTCCTGAAAACCAATTTATTTTAGCTGGCGTTTCAGCAGGAGCAGGAATTGCACAATGGAATGGTTTTAGAGAAGAAACCAATAGCTCAATAAAAGGCATTGTAGCTACTATAGCTCAAAGCAGTTACGATTTATATCAATGGGAACAGCTTTTTCCAAACTTTTCATTGGATCGTTTGCGGAAAACCGAACCTGAGTTGGAAGAACTTTTATTGCGTTTTTACAACGGTGAGCCTACTCCTGAAAAAGCAATAATTTTGGATTACAGAAGTGAAATGGATGCAGATGATCCAGCGCTTTATGTGTATAATCCTGTTTATGAAGAAAATTTTATTACTTCAGAGAACACAATTGATTTTAATGTACTTTTTCACAGCTACAAACACGCTGATTTTTTAAGAAAAAAAGCAATTGAAGTAGGTCTAGAATATTCTGGTGCGTATCAAGAATCGCCTCTCGATTTTATTTTAAGAACACTCAATAAGTAGTCAATAAACAGAAAAGAGGTGTTTTTTCGTTTAGCTTCCGGCTATAGGAGAGTTAAAAATTCCTACGGCCAATTCTGCCCAAAGCAAAAAGAAAAGGACTAATATTAACAGAATAAAAGTCCATCGTTGGGTTCTAGACTTGAAGAAATTAACCACCCATTGGATACCAAAACCAACTCCAGTTAGGAGTACACCCATAAGTACAAAGTCGAAGAGGCTCCATTGAACCTCATTAGAAAACTGCATACCAACAAAAGGAATTAACAGTAAAACAAGTGGAGACAAAGGAATTAAATATGAATTTTTAAGCATAGACAAAATTAAAAATCTCGACGGAAACAAAAATAAATATTTTACAAAGTAAGCTTAAATAAATCTAATATCAAGCTTTTGGCTACGACTTGGTTGTTTTTTCTAGTTTTGCGTATACCCCAGGAGAAACTTTTTGCAATGGTAATTTTAATTGTTGGAGGGTATCTCCTCTTTAATTAAAAAAGAAAAGGCTTTTAACTCCTTACTTGTTTGAAAACATAAAAAAGTTCAGAGGCAATTTGTAGTGAACGTTCGTCGTATTTTTCTTTTTCCAGTTCGGTGTTATCAAATGCTTTAGGATCTTCATAGGTTAAAGAAATACGGGCTTCAGCTCCTGGGATGAAGGGGCAATTCTCTTCGGCATGGGTGCATGTCATAATCGCCGCAAAGGAACTGCAGCGATTTTCTGAGGCATCGAACTTTTTTGAAAAAACAGTGATTGGAAGAGATTCATTGTTATAACGGATTTGATAAATGGGATTTTCTTTTCCTTGGGAAGAGACCACAAAACCACTTCTCACTATAGAGGCAACTGCTCTTTTGTTGAATGAAGTAACCTCAACACCTCCAGAGAAACACTTGACGGGAACATCGTAAAAGGCGGCTGCTGTAAAAGCCCAAATTTGAGAAAATTGACTTCTTCTGGAATTGTGGGTGCAAATAAAGTTTAGATGAGCGGTTTGGTCTTCTGAGATTTTATTTTTGACATAGTCTATAAGAGTTTGTAAAACCCCTATACGCTCTTTTGAAATGGATATTTTCAAAAGGTTTTGCACGTATGTTTCCAGTTCAGGTGTCAGTTGGATAGCCATACTCAAAAATAGGCTATTTAATTAATACCGCACCGTATTTTAAACTTTGAAAACAGCAAGTTGTCTAATTGAAAAACAAATTATCAATTTATGAAACCAATACTAAAATGGATGACTTTTTTGGTCATCGCCATTACAGCAGTCTCTTGTCAAGAAGCTCCAAAAAAAGAACAAAAGAACGATCTTAAAATTGGAGTTCAAACTTGGTCATTTAGAACAATGAAAGACCAGACACCTTTGGCAATCTTGAGTTATATCAAGGAATCTGGTGTTAAATATGTTGAGCTTATGGGGAATCATGCCGAATCCTTTGCTGGTGCCCCTGAAAGCCCAATGAATGATCCAAAGGTGATGCCAGTATTGTATAAAAGATACTACAAACAAGAGCTCAACGAAGAAGAAAAAGCAATCGCTGCACAATATGCTATAGATCAAAAAATTTATGAGGAAGAGTTGGCTGAATGGCATAGAAATGTCGATTATGGAAAATTTGAAGAATTAAAAAACCTTTATGCAGAAGCGGGAATTTCAATTTTTGCCTTTAAGCCTAGTGTTTTCGGAAAAGAAAGTACAGAGGATGCTATACGTTATGGAATGCGAGCTGCAAAAGCCCTTGGTGCTTCTCATGTTACTTTAGAACATCCGGAAGACGATGCTCATACTGCTCGTTTAGCACTGCTTGCAGAAGAAGAAGGAATATTGGTAGGGTATCATGGACACGAACAGCAAACTCCTGTTTTGTGGGATAGTGCTATGGCACAATCTGATGCAAACAGAATGAATCTTGACTTTGGTCATTATGTTGCAGCAGAGAATGATAATTTGCTTGAATTTGTTAAAGAAAAGAACGAAAAAATTGTGAGTATGCACCTTAAAGACCGCCAGAAAAAGAGTAACGGTGGAGGAAATTTGATGTGGGGAACAGGTGACACGCCCATCAAAGAAGTGGTTCAATTGATTGCAGAGAACAACTACGACTTTCCGGTAACTATTGAAGTGGAGTATGAAATTCCAGAGGGCTCTTCAGCAGTTGAAGAGGTAAAAAGATGTTTAGAATACATAAAAAATTCCCTCTAAAAGCTTTGATAAAATGTCTGTTAGCCTTTCATGTTGTGGAAGGCTTTTTTTTGACAAAAAACAAAAAAGCTATAATTTAAGAGTGGACAGAAATAAAATGAAGGTTTCTCTCTTCATCAGCACATTCATTCCCTCCTGTCCACATCTGTAAAATTGAATCTAAACAAAGATGTAAAAAAAATTATAGGTACAAACCAATACAAAAAAAAGTGGGGTTAAGTTTAAAAGCGCTTCCAATCTTCAAAAATCCTTCACCATCACTTTAACCCCACAACTAAATCAAATAAATGAACAAATGATCTAAACAACACACAAAATTAATTTGCTGTGTAATTTAAACCTAGGGGAATACATACTAATCCCTAATAATGGAATAATTAAATCTTATGTGTTAAGTGAAGAAACAATTTTGATTGCTGGATTTTTGTTTGTGTAGTGAAATTTTAATTATTCAAAATCCTTTTGTTCATCAACTTGAACCACAATGGCGGTAGGAGCGCTATAAGCATTGAGGTTGTATAACCATAGGGGAGCTGTGGACTTTCTTCAATACTTTCCAGTACTTGATATTTCTTAGAAGCTCTGTGGTGGTGGTCGCTATGACGAGTCAATTCATAAAGTACCAGTCTTCCAATAGCATGATTTGAATTCCAGGAATGCATGGGTGTTACTCTTTCAAAATGAGTGTCTTTTTTTGCTCGTTGAAGACCATAATGTTCGATATAGTTAATTGTTTCTAACAATACGACACTTACTAGAGCTATAGATACAGCATAAAAAATTCCTTGTAAACCAAAAAAGAGTCCGATTATCACCAAATAGGAAAGCTGAAAAAGCTGATAGTAAAACAAATCATTGTGCGAACTGAAAAATCCTCTGTTTGCTTTTTTGAGCAATCTTTTTTGAATTCTGACCGCATTAATGAACTGACCAATAATAGAGGTAAACCAGAAGGAAAAAACAGTTTGATTGAGTTTGGATGTTGCTGGGTCTTCTGGCGTACCAACATTTTTGTGATGACCAAAATTATGTTCAATATAAAAATGCATGTACAGCGCAGGCAGAAGTAAAAATTTAGCGAGTATACGTTCCCAAACAGTTTTTCGATGTCCCAACTCGTGCGCTACATTGATTCCATTAGTTCCTAATACAATACCTGTAGATAAAATCAGTCCTAACCGTTCTGAAAGAGTTGTTTCATAAGCAGATAAATAGTATAGCCCATAAAAGAGCATTCCATAAACTATGAGAATATTAAAGTAGAGCATAACGTCGAAAAAACGATTTGCCAAACGATTTTCTATTTGTTCTTCACTGAGTTTCTCTGAAGAAGGAGTAATCAAGGCTTCCCAAATGGGGATAAAACCAAAAGCATAAAAAACTGTAGTAAACGTCCATATACCCCCGGCTTGTATTCCAATCAATGCCGACAAAGGTATGGTATAGGACAAAAAATATTTTAGGTCTTTCATCTCTTTGAATTATTATTTATAAAATTAAAACCTATCTAGCATATTCAATTGTATTGAAGCTAGATAGGTTAAAAGTAAAAATAATAAAAAAAGCTAATTTCTCTTTTTAGAATATTTATTTGAACCTACGTTTGGAGGTAACTCGGTTGCTTGAGTTTTATTTTTATTAGAATTTAAATTTTTAACTCCACCACAGGAAAAACAAAAATTCAAAAAAAGTAAGGTAATTAAAAGCTTAGTTGCTGTTTTTAACATAACCTCTTATTTTTTTTCTAACGTTTCTAAAATTGATTTTAATAGAATATTTTGTTGCTTCAAAAGTTCCAGGATTTCTCTATCGGTCACCTTTTGTTCAATCGTTCTGGTTTTGTTATAGTATTTCATAATTCATAATTAATAAACTTAAAACAAAGCACAACCAACAAAAAGAATGTATTTGAAACTTGTATAAAAAAAAGAACATAAACTTTTCGCCATTGCTGTGATGCTTTAAGCGTTAAACCTATGTAACGATTTTTTCGGATGCGTTCTCTCCACCCGCGACTCTATTATTTCTCCCAGTCCACACGGGATTGTAGATTAAAAATAATAAAATAATGTAGAGTTTGGTAAATTTTATGAAAATAAGAAAAGTGAAGTGCTGAATTTTAAAATTTAGTTTCCTGTTTTTCTAATGAGACCGACGATTTTAAATCCTTGAATAGAAACAATGACAACATTTAAAAAAATGATGGAATAAGAAAGGTCTAATATTCCATAAGCCAACCACAACAATGCTCCCACCAGGTTAACGGTTCGAAGCCACAACATGTTATTTATCAAAAAAGAGCAAATCACTATCGCAGTTGCAGACCATCCTACCAGGTCTAGAATATTAAGTTCCATCTTTATTTTTTACAAAGAAAATTATAAAAATAATAGGTTTTGTACTCTGTATTAATGTTTTTTAAAATGACTAAAAAACCCGTTGGCTTTTAGGCTAACTATTTTTGTAGGATAGTGTGTGTTAATTTCTTTTTCCAAAACAACCTCTGGCTTTTGTGATTTAAAAGAAGCTTCTATTGCGTTTTTAATGTTTTGTTCTGATAGCATCAATTGAATCAATTCTTTTGTTGAACATTTAAATTGAAATAGGTCTTTTTCTATTTGAATACATTCCAAACCTTGATAAAGAGGATAGTCGTTTAATGTTTTAGAATGTGGGTACTCTGAAGGAATTACTTTTAATTTCAATTGCTTAATTAAAGAGTTGAATTTAACCTCAAAATCACAACAAATAATACTTCCTCTTGAGGCAAGATCATTTGTATAAAGATTCAATTCAGAAAGACTAACATAACTTAAAGAGCCAAAGAAACACATCAAATCATAATCTAACTTTTGATATACAGTAGTGTACTTTATTTTATTGTGTTGTATCGCTTTTTGAAGCATTGCTTTGCTTGTGTCAAAGCCAACGACATTTTCGCAAAATGAGGTTAGTGCTATACTGGAATGACCCAGACCGCATCCTATGTCTAAAGCAGTTTTAAAGTGTTGATTTCCAAGATACCTAGTTAATAAGGGTAGATGCAATGGAGGTCTATAGTTTTTGTAGTATGTTGCTTTTTGATTTGAGTATTCTTCCATACAACAGATTTCTACTAAAGATACACCACTTAATATTAATGAACAGCAAGCAAAACATTTTGTTTTCTATAAGTTCAGCTTGTGTTTTGGAAGGTATGTGATCAAGAAATCAGAAGTTGTCTAGGCTAACAAAGCGTCCTTTTTTGTCTCTTCTTTTCTCTCTTTCCTTCGCTCTTTCAAACTGAGCCTTGGTATATCTTCTGCCTTCTATAAAGACAGAGTCTACGCCCTTTGGAAATTCGAAATGTAAAATTCTACGAGACATAAATACAAAATTATAGATTTTTTTATAAAAAAAACAAAATTAAAATTGACACATGAAAAGAAAATATCCAAAGTAGTGTTAAACAATAATATATTATTGATAAACAATAAATATTTATTATTTTTGCCATGATAATTATACTAAAAATGAAAAAAACAGCCATTCATTTTCTTCAGTTTGTAGTTCTTCTTTTTGGACTTTTTTCTTTAATTCTGTTGTTGCGATTTCCTCTTTTGGAAGGCAGAGCAGTTAATTTAACGCTCTTTGAAATTTATTCGGACCCCTTCATCCTTTATGTTTATTTATCTTCCATAGCTTTTTACCTAGCCTTATTGGAATTGGTAAAGCTACTTAAATATATAGGGGAAGATCGTTTGTTTTCTATTACATCAATTGCTGCGATAAAAAAAATTAAATTTTGTTCTTTCTTCATTTGCATTTTTATAGTTCTAGGAGCCATCTATATTCGTTTTTTTCACCACCCAGAGGATGACCCAGCAGGGTTTATGGCATTGAGTATACTTCTGATTTTAATTTTTACAGCAGTTGGAGCAGCAACGGCAGTGTTTGAAAAAATTATCCAAAAGGCAGTCAATATGAAACAAGAAAACGATTTAACCATTTAAGATATGGCAATACGTGTGCAACTGGATGTGATGATGGCTAAACGTAAAATGTC
>Ga0255764_10000488_pt1 | contig 34685 bp, 30 predicted proteins | sample 071ome_30_FD_179964 | JGI IMG/M metagenome (GOLD analysis project Ga0255764, IMG submission 179964) | Coastal salt marsh microbial communities from the Groves Creek Marsh, Skidaway Island, Georgia - 071406AT metaG (version 2) | ecosystem: Environmental > Aquatic > Marine > Intertidal zone >... | reverse complement strand
CAGCCCGTTTAATAAGTGCCAATTTGGAAAAACCGAATGATCCGAATCTCGTCCCGCTTGGATTTCATCAAACCGCACAATAAAATGCTCGAAATCAGTAAAAGGACGGCGGGAGCCATTTTTACCGCCCCCTGAGCCATCCATTCGCCAAAAAACATGAAAAAAGCAGCCGCCAAAGCGGTCGCGAGGCTCGCTTCCCAGTTTCTTGGCTTGGCGAGCCCAAAGACCTTCCTCATCAGCAACCCGAGGTTGAACGCTGCGCATTTCAGTGTGTGAATCTTGGTGACATTTTCCAGTCGTTGGAGCCACGTTCGACGTCCTGCTCCAGTTTCACATACATGAGCAAATGTTCGCTCCACAAGTTCGCTTCGTTTTCGGCTCAGACGTTTACCTTTGTCACTTCGAACTCTTCGCCGATTTCCGCGAAATGCGTGCTCGTACGATTCCGGTTTATCCACCCACTTACGATTCTTTTGTTTCTTTTCTGGAATGTAAGTGCGGATACCCCACTGCGTGAGCCGCTCCAACAATGCGTTGCTGTGATACCCCTTGTCCATCACCGCCTCTTCTACGGTCCTTTCTGATTCAATTAACTGAAGATTGGCTTCAGCCAAAATGAGGCTTTCCGGCCCCGTGGTTGTATCGCCTTGATCTGCGTGTGTGACATGACAAGAAACAATGGCCTCGGTCTCCAAGTCCACCGAATGTTCAGCCTTATATGCAAGATGCGTGCGACCATCCTTCATCTTGGTAATGCGGCTGTCCGGATCTGTCTTGCTTTGCCATTCTTTATTGGAAACCTTTTTACCCTTCCGACCTCGGTCGATGCGTTGAATGTCTTCATCGCTTGGATTCTCAATGCCTTCCTCTTTGGCAAGTTCTCGCAGGTATTCTTTCCAATCCTCTCCCGTGCCCTTGCGAACGATACTACGCATGGCGGCGTTGGCTTCCAATGTGGTGGCGTCAACACCAAGAGTTTTACCCTTCAAAAGCTTTTTCGCCTTGAGTTGCTCGAGCACGAAAAGGAAAACCTTGTGAAAGACTTCATCGGACAGGCGTTGACGGATAATGGTCATCGATGCGTGAACAGGGGTTTTCTCAGTCAGACTGATGCCGAGAAATTCGCGCAGGCACAGGCTGTCATGACATCGCCAGGCGATACCCCGTTGACTGCTGAGCCCTTCAAAGTATCCGATAAAAATCATTCGGAAATAAACCCCAGGAGCAATGCCCGGCCTGCCGAAATCCTTATAAAACGGGGAGCACAACTCTTCGACATAGGCATCAAAACCACACTCATCAAAAACTTGATTGAGCTTGGAGTAAAAGGGGTGCGCCGGCGTCTTGGGGATCTGGTTGGAGGCAATGAACAGCTCTTGCTGTTTCGTTTTGCGTTTTCCAAGTGCCATGGAGGCTACTTTACATGATCATCAGATCAATCTCGAATCATTTGTGGCAGATTGCCACTTTTTTAACGGGCTGTTAAGGATACCTGCGCGTCGAGGCGGAAAACCCCGCCAAGTTTTTTTAGACAAAATTCACAGGATTTACAGGATGATATTTCCCACGCTCGTCCCGTATGCGGGACTTGAGCCGCAGAGGCGCGGGGTTTTACACGGGGTCTTACTTGACTATCGACGTTGCTTGAGCACTCGTTGACAGAAACCTTTCATTGTATTACTGGGTGCGTATGAAAGTGACTGTTCAATTGGATGATGCCTTACTGAAACAGAGCGAAGAAATGGTTGTTAGGGAATCGACCACTCTACAGGCGTTGATTGAAGAGGGGCTGAATTTGGTTTTGATGCATCGTGAGAAACTTGCATTGCGAAAAAGAATCCCGGTCAAACTACCTGTTTGTTCCCAGAGCGGGGGAGTATATTCCGACGTACAACTGAATGATGGGTCGGAATTGAACGATCTTATAGAGGTTTAACTGGCACATGGAGATTGACCAGACACATAATAAGGGGAATGATGTGTCTGTGAAAACGAATATTGATTTGGATGAACGCCTGGTCAAGCGGGCTCAGCAAATGACGGGCTTGAAGACCAAAAAGGAGTTGGTCAATCACGCTTTGTCGGAGTTGGTGAGAAGGCAGGATCAAAAGGCAATTCTGCGTTTGCGGGGAAAAATATCATGGGTGGGTGATCTTGAAGCATCCAGAGAAAGCCGGTTCTGATGTTGATGGTGGATACCAGTGTCTGGATTGATTTCCTTGCGGATCGTGAAACTCCAGAGGTGGCCTATCTTCAAGAGTCCGTTGAAGCTGAAGAAACACTGTGTTTCACCGGTGTTATTTTGCAGGAACTGTTTCAGGGAATGCGAAGCAATGAACAGCGGCATGTGGTTGAGCACAGTTTTTTACCTTTCGTTGAAATCTTTCCATCACGGAGCACCTATTTGCTTGCTGCTGATCTTTTCAGGAAATCGAGGGAAGCGGGACATCCCATTCGAAGCAGTATCGATTGTCTCATAGCAGCCTGCTGTATTGAGCAGAATGCTGTCATTTTGGAAAACGATCGGGATTACGCATACATTGCCAAAGTGTCGAAGTTGCAGCGGGTGCAAAGTTAAGATTCGAATGGATTGTAGCAGAGATCTTGCGTGATATTTCACACCGAATGGATTACTTGCGTGCATCAAGTGCATGCATCTTGATCGCGGATGCGGGATTTGAGGAATACTTTTCCGAAGGACCAGAGGCGTTCGGTGGTTCGGAGGGGGAGGTCCATGGCTTCGGCCGCCTGGGGCATGGTCATGCCGACGAAGTAGCGGAGCTTGACCAGTTCGGCGACCTGGGGGTCTTCGCTTTCGAGGTCGGCTAGGGCTTCGTGGACGGCGAGGAGTTCGTCGGAGGGAGCTTTGACGATGATCTGGGATTCACGGAGATCTTCGCGGTTTTGGAGGCCGGCTTTTTGGGCGGACAGTTTGCGGCGGGCTTTTTCGATGAGGATGCGTCGCATGGCCTCCGAAGCGGCGGCGAAGAAGTAGGCGCGGTTTGGCCATTGACGTTGGGAGTCCCCACCCAGACGGATCCATGCCTCGTGCACCAGCGCGGTGGCCTGCAGGGTGTGATCGCGTCGTTCACCCGCCATCTTGACCGCGGCCAGTCGACGCAGTTCGTCGTACACCACCGGCAACAAAGTTTCCGCCGACCGAAACGGGTCGGACGGTTGGGACGCGTTGGGCTTGCTTGGTTCTGTTGGCATGTGGACATGATATGTTCCACAGCCACCAAGGAGGAAGGCCTTTTTGAAGGTTAAAGGAGAGGTTGCCGTGGCATTTAACGAGTCATCCACTGCGAGGGGCGTTGTTTGAAAACTGGGTGATGACCGAATTGATCAAATCACAAACGCACCGCGGAGAGAAGCCATCCATATATTTTATCAGAGACAAACAAGGACATGAAATAGATGCCTTGATCGAAACGGGTCCCAATACTTTTCAAGCCGCGGAAATAAAATCGGGAATGACCGTAACATCAGAATCCTTTTCAGGTTTGAAATACTGGGGAAGCCAATTGACGGAATACAAGTTGCATCCATGGATTGTTTACGGAGGCGAAACAAAACAAGAGCGTGAAGCAGCCACTGTCTTGCCGTGGCGAGATTTGGAGCCATTGCTTGAACGTCGATTGTCAAGAAAGGTTGATTGATATAGTCGTAACGGGACTCATCTTTCAACATTCCATAAGAAAACCTCGACTGATGAGCTTATGGAGTGCTGTGGCTCGACACAGCTTTGGATACGTCGAGTGCCCGGAGATAGATGTCCCGTAGGGAGCTCGTATTGGATTCGCTGGATTGGCTCATGATAGTGTCTTTAAGGATACCTGCGAGTTGAGTTGGAAATCCCCGCAAAGTTTTTTTAGACGGGATGAACAGGATTTGCAGGATGTTTTTTTGTTTTGGGGGTCGTACCCAACTATTGACACAAGCTTTACACACGTATGGCTTCCCTTGTTCCGCGTCTCTTGGTTTTGTCGCATCGTGAGGAAAAGGCTTCATGACAAAAAGCGTCCGTCACATTTCCTGTTTGTTCCCAAGGTGGAGGGGTTCATTCAGGGGTTAATCTGAATTTATGGCCCTTCCTCTGCCTATGGTGATCGTTTCAGCCATGGTTTCAGTATGACAGACATTCCGTCATTCTGTCAAAATCTGACTTGTCATAGTGTCAAAATGCCACTATGAAGTAAAGAATTATGACAAGATACCATGCACGAGAGCTGACCACCCGTTTGAAAGTGGCCATGAAGCGCTTGCCGGTGGTGGTTGTGTCTGGTTTGCGTCAATCTGGAAAAAGCACTTTGCTTCAGAATGAACGTAATTTTGTCTCCGGGCATGATTATCAGACATTTGATGATTTTTCGACATTGGCGGCGGCGAAACAATTTCCGGAGTCATTGATCGAAAAGCCGGTCATATTGGATGAGGTGCAACGTTGTCCGGAGATATTGTTGACGTTAAAGAAGCACATTGATGTCACCCGGGATCCTGGAAAATTCATTTTATCGGGCTCAGCAAATTTGGCCTTAATCGGTCATGTTACCGAATCTCTTGCGGGCAGAGCTGGTTATTATGTGTTGCATCCCATGACCCGCAGAGAGTGTTCAGGAAACGTGCAGGAGGAACCATTCTTAACCCGTTTTTTGAAACATCCTGCTTTACCATCTGATACTTTTGAGCCTGTTCAAGCATCGGAAATTTTGCGAGGTGGTTTACCCCCCGCGTGCCTGGGATCTGACGAAGGCTTGGGTGAATGGTTTCGAGGGTATGTGCAAACATATGTGGAGCGCGATGTTCGACAGATGTCCCGTATCACGGATTTGGTCTCCTTTCAGATGCTGGCCAAATTGGCTGCCATGCGCACAAGTCAGGTGCTGGTGCAAAGCACATTGGCCAGAGATGCCAAACTGAAAGCAGCGACTGCGAAACGTTATCTTGACCTGCTGGAGACGTCGTTTTTGATCCGAAAGTTGCCGCCTTATCTGGGAAACCGTACCTCCCGTCTGGTGAAGTCACCCAAACTGCATTTTACCGACAGCGGATTGGCGGCACATATGGCGGGAATGACCCATTTTGAACCCGGCGCCGACGCGTTGCTTCGAGGGGCTTTGTTTGAGACATACGTCGGGCAAAACCTGTCGGCTCTTTTGGAAGCTCACCAGCCGGAAGCCACCATGAGTTATTGGCATGAACAAGGACGACACGAGGTGGACATGGTCATTGAAAGCGGCAAGAAAGTCCTGGCGATTGAAGTCAAGGCAGCATCCCGCTGGTCAGATAAGGACTTGGCATCGTTACGCGTTTTTCTTGATCGGACACCTCAGTGTATTGCGGCCGTTTTGGCATACAACGGAGAAAAACCTGCTCAATTGGGGGAACGTTTATTCTGTATTCCGATGGGGCTGTTGTTGAGTTAGGGCATCAAGATTCAGGAGTGTTTTTCCCGGTCTCCGATGCGGGTTTTGAGGTAGACTTTTCCGAAGGACCAGAGGCGTTCGGCGGTGCGGAGGGGGAGTTCCATGGATTGAGGTTAGAGTTTCAATTCTGGTATTTGAGCATATCCAACAGCTTGAAATCCATCCCGCATTTGTGAGGATGATGTTTTTTTGACAGGATTAACAAGATTTTCAGGATGTTTTTAATAGGAGTACATTTCTTGAAAATTGCATTTTTGATGTGCGATTTTCAAGAAAAGGAGTGGCTCAATCATGACCTTTGTAGAAGTGATTCGAAGGGTGGTCAGTTTCTGATTTGGTTTAATCGGACCTTTACACTTGTTTATGTGGAGGATTTCCGCTGAATAGCGGCATGCCTGAGTGGTTGGCCATTTTAATTTTAGGTGTGGTGGAGGGGATTACCGAGTTTTTGCCGGTTTCTTCGACCGGGCATCTGCTTTTGATGCAGCAGATGTTTGGGAAGTGGATCCCGCCGCAGTCGGATCTCTTTAACATCGTGATTCAGTCCGGTGCCGTGCTGGCGGTGATTCCTTTGTTCAAGGAGCGCATTCTGTATGTGTTTCGTCAATGGCGTGAGAAGGATGCCCAGGTTTTTATCGGTCAGATCGCTCTCGCATTCTTTATCACCGGGGTGGGTGGTTTGGCTTTGGAGAAGAATGGATTCACTTTGCCGGATGAGCCCATGCCGATTGCGTTGGCTTTGTTGATCGGCGGGATTCTGTTTCTCTGGGTTGAAAAGTGGGTGCAGGGAAAGCCTGTTTCGGAGGCGATTACCTGGAAGATTGCGATTGCGGTGGGGTTGGGTCAGTTGGTGGCGGCGGTTTTCCCCGGGGCTTCGCGTTCAGGCACGACCATTCTGGTGGCTTTGATGATGGGGTTGAGTCGGTCGATGGCGACGGAGTATAGTTTTTTGGTGGGGATTCCCACGATGCTGGCCGCGGGCGGATATAAGATTTTGAAAGCGGTGACTGAACCGGTCGAGGGTGCGCCTCCAGAGGATTGGGGGATGGTGGCTCTGGGGTTTGTGGTGTCGGGGATTGTGTCATTTATCGCCGTGAAATGGTTGTTGCGGTATGTGCAGTCGAATTCGTTCAACAGGTTTGGTTATTATCGGATTGCGGTTGGGGGGATTCTTTTGATTCTATTTTTGAGTTAGGGAGGGATAAATCTGGACTGCGGTAAGTCATTACCGCTCTGGATACAGTCCGAATACCAATGAAAACACTCAATCTGATACATAGTCGCGCCTGATTGATGGTGTTCTGGGGGGTTGAAAATTAGAGTGAGTTTGAATTTGAGGGCTTAAACTTTTCCCTGAGGTATCCAGAGCGGTAATGACTTACCGCAGTCCAGAGTTCTTCGAACAACAAAAAACCCCATGCACATAATGTGGGCATGGGGTTGGGAAAGGGTTTTCTGCCTTTGTATCAGTCGCGGAGGGGGAGTTGTTTTTCCACTTTTTCTTTGACCAGTTTGGCGAACTTGGGAAGTCCGTTCTCGGTTGGAACGGGGTTTTCACCCTGGATGAGCGGGGTGACGTACTTCACGAAGTTGTCGTTCGGCATGAAACCATCCACGGAGATCCAGGCACGGGGAATCAAGTGTTCCACGTTTGCGATGTCTTCCAGCGGTTGGAGTGCGGTGCCCCATTGGTAAGGCTCGTTGTTCAGTCGGACGAGTTTGACCATCTGACCGCTCTTGCCTTCCAGGGCTGCTTTGACCGCTGCCACGCCGCATGCGAATGCCTCTTCCACGTCGGTGGCGCTGGCGTAATGGGCGGCGGCGCGTTGGGCGTAGCCGAGTTTGACGGTGCGGGTTTTAAGATTCAGTTTGCCCTGCACCATTTCCTTGAGCGCATCAGCGGCACCGGAAAGCACGGCATGGCCGAATGCGTCGAGGCGTGATTTGTCCGCTCCGATTTCTTCGCCGGCTGCGTTTTTGACGCCTTCACCGGTGACCACGATGCAGTAGTTGAGGCGGTCGACCGTTTCCTGGACTTTTTTGAGAAAGGCTTCTTCGTCGAGGCGAATTTCCGGCAACAGGATGATGTGGGGGGGATCGTCATCATCGCGTTTGGCGGCCACGGTTCCGGCGGCGATCCAACCGGCGGCGCGTCCCATGACTTCGATGATACAGCAGGAACCGTCATCGGTGGCCATGCTACCCACATCGGCGCCGACTTCCATTACGGTGGCGGCATTGTATTTGACCACGGATCCGTAACCGGGGCAGTGATCGGTTTGGGGAAGGTCGTTGTCGATGGTTTTGGGAACACCGATCACACGCATGTTGTAGCCACGTTTGACGGCTTCTTCATGAATTTTGTGCGAGGTATCTTGTGAATCATTGCCACCAGCGTAAAAGAAGAAGCGGATATTGTGTGCTTCAAAGACCTGGAACAGGCGGTCCATGTCGCGGGCAGCTTGTTCGGGGTCGCTCTTGAAATTGATCTTGTAGCGGCAGGTGCCGAGTGCGGCGGCCGGTGTGTGTTTCAACTCTTCGATGGTCTTGGCTTTCTCCTCGTTGATGTCGATGAGCTCCTCGTTGAGGATGCCGTAGATGCCGTTCAATCCACCGTAAATCTCTTCGATTTCGCCGTGTTTGCCTGCTTCTGTAATGACGCCGGCCACGCTGGAATTGATGACGACGGTTGGGCCGCCGGACTGTGCCACCAGCAGATTCCCGCTCAATGCGTTTGATGCTTCGTTATTTTCCATAAAATTCAATTCACTTCTAGTTCAGGCGCTCAACTGTCCAAACAGTCCGCCTGTAGGTTGATAAAGCTCGCGTCAACAGCTCGGCAACATGCCAAGTTGACGCGCCAGTGTCAAAAAGGAATTGTCGTTCTTGGAAGAATCTCTCGCGGCTTTCCGGGGCACCGGGAGGGCGATTATTGTTCGAAGCTGATCACGTTTTTGATACCTGTGGCCTTGTCGAGGAGCAAAGATCGGCTGTCCTGCGTTCCGAAGCGGCTGGTAATAACGCGCTTAAGCGCTTCGGGCCAGCGTTCCATGAAGACTCCGAGATCTTTGATGGCCGAGATGAATGCTCCCTGGTCGGCATTGACGGTCCCGATCACGACCTGATTTTTAAGCACGACATTTCGCATGATGAGATCGGCGTCCACTTCAATGGCTGGTTTGGGGGCGGGGATGCCCGTGAACACGTAAATACCGTTCAATCCCAGAATACTCAGCACTTTGTAGGAAATGCTGGAAACCCCGACGGCTTCATAGACCAGATCGATGTTGCCAACCCGCTCCGCCAGTTCTTCCAAGGATGTTTCCAAAGCGGAAATGTATGGCACACCGAAGGATTCCACCAATTCGGCTTTCGGGTTGGGTGCTTTGCTGCGGGAGTAGACGAAGGTATTGAATCCTTCGGCTTTCAATTTCATGGCGCCGAGGATACCGACCGGCCCGGCCCCCAGGACCACTGCATTCAGGCCTTTCCCGTTTGGGCGACCTTTGGCGTCCTTGTGTTTTGCCCAGGGAAGGCGGCATTGGGTGGGCCAGACTTGTGACATGGCTTTTTCCACAATGGTCAGGGGTTCCACCAGAACGGCCACGTCCTTGAGGTTGACCGGCACATAGTTGAGGTATTTTTCCTGTTCCGCCCAGAATTCGGTCATGTAGCCATGACGCATCTTGATACCGCGTTCGACAAAGTCTCCTGTTGAACAGAAGTCCTGCAGATCCTCTTTGCAGGGGGCGCAATGACCGTGCGTGCAGGGACGTCGTACCGAAGGCACGACCAGATCGCCTGGCAGGAATTCCTCCACTGCCGAGCCGACCTCCTGAACGATGCCCAGGCATTCATGCCCCAGCACCAGATAATCGGAGTCTTTGGGAGGATCGCCGTAGACAAAGGTGCAAATTTCGCGGTCGGTGCCGCAGATGCCCACATCGATACTTTTGACGATCACCTCGTTGTCCGAACTCAAGACCGGTTTCGGATGGTCGAGGATTGCGACTTCTTTCTTTTTTGGTATGGCGCCGACAGCTTGCATGTGTATTTCTTGTACTAGGGTCCAAGGATTTCCCGTGACAATGAGGTCAAGGAAAGCGACGAACATCTTACATTTCCTGGCTTTCGGGCAAACAAAATTTTTCTGCTTTCGCCATTCCGTAACGACTCAAGCCGAGCAGGAAAGGGGAGGTATGTGGAAAGCAATCAGAGCTTGATTCAAATTGTTTGGATGTTGCATTGTTGGTAACAAATTGGAAATCAATAAATTATGTGGTATTTGGATTCGTTGGAACATCCAGAGAGTTCGTGCCAAAACAGCGGTTGGCAAGATCAAGGCATGCGGATGATTTGTAATATGTCCGGATCAGAAACTTTGTGCCGGCTGATGGATCCATCTGGCCAGCAAACCTCCAGTTGATCTATTTGGCTTGCCGGACCGATCACCTGAATCATGCCCATTTGCGAGCCATAGCTGCTTCCTGCGGTCACGCAAAGCCATGGTCCATGGTGACCGTTTGTCTGAATGCCGCGTATCTGGGCGCCAATGGCGCCGGGGTTTGCCGGGGAGCCAATGAGTTGAGTTCGTATTCCGGGAATGGCTTCGCGATTGGTCAGTAATACGGTTGAACCACGATTCTGCCCGACCACCAGATCCAGGCGTCCATCACCATTCCAGTCCGAAACGGCCGACCCCCGTTGTTCTCCCAAGATTCGAATGCCACTGTCGTGTGGCGACAATGGAGTGAAAGTTCCTGATCCGGTTCCGAGGCATACGAGACCCAGCCCGGCATCCATGCGGGGTGTCATGGCATCCAGCTGGAAATTGTTTTGAGCCAGAAAGATGTCCAAATGTCCGTCCCCATCGAAATCACCACTTGCAACACCGAAGACAGGCGCCCATTGAGCTTCGGATGGGAGTGGATGCGCTTCAAACTTCCCCTGGTTGTTGATAAAGACCATGGTTTGGGAGGTGTTGACCTCCAGCATGTCTGCTTTTGCCTTTAAGGATGTCAGGACCTTGGACACGGTTTGTTGGCTGAATGCCTGATAGGATCTGTAATGGGAGACCAGAGTGGGGATGCCTCGGGCGAGCATGCCCAGTTGTTGATCCGGCGCGTCATCATTCAACGTTGGTTCAAAGTGAGCCCGGATGATGTCGTGCGCCTGATTTTGGTCGAAGTCACCATGGTAAAGTCTGACCGGATGATGCAGGTGTTCCTGGTGGGGGCCGTTCATGCCCCGGTTCCCGGCGATAAAGTCGATTTGTCCGTCGTTGTTGAAATCGCCCGGCGCCAATCCGCTCCACCAACCCTTCAGGTGGGCCAGTCCGCGTTTGCTTGTTTCATCCACCAGCAGGCCCTGGTTGTTTTTAAAAAATGCCAGGGAGTTCCAGTCACGTGTGACCAGAAGTTCAGGAAATCCGTCCCGATCCTCGTCGAACCAACAGGCACTTCGGACCATCCCCAGGTGCTGAAACAACTTGGATCTTTCTTTATCCATCACGAACGATCCTTCTTCGTTCAGGAACAGGTGGCTGTCGGGTGGTGTTGGAAATTTCCCGGGAAGCACACGGGAGCCCACGAACAAATCGAGGTCACCGTCCCGATCCACATCCCCCAGTGCCATGGGGCCGATCGAGTCGGGTCGACCCGGAAAGGCGTCGAGGGTTTTGCCGTCCCTCAAGCGATATTCGCGGATGGGCGAACCCAAGGGCAGGCCGTCTTCGTAATTGGATGAGCCTGCAAGCAGTCGCACGTTTCCACCTTCGTCCCGCCATCCCACAAGGCTGACTTGATCTCTTGAAGCAGGGAGGTGAAAGGGAGGTTTGGTGATGGGTTCGAAGGATTGTCCTTTCTGGTTGAGAAATGCATTGGGTTTGCCTCCCCGGCCATTGCTCAGGATCAGGTCTTCCCAGCCATCATGGTTCAGGTCCAGCCATGCCACTGCCGGACCTTCATATGCCAGCGAAGCATCAATCAGGGGTTGGCGTGCCCAGTCGTCAAAATCCGGATCGTTGTGCTGGTGATTTAACAGGTGACTTTCATCGACAAACAAGGTTGTGCTTTTGGCGGCATCGTCCGTTGCCGGGTTTGAGTTCTCCGTCGTTTGCCGCTTAATTTCAAAAAAACGGTTTGGGAGAATGTCCCGTATGGTTTCCTTTTGGCCTCCGGGCCAGTGTATGGTGAGGGTGACGTTTGCGTTTTTTTTGTATGGCCAGGCAAAGGTGCGGATGGATTGGTCGTCGGAAAGGTATTTTCCTCCCGCAATGATCTCCTGACTTTGAGTGAACGCGCCGTCAGAGAGTTCCAGTCGGGTTCCGATGTCGTGGGCGCGGACCGCGATACGCGGTGCGCTGGTGTGATTCTGGTAGATGCTGGCCTGGGCGTTCAGGTTGTTCACCGCGACGTCCAGGTCTCCGTCTCCATCCAGATCAGCCAGACAAATGCCGTGGGAAACATCATCGAGATCAAATCCCCATGATTCGCTGATATCCTCGAATGTGCCGTTGCCTTGATTTCGCAGGGCCATGTTGGGTGTGTCGAATGTTGGAAAGAGCATGCGTTTTTCAAAGATCTCGCGGTCGCTCATCTTCTTGGCACGGCGCATGGCTTTGAGTTGATTGGCTACATCGATGTTTCGGCCATCCCGTTCATGGCCGTTGGTGATGAGGAGGTCCTCGTATCCGTCCAGATCCACATCCAGAAATGCCACTCCCCAGGCCCAGTCGGATGCCGCCACGCCCGCCCATTGGCCCACTTCGGCATAGGTCATGTCACCCCGATTCATCTGAAGGGTGGTTTTCATGAACTGGGGGCGGTGGCTGGCTTCGCGGATGAGGTGCATGGCGGGTTTGACGTCGCCCAGTTGGTTCAGCCGTGTCTGATGGGACCGGGCCAGCATGTCGAGCACAAGGATGTCATCGTCCCCATCTCGATCCACATCCGCTACGTCCAATCCCATGGCAAACCAACTGGTCTGCCGAATGGCATGGGACGGCAGGGCTTTGAATGTTCCCTTGCGCGTGTTGATCCAGATCCTGTCGGGGGTGTCAAAGTCGTTACACACATAAAGGTCCGGATATCCATCGTGGTTCAGATCGCGAAACATGGCAGCCAGCCCCCAGTCCCGCGGTATCTCAGAAAGGGGATTTCCGAGTTCGTCCAAAAAGGTTCCGCCTGTCCAATCGACGGGTTCGAAGGTGAGGTTGCCCAGATTGCGATAGAGGGTGTCGGGTTCGCCGTATTCGCCGATGCCTCCGCGTTCGTCGATGTAGAAGCGGTGTTGGAGGTCCGGTTCAGCGGTCGGGCGTCCGTTGAACTTGCTGACGATGCGTTTGCCGCCGACCTTTTTGATGTCGACGTAGGCGTTGGGAACGTCCATCAGGGCGGAGGCGCGATAGCGTGAGACGTAAATGTCCGGTTTGCCGTCCAGGTCATAGTCGGCCACGGTAACGGTCATGCCTCCCAGTGCAGGTTGCATGCCTGCTTCCAGCGTTCGTTCTTCGAAGGTTCCATCGCCACGGTTGCGGAAGAGTCGCAGTCCCCGATACATGGTGTTGACCAGCAGTTCCGGTCTCCCATCTCCATCCAGATCTGACAAGACACATGCGGTGGAGTCCGCATCAGGACAGGCGACACCCGCTTGATCGGTGATGTTTTCGAATTGCCAGTTTCCTTTGTTGCGAAAGAGACGGTTGGGATTGTCTAGGGAATTGAAGTAAAGGTCGCAAAGGCCGTCGCCATCGATGTCATCCGCCGCAACCCCGGAGCCATTGAGTAGCGTTTGATTCGTCATGTAACGGGTGACGGATAGCAGGTTGGTGAATTGGATGCCGGTTTGTTCCGGCTGCATGTTGATCAAGCCGGCTTTGGGAGCAGGGGATGAATCGACAGATAGCAGGCGATATCGGTGGCCGCCATGTGCGTGCCAATCGGAATCTGATTGGGCGCTCATCTTTTGTGCGATGATCGCGGGTCCAATCGCCATCGCCAAAAGGAGCCATCTATGCAACCAAAAGGACATGCAACGACCATAGTTCAATGGTCGGTCGGGATCAATGTTTGGGTGGGCGTTGAATGGTGAATTTGGGGTTCAAGACGGTAGGCTTCCCAAAACGGTCTGGAAAGGAGCTTGTGGATGCTGTGAGGTTCCGGCCAGGGACGGCCAGATCTACCCTGGGGTGAGGTCGCGCCAGGGACGGCACGTTCTGCCTTGGGGTGTGGGAAGACAAGATATGCCTTATCCGCCGATGAAGCTCATGGTGCGTTCGGGTTGGACGAAGTCTTTGCGACCGATTTTGTGTCCGGGTTCTTTGCCAAAGACGACGGTGCGTAGTTTGTCCATGATGTCCTGATCCGGGGCGTTTCCCCGAAGGAGCGATTTGAAATCGTGTTCCTGGTGACTGAAGAGGCAGGTGCGCAGGTTGCCGTCCGCGGTCAGGCGGAGACGATTGCATTGGCTGCAGAAAGGTTCGGAGACGGATGCAATGATGCCGAACTCACCTTTTCCATCTTTGTGTTGCCAACGTTTGGCCGTTTCCGAAGCGTGGCTCGGTTGGAGTGGTTGGATATCGAATCGCTTTTGGATGCGTTCCAGCATTTCGCGACCGGTGACCACCAATTCTTTTTGCCACGCCTTGCCGGAGTCCAGTGGCATGTATTCGATGAATCGCATGGTGACCTTATGTTCGCGTCCAAACTGCACCAGATCCTCCAGTTCGTGATCGTTCATGCCTCGAATGATCACTGCGTTGACTTTGACTGGATCGAATCCAAGTTCCCTGGCAAGTTCAATACTGTGAATGACGCCTTCGAGACCTTTGCGACCAGTCATTTTTTCAAAATTGGCTGCGTCCAGGGAATCCATGCTGAACGTCATTCGTGACAGACCCGCTTCTTTCAGCGCTTGAGCGTGTTTTTGAAAAAGAAACCCATTGCTGGTCAACGCGACGTCCTGAATGCCTGGAATTTGATGAATATCGGCAATCAAACCTGCCACTCCGGTCCGGAGGAGAGGTTCACCCCCGGTGATTCTGATTTTCCGGACTCCCATGTTGGATGTCAGACGCACGAACCGGAGGATTTCTTCGTAGGTCAGGATTTCCTTTTTGGGTTTCCAGGGATAGCGGATGTAGGTTTTTTCCCCTTGATGCGTGTGGTGAGAGGAGGCATCGCGGTAGAAATTGGATGCTTCCTCTGTCTCGGGCAGACAATAAAGGCATCTGAAATTACAACGGTCGGTCACGCTGATCCGAAGATCACGCATGATCCGACCGTAAGAATCTTGAAGCCCTTGATGCTCCATGGGGCCTCCCAATAAGTAGACTGGTGGCTTGGAGTTTACTCCTGTCCTTCGGACGGCACCACTTGAACGCCACCTTCCTGGTTCAATTCGACATTGAGATCAAAGTTGGGTTTGGTTTCAGGCTTGCTGAATCCACGTTTCAACAAGGCGGCGCCCTTAGGCACGTTGCCCGCTCCCATGATGCCGTTCTTGATCCATTCGAGGCGGCGGGCGATGGAAAGTTCGTCCTTCAACTTGCGGATTTGGTTGCGGAGGAGGGCCAGGTCGTTGAATTGACGTTCCAGATCGGCTTTTTCTGCCTGGAGTCGTTTCAATTCCTTCAACAAGAACTCGCGGTCACCTTCGGAAGCTTCCAGTTTACGCTGGGTTTCGAGGATCTGTCCTTCCAGCGACTCCATATTGGTGTTCAATTCGGTCATCTGGGTCGTGAGAGAATCGCGTTCAATGGAAAGTTCTCCGATGCGTTTATCCATTTCTTCGATGGTTTTCTTGGCTGCGGCAACTTCGGTGGCTGCGGCATCGGCTTCTTTTTGCACCTTATCCAGTTCCGTGGTCACTGTTGCGTAGCGACCTTCAAGGGATTGAAGAGCTTCCGTTTTGATCTCCAGTTCGGAACGGAGCACTTCGTTGGTTTTGGTCTGTGTGGTAAGTTTCGCTTGTGTCTCAGTGAGGGTCGTCTCGACGGTTTTGATTTTTTCCTCTTTGGATTGTTCCACCTTGGTTGCTTGAAGGTGACGCAACACGAGCCCTGCGAGCAACAGGACGCTAACAATGCCAAGTAGGATCGTAATCTTGCTGGTGTTATTCATTTCCATTAACATGGTGCCTGAAAACCATTTTGGCAAGCCTGCATGCAGTGCCGTACTCTGTGAAGTTGTAGTGTGCCTTTCATCAATGGGTTCCATGAATGGAAGAGTCCGTTTTTTTGCGGGACTTGATGAGACGCGATTGTCGGTTTAACTTGAAAGCATGGAGTACCCGGAAACGATACCGGTCATGATGTTGCCCAATGCGACATTATTTCCCAACACGATGTTGCCTTTGTTCATCTTCGAACCAAGGTATCGCAAGATGCTGGAACGGACTTTGCAGGGCGACAGGATGATTGCCATTGCCATGCTTCGCCCGGACACAAACCGTGAAATCCCCTACAAAACCGCCGGTCTGGGGATGGTGCGTGCAGCGGTGAAACATTCCGACGGCACTTCCCATGTCATTTTGCAGGGGTTGGGCAGGATCAAGCTCAATCAGGCCGCCACTTACAAACCCTTTCGATCCCACCGATACGAAGTGGTGAAAACGAGCCGGGGCAATGAGGATCGTGTGCAAACCCTTCGCCAAAAACTGCTTGACCTGGTGAGCATGCACTTGGAAAAGGATCATGTTTTGTCGGAAAAAATCAAACAATGTCTGACTCACCACGAACAACCCGAACTTTTCCCCGAACATGCACCCACCTTGGAACAGGTCATGCAGGCCATGTTGGGGGCGAATGATGTGGAGTATCTGGCGGATATGGTGTCCTGCACACTGGTGACTCAACCGCATGCCAGGCAAATCATTCTTGAAGAAGAGGACCTGGAAACCCGTTTGAGTAGCCTCGTTGCTTTTCTGATGGCGGAAATCTTCTGCCGAAAACGTAAGAATAAACAGTGATACCCTCCCAAATACCCGAAAAAGAGCTCGAATCAGCCGATCGCAGTCAAATCTTGTCCGCAATCTTTCAGGACTTCGTCATTCATCATCATAGAAGCATGCTTGACCAAGTCAGGCTTGTTTTCTAGTTATCAATGGCATGTCGATGCGACGAATTTGGATTTGGGTGTCTCTATGCATGCTTCCCGGCTTGATGGCCGCTGCTGAATTGGAGCGATTGAACAGTGTGGCCGCCATGGTTGGTGACACGCCGATCACGCTGGATGATGTCAAAACCCAGACCCTTCCCGTCGAACAAGTCCTTTACCAGCAGTTTGCTTCCGATCCCTCCATGTTGAGGCAACGCATCCTGGAAGTGCGCCAGAACGCCCTTGAATCGTTGATCGAACGCCATCTCATTCTGAAAGAGTTTGAAAGCCAGGGTTATCTCCTTCCTGAGAACATCATCGATGAACGTGTTCAGGAACGGATTCGGGAAGATTATGGCGACCGCTTGACCTTGACCAAGACGCTGCAGGCGCAGGGTGTGACACGGGAATCCTTCCGAAAGAGCATCAAAGAACAGGTCATCGTCGATTTTCTCACCTCGAAAAATATCTCATCTGTTTCTTTGGTTTCACCGTTTGAAATCGAAAACTACTACAACTCCCACCTGGATGAGTTTCAAATGGACGAACGCATTCGACTTCGCATGATTTATATTCCGAAAGAAGTGGGGGGCGCTGAGTTTTCGCAAAAGCTTCTTCTCGATATCAAGCGCAAGGTGGAGTCCGGAAGCAGTTTTGCCGATCTGGCCCGGGTGTATCATCAGGGCAGTCAGCGGTCCCAGGGTGGCGATTGGGGCTGGGTGGACCAAACAGTCCTGCGTGACGATTTATCCGCCGTGGCCTTCTCCCTCGAAGAAGGTAAGATGAGTGAGGTCCTCCAAAAGGATGAAGGCTCCTACCTGATGTACGTGGAAGAACGCCAGGAACCCAAACCCAAACCTCTGGTGGCCGTGCAGGAAGAAATCGAAAAGGCCCTCCTCGCCGAAGAACGCAACCGCCTCAAAGCCGAGTGGATCGACCAGCTCAAGGACAAGTCCTTTGTCCGGTATTTTTAAGCTGCCGGTTCCGCGGTGCTCCCAGCTTTTTGCTGTTTCGAAGCTGATCGGTTAGAACTGGACCTCTCTCATTTTTGCGACCGGTACTCAGGTTGCTTTATGAGTTATGTGAAAAACAGGTTTTCAATCGATCGTTATTGTCGTTCTTCCTTTGCGGATCGAATGTGCCACAGATTGCGCCGTGGGTATGGAATTATATCTCTGATACTCCTTCAGCTCACAGCGTTCACAGCGACTCTAGGTGCGGGCCAGAGTCCATGGTCGAGCAGCAGTTCCCTGGGGTGGGGTGATTTTCTGGGCACACCTCCTGCCTTGTCCTCTGATCCGGCCGATAATTTCGATGCTTTTGTTTACACGGAGATTCTGTGGGATTTTACCTGGGACGTCAGCACGAGAACCCTGGTGGTCAATGTTCAGGCGGTCTTCGATCATTCCGTTTCATGGTATCGCCCGAGCGAAGCAACGCCTGCCTTGTTGGTTCATGAAGTGGCCCATTTCGATTATGCCGAAATTCATGCGCGTAAGTTGAAGCGGCGTATAGATGAATCTGTGGAATTAAAGGAATTATTGAGACGATGTGATGTGTCCGAGTCGGAGATCGAAGCCATGCTCACGCTTTTCCATTCGGAAGAAATTGATGAACTCATCTTCAGTAACGAATTCTATGATTCAGAAACAGATCATGGCCAAATCACAGCCATGCAAAACGTTTTTACGAATGTGACCATTCCGGACGAGATGTCCAGTGTGAGTGCTTTTGCGAATCCGGAGATCACGATCACTGTGCAGAATGAAGGAGCCAAACCTATCCCCGGATATTATGAAGGTTCGTTGACCTACACGCTTCAGGGAGGATCTCCCGGCTCATCCCCGAGTGCTTGGGAATGGACACTTCAGGGGCAGTGGCACTTTGCGTTTACTTCCGATGATCTGGGAGGGGAAGCGGATTGGTCGCATTGGATCACGAACAATCTTTATGGGGGACATTTGGTGGATGTCACAACGCCGAATGTACCTTCATATCCAGCGGTGGATGTGAGCGTTGAGGCGGATGCATCAGGGGAGCATTTCTGGATGGATTTTTCCGGCGCTGCACCGAGTTCGATTCCGAGTCATGAACTGACCTTTTCGCCAGTGTCTGTCCCGGGCATCCCGGTGACACCAGACAATAAAACCATTCATTTCAACAACGGAGCTGCGATTGCACTTGGGCATTGGATGAAAGAATACGGCACGCCCAGCCTGAAAATGAAAGCTCCCATTACCTGCCCAAACGAATCCATTCACTACGAGTTTCCAATCGGTACCGACCAGTTTCTGGTGATGGACTGGGTGCTGACACGCATTTCTGATTCCCAAGGAGGCAGTGGCGCAGGAGGATCAGGATCGGGTGGAATAGGAACCGGTTCCTTGCCTGTATCCGCAGTCGCATTTGATTCAAGCACGGGTGTACTGATCCTTCATTGGGATGCTTCAGCGGCAGGAGAACTTTTCGTGATCGAGGCGTCGGCAGATCTTGAGGATTGGATCGAAGTGGGAGAAGTGGTTTCCGCTTCTCCCGGTGTCGTCACTTTTCAGTTTGACACATCTCCTTCGACAACGTCTTCTCAATTTTTCAGGATTCTACCAGGTGGCAATTGAGAACCGGTAACTTATCGATTCATTCAGTGGTTGGAAAGGTAGAGCGTGACGTCCCCGTCGCGCAACCTAATGGTGAACGAATGGACGATCAACCATCCAAAGGGAAGCCGTAAAGCCTATGAAATTCTGACACCTGTTTTGCCATTCGTGAACATTGTGACCATGCCATTGGGAAAGGTGTACGCTCCAAGTTTCCCTTTGTGAGGTAAAACCGATATCGGGAGCCTCAAGGGAACGGGCCGGGGACAACCCGTTTCTACCTGCTTTGGCGAAATGATTTTCGCCGAGCCGTAAATGATCCATCAATGAATTTTGGTCAAAAGTAGGGAGCGCGAGCTGATGAGACTTTCACCAAGACCTTGGCGTCTTCATCTTCCAGTTTGTCCAGATAAGGACTTTTGGATCGGATTTGGATTTTGAATCGTTCTTGTGCGTTACCTTTGATCTCGCTCCAAATGAGCTCTCTTCCTTCATCAATAAGATGACCGTTTCCATCATAAAATTCGGCTTCAACATGGACATTCTGCCAGGTTTTCTTGCCGTTATTGGTGATCAATCCCAATACTTCCACGGCGAAATCCGACCTTCGGGTTTCCACCTCGGAAATCACAAGATCTTTGGTGAAATCTCCTTTAAACAGCGTGCGGCGTCACGAGTTGGATGTGATCAGTAGAAAGACCAAAATGAATGGTATCCACCTCCATTTGTCTCCTGATACCGTAACACGGTTGAGTTCGGAGCCACATTTTCCGCATTTAGTGATTGTTTCCATAGTGAGTCAATAAAGTGCTGGGAATTTTTATTGCGTCCCTGGTTATTCAAAGAAAAGAGTCGCTGAGATGTGTATTTTTTCTCGATAGCAACTTGTATAAGATAAAGTTATTGTTTTAATAATGCAATAAACAATTGCCCCATGCCTTACATCCACCAAAACGAATGTTTCGAGAGTGGAATGCCTTCATGCTGCCGGACTAGAAACGTCCACCAAGCCAAGCTAAGCAGCAATCCCGTAAGAAATAATCCAGCGAGAATCGCGACAAGATTGAACTCAAAAAGCCATGGAGACCGCACAACAAATGACAGGCTTACGATGAGCAGGCATATTGGAATAGCGATATTGAAAACAGACGCAGCGACAGAAATTTCTTCGACAAAATCCAATCGAAAGAATTCATCAGCTAGAGGAGTCATCACTCCTGCTGCCGAAAGGATGGTAGCCACAAACATCCAAAGGATGCAGACAACGATACCCGGAAGAAAAACAGGTGATATTTTTTCAAGGATGCTTTTGATCATCCTCATTTGCTAAACCGGCGTTTTTGGAAACGTTGGTCGCCGGCTCAATCCATTGTGAAACCAAAGACGCCAGACGATCCACAAGGCTTCCCAGACGATTTTGCGCTCCATTTTGGAGGTGCCCTGGAAGCGGTCGGTGAAGATGATGGGAATTTCGCGGATGCGCAGGCCTTGCCGCCAGAGTTTGTGGGTCATCTCAATCTGGAAGCTGTAGCCATTGGAATGCACGTCCGAAAGGTCAATGGATTGCAACGCTGATCGCCGGAAACACTTGAATCCGCCGGTGGGATCGGTGATGGGCATGCCGGTGATGATTTTGACATATTGCGCCGCGCCCAGGCTGAGAATCAATCGTTCCAGCGGCCAGTTGATCACCCGGATGCCGTTCCGATAGCGGGATCCCAGCACCAGGTCGGCATCTTCGATGGCTTCCAGGAAGCGGGGGATGTCGTCGGGATTATGGGAAAAATCGCCATCCATTTCGAAGATGTATTCGTAATCCCTCTTCAAGGCCCATTGAAATCCATCGCAATAAGCCCGCCCGAGTCCGTTTTTGGTCTGGCGATGCAGGACGTGGATGGATTCATGCGCTTTGGCGTATTGATCCGCCATTTCGCCCGTGCCATCCGGTGAGCTGTCGTCCACGACCAACATGTCGACCTTTACCGGCAGGGCCAGTAAGTGATCGACCAGAGCGGGTAGGTTTTCCCGCTCATTGTAGGTCGGTATGATGACGATGGCTTTTGAATGTTCCACGAACAAAAAATTTACAATGGTTATACCGATCAGCAGTTCATTCGGTTACGTCAAAACGCAATCCGCTATCGAGCTGCCGTGCACTCTTCATTAGAGGCTTAGATTGAGCGTTTATTCAATCAAAGATCAATCGGTTTTTCGAGTTTTGGATGGATGGGGAGGGTGATTTTCATAAAGAACGGGCAGCATTCAAGCCGTAATCGATCATTTTTTTAGGGTTTCTACCGGGCCGAAGGTGGGATATATTGACTCACATCATGAGCACAATGACACGTCAACAGGTGTTGGATATGTATTTTATGGACGCCCGGCATAAGCTGATCGATCTGGCGGCTTTTCTGGATCGGGTGGATCGGTCGGAAGGCGAGGATGACTTTCGGATTCAGGCCTTTCGGGAAGCCATGCAGCATTTGGGATCGGGCGATACGGATCGCGCGGCCAAGGTTCTGATGACCTTCAGCGATCCGACCAACGAACCCATTCCAGCCGCCACTACCAAAGCAGCCTGTGGCGCCTGGCCCGGAGCAGACAACGGATAAGAACAAATCGGGAACCCATTCAAACCAAGGATTTTTGACATGCGATACATTGAACCCCACGGACACATGGTCAGTCGCACCACCGACGATTACCTGGCCATGGTCACCGCCGGATGCCAGGCTGTGTGCGAACCCGCTTTCTGGGCGGGCTTTGATCGAAGCTCTGCCAACGGATTTTACGACTATTTCTGCCAGCTCACCGAACACGAACCTAAACGCGCCGCCAAGTTCGGTCTGCCACATTATTCCTGGCTCTGCATCAACCCCAAGGAATCTGAAGACATCAAACTCGCTGACGATGTGCTGGCTTTGATTCCCGAATTTATCGACAAACCCAATGTTCTCGGTATTGGTGAAATCGGTCTCAACAAAAACAGCCGCAACGAATTGATCGTCCTGGAAAAACACATCCAGATCGCGGCGGAAAGTGACCAACTGATCCTGGTCCACACCCCGCATTTGGAAGACAAATACAAGGGCACCCGGTTGATCATGGATGCCCTGAAAAATGATTCCCGCATCAAGCCCGAACGCTGCATCATCGATCACGTCGAAGAACACACCATCGGCATGGTGTTGGACGAAGGTTTCTGGGCGGGCATGACCCTGTATCCCGAATCCAAATGCAGCCCGAGTCGCGCCATCGACATGTTGGAGCGATTTGGCACTGAACGCATCTGGATGAACAGCGCCTGTGACTGGGGCATCAGCCGACCCCTGGCCGTGCCGCACACCGCTTTCGAAATGAAACAACGTGGCCACACCACTGACTGGATCGACAAGGTGACCTTCCAAAACCCCATCACCTTCATGAGCCAATGCCCCAAATTCAAAATCAAGGGTTGATTCGTTTTGACATTCTCACCCGGTAATGCCGAGCTGCTACTCGGCTACTTGCCACACAAATGCCTGACACGTTCACTTATGATCAACGTGTCCCTCATCACGTACCGAAATCCTGTAAATCCTGTCCAAAAAACCACAACGCAGCATATCCCCGCACCCACCATTTGACTTGCGGACACGGCCGACATTCCTTCATCATCTCCCCGGACCAATTAACAATTCTAATCTGTTATGAAACTGCAACACGGGCTGCATCTTGCATACTGCACGAATATCCACAGGGGGGAATCCTGGGAAAAAACCTTTCAAAACCTGAAGACTCACACCATGGCTGTCCGCCGCAAGGTGGCTCCCGATCAACCTTATGCCATCGGATTGCGGCTCGGTGAAGAGGCTGCCCGCGATCTGAGTCAACCAGGCAACCTGAATGCTTTCAAAGCCTGGTTGGAACAGAACGACTGTTACGTATTTACCATCAACGGATTTCCCTACGGCAAATTCCACGGCACCCGGGTCAAGGAAGATGTGTATCGTCCGGACTGGACCACACCCGAACGCCTGGAATACACCAATCTGTTGTTCGATATTTTGGTCGAGTTATTACCCGAAGGTGTGGAAGGAAGCGTCAGCACGGTGCCGGTTTCCTACAAGGAATTCATTACCAGCGACCGTCAGGTCAAGGAAGCCCGCAAGAACCTGTGGAAATGCATCGAACACATTGAGCACTTGACCGCCCGTACCGGCAAGAAACTGCACCTGGGACTTGAACCCGAACCCATGTGCTATTTGGAAACATCCACCGAAGCCACGAAGTTTTTCGAACAAATGCGTCATGACCGCAAAGGAGATCTGCGCATCGATGAACACCTGGGCATCAATTACGACTGTTGCCATCTGGCGATCCAGTATGAAAATCCCAGTGAAGCGCTTGGACGATTGGTCAGCCACAAAATCAAAATCAGCAAAATCCACCTCAGCTCGGCGCTCAAGGTCAACCCCACCATGGAAGTGCGGAAAGCCTTGCAAAGCTTTACCGACGAAGTCTATTTCCATCAAGTCATCGAGCGGCGTGTCGGAGGAGAGTTGGTGCGCTACCGCGACCTGCCCGATGCCCTTGCAACGGAACCGATCCACGCGCCGCACCTGCCCGAAGAATGGCGCATTCACTTCCACATACCATTGCATCACCTGCCTGTCGGGCTCTACGACAGCACCGTGGATCACCTGATTGGCACCCTCGACTTTCTCAAATCCCATCCGGGCATCTGTTCCCATCTTGAGATGGAAACCTACACCTGGGAAGTCATGCCCGACACCATGAAGCAACGCAACGTGGTGGATCAGTTGGTGGACGAATACCAGTGGACACTGGAACAACTCTCAAGGCACGGTTTGGCCGATTGACAAGCGTCCCGAAATCGGGAAAGTGCCTGTCCCGTTATTGGGAAAAATAATGCGAGTTGGATGAAGCGATTGATTTTTTTTTAGCTTGGTCCTGAACAATATGCCCATACGATTTAGATTATCTAACCGCCCGAAAGAACTCCTGATCCACACCCGAATCGATCGCCTGCTCATAAGGTGATTCCGCATTGGTAACCGGAATCCAGGGACCGGTGATGGAAGTGGCACGTTCCAAATTGCCGATGAAATGGATGGAGATGTTTTGTCCTGCACGATTGAGTTCAATAAACGGATCAAAGAAATCCACAACAGGCAGTTGATAAACTTTGACATTGTCAAACAATCCGAAGCTCATGAACTCATTGTCGGAAACAGAAGAAAACCAGTCACTGTAACCCAGAAAGATATTTCCGCTGTCATTGAAAGGTGCGGTGTCCTGAGTGGCCACGGCGACGTCTGTTCCATTCATGCTCCAGGTGACTTTATCGCCAATCTTGAGCAGTTGTACCCGCACCCATTCAAAGGCGACTTGTCCTGCGGAGGTTTCGCCTGCCTGGTTGGCAAATTCCGCTACCTGAGATTCAGGAGCTGTTTTTCCCGCCGGGAAGATGGACCCATAATAGTCGTTGGCGCTGTCTTGTGTGCCCGCCGGGTACACACCCGAGTCTTCCGTCAAAAACACATTGTTCAAAAAGAAACGGAAATCACGGGAGGAACCTCCTTCACCCGTGACAATGAACCAGGCGCCGTCAGATTGATCATCCCCGACCTGCACATGATCACCCGATGTCCCAATGCCAGCAGCGGCAAATTCGGTCGAGCCACCACCACCACCGGGTAGCGGACCGTTGACATTCATCCAGAGATCAAACACCAGTGCATAATCTCCTGCAAAACTTTGGCCGTCGGGACTTGCAGTGATGTGTGCTGCGGCAACTTCGATTTCGTTGGCGGTGAATTTCAGACCTTTGGTTGAACCGTCCCCGGAGCCGGGCGCTGACGGGATACCGTCCACGGAATAATCATAGGCAAAACTAACGGTCGAGTCGTCCGAACTTTGATTCACCGTCCAGTTCGATGAGGTGTCGGCATTAAAATCGTCACTGAAAGTAACGATCGCATCGGCGAGCACATCGGGTTTGGGGATCCCTTTGTCACCGTTGTCGAGCAAAGGAACAAAGGCGTACTTGCCTGAGCTGGTGTTATAAAGATCGCTTGGGTTCAGAACGAGTTCGATCACTTCATCGAGTTCTTCCTCTGCATCGTCTATGAGGGGCAGAACGATTTCTGTTTCGCTGGATCCGGCAGGGAAAATCGCTTCCAAAGAGGCCGGTGCTTCAAAATCACTTCCGATTGTGGCGGAACCTTCCAAACGATAGGACACCGTCAATGGCGCAGAACTTGAACCCGATCGCGTCAGCTTGAACGTAACTGAAGCATCATCCTCCGTGACGGGTGTGGGTTTGAAAACATCTAGTTCAAGTGTTTCGTCCCGAACAATTTCTCCCGGGACTGATACATTGACAACGGGAGGTGTGTTGCTGGCGTTCAATCGCTCGACTCGCAAATTGTCGAAGATGACAAAGTTTTCTTCACCCGGGTTGGCGATGGATGAGAATGGATCGGTGTAACCAATCATGACATTTTCGCCTCCGAAAAGGGATTTTTCGTCGTTGATGGTGGCGATGATCTGACCATGCATGATCCAGGTCACCGTGTTCCCTTGGCGTCGCACCTCAACCGGCACCCAGCCTTTACCCGGAGCGCCCTTGGTTTCATGAGGCGGGAAGGGAAACACACGTTCCAGAGGTCCCCCGGCAAAAGCGTTGTACTCCCCGATGCCGTCCCCATCCATGTCGGTGAATCCATGGCGATCTGTTTGTTCATCCAGGAACTCGGGCTCCCCAAATCCATCACCCACATAAGCCCTGAAATCTCGCGACGCGCCTCCTTCACCGGATACGGCAAAGAAGGTGCCGTCGCCATCGACGGCCAGGTTGCCGTCCAGATAGGCGACCCAATCCCCGGAATGCCCGATTCCCATCGTGGCCAATTCAGTGGAACCCGAACCACCGTAAGCGGGCCCGTTGTAACTCATGAACATTTCAAAACGCAGAGCATGATCTCCGTCGATGGACAGGCCGGACGGAAACAGACTCACTGAAGCTTCACCGGCTTCCGCATCGGAATTGACCGACACCTTCAATCCCAGAGTGGTGTCGCCATCATCAAACGGATTCTTTGGCACCGACAACCGGTCGACAGCGGCCCCGCGTGTGACAGTGAACTCATCCGTCGTGTAATCATGCGCGAAGGTAACCGTGGCATCTGGAATGCCGTTGATGCTTTCATCGATGACAATCCAATCGGCGGACGTATCCGTATCGAAGTTGTCAGAGAATACTTCCTGGGCCCGAGCAGCCGGGCCGAATACCTGGCCCATGAGAATTGTCAATAGGAGTGCGAATCGTGTTTTCATGAGTTTTACAATGATCGATGTTTAAAGTGGTCAAAGATTAAGTCTGAAGTCCGAATGTGACGAGTCCTTTTATCCCTTGCGGTGTAGATGGCAGTTGGGAGATGGCATCCAAGCAAGCGATGAAGCATTGAACAATGGAGGGACAGGTTTCACTCGGTTGCCAAATATTCACCTAAAAACATTCCTGACCAAACGAGATGGAACCCGGGTAGACTGAAGTGGATCGAATGACTGTGGCGATCCCATTTCAACGGAATCTTAATTTGAGGGCCCCCAATGAATTTCAACAGAATGAGGTTTTTGCAGACCAAAAATATTGATTGCAGCAGGTGACTCATTCGCATCAACATGCTTCATGCAAGTTCCACCTCCACTGCCCGAGGCTTATGCGATGGAAATCGTTTATTCTGAGGAAAACCTCCGCATCCAGGTTTTTGAGGATGGGGCGAAGACTCGGACGGAATTGCATTCTCCGCCCGGTTCTACGGTCGTCAAGATTCGTCGTCGTGACAAGGGAGTGGAATGGTCGGTTTTCCCCGATACGAACACCTACTCCACCGAGAAGTTCCCGCAAGAATCCATGCCGGAAGGACCTGATGAGTACTTGGAAAACTTAATGCGTCAGGAGTGGATACCCGACGGGGAAGAACGGATCGATGGTAAAAAGTGTCTGAAATTTATCGGGCGGTTCTTAAATTCCCTTTTATGTAATGCAGACGGGAAAACGGTTTGTTACGTTGATATTCAGTCGGGACATCGCCTTCGAGAACTCACCTACGATAAAGATGAGAACGTTACGATGACGACTCACTATTCAATTGGGTTGCCGCGGGAGGATCTTTTCGAGTTGCCTGCAGGGTGCAAAGAAATCCAGCAATGAAACTGTAAATCCTGTTCATCCTGTCAAAAAAATTCAGACCAAAATATCCCGGACGACCGTTCCGTGGATATCGGTGAGGCGGAATCGGCGGCCCTGAAACTTGAAGGTGAAGCGTTCGTGGTCGATACCCATGAGGTGCATCAGGGTTGCCTGGAAGTCGTGGATGTGGACCGGGTTTTTGATGATGTTGTAGCTGAAATCATCCGTCTGGCCGTAGCTGATGCCCGGTTTGATACCGCCTCCAGCCATCCAGATGGAAAAGCATTTGGGATGGTGGTCGCGTCCGTAGTTCGTTTGGGTCAACTCGCCTTGTGAATAGTTGGTGCGCCCGAATTCGCCTCCCCAGACCACCAGGGTTTCATCCAGCAAACCCCGTTGCTTGAGGTCGGTGATGAGGGCGGCGGAGGCCTGGTCGGTGTCCTTGCATTGACGTTGGATGCCGGAGGGTAGATCGTCATGTTGATCCCATCCGCGATGATAGAGTTGAATGAACTTCACCCCTTTCTCTGCCATGCGCCGCGCCAGCAGACAGTTCGCCGCAAAGGTGCCGGAGTCGCGGGATGCCGGGCCGTAGAGATCGAAGATGTGATCCGGTTCGTCGGAGGTGTCGGTGATTTCGGGAACCGATGTCTGCATGCGAAAGGCCATTTCGTATTGAGCGATGCGGGTTTGGATTTCCGGATCGTTGAATCGTTGCGCCTGCTGCTCCTGCATGCGACGAAGGATGTCCAATTGTGCCTTGCGATCTTCGAAGTCCACGCCGGGTGGGTTGTTGAGATAAAGAACCGGATCTTTCCCGGATCGGAACTGCACCCCTTGATGTTGTGAAGGAAGAAATCCGTTGCCCCACAAACGCGCATAGAGAGGTTGGCCATAACGTTCCTTGGTGATCAGGACGATGAAAGCGGGCAGGTTTTCATTGTCACTGCCCAATCCGTAATCGATCCACGAACCAATCGCCGGACGCCCCGGGAATTGGGATCCGGTTTGGATCAAAGTGGCGGCGGGATCGTGATTGATTGCGTCAGTGTGCATTGAGTTGATGACGCAGATGTCATCCGCAATCTTGGCTGTGTGCGGGAGCAGACTGCTGAACCAGGTGCCGAACTGTCCGTGACGAGAAAACGGAAACTTGGAACCAGCCATGGGAAAGGAACTCTGACCGGCGGTCATCCCGGTCAGGCGTTGGCCTTGTCGCACGGAATCGGGAAGTTCCTGGCCGTGCCGTTGGTGTAGAACGGGTTTGTGGTCGAAGGTTTCGATTTGGGATGGAGCGCCACTTTGAAACAGGTAAATCACGCGTTTGGCCTTGGGCGCAAAGTGCGGCAGATCGGGCAAACCAGAAGGGGATGTTTGTGCTGCCCTGCTACTTTGCCTGAGCAGGGAAACCAGGCCCATTGAACCCAGCCCACAAGCTGATTCGGTCAGGAAAGCCCGACGACTCTGTTGGATCCATTCGTTGTTATTTTCGTTTATCATAGGGGTTGGCTCAAATCTTACCGTTTCATATAAGCTTCATCGAAGTTCATGATGGTGCTCATCACCTGAGTCAGGGCGGCGGTTTGTGTTTTGTTCAATGTTGAGTCCAGTGGATATTCTCCAACGCCCAAAAAGGATTCTGTGGCATCGGGGTCGTTGGTATATTTCTTTAAAGCCAATTCATAGAGGGAACTCAGAAGTTCGGTTTCGCTTTCATTCGGATGCCTGCTGCAGAGTAGTCGAAATCCCTGGCGAAGGCGTTCTTCGAGATTGTCGTCGATTTCCTTTTGCAGGCGTTGTGCCAGCACGCGTGCGGATTCCAGAAACTCCGCATCATTAAGCAATACCAAAGCCTGAAGGGGCGTGTTGGTCTTCTCTCGCTTCACGGTGCAGACTGATCGGTTGGGGGCGTCGAAGGCGATCATGGCAGGGTGGGGTGTTGTTCTGCGGACAAAGGTGTACATGCTCCTTCGATATAGATTTGCCCCTGCATCATGTTTGTAAGCGCTGCCCGGTCCGGTCTTTTCCACCCACAAACCAGCGGGCTGATAAGGTTTGACACCAGGACCACCGACCTTACGCGTCAAAAGTCCGCTGGCCGCGAGTGCGTTGTCCCGGATCATTTCGGCTGGAAGTCGATGATAGGGGCCGCGTGCCAGATAGATGTTCGCGGCGTCTTTCTCCAAATGCTCTGGCGTGCTGACGGATGATTGCCGGTAAGTCGCCGAAGTGACCATGGTCCGGATCAACCAACGTACATCCCAGCCGGATTCAATAAAAGAGACCGCCAACCAATCCAACAACTCGGGATGCGTCGGTTGTGCTCCTTGTGTTCCAAAATCTTGAGGTGTGTCCACGATGCCGCGGCCAAAGAGCATCTGCCAATAACGATTCACCGTGACCCGTGCGGTGAGAGGGTGTTTGGGGTGGGTCAACCATTGGGTCAGATCCAGGCGGTTTGGTGTCTCCTTTTTGTTTAACGCAAGGATTTGATTCGGCACACCTGGTTGGACTTCTTCGGTAGGAGCGCTGTATTGACCTCGCTTCAGCACATAAGTCTTTCGGACCTTTTCCATTTCGCCCAGTACCATGATCTCGGGCACATCCTTGAGCAGTTTCAGTTTGCGTCCCACCAGGGATTGGATGGACTGGGTCGCTTGTTGCATCGTATCGCTATGTCGCTGCAGAAAATGATCGGTGAAATAGGTCGGTGGTTTGTTGGATTCATCGAGTGTATTGCCAGTGAACGAAGCAAACAACGCCGCAACCTCGCGTTCGGTCACATATTGGTTGAACAGAGTGATGTGGTCGATGCTGCCCAGAAACACGCCGTTGTCACCCGTGTAAAAACGACCGCTGCGCCCAACGATGACGGGTTTCTGTGGCCAACCTTCCTGTTTGCCCCAGCCATGCACGATGCTGCGGTAAAGGTTATCGTAGGCGATGGTGCACTCGACGCTTTCGCCATTGATGAACAGGCGCACCCCTTTGGCGTTGCCGAGCCCGTCGTAGGCAAACATCACATGATGCCATGTATTCTTTGGAAGTGTTGCTTGCGTGGTGACCTGTAAGTAATTTTGCGGCCAAAAACCGATCAACCTCAAGTTCAGTCGACTTTCCTCATCCAGAAAGAAATCCCATCCTTTCCACGCACTGCCGAGTTCGCCGGAGATGCCCATGATGGATTGGTTTTCTCCATCCTTCTCGGAACGTATCCAGGCGCCTGCCGAGAAGGGTTCGTTGACTTCAAAGGTTCCGTCTTCGCGGAGGAACACCAGATCGTATTCCTTGTCGAATCGCAACGCTTTTCCCATAGGGCCATCCACCAGCTCGGGTTCGCCCGACGAGACGGACTTGGGGTTATCGTCCACGATCTTGTCGATGGGTGTGTTGCGCACCACGCGATGAATGGCACCTTTGACCGCGATCTCCCCGGACCGCATGGCATCGAACGGAAACACGGCATCCGGAGTGGGGGCTTCGACTTGTGTGGTCTTGGCTTTCTCGAGAATGGCAGCGTTGTTCAGCGCGTCCGTTTGCATGGTCTCAAGTTGTTCGTACGTCTTTTCCAATTCGTTTAACAACGCATCCAGGTTCCTCTCTACTTTAGGATCCGGCAACAGAAGAACCGGGCCAGAGGAACTGCCACCTTCCGCCACCATGCCGAGTTCCTTCTGGCTATTGAAGAAAGCGAACAACTGATAATATTCCTTTTGCGAGATGGGATCGAACTTGTGTTCATGGCAACTGGCGCATTCCAGCGTCAAACCCAGGAAAGCCGTTCCAACCGTGTTGACACGATCCTGGACATACTTGACTCGAAACTCCTCGTCGATGATGCCACCTTCAGCAGATACCGGATGGTTGCGATTAAAAGCCGTGGCGAGGATTTGTTCCCGTGTGGCGTTGGGCAGAAGATCTCCCGCCAGTTGCCACGTGATGAAATCGTCATAGGGCATGTTGTTGCGAAAGGCATCAATCACCCAGTCACGCCATGGCCAATGATAACGTTCGCGATCGCCGTGCATGCCCTGCGAATCACCGTAACGTGCGACGTCCAGCCACTCCATGGCCATGCGTTCGGCGTGTGCTTCGGAATTCAGCAAACGATCCACCGCGCGTTCGTATGCCATGGGTGTATCGTCCGCAAGGAAAGCCTCGAGTTCCTCCGGGCTGGGAGGCAGGCCGGTCAGATCAAAACTCAAACGACGCAGTAAATAGTTCTTTGACGCTTCAGGTGAAGGACGCAATCCTTGCTCACTCAGTTTCCTTAAAACAAATGCATCGACCGGATGTGCCACGGTCTGCGAATTTCCCAACAACTCATTGGCCCGCTCGAAAGGCACTGAAGGTTTGACTGGAGGAACGAAAGCCCAGTGCTCATTCCAACTTGCCCCCTCTTCAATCCAACGCCGAATTCGGTCCTTTTCTAAAGCGGACAAACTCAATTTGGAATCTGGCGGCGGCATCAGATCCCCCGCGTCCTCCGTTACCATACGCATCCATGCGACACTGCGGTCGAGGTTTCCCTGTACAAAGGCAAACCCATCCGATTCCTTCAGAGGTCCAAGAGCCCCGTCCTTTTGATCCAGACGCAGCCCTGCTTTCCGCGCCCCTTCATCCGGTCCATGACAGGGAAAACAACGATCGGAAAGAATGGGAAGAATGTGGGTGTTGAAATCGACGGGCCTCTCCGCATGTGTGATGGTCAGTACGGCCAACCAAACGGTTGCCACTCCAGTCCTACGACCCATGGTTCTGCAAAACTTCATCATCGGGATTACTCGTGACGGAGCCTACCGCAAAACGTAGAGTCTGTCCACTAGGCGTGTGTTTCGATAAGATTTAGGAAATGTGTGTATAACGTCAGAACCCTATGGACTGCGGTGACTCGGCACCGCTTTGGATCTGGTCCGCAGTCTCGGGAAACGTGCTATATGCTATGTTGTTACCCACACCCCGTCGCATGGATTGGATGCATGCTTGTGGGTTTTGGGGTTTTGGGTGAGGGGAAGATGTGGGGAGGAGGATGCGATGGTGTTTCCCTAGCGTATCCAAAGCTCCGTCGAGCCGGAGCAGTCCAAAATGGGGCTTTGAATTTGGTCCGCATTCACAATAACCTTGCTTGAACCTTACCCAATCCACCAGGGTCGTACGCGGACTCCCTGGCGTAAATAGCATTCTGATCCTCCATGGATCAACACGCCAGACTGTTCAGAGGATTTGGTCAGGGATTGCCACCAGCGAAGGGGTTCGAACATGTTGGAGGAAACGGTCATGCCGGATTTGATTTCGATTGGGATCAGTTTGTCTCCCAAATCGACAAGGAGGTCCATTTCGTGTCCGGTGGCATCTCGCCAATGAAACAGGGGTGCTTCTTTTCCTTTGTGAACGAAGGTTTTTGTCATTTCGGCCACAATGAACGACTCAAATATTGGACCACGAAGAGGATGGTTTTCCAACATCTCGGGCGTACGAATTCCTAGCAGATAACAGACATACCCGGTATCCAGAAAGTGAAGTTTGGGTGTTTTGCGCAATCGTTTTTGATAGTTGCGGTAGTGTGGAGGAAGGATCGTTACCATGGAGCTAATCCGAAGTGCTGTCATCCATTGCTTGGCGGTGGGCGGCGACACACCGGCATCGGTCGCCAATGATGCGTAATTCAATTCTTGTCCCGTTCGGGCAGCAGCCAGGCGAACGAATCGTTCGAAACCATCCAGGTCCATGACTTTTAACACATCCCGCAAATCCCGCTCCACATAAGTGCGATGGTAGTCCGACAACCAAGATTGCGGATCCAATTTTTGGTCGTGAATGCGTGGATAACACCCGGTCCATACTGTTTGCCAAAGCGATTTTCGGGGCGATGGGTTAGCTGCCTTGAGATGCAGGTGTTCTCCATTCAGCGGCTTCGATCCGTTGAGTTCGGTAAGTGAAAAGGGCAGTAGGGTGAACAAGGCAGTGCGGCCGGCCAAGGTTTGCGAGACGTTTTGCATCAGAATAAAATTCTGAGATCCCGTTAGAATATATTTTCCTGGTTTTGGATTTTGATCCACTTCGTCCTGGAGATAAGAGAGAAGATGCGGCACGCGCTGCACTTCGTCGATCACCACGTCCTTTGGGTATCGAGCCAAAAAACCTTCTGGATCTTCCAGAGCAAAGTTTCTGTCGTTTGGACGTTCCAGGGAGACGTAGGCATGTTTGGAAAATGCTTTTTTGGCCAGAGTTGTTTTTCCGCTCTGACGGGGTCCGATCAGGGTGATGATCGGCATCTTGCGCGCAGCGTTCTTCAATGCTTTTTCCAGTTCCCGGCCGACCATGCTTTATCTTGAGCGACTGGTAAGCAGTATGTCAAATGTAAATACTTATTTTATATTTGACATACTGCTTTGCAAATTTTCCAGACGACACTGTCGGTTTGTTGGCACTATTGAGTGCGTGTGACTTGGCACCGCTTTGGATCTGGTCCGCATCCTCGGGAAACCTGCTTTATGCTGTGTTTTTACCCTCACCCCGTCGCATGGATTGGATGCATGCTTGTGGGTTTTGGGGTTTTGGGTGAGGGGAAGATGTGGGGAGGAGGACGCGATGGTGTTTCCCTAGCGTATCCAAAGCTCCGTCGAGCCGGAGCAGTCCAGACTTTGCTTGGCTTATGGCAAGGGCGCACTTCGAGACGAGCCGATCTACCTTTTGAATGAATCACCGTTCCATAGTTACCAGAGCTTCAGTTCTTCACGAAGTCGTTCCATGGGGAGGCCGACGACGTTGGTGTAGGATCCGAAGATTTCGCCGATGATCCATTCGCCGTGTTCCTGGATGGCGTAGCCACCCGCTTTGTCGAGCGGGTTGATCATGGAGAGGTATTCGAGGATGGACTGATCATTGAGGCGTTGGAATCCGACGTGGGTGGTTTCGGAGAACAGTTTTACTCTGAGTGGTTCGAGACTAAGCAGGCTAACTCCGGTGATCACCTGGTGTGTTTTGCCAGAAAGTCGTTTCAGGAACCGGGCTGCTTCCTGCAGGTCTTTGGGTTTTGCAAATGTTTTGGCTCCAAGAGCCACCACTGTGTCTGAACCGATCACCAGTGCTTTGGGATGTTTTTGAGCGATAGCCAGTGCCTTACGATGGGCGTTGGTCTTGGCAATTTCGTTGGGGGTGAGGTGACGGGAGGCTGTCTCTTCTACTTCTGGAACTTCACATTCAAATTTGGACACGAGACGTTTCAGCAGCATTTGGCGTCGCGGTGATTGGGAGGCGAGAATGATTTTGGGTTTTCTTTTCATTGGATCGATTGCTCGAAGGCATGGATTTTTTGTTTGAACGCTTCATCGTCCAGAACAGGTGTCAGCAGATCAGAAGAGGGTTC
>Ga0255764_10000487_pt1 | contig 34718 bp, 30 predicted proteins | sample 071ome_30_FD_179964 | JGI IMG/M metagenome (GOLD analysis project Ga0255764, IMG submission 179964) | Coastal salt marsh microbial communities from the Groves Creek Marsh, Skidaway Island, Georgia - 071406AT metaG (version 2) | ecosystem: Environmental > Aquatic > Marine > Intertidal zone >... | reverse complement strand
GGGAACCTCAGTGGCATATCGTTGTCAAAGCTTCGGTTAGCTGGCGAGAAGCGCTGCCATGCGGGTTACAAGGCGCTGCCATGCGGGTTACAAGGCGCAGCTGCAGGGTAAAAGCCTGTTTGGTAAAAGCCTGTTTGGTCAGAGCCCGAGGTGTGGTTGGTCGTCGTAGATTAAACCCCAATAGTGCTAGGGCAGTATTCAAGGGTTCTTGGAGGTGATTAATCGCTGCTGAACAGTTGATAAGTCGAAGGTGATGAGTTGGAAGTTAATCAGCAGGAATTTGAGGATTTTCATTTGGTCGGTATATTGCATGGCCGCCAACGACCCATCAGGAAATAAATGACCCATCAGGAAATAAATGACCCAACAGGAAATAGAAGTTGTTGATGGATGGAACGATTGCTTAAATAGGCTTGAATCCATCGGTCTTTAAGGACACGTTGCAATAGAGAAGGCGTCTTAGGACGCTGCGGGGGACAGACGACCCAGCTGAGACCCAGCGGAGACCTAGCTAAGAGCCAGCTGAGTCCTAGGTAAGAGCAAGCTAAGGCCCAATTAAGTAGAGAATTGAGTGCAGATTGAAGTAAAGAGCGATATCCCGCGTTAATTTTTGATCTCTAAAAAGCGACAATCAAAAGCGATAACTGGAAAACGTAGTTAAGAGTTAAAGAAAAGCCCATGGAAGATCATAAAGAAGCTTGGTCAGCGTTCATTGATGGAGAGTTGAGCGAGCTCGAAGAATTGAGATTGGTCCGTCAGTCGGATTTTGCTCAAGTTGGCCCGAGCGTCCACCGATGGGCCAGCATTCGCGATCAGCTGCGCTCAGGCCGTAAGGACGGTATGCTGTCCAGTGAAGGTCAAGCGATACTCAATCAACGAATCTCCCGAGCGCTTGATGCAGAGATCCCAGCGGGTGGAGCCCAAATAGCAGAACAAAACCGGTTCACCCGGTCCCGTATCCTTCCTTTTGCGGCGGCAGCGTCCATTGTTCTGGCGCTTACGTTAGGGTTGTTCCTGCAATCTCCTTCTTATAGTCCCGACGGCGCCGGAAGTGCGTCTTCGCTGATGGTCGATACCAGCAACGGGATGAGGTCAACCGTGTCTCCGGCCGTTCAAAATCAGGTGAATAATGCGTCACAGGCTGCCATGCTCGCGCAAGCAGAGCCACCCGAACTCAAAGCGCTGGACGAGGAAACGCAGGCGCGCCTACGCCGCTACCTTGAGGAGCATGATCGTTCAGTGGGTTTGCGGGCTTCTAATCCTCAGTTCGTAGGCTATCCAGCGACGACCAAGTAATCCACCCCAATGCGCATCATTCAAATCCTCCAATTTAGGACGCCGTTAAAGACCTTGAGATGGGTCAATGGCCTTGCAGTACTGATCATGGTGATCAGTCCAGCCACTCGGGCAGAGACACGAGAGATAACAATGCTTTTGGAGGACGAGCGCTCGCCAGACTACTGGATTGAGAAAATGTCATCCTCCTTGCTCCGCGAGAATTATCGGGGGGTGTTCACGTTAGCTCGAGGGCGTCAGTTCAGTTCGTTAGAAGTGGATCATCGGTTTCGAGACGGGGTTGTCCAAGAGCAACTGACGCAGCTCAATGGCCCACTCAGGCGAGTTGTCAGAGAGGGCGATCACATTCGGTGCTTCCACGAGAGTGAAAACGCATCGTTGAACCACGCGGTATTACTCGGCCCCTTTAGCCAGTCGTTCAATGCCTTATTGGAAGCGGAATCTGATAACTACAATGTAAAGGTCGTCGGGCTGGATCGTGTTGCCGGAAGGGAGGCCGTGATGTTGGCCGTGCAACCTTCAGTTAACGATCGATTTGGTTTCATGTTGTGGCTTGATCGAAGCAAAGGGTTGTTGCTGCAGTCCCACTTGGTCGATCGCGGTCGCATACTTGAGATTCTGCAATTCGCAACGATTGAATTTGATGTCACGACGGCGCTAGAAGACACCGATTTACTCCATCAAGGTTGGGCCGTGCACTCGCTGTCAGAAGAAGTACTGACTTCTAATGAGGAACCCACATTTAAAGTGAAATGGATGCCGAGAGGGTATCGAGTCGTAACAGCAAATAAGGACCGTATTCATTTCAGCGATGGTGTCAGCGATTTCTCTGTTTTCGTCGAACAAGGTCGCGAATTACCTAAGTTGTCCACGGAAATTGAAGGACGTTCAATTGTGACCCGACCGCTGAGAGGTCGCCCGGGGCAGATTACGATCGTGGGGGCGCTGCCACTGCAAACGGCTGAGCGTCTTGCCGAATCGGTTGAACCCATTATTTTTTGAACGCGCTGAGCTCTGCATTTTGGGCCTTTTGACGGGCGCGTCCGAAGATGCGGACGGCGCGCAGCGCGCTAACAGTGCCGCGTTTACCAGGCTTTACGTTGTATTGAGACGAGAGGAACCAGACCCAGGCTCTTGGCGGTAAAGCTCATGAATCATCCGATAGACTGAAGCGAGACATGACGCTATTAACAGAAAAAGCTATTGAACAGGCGCGCTGTTCAGGGTGCCAAGTTAGGTCATGTGTGAGCAGTCTCGCTGATACGAGAGCCGAGCCTTCCGCTTATGCCTTAAGCCAAGCGGTTGTTCACTCTGTGGGCGCGCCTTTGATGGGCAGTCTTTTCCTGGTAGTGATGGTAGACGCCCTCGGGATGGGGGATGCGGGACAGACGATGGCTGCCGTACTCGGACTGGGGCTAGGTATGTTGCTCTGTACCGGAATGACCGCTTGGCCAAGCGGGCGGGTTAAAGCCGGCGCCTTGCGTGTTCACCCCTTAGATTCACAATGTCTGCCCAGCGCGAACTCGTTAACGAGTCAGCTTGTAAGAAAAGGGCAAAATCCCTGAATTGAGCGTACACCGCGAGGGTAAGTCCTTCGTAGAACAAATAAAACTAAGACCCCTGTCAAATATTGAGAGATTGAAGTCGGTGATGAAAGGAACAGTCAGCGTGAAACATGTGATGACGTTAGGCATTTGGGCAATCCTATGTCTATGTTGGACCCAGGGAACGATGGCGAAGACCTCACTGCCTGATTTTACGGCGTTGGTTAAAGAAGGTGCGCCGGCCGTGGTGAATATCACAGTGACACGGAAGGCACCCGCGCTAGACAATCGATCCGAAGAGGAGATGCCCGAATTCTTTCGACGCTTCTTTCGGGGTTACCCACAAGAGCGGCAACAGCGGCCGGCGACCGGTTCGGGCTTTATTCTCTCGGAAGATGGGTATGTCCTGACCAATCATCACGTGGTTGAGGAGGCTGACGAAATCATTGTCGCATTGAGCGATCGGCGGGAGCGGGAAGCCACCTTAATTGGTGCCGACCCGGTCTCTGACCTCGCGTTATTGAAGATCGAGGCGTCCGACCTACCGGTGGTAAAGGTCGGCCAGTCAGAATCACTTCAAGTGGGCGAGTGGGTGATGGCAATTGGGTCTCCGTTCGGTTTCGAACTCTCGGTCACGGCCGGCATCGTGAGCGCCAAAGGCAGGAGCTTGCCCGATGATCGAGGCAACTATGTGCCGTTCATTCAAACTGATGTGGCGATCAATCCCGGTAATTCCGGTGGTCCGCTGTTCAATCTGAAAGGCGAGGTGGTGGGTATTAATTCTCAGATCTTCACCCGCTCTGGTGGGTTTATGGGGCTCTCATTTGCGATCCCAATGGATATCGCGATGGAGGTGGTCGAGCAATTGAAAGATAAAGGTTCGGTCTCGAGAGGCTGGCTTGGCGTTCAAATTCAGCGAGTGGATCGGGACCTCGCCGAATCCTTCGGATTGGACCGCGCTGCGGGTGCCCTCGTCACGAGAATCTTTGCAGACAGTCCGGCTGAAGCGGCTGGTGTCAAGGAGGGTGACATCATTGTCGAGTTCGGGGGGCGATCCATTGACCTTTCGTCGGATTTGCCTCATGTGGTTGGCCGGTTCAAGGCAGGAACAACTGCGGACATCAAAATTGTGAGAGAGGGACGATCTGAAACGCTTGAAGTGGTGGTGGGTGAACTGGATGAGTCCACAATGGCTCAGCCAGTTGCTTCTGCTCGACCACAGAACAATCGATTGGGCGTTGAAGTTCGCGCGCTGACCAATGATGAAAAAGCCGAGCTCGAGGTGAGTCGAGGCGTTTTGGTGACGAACGTCGGGTCAGGTCCCGGGCAGCTTGCGGGTATCGAACCAGGCGACGTGCTTACCACGATCAACAGCCAATGGATTGATTCGGTGGATACCTTCGAAAAACTGGTTGAACAGCTCCCGGCAGGCATGGCGATTCCTGTTCGAGTCGTTCGTGACGGCCAGCCGATGTTTAGGGCAGTCAAGGTCGAGGAGTAGGGGGCTGCATAGCACTACCCCTAAAATTCCTTTAGACTCGCGCCCCATTATTGACTCCGGAAATCTTGCGTTGACGGCCCCTTCGCATATTCGAAACTTTTCGATCATCGCTCACATCGACCATGGTAAATCGACCCTTGCGGATCGATTTATTCAGTCGTGTGGCGGGTTGACTGATCGAGAAATGGCAGAACAAGTCCTTGATTCCATGGATATTGAACGCGAGCGCGGGATCACCATTAAAGCGCAAAGCGTGTCGTTGAATTACAAGGCTAATAATGGTGAGACCTACCAACTCAACATTATCGATACGCCAGGTCACGTTGATTTCTCTTATGAAGTGTCGCGCTCACTGTCCGCGTGTGAGGGCGCGATTCTTGTCGTGGATGCGGCTCAGGGGGTTGAAGCGCAATCGGTTGCCAATTGTTACACCGCCGTTGAAGAGGGACTCGAAGTTATCCCTGTACTCAACAAAATAGATCTCCCCAGTGCCGAGCCAGAGCGTGTCCAACAAGAAATAGAGGAGATCATCGGTATTGATGCGTCCAACGCACTTAAAGTGAGTGCGAAGACGGGTATTGGGGTCAACGAGTTACTGGAACAAATTGTAGAGCTGGTACCGCCGCCCCAGGACTTTTCCACGGAGCCGTTGCAAGCGCTGATCATTGATTCATGGTTCGATAACTACTTGGGCGTCGTGTCACTGATCAAGATTGTGAAGGGCAAGATCTCGAAGCGGGAAAAGTTTCAAATCTGCTCGACTGGAAAAATATATCAGGCAGATGGCATTGGTATCTTCACGCCACGCCGCGAACCTCGGGATACGCTCACGACGGGTGAAGTGGGATTTCTCGTTGCCGGCATCAAAGATGTGAAGGGCGCGCCGGTGGGCGATACGATCCGTGTACCAGGCTCTGAAACAGCATCCTTGCCCGGGTTTAAGATGGTCAAGCCTCAGGTTTATGCGGGCATGTTTACCGTCAGTTCAGATGATTTTGAGAATTTTCGTGAGGCGCTTGAGAAGCTAACGTTGAACGATGCCTCCCTGGTCTACGAGCCAGAGAGTTCCGACGCGCTGGGTACTGGGTTTCGATGTGGCTTTCTCGGCATGTTGCACATGGAAATTGTCCAGGAAAGACTCGAGAGAGAGTACAACCTAGATCTAATCTCTTCTGCGCCGACGGTCATCTATGAAGTAGAAAAAAAATCCGGCGAGGTGTTAAAAATCCATAACCCCTCTCAGTTGCCTGACATCGGTAGCATCGCGGAAATGAGGGAGCCTATTGTCAGCGCTAATATCCTGGTCCCAAGCGAGCATCTGGGCAATGTGATTAAGCTGTGCGAGGAACGGCGAGGCATTCAGAAGGACATGCAATTTGTGGGTCGACAAGTGTCTTTGACGTACGAGCTGCCCATGAATGAGGTGGTATTAGACTTTTTCGACCGACTTAAGTCGGTTTCGAGAGGCTATGCATCACTCGATTACAGCTTCGAGCGATTTCAAGCAGCGCGGCTACAAAGACTCGACATGCTGATTAACGGTGACCGCGTTGACGCATTGGCAGTGATTGTGCACGCAAGCGATGCTCGGTCGAAGGCGATGGCCGTGACCAGCAAAATGAAAGAGCTTATCCCTCGACAGCTGTTCGACGTTGCCATCCAGGCGGCCATTGGAGGCCAGATTATTGCGCGCCAAACGGTGAAGGCGCTTCGAAAGAATGTCACAGCGAAGTGTTATGGTGGGGACGTTACGCGTAAGAAAAAACTGCTGGAGAAACAAAAAGCAGGTAAGAAGCGCATGAAGCAGTTGGGCAGCGTGGAGATTCCTCAAGAAGCTTTTTTGGCGGTCCTTAAGGTCGATCGGTAGCCCATCCAGCGAGGAGGCGGTTGTGAGCGTTAACTTTCCTTTGTTTTTAGTCGTTGCCACGGGTCTTTGTGGCGCCATATGGGCGCTCGACGCTTACCTCTTTAAACCGAAAAGATCTGAAGCTGAACAGCTGGAGCCATCGCACTGGGTGGTTGAATATGCCGTGTCATTCTTCCCAGTCTTACTTTTTGTTCTGGTTTTGCGGTCTTTTTTGGTTGAACCCTTCCAAATCCCCACGGGCTCGATGATTCCCACGCTGAAGGTTGGTGACTTTATACTGGTCAACAAGTATGCCTATGGGATTCGACTGCCAGTCGTCGGTACCAAGGTACTGGCCATAGGTGGTCCGCAGCGGGGTGATGCCATGGTCTTTATTCCGCCTCATGAGGATGAGTATTTCATTAAGCGTGTGATTGGATTGCCTGGGGATCGAATTCGCTACCAGAATAAAACGTTGTTTGTGAATGGTGTCGAGCAAGTACAGACCTTCAAGCAAGAGGTGGTCGATGTGCGGCCTCAACAATTACTCTTTGAGGAGCGTTTCTCAGACACGCCGCATGAAATTCATCGAAATGTCTACAATGATCCTCGCATTCAAGAATGGATGGTGCCCGAGGGGCACTACTTTATGATGGGAGATAACCGAGACCAGAGTAATGATTCTAGGTATTGGGGGTTCGTCCCAGATGAAAACGTAGTGGGCCGTGCCTTTGCAGTTTGGATGCACAAAGACCCTGGGCTTTCAATGCCCACTTTCGCAACCACCCGCTGGATTCAGTGAGAGGAAACGATGCAGTCTCGTAACAAGCCGATGAGTGAATTGAGATGGCCAACTCAGCTGCGGGGTGCGTTTTTCGGCGATTGGCTGGGCGTCTTGCTCATGCTCGCGCTTTTAGTCGGAACGGCGATGAAGTTTGCGCCAACGTATTTGGATCACTATGCCGCTCGTGAGCAAGTCATGGGGCTCCAGGAATCAACCCAAGGCCAAACGGTCAGTGTCATCGAGGTGCGAGCGCAACTCGCAAAGCGTCTTCAAATGAATAACCTGAAGAACATGTTGGATGATGGTTTGGTCACTATCGAAGAGAAGCGTGGTCGTGTCACTGTCAGCATGGATTACGAGGTCAAGTCCCCGCTGATCGCGAATGTGGAGTTCCTGATTACCTTCGACGAACATTATGACTTCGGCGTCGAACGTGCCGACTGATCGATCCCTCAAGACTGTTGAGCACGCACTCCAGGTCGTTTTCGAAAATCAAGCCTTACTGTCTGAAGCGCTAACCCATCGAAGCGCGGGTGCGCCCAACTATGAGCGACTGGAGTTCTTGGGTGATGCAGTCTTGGAACTATTGGTCACGGAGGCGATCTTCAAGAGATACCCAGACTTGGATGAGGGCAGTATGACCCGTATGAGAGTCGCTCTGGTTCGTCGTGAGTCCCTCGCTGAGGTTGCGAAGACGTTAGAACTGGGTCGGTATATTCGACTTGGTCCAGGCGAGAGAAAATCGGGCGGTATGCATCGAGCGTCAATCCTCTCGGATGTGCTTGAAGCTGTCCTAGGAGCGATTTATCTCGATCAGGGGCTGGAATGCGCGCGGCGGGTCATCGAACAGCAGTTTGATTGGGAGAATTTGTCCAGCCTTGAAGCGAGCGGATTGAAAGACGCAAAGACTCGATTGCAGGAGTATCTTCAGGCTCAGGCTTTAACCTTACCGCAATACCAAGTGGTGAATAGTGAGGGTAAGGACCACGATCGAATCTTTACGGTGCACGTCAAGGTGCCGCTCCTTCACGAGCCCGTCGAGGCAGCTGCGTCCTCCATTAAGTGGGCTGAGCAAATGGCCGCCCAAAAAGCGCTCGATCTTATGGAGGTTTGAATTCATGTCCTCTCCAACGCGCGCTGGATACGTCGCCATTGTTGGCCGACCCAACGTGGGTAAATCCACGTTGATGAATGCGCTGATCGAACAAAAGATCAGTATCACGTCGAGAAAACCGCAGACCACTCGCCACCATATCTTAGGGATCAAAACCGTCGAAAGGGTTCAGATTCTCTTTGTAGATACCCCAGGAATCCACTCCAATCAAAAGCGGGCGATTAATCGTTATATGAATCGTGCGGCTCAAAGTGTTATCAAGGACGTCGATGTGATTGTGATGCTGGTCGATCGGCATATTTTTAACGCCGATGACGAAATGATCATGGATCGTATTCAGAGGACGTCATCAAAGCTAATTGTCGCAGTGAACAAGGTGGATCGTCTGACCGATACCGCCGAGGTCCTGCCTATAATTGCCCGATTGAAGGATCGGGGCATTGAGGCGACGTTTGTGCCAATTTCTGCAAGTAAGCAGTCAAACTTAGAGGTTCTCGAGCAATTGATTATTGAGCATTTGCCCGAATCGCCTTTTTATTTTTCTCCAAACGAGGTCACCGATCGAAGTCAAAAATTCTTGGTCGCTGAATTGGTTCGAGAAAAATTGATGCGTCAATTTGGTGAGGAGCTTCCTTACGCATCAACGATTCAAATCGAGCGGATGGAGTGGCAAGAGAAAGTTGTCCAGATCGAAGCGACCATTTTCGTAGAGCGTGTGGGGCAGAAAGCCATCCTGGTCGGTCGAAGTGGCGCTAAGTTAAAGCAAGTAGGTATCGATGCTCGCCGAGATATTGAATCCTTGTTGGAAAAGCAGGTCATGCTCAGGCTTTGGGTCAAAGTGAAGCGAGGCTGGTCTGATGATGAACGTGCGTTAAAGAGTCTTGGCTATGGCGAGGACTGAATGGTCGATTTTAGAGGGCTACGTTTTACATCAGCGACCGTATCGAGAATCGAGCATCATTGCAGAATTTTTCTCTCGGGAAGAAGGGCGGTTTCCTATTATATTAGGCGGTGTTAAAAGGGCTCGTAGTCGCAGTGCAAGGCATGGACTCATTCAACCCTTCGACTTTTTGGCGATGAAAACATCTCCAAAAGGCGACATGCGGCGAGCGGAGTTGGCAGATCACCTTCATGGCAGCTTAAAGGTGACTGGCCATCGAACATTTTTTGGTTTCTACGCCAACGAACTCGTGTACCGGCTCAGCACGCGCTTTGATGCTGTGCCCTCTTTGTTTGATCTCTACCATCAATTTATGGAGGCGTTGAAACTCGACTCCTTTGATGCGAGGTTTGTCACGGGTTTCGAGATTGAATTCCTGAGAGCCTTGGGCTACGGCATTAACTTTGATCGGGTTAACGGAGGGGGTGAGTCTGTTAGCGAGGGTGGCCGATATCATTTTGACCCAGTTCGGGGCTTTTTCTCTGATGCGACAGGAGGCATTACAGGAGAAGCCTTAGCTCGAGTGATAAGAGAGCCTGACCACACTTTGTCTCTTGAATTGGTGCGCAAAATAGCCGCACAGGTGATAGATCACCTGCTTTCAGGTCGTTCGATCAACGCGCGCCAACTTTGCGAGCAATACCGATGATTGTAGGTATAGGTACGGACCTCGCAGATCGACGTCGCTTCCTTAGAATCAGTGAACGCTACGGTCGGCGGTTCGCTCAAAAGATTTTGACTGAGAGAGAGCTTGAACGGTTCAGCAGCTATGGCCACTCAGTCAAGTGCGCGCATTACCTCGCCAAGCAGTTTGCGGCCAAAGAGGCGATTGCCAAAGTACTCGGCACAGGGTTTGGGCTCGGTGTCCATCCCGCGCAGATTGAAGTCTTGCGACTCGATTCTGGCGCCCCGGTTGTGCATTTATCAGGTGCAGCCTTGGCTCGCTCAGTGTCGCTCGGCATTGATCAGTGGTGGCTGACGCTTTCGGATGACGGTGATTATGCGCTCGCTTTTGCCATTGGTGAGGGGCGCCGGGATTAAATGCATCATTTACGTGGAAGCATTCAGTATCATTCGATCAACCAATCGGTGACTCTATTGGCTCATTCCTGTTGCGCTGGGTCAGACATTGACGTGCTTTGAGTAACCCAGGTCGCTCCGACCAGAATGAGCCGCATAAGCTCTAGGTTGCTGCGATCAGATCGACGATAGAGTGAAACAATGTCTTCCCTGAAGCCTAGGGGGAGTGTGTTGTCGTCTGCGAGGCCTAGCCAACCAGCCATTTGGTGGAGCAGGGATTCTATGTGGCTTGAGTCCGAGGCGGCCAAAGCCATTGAGAGTCTGCCTATATAGCGCGCAAGCACCCCTCGCTCGAGGGCGCCCATTTGGTGAAGCGAACTTGGCACCCGGGGTGCCGCCAATGTGTTTGATTCGCGCGCTGTCTCCGCTAACTGTTCAATGAGTCTCGGGGAGGCCCCGACGTGGTGCTCGATGAAGGTCAGTTCGGGTAAGGTTTCTCGCCGCTGCGTCGCGAGAGCGTCTAGAGCTGCTCTTGCGCTGGTTAGCGCTGGTCGAATGATCCACACCTTTGAATGTTGGAGGATGAGCATTTCTAGCGCAGAAGGCCACTCAGCGGGATTGGCATCGAGTGCGTTAATCAACACGATGTCTTGAGAGGAGAGGGTTGGTTGGTCGTCCTCATCCTGGGCCTGCCTAACCCCAATGCCCATTTTTCGGAGACTGTGGGTGAGGCGCATAGCATGGGGGTCTCGCGGGCCAAAGAAGAGGCATTTTTTGTGCGCATGATGGACGCCAGGCTCGAGATGATTGAGGTGATCGAGGAAGTTCTGCACTTGGCTGAAAGCATAGGTGAGGTGTCCATCGATGTTGCCCCCCCGGTGTGGTGCAGGCAGAGATAGAACCTGCGAGCGCTGGGGACTCTCCCATGCTCTGCTCATCAATGGATGAGCCGTCGTGTCTTGGATGCGCACCCTGGCTGCTTCGTGAGCGCCAGCGAGTTGGAAGCCAGCGTGTTCAATTTGTTTGGCGATAAGCGAGTTCAGTAAAGGGTGCGTTACGAACAAACCGATGGCTTTGCGAGGGCGTTGCTGAGCTAAACGGTTTGTGGCGGCCACGCCGCAATATCCAGTCTCTAAGGTATGAGAAGTCATTGGGTCGTAAAAAATGGCTTTGATTTGCGTGCCTTGATCATCAGTATCAAGGGTGCCCCATTGAAAGCGCGCTGATGACCCCAGGGTGTGCACAACTAAGCGGTTGAGCTGGGTCACGAGCTCGCGAAAATCAAAACTGAGCTGAAACGATTGAACGTTGGCCGAGGTGCTGAAATGCACCATGCCATACCGCATCCAGCGCTGACCGTGAGCAGCCAGCGGCGGATTCTCTTGACTGAACCTCTTGAGCACGCGTGTTTGCTGCAAATTAACTCGAGGGCCGATTCTAGAATTCGAGGGGTCCGCGTGTTCAGCTGCAGGTGTATCGGGGGGAGGAGAACTGGGCGGAACTAGGCGGTCGGCGGATGATTCAACCAAGCGTTGTTGCTGAACGCTTAAGGCGAGCTCATCAGAGCCCTCAACCATCGAGGGAGATGCGCTTTCCATCAAACAGTGTAGGAGCGCGAGGAGCGGCGGTTGCTCAACGATGAGTCTTTCTCCGGCCCTGACGAATCGAGACTGTTTTAGCCGTTGATCACTTGAGGTATTGCGCGCTTTCGACATGACATAAGGGGGTCGGTTATGAGCTTAGATTGATAGAGAATTGTTCATTATCTGCACTTTTCAATATAGTGCGAGGCCGACGTCCTTTTGAGTGCGAGAATGCTGATGGATTACCCCACCATCGACCAGTTCGTAGGCCAAACGCCACTGGTCAAGCTTCAACGACTTCCAGGTAACACAACTAACACAATCTTGGCGAAACTGGAGGGGAACAACCCGGCTGGGTCTGTGAAGGACAGACCGGCGCTGAGCATGATCAGTGAGGCTGAAGCCAAAGGAGCGATCGTTCCTGGCGATGTGTTAATCGAGGCAACCAGCGGCAACACCGGGATCGCGCTCGCGATGGTTGCCGCGATAAAAGGCTATAAGATGAAGTTGATCATGCCGGCGCATATGAGTGAGGAACGTAAGGCGGCCATGCGCGCCTACGGTGCAGAGCTCATATTAGTGACCCAAGAGGAAGGCATGGAGGGTGCGAGAGATTTAGCGCTCGCAATGCAAGCGCGCGGCGAAGGCATTGTCCTTGATCAATTTGCCAATCCCGATAACCCGGTGGCTCATCACGGGGCGACCGGCCCAGAAATTTTCGAGCAAACCCGTGGGGAGATCACCCATTTTGTGAGCTCAATGGGAACCACGGGGACTATTATGGGCGTTTCAAAGTATTTCAAATCTGTGAAGCCCACCGTACAGATTGTTGGTCTACAACCTAGTGAAGGCCAGGCGATTCCGGGCATTCGGCGTTGGCCAGAAGCGTATTTACCAAAAATATACGACCCTTCTCGAGTTGATCGCATCCTTGATATCGATCAACTCGAGGCCGAATCGATGATGCGGCGATTAGCCAGGGAAGAGGGAATTTTCGCTGGCGTATCCTCGGGTGGCGCGATCGTCGGTGCGCTGCGAATCAGTCAGGAGGTCGAGCACGCGACCATTGTCGCCATCATCTGCGACCGGGGTGACCGTTATCTTTCAACCGGTGTTTATAACGCCGACATGTCTTAAAATAGCAGTCCCAGGGAGCGAGGGCCTCAGCTAGGCAGGGATGCTATGGCGAGACGTCAAAAACAACCGAGAACGGCTGCGGTCACGGACCTTGCAGATGAGGGCTATGGACTAACCGAAGACCAACGGTTTGCTGTCTATGGATTGCTCCCAGGCGAGACCGCGACGATCTTGCCCAGAAAGAAGAAGAAAGGCGTCTGGCTTTCATTGCACGAGAATCGTCAGGGTGAACACCCAGACAGAGTCACTCCAGCATGCGCGCATGCTGATGTTTGTGGTGGGTGCGCTTTTCAACATCTCGCTCACGAGCGCCAAATAGAATTTAAAGAAGCTCGGCTCAAGCGACTGTTTGAGCCTCTTCAGCCTCTGACGTGGATGCCCCCGCTGGTTGGTTCAGCCTCCGGGTATCGCTCGAAGGCGAGATTGGGCGTGAAGTTTGTCACCAAGCGAGACGAGGTGCTGGTCGGTTTTAGAGAAAAGGCGAGCCCGTTTGTTGCAGAGATGCGTGGGTGTACTGTCCTTGATGAGCGGTTGGCCGATCTGATTCCTCCGCTCAGAGAGATGATCCAGACGCTGTCGGTCAGACAGTCGATCCCTCAGATCGAAGTGGCTTCAGCAAAGCAAGGCTTGGCTCTGGTTTTTCGGCATTTGGAGCCGCTGACTGAGTCAGATATTGAAACCTTGCTGCGTTTCGAAGCGACTTTTGGCGTGCAGATCCTGCTGCAATCGGGTGGTCCAGAGACAATCATCGCCCTATCAAGTGAACAGGTGCTAGCGCTCTCATACGACCTCCCCGAAGAAGCGCTCAGCTTCGATTTTCAGCCACTCGATTTCACCCAAGTGAATTATGCGATGAACGAACGAATGACTCGGCAGGCGGTCGAGCTCCTCGATTTGAACAAGCAGGATTGCGTAATTGATGCTTTTTGCGGCATAGGCAATTTCTCGTTACCCATCGCAAAGCGGGCCGGTCAAGTCTTAGGGCTGGAAAGTTCAGTCGCTAGTGTGGAGCGAGCAAAGAGCAATGCGATAAAAAACAAAATTTCCAACGCGACTTTTGAGGTGAGTGACCTTTACAGTGATGAGGTCGCGATTCACTCGGAAGGCTTTAACAAACTGCTGATCGATCCACCCCGCTCCGGTGCAGAGCAGTTAGTGAGGGGGACTTTGATCGATTCGATGGAGCGGATCGTGTACGTGTCTTGCTATCCGGAATCGTTGGCGCGAGATTCGAGCACGCTCTGTGGCAGAGGCTTTCGTGTTGAGGCGGTTGGGTTGGTCGATATGTTTCCCCACACCACGCACTTAGAAAGTATGGCGTTGTTTGTGAGAGAACCAAGTCATGGTTGAAGCAACGAGACATCAGCGACAAATTGCGTCAGGCGCTCTGAATCTGGAGGAGTGGTTAACAGCATTCTCTTCGATGCGAGGTGGCATCGACCTTGAACGCATTAGGAAAGCCTGTGAACTCTCGCGTCAAGCTGAACAGAAAGCGTTGGCAACGGTCGGTCCCTGGGCTGAGGGACGTAGCAGTTATCTTACTGGGCTGGAGATGGTTGATATCTTGCTGCCGATGAACGCGGACGAGCCTTCCCTTGTTGCTGCCGTGATTTATCGGGCCGTCCGTGAAAATCAAATTACACTCAATCACGTGAAAAATCAGTTTGGTGCGGAAGTCGCCGGTCTTGTCGAAGGCGTCCTAAAGATGGCGGCCATCAGTAACATCCATATTCGACATGATGAAGTCGTCTTAGGCCAAACCTCAGACCAAATTGATCAGGCGAAGAAAATGCTGATCGCATTGGTAGACGATGTGCGGGTGGCACTTATTAAGTTAGCTGAGCGAACCTGCGCGATCAGAGCGGCATCGAAAACTGATCGAGAGAAGCAATTACGATTGGCGCACGAAATGAGCGAGATTTATGCGCCATTGGCGCATCGATTGGGAATCGGACATCTGCGATGGGAGCTTGAAGATCTTTCCTTCAGGTATGTAGACCCTGACGCGTACAAGCGGATCGCTGCCTTACTTGATGAGAAACGGACGGCGCGACAGGCCTACATTGAGGAAGTCCTAAGCCTTCTAAAAGACAAGCTGCAATTGGTTGGCGTCGAAGCGGAGCTTCAGGGTAGGGCGAAGCACATTTCCAGTATCTGGAAAAAGATGATGCGCAAAGGCATCAAATTTTCAGAAGTGTACGACGTTAGAGCGATTCGTATTTTGGTGCCCACCTCTGATGACTGCTACAGGGCGCTCGGTGTGGTCCACAATCTGTGGCGGAACATCCCAAACGAATTTGATGACTACATCGCCAATCCGAAGGGCAATGGCTACAAATCGTTGCATACGGCGGTCATCGGACCTGAAGGCAAAGTGCTTGAGGTGCAAATTCGTACCGAAGAGATGCACATCGAGGCTGAGTACGGCGTTTGCTCGCATTGGCAGTACAAAACCAACGCAGATGTTGATAAAAGCGCGCGCTATGAAAGACGGCTTGAGCTTCTGCGGCAAGTCATTGAATGGCAATCAGAGGTGAAGCAATTGCCCGCATCGTCGAAAGAGGTGCTCGCGAACGTTTCACTCGACCGAGTCTATTTGTTTACGCCAGATGGCCACGTCATTGATATGCCACCAGAATCTACGCCTGTGGATTTCGCGTATCGCGTGCATACGGAAATCGGACATCGATGCCGAGGGGCCAAAATCAACGGCCGCATTGTGCCGTTGAATCATCGTCTTCAGTCAGGCGATCAGGTCGAGATCGTGACGGGTAATGAGTCGGCGCCCAGGCGAGAGTGGCTTCACTCACATCTTGGCTACGTCACGACCTCAAGAGCAAAATCGAAGATTCAGGGTTGGTTTCATAGGCAAGCTCGACAGAAGAATATCGAGGAGGGCCAACGGGTTCTTGAAGCAGAGTTGAAGCACTTGGGATTGGATCAATATGCCCATCAGGATCTGAACTCGGCGTTTGGGTATACATCAGACGATGATCTGCTGTTCGCGTTAGGAAGCGGTGATCTCGAACTCAGCGACGTGGTAGAAGAAATTGCCCGTGCCGCGAGCATTTTAAAACTTGATTCCCAAATGAATCTTGGTTTTGAGGCCGAAGGCAAAGTGCCTAGCTTGATTAGCGGTATCGGCGACCGAGCGCACAGCGTGGCGCAATGCTGCCAGCCGATTCCTGGTGATGCAATAGCCGGTATTTTGGAGGATGAGGGTGTGGTGACTGTTCACATGCAGGATTGCGTTCAGGTCCTCAACGCGGATGTTTATGGTCGCTTGATGCGGTTATCTTGGCAGGATGATATTCAAGAATCATTCAACGTGAACCTGGAGGTCCTGGGTTATGATCGGCCCGGTATTCTCTTTGAGATCGCCGGCCTTTTTGTGACCGAGCAAATCAACATATCAATGCTACACTCAGAGTCATCCAAGGAGACTGGGCGAGTGGAAATTCAGATGAGCATTGAAGTGGGTTCAATTAAACCCTTGATTCGAGTTCTCGAATTGATTCAACAGATTCCAAATGTGGCAAGTGTCCGCCGACTGGCGGCTTGACACGAGAGCCACTAGCGAAGAAGAGAGGTCTAATGAAACTGATTCTTTTAGGTGCCCCAGGTGTGGGTAAGGGCACTCAGGCACAATTCATTACGGAAACCTATTCAATTCCCCAGATTTCAACGGGGGACATGTTGCGAGAGGCGGTCAAGGCCGAGTCTGAGCTTGGACGAGAGGTAAAAGCCGTGATGGATCGAGGCGACCTGGTCACAGACGAAATTATTATTGCCTTAGTGAAAGATCGTATCCAGCAATCAGATTGCGATAAAGGATTTTTGTTCGATGGCTTCCCGCGAACTATTCCACAAGCAGAAGCATTGGTGGCGCAGGGTATTCATTTAGACGCAGTCGTTGAAATCAGTGTCGACTATGAGGAAATCATTAAACGAATGAGTGGTCGACGCGTGCACCCCGGCTCTGGACGCACGTACCACGTTGAATACAACCCGCCAAAAGTGTCGGGTTGCGATGATGAAACTGGCGAGCCATTGATTCAAAGAGACGACGATCAAGAGCAGACCGTACGCGATCGATTGAAAGTCTATGAAGAGCAAACGTCGCCTTTGGTTGATTACTATCAGCACATGGCAAAGCATTCGGCTCTCGAATATTTTTCCGTTGATGGTCAAGGCACTGTCCTGGAGATCAAACAAAAAGTGCTGCACGCGCTGAGTCAAGTGTCAGAGCGGCAGTCGTAAGCCCGGAAAGATTAAGAGAAAGATTAAGAGAAAGATTAAGAAAAGATTGTTATTTAAAAGGTTGTCTTTATCGTCGAGAATTTTCTAAACTTGACCCCGTGCATCGAGGTTACCGTGGCTCTGCTTTTGGCTATGAGGCGGAGTTAAGCCGAGGAGATGCTTCATAGCTGTGGACTCTTCTAAAACTGAAATAAGGAGCAAGAAAGTGGTCGCAAAAAAGAAACCTGCTGCCAAGAAAGCTGCCCCCAAGAAAAAAGCCGCAGCTAAGAAACCAGCTGCCAAGAAAAAGCCAGCAGCTAAGAAGCCAGCCGCAAAGAAAGCCGCAGCGAAAAAGCCTGCAGCTAAGAAAGCTGCTGCTAAGAAAAAGCCTGCTGCTAAGAAAGCTGCGGCTAAGAAGCCGGCTGCTAAGAAAAAGCCTGCTGCTAAGAAGCCCGCTGCTAAGAAGCCTGCTGCTAAGAAAGCTGCGGCTAAGAAGCCAGCTGCTAAGAAGGCTGCGGCTAAGAAGCCAGCTGCAAAGAAAAAGGCCGCCAAGAAGAAGTAATGGCCTTTGGTGTTTAAAAAAGCCCTCCAATCGGAGGGCTTTTTTTTATCTGCTCGCGCTGTCGAGCCCGATCGCTTTTAAAACATCACATCCAATGAGATTCGAGACGATCTGGCGGCAGTAGGGAGATCTTTGATCAGATGATGATCATCGAGATTCCTCATCCTCAGAGAGAAAGTCTACTGGATGATTTAGATTCTTGAATCCCTTTGCGTTTGGCTCATCGATGACTTTGGTCGTAAGGCAGGCCAGCCAACCTTTGAGGGAGCCATCAAGGGTGCTTATGTGGGCGTGGAGCAAGCGAATTGCTGAGTCAGAGACGATCATTAATCCAGGCTGTAAACCATCCGAAGTTCTATATAGCGCGGCCTCAAGCAAGGGGTCTTCACTGAGTGCCGTCTTTAACAGTGACAGGTGATAGGGTTTCAGTGCGGGCATATCGCAAGCAAGGATTAAGTATTGGTCTGCATGGGTGCGTTGGCTGGCGTCATGAATACCATGCAGCGGACCAGGAAACCCTCGTTCACGATCTGGAATGATTGGGTGGCCATAAGATCTGATTTGGTCGAGATCTTTATTGGCGCTGATGATAATTTGATCGCACTGAGGGACAAGCAAATCGAGTGTGTGTTCAATGAGCGGTTTGCCTGCATATAACTTAAGCGCCTTATTGCCTCCTCCGAGACGAGTTGCCGCACCACCGCACAGAGCGATGCCACAACAAATGGGCTGACGAGGCTGGACACTCGAGCGTGCCATAATGATGCGACCCTAGATCCGAGGTGTGAAGGATACCGATTTGAATTTAGATAGCGCAATTGCGCGACTTGGGCGTTTGTTACCAGGCTATGTGTATCGCGTCGAGCAACGTCAATTTATGGATTCGGTGACTGAAGCGCTGTCAATTCCGGGCGTGACGTTGATCGAGGGTGGTACTGGCATCGGTAAAAGTCTTGGTTATGTCATCCCTCTTTTGCTATCCGAAAAATCCTTCACGATCGCCACCGCAACTCGCGCACTTCAACAGCAACTTCTAGATGAGACGATGCCAATCGCTCGGGATGCAACCCAGGTAGGTGGCAGCATTGGTCTTCGGATGGGCCGCGATAATTACTTGTGTCCTAGAAATCTTGAATCGCTATTGTCTATGCCCGCGCAAGGTATGTCGCCGCATGACATTGACGCGTTCCAGAGAATTGAGCGCTGGTTCAAAGAAACACGACACGGGAACCTCTGGCTGCTTAATGAGCCTGCGCTTGCCCAATCGACGCTGAGGAAAGTGACGGTTCAGGATGGCGACTGCGATGGCAGGATGTGTAGATTTTTTCATCAGTGTCCTTACTTTCGTAGTCTTCAGAGTCATTCCCAGGGTGTTATTAGCAATCATCACCTATTAATCGCGGAGGCTGATCGGACGCCCGATGACCAGAGGGCGGAAGAAACATCCATTCTAGTGATCGATGAAGCCCATTTGATGTTCGATCGAATCGAAGACCACGTTCGTCAACGATTAACGCCTGCACGTTTTTTGGAACTCGCACGAATGTTAAGGGCATCTTTTGAAGCCCTCGATAGAGACGATGCCTTGATCAAACGCCTCTCGACTCAATGCGGGTCTATGGTAGATGTCGCGGGTGAAGTTAGGGCCATGGAGCAGCGTTTAAGACACTTAGCAGTCCGCGATGTTGAGCATCTGCGACTGAACCTTGAACGCATTGAGTATTTTCTTGACGCGATGATGCAAGCACTCAAAAGTCGTGTCGGTCGGAGTCGGTTCTTGGCTCAAGCCTATGATCTTGTTCACGAACTCGATGACTATACGATGATGATGCAAAACCGATTACAGGATTATGAGCGAACGGGGGACATCACAACGTCGGCGAACCATCCAGAAGATGTTCGGGCATCGTTTGCGCGGATCTGCCGACCCTTTGAACACATCCTGATGGTCTCGGGTTCGCTCTCTCTAGCAGGTGACTTCAGTTTTGTTCGACACGCCCTCGGCCTCACGTCCGCTCGCACGGTGTCCATCGGCTCGCCTTTTGACTTCGCGAATCAAACCCGTGCTTTCTGTCCGAGAGCGTCGAGTGACCCGGCTCAGTCCCGCGATTCAAGCGCATTCATTGGTGCAATCTATCCTCTGTTGCGAAAAGTTAAGAGCCTGGTGTTATTTACGACACACCGTTCATTGAAAAGTGCAGAGCAACTGCTTGCGGCTGAAAAGGACGTTGATTTCTTGGTCTACACGGGTGGCGATTCCAATCGTTTCTTGAAGCTCGTCGCGGCGAGAAACCATGTTGTGGTTTTAGCGACCAAGGTCTTTTGGCAGGGGATCGATTTTCGACAAGCCGGGATTCGATGTGTCGCCATAGATCGACTACCATTTGCGCCTCCCTCCGATGAGCTATGGGGAGGGGAGACGCGAGAGACGCGTTTTGGGGCAGATTTTAGCGACACCTTGTTGCCCCGATGCGGGTTGGAAATGAAGCAGGGCTTTGGCCGCCTGATTCGTCACGAAAGGGATCGAGGGGTGTTTGTTGTCGGTGATGGGCGATTAATGTCGATGAGTTATGGTGAGTCATTGCGCCGATGGCTGCCAAAGACGCAATGGGTAACCTCTGTAGAAGCGCTGATTGAGTTTCTAGAATTATCGGTGAACGAGGAAAATCCCAAGAGGTTGGGTCGCTCTAAACAACCTGAAGGCGATGAAAATGATAGCAGAACGTTCGGGGCGGTCGATGATCTCTGAGCTACCTTTATGAATGTAAGAAGGATGAAAATTTGGCGCTTTTGGCGATAGATTGTGCATTTTCTGTCTTGAGCATAGGGATCCAGCGCGACGACTACACGCGGGTCGTAGAGCTGGGCGAGGTGCGCCAACACTCGAGAGAATTGCTCGGCGAGATTCATAGGTTGTTGGAGGGCGAAGCGGTGGCTCCGCGGGACCTGAAAGCCATCGCTTTCAGTCAGGGGCCCGGCTCGTTCACGGGGCTCAGAATTGCGACGGGTGTGGTTCAAGGCCTCGCTTACGGATTGAATTGCGCGGTTGTGCCGATTCCATCGATGGCAGCAATCGCCTCGCAAGTGTTTTTAGAATGCGATACCCGGGATGTCGTGGTGGCACTGCATGCCCGAGCAGATGAAGTCTACCTTGCACAGTTTGAGCAAATTAATGAGGTGCCGCGGCGTCGGGGTGGCTATCACGTTTCGCAAGTACAGACCCTTACCCCCGATCTTCTTGAAGGGCGTGTACTCGCAGGTTCTGGTGTGTCCACATTTCTAGAGCATGCGCCTGCGCAGATCGCGCATTTCGATCAGCTGGTTGAGATCCAAAAGCCCAACCTGGTTTACTTGTTAAGACTGGCCGCGATATTGCTTGATCGAGGGGAGGGGGTTTCGGCTTTGGAGGCAGCCCCACTATACGTTCGAGAAGAAGTGGCTCAGAAGCCTTCGTCGTGAGTCGTTTTTTTTTAAGTCGAAGCTCAGGCCGTCTGTGTCTAATGTCTCGCGGTTCTGAGCGCTCCCCTTTGTACGTGGACTTCATGACACCCACGCTGATGCAGCGAGTCAAACGCTTAAGCCCTCGTTCGGAATTACTTCTAAAATCGTTAGGTGGGCAACCCGGAGAGACCGTGGTGGATATGACCACAGGCCTAGGCACGGACAGTTTTCTATTAGCCGCCTATGGGTATCGGGTCCTCTCAATTGAGCGGTCACGAACTCTTTATTTGCTATTGTGTGACGGCCTGAATCGAGCCTTGGCGGATCCTTGTGCACCTGAATGGTTACAGAAGACCTTGGCTAGAATCCATTTGATCAATGCCGATGCCCGGTCGGTGAATCTCTTGCCCAATAAATCGGTCTACGCAGTCATTGACCCTATGTATGCCCCCAAAAAGAAGTCAGCGCTGTCTAAGGGGGAGATGCAGACGCTGCAAGCGTTTATAGGCCAGAATCAATCACCCGGCGAATTGGTCAGTGCGGCGAAATCACTCGGGGTACGCCGGGCAGTGGTCAAACGCGCATTAAGATCGGAGTTCCATTACGCGAGTATTGAGCCCCTCTACTCATTACGTGGGAGAAGCAGTCGCTTCGACGTGTTCCATTTCAAATGAGCGTAGCGCGTCATTGACAGACGCCACAACCTCAGGTGGCAAAAGTGTAGTCGCTTGATCGATCAGTCTGTCTGAATAGCCCTCGAATGCCTTCTCTGCCGCGGTCAGCTTCTCGGCGACCACGAGATCGTAATCCTTTTCAAACCACGGGTAGTGACCAATGAGTGCGGGTAGGAGGGTACTCCCCATGTCTCGAGCGCGATCAACCGCGAGGGGAAGGTTGCCAGGAAGCGACTTAAGGGCCTCCGCAAGCAACAGGTAACGGACAAGAAAAGGTCGAACGAATTGACTTAAATCAAACAGATTTGAATAGCCAATCGGATTGTCGGTGATCAGAGCGATCTCACTCTCACGGCGCTCGACAATACCGTGCTCGTTCAGATGGTCAAGGATCGATTCAAAGTCGTGGTGGTTAGCCTCGATTTCAAAAAAGAGCTCCTCACTGAAGAGCGTTACGAACAACGAGATTGCAGCTTCAACCTGATCCAAGCGTAGCCGGTGCGACAAGATCAACATTTGCGCAATGAGGCTTGGGACGATGAGCATATGATTGATGTCATTGGCATGGTAGCTGAGTTCCGCTCGAGTGATCTCGGAGACCCTTACGCTCGGGCATCCACTGCCCTCATCGTGAACCAGGCTGAGTTGAGCCATAGCAATGTCAGCTAGAACGGGCGCTGAACTTCTTGCGCAGGCCTCTGTTAGCGCAGAAGACGGAACGAGGCTTCGGAGTAAGTCCAGCTGCGCGTTAAGTCGTTGACGATCAATTGCACCTCGTTGTGTGAGAGACAGTGCCGTCGCAAATAACGTCATGGGGCTGACACTGGTGGCTCCGTTGATGGCCCTATTGATCTCGTTTGCGAGCTGAGCCACTTGCTCGGGTAGAGGCCCTGATTCTGCTGCTGAGGCCCCGACACCGGCTCGCTCGGTGTTTGGATTGAAATACACAGGCTCACCAAACGTGACTTGAACTTTCCCGTAGTTAAACCCTAACTTGCGCCAGGCATTGAAGAGGTCAAGAAGGGATTCTTTTTGCTTTGACATACCTCCGAGCTCGGATAGATAGCTCTTCACCTCGAACACTCGGTCGTAACCGAAGTGAACGGGAACGAAGGCCAGCGGAATGGCAGGCGAATGCCAAGCGCTTCGCAGGGTCATGCCGAGCATGCCTCTTCGCGGTACTCGCATCCTCCCCGTGCGACTTCGACCGCCTTCAATGAAATATTCGAGGGAATGTCCTTTGTGCAGCATCAAACGTAGGTAGCTAGAAAAAATCGCTTTATACAGCTCGTCGTTGCCGAATTGCCGCCGCATAAAGAAGGCACCCGCTCGGCGAAGTAGGGGCCCCACAAGCGGCAAGTTGAGATTGTCGCCTGCCGCAATGTGGGGTGGGGTAAGCCCGTTGTGGTAGAGCACATAGGACAACAATAGATAGTCCATGTGGCTCCGGTGGCAGGGCGTATACACGACTTGATGGTTCACCGAGGCTGCTTTGACAGCCTGCAGTTGCCTGACCTCAATCCCGTTATAGAGCTTCTGCCAAAGCCAAGTGAGTACAACGTTGAAAAAGCGAATGACTCTATAGGATTGATGCGAGATGAGTTGATCAATGATCTTGTGGGCTTCCCGCATGACTTTATCATGACCATGAGCCAATGAACGCTCGACGATTGCTGCGTTCACCGTTTCCATCGCGAGGAGCTGATTAACAAGCGTTCTGCGATGCGACAGATCGGGACCTATGGCTGTTCTGCGCATACTTTTGAATTGTTGTTTGATGAGTCTCCGAGCTTTTTTGGCGCTTAGATCGAGGCCTTTTAGATTGGATTCGTCATTTTTTAGAAGAATAGGTGGTCCGAATTCAACCAGGAGATGATGGGGATTGAATAAAAAATTAAGCAATCGCCGCAAGGCTGACGTTCCAGACCAATCCTCGCTGAGTATCGTTTTCCATAGGGACAGCTCACGATCGGGCTGATGACCCCAAAATATGCCCACGGGGATCAGTAGAATCTTTCGGGAATCCCGATTTCGAGCTTCAAATGCGAGTTGTTCGGAAAACCGCCGTTGACTGCGTCGGCCAAGAAATCCCTCATCGGCATGCAACACAAGGCTGCTTGGGTGGTCAGAATTTGATCTCGTTGAGACAATATCAAGGCAACGGTGCAGCAAAACCCGATCAAGATGCGATGGGTGCTCAAGGATATACAGCACTTCACTGGACTCTGATCGGTGACTGGCTAGTCCAATCACGGTTGGCCTAAGCCATCGGGCAGTCAGTTGATACTGGAGCTTGTGTAAACCTGCGCGGAAGAGACTAGAAATTGCCATCGAGCAAATTGCCAAGCACATCCATGGCTTGACCCTCGCCCTCAATCTCTAACTCAAATACACGGTTGAACTTGCGCTCGGTCGCCTCAGCAATGTCTTGCTGATTAGAGAGCACGGTGGGTCGAAGAAATACCATGAGATTTTGCTTCTCTGTAGACGTCGTCCGGTTGCGGAACAACATCCCCAGTCCAGGAATACTGCCCAAAAGTGGCACCCTGGATTCTGCTTGCGTTTCTTTATCGCGGATCAGACCGCCAAGGATAATCACCTCGTTGTCCTCAACAAGGATCGTAGTATCGATGGTTCGTTTATTTGTGATCAGATCTGCTGCCGCCTGCGAGCCGATGACTGAAAGGCTCGAGGCATCGACCTCCGAGACTTCTTGGTGGATTAAAAGACGAACCAGGTTATCGCTGTTGATGTGAGGCGTAACCTCCAGGGTTAAGCCAACATCTTCGCGCTGAATGGTCGTAAAAGGGTTGGTCGTGCCCTGGCTGCCAGTGATGGTTGAACCCGTCCTGAAGGGCACGTTTTGACCAACAACGATTTTCGCTTCCTCGTTGTCCATAGTCGTGATGCTCGGCGTCGACAGAAGATTGACATCGCCGTTGGCCGCTAGCGCTTTAATAATGAAGGCAAAACTCGTACCCGTGGTATCAATTCGCCCCCCCGCAATCAGTGGCGACTCGCCTAAACTTGAGGGTGCTGCCGGTTGTCCAGTGATCGCAAGGCCCTGAAGAATCTGCGCTAGCGTTCCAGAGGGTGCGGTAAGGCCCAGCGGGGTGGTGCTGGTTCCGGCAGCGCCGACCGCGAGTTCACTGCCCAACTGACGACTGAAGTCGGCAGTCACTTCAACGATGGCTGCTTCAATCAGAACCTGCATGCGCCGGACATCGAGACTATCGATGATGTCCATGATATCGATCATGTTGGCAGGGTCGGCTCGTATGACCAGCGCGTTGATCGCCTCATCCGCCTGAACGCTGACCTCGACCATGCCAGCGTTATCGCCTGATTTCCGTTCTTTGACGAGGCTGTTTAGGATTTCCGCCATTTTTGTGGCGTCGGAGTGAGCGAGGCGAACAACCTTAATGGTTCCAGAGCGATTTGCGGGTACGTCAAGCTGCGCCACCAACTGCTTCACCCGAGCGACGGTATAGCGCTCACCTTTGATCACCAGCGAATTCGTTCTCTCGCTGGCAACGATACTCACGCGATTCGGCCCTTTCGCGCTTTTGCCAATTTGCTCGGGTGCGAGTTGCTCAAGCAGTGTAATAATGTCTTCAACCCAAGCTTCTTTGAGGTCAACAATGGAGACCTCCAGGCTGTCGGCAATGTCGACACGGTTAATGATTTCCACTAGTCGATTAATGTTGGCGGCGTGATCGCTGATAATGACGACATTGGGCTGGCTCAGGGCAGCGATTTGACCATACTGAGGAATCAGAGGTCTTAAAACCTTAACCATCTCCTCCGAGGGGGCGTTGAGAACAGGTATCACCCGCGTCACGAGCTCCTCTGATTCGAGGCCGTCTTGAAAGTCACCTGGATTGCCGCTCTGCTTGGCCAGGACCGTCTGTACGATTTTCACCACGTCGCCAGCAGGCACCGCCGCGAATCCATGGACCTGCAGGACACTCAGAAACAGTTCGTAAATGCCCGCCTTGTCCATGGCGGAATTGGAAACCACAGTGACATCGCCTTTGACACGAGGGTCGATGATGAAACTTTTGCCGGTGATCGATGAGACCTGCGAGATGAACTCGCGGATATCGGCATTCTTGAGATTGATCTTCCAAGCGTCCTCTGCCCCTGAAGCAGCCAGAGTGAGAAAGGAAAGGGCGACGAGTAGGCACCGCTTAAAATTTACCATGGGCGAAACTGGGCCAACCGTTTAGAGGAGTTTACTGGATCCATAGACGCTAGGGTATGGGCACAGTGAGAAAAAACCGTCGACCATTTCGTTCTACTTCAACTCGAGCGCGGCCAGCAGATCGCACTTGGTCAAAGAGCCTCGCATCATTCATCGCGACGCCAACGGGCATGCCGTTTACGCTAACGACCACATCCCCGGGCTGCAACCCGGCGCTGGCAATCATGGGGTTACTGGCGTTGGACCCGACGCGATAGCCGCTAGCCGTTCCCTGAGAGACTGGCTCGAAGCCAAATTCTCGTATCGCTTGATCGGGGTTGCGCATCATCGTCTGGCGCAGATCACTATCGAAAGATGGAGACGGTCTTTCGGCTCGCGAAGTCTGAGATACGCCGTCGCTGCTCTCCATTGGGGCGCGTCCGACAGTTCGCGCTCGAGATGAGGTTTGGTTTCGATTCACTCGGTCATCGGCACCACTCACGCTGGTGATGCCAAGGCGTTGCTTGGGAAAGAGCAATTTTTCGAGGCGGTTGCCCCGCTTGATCAGAACATGATCCGGTTCGACCGCATGGAGCAAGGCATTACCTGGAACCCGATCGCCAATTGAAAATAGTTCCCCACTCTTGCCTCGCTCGGCAATGATGGCGGAGGACAAAGCCGGATTCTCATTGGTGAAAACGCCTTGCAATTCGAGATTGAGGCGAGTCTCAGGGGCGATGACTTGCTCGACAACTTGTTCGGTAGCCTCTCCGAAGAGACTGAGCGTCGCCGAACTGAGCTTCAGAGGAGCTGCTGGTCCTTGGTCCGTCTCGAGAGGTTTGATCGCGGCAAGATCATCCATCAATTGCTCGCTGTCGAGGTAGAAGTAGGCTTGGTCGATGATCAGGAAGGCTAGCCAGAGAACGATGATCAGGGGTGCGGCGATTTTGGTGATCGTTTCACCATAGGCTTCAAATGCGCGTAGATCCATAATGACCTCTAGTTCTTGACCGGAGGTTACCGTATTTTTGCTTCGAACTGCATAGAGCCGCCAGGGTTGGCGCCCGATGGATCAACCAAAGCGATGAGTTCGGGAGAGATATCGACCGTGAACCACCCGGTTTGATTCACTGAAAACGCTGCGGTGGCCGAGGATTGATTCATTGCGCGTAATTGCGCAGTAGGGCCGCAATCTTGGGCCAGGAGATCACCGCTCATGGGTGGCGTATTTAAGACATAGTGCTTTGACCCTGTGTTGACCGTCAGTGGACCTCCAGTCCAAGTCAGCTGGCCCGACAATTGGCCTAAGCAAGGGCCAGTAAGATGCGCATGGATTGCTTCGCCGCTGAGATCGCCAGCAAGGTCGTGGCCGTATTCCTGCGCCAATTGCAGACTGTCACTTGAAGATAGAAAAAAACTTAGCGCCTGAAGCTCAACTCGATTCGAATTGACCGATAGGGTGCCGAACAGTTCGGATCGACCGTCTAGAGTCTTGGCAGTGAGGTGCAGTCGAGGGCTAGGAATCAGTCCGTCGATTTCCCAAGTGAGGGTGGTCGCGGGAAACGTCCGAAAAACCAGATCGATCTGCCCTTGCCAAATGGTCCCCCTGGCGTAACGATGTTGAAGGTCATTGGGCAGATGGACTGATGGGAGTATTAGATCCAACGCGAGGCTTGCGGGAAATCGGGCGAAAGCCATCAACGCGAGCGCAAGGACAAACGTTAACGCAAGAAGACTGCGCGCCATCAATCCCACCGAAGCAGATCGATATCGGTGCCTCGCAATCGATACCAGAGGGTTGGCTGGTCGAGGGGTTCATTTTCGATCCAGCCACTCTGGCTGCACCGAACCTCCGAAGGCAATTGGTCAGCTAACCACTTTGCAAAATCTAGATCCGTGGGCCAGGGTGTCACATTTTTTTTGACCCAAACGCTGCAATAGTTTTTGTAGGCGCGATCCTGAATAACGATTTCTGCGCGATCGCCACCCGCCTGGAACTGAGCTGAGATCTGCTGTCCGAGGGGTTGCCACGCTTCGACCCCCAGTTCGATCGTGAGACGCGACTGAAGAAGTTCGAGATCGGGAGCTCTGATGTAGACCTCCAAATCTGGAAATCGAGTGGTCATGGGTGCACCAAGAGCGAGCGCATAATTTCATAGTAGAGATCGATCAGACCCATGAGTTCGTTCACCCTGACGTGTTCGTCAATCTTGTGAATCGAGCTGTTTGTGACCCCCAGCTCAACGACATCAATGCCGTAAGGCGCGAGAAATCGGCCATCTGACGTCCCGCCACCGGTGGAATGGACCGGTGCTTGGCCACACACTTTCAGAATCGCTGTGTCGACCACGTTGAGCAATGGCCCCTCACCGGTTAAGAAGGGTTCACCTGAGAGCGCCCAAGAGAGTTCGAATTCATCCAGTGTCGTGGCGAGAGCATCTTGCGTCCAAGTCATCAAACGGTCCGCAGACCAGGCTGTGTTATACCGAAAGTTGAAGTCGATTTCGCAGTCCCCGGGCACGACATTGGTTGCGCCGGTACCCGCATGAATGTTTGTGACCTGCAAGGTCGATGGCGGGAAGGCGCCATGGCCTTCATCTAAGGGGCGATCACACAGATCCGAAAGTGCTTTGGCTGCGAGGTGGATCGGGTTCACTACGCTCTCTGGGTAGGCCACATGGCCTTGTTGTCCTTTGACCCGCAAGCGACCATTCAGAGAGCCTCGTCGTCCGACGCGGATCGTGTCGCCCAAGACTTCGCTGCTTGAGGGTTCACCAACGATGGCGTAATCGACTTTGATGCCCGAATCGACCAGCGCCTTGATGGCGAGCTTCGTCCCATGTGTTGCAACGGCTTCTTCATCGCTTGTGATCAAAAATCCCAGCGAGCCATTAAATTCCGGGTAGTCAGTTAAAAACGTTTTTGCGGCAATGGTCATGGCTGCCAGTGCGCCCTTCATATCCGCTGCGCCTCGCCCATAAATAATGTCGTCTACGACCGTCAACTTGAAAGGATCGTGGGTCCACTCGGTTAGAGGGCCTGGCGGAACGACGTCAGTGTGGCCTGCAAAAATGAGCGTGGGGCCCGGATGGGTACCTCGTTTGATCGCCCATAAATTGCGGACATCTTCGAAATCCAGTTGCTGTCGTTCAAACCCCTCGCCGCTTAGCTGGTCAAAGAGGATCTCCTGACAGCCCTCGTCGTTGGGCGAAACGGACGGTCGCTCGATCAAGTGGCGGGTAAGCTCTAGCAGAGGTTGCCGAGTCATGGGGTCCGGCATTCGCTGGTTCTCCATCAGTCTGGCTGAGTTTGCCTGGGTTTGTAGATCGTTGGTGCCTAGTTTTGGCTGTGAAGCATATCGTTAAGCGCGATGGCTTTTTTGTTTGTTCGACATTGGACCTGACCCGTCTGAGAATGACGGATAAAGAGCAAGTCGCTTTGTCCATTGAGCTCCCGGGCTTTGACTTTTTTGACCGGCGCTAGGGTGTCATCCAACACCTCGATCACGGTACCGGGTGTGATGTAGAGCCCGGCCTCAATCGTGCATCGGTCGCCTAAGGAAATCCCGGTGCCCGCGTTAGCGCTGATCAAGCAGTCTTCACCGATAGAGATCACGAGATTTCCGCCTCCAGACAGTGTCCCAGCGGTGGATGCACTACCGCCAAGATCAGAGCCTTTGGCAACGAAAACGCCCTGAGAGATTCGGCCTTCGACCATGTTGGGACCTTCGGCGCCCGCATTAAAGTTGATGAAACCCTCGTGCATAACGGTGGTGCCATCGCCCATGTAGGCGCCCAGGCGGACCCGAGCCGCATCGGCAATGCGCACGCCAGTGGGCACCACGTAATTGGTCATCTTGGGGAACTTGTCCACGCTGAGAATATCTAGCGTTCGACCTTCGAGCCGTGCCTTCAACTGTCGTTCGGGCAGTTCCGAGAGGTCGATAGGTCCCTCAGAGCTCCAGGCGACATTGGGCAGATTGGCGTAGATTCCTTCAAGGTTCATTGAATTTGGCCGCACCATACGCAGCGACAGCAGATGCAGCTTCAAATAGGCACCCGGTGTGGACCGAACTGCTGTGTCTTCGGCCAGTAGTGTCACCAACAGCGACACCGGTCGTTGACTGGTTGTTTTCGATACCAGCGCTTCAATAGACGCGAGTTCTGGCAGATGGACTGAGTGCGCTTCTAAGGCGTCTAGACTGACTTCGACGAAATCGGCTGTGGCGAGCGCTGGATGCTCGAGTGTTAACGCGTCGGCGAGCACTTTCGAGGGATCAAGTTGCACCAAAGGGTAGAACACATCGAGCACATCGCCCTTTAGATTTTTACTTGCGAGCCCAATTCCAAGACTAAACATTGCCTGTCCCTCGTTTGAAGCGCGCCAGTTTAAACACTTTGGCGCGAAGATTCAGCTGAACTCGGCGATCGCTTGAACGATACGCCGTGCGGCGATCTCAACTTGTGCTTCCGCTTCAACGAGCGCGATACGAACGTGACCTGCACCCGGGTTAACGCCTTCGGCGTCCCGGGACAAATAGCTTCCCGGCAGGACCCTGATCCCCGCATGCTTAAATAGCCATCGCGTGAATGCTTCGTCATCTTGGTGCTTGAGCCCACGGATAACCGGTATCTCAGGGAATAGGAAGAAGCTCGCTGGCGGTCGTTGCATGGGCCACACCGTTTCCACGGTGGATAAGAAAGTTTCGAATTTCTTGCGATACAACGCCCGGTTTTCTATGACATGGCCTTCGTCTTGCCAAGCTAAGGTGCTTATCGATTGGGTATGCAACGCCATGGCGCTGCCATGATAGGTTCGGTAAAGCCTGAACGCTTCAATCAGTTCCGGGTCGCCCGCGACAAATCCCGATCGTAATCCGGGCAGATTCGAACGTTTAGAAAGGCTGTTAAAGACGAGGCACAAACTAAAATCAGTTAAACCCAGTTGCGCAGCGACAGTTAGGAGCCCTGGGGGTGGGTCAGTTTCATGCTCGTAGATTTCTGAGTAGCATTCATCGCAGATGATCGGGATTCGATGAGTCTGGGAAAGATCGATCCACGCCCTTAGGTCTTGCTCACCTAGGACCCGTCCGTGAGGGTTGCCAGGGTTGCAAAGATAGATGAAACCGACGTGTTTCAGGGTCTGAGCGTCTATTTCCTGAGGTGCGGCTTTCCATTGGTTGTTGGACGACTCATTGAGATAGAGGACGTCTAAGCCTGCCAGCAGCGCTGCGCCCTCATAGATTTGATAAAAGGGATTCGGAATGATCGCGAGGGGGCGCTCGCTGGGATCAGCTAACGCTTGAGCAACACTAAAAAGTGCCTCGCGTGTCCCATTGACGGGCAAGATATGATGTTCCGGATCACAGTGAGCTGGGGTAAAACGTTGTGCAATAAAGGTCGAGATCGCGTTGCGCAGCCCTATGGTACCTTCGGTTGCCGGGTATCGACCAAACCCCTCTCTTAGTGTTGGTTCCTCTTGCATGGCTCGAACCAAGAAGTCGGGTGCCCGGTGCTGGGGTTCGCCAAGCGCGAGCGACAGCGGCGGCTGCTCGGGCTTAATATCTGAGAGTAAACCACCCAGTCTCGCAAAGGGGTAAGCGTGGAGTTTCTCTAGATTTGGGTTCAATGCGATGCCTCTGCAATGTGAGCGTCCAAGGTGTCTTTGATTTTCGAGGTTAGCGCTTGGATGCGCTCTTCCTCCACAATCGGTCGCCCATTGATTGAGCAAATTTGAAAGATATCTTCGACTCGCTCACCCAGGGTGGTGATTTTTGAGGCGAGAAGCTCGATTTGCTCCGCTTCGAATACTTGGGCCAATTTTGCCAGTAGTCCCGGTCGGTCGGCCGTGACCACTTCAAGGTCTGTGTAGTGTTGATCGGGTTTGTTGTGGATGGTGATTTGGGTTTTGATGGCGAATTGCTTCAGCATCCGAGGTGTTCGTCGTCTGGCGGTAGCGGCAGATGTTTGACCAGCGAGCGCGCGCTCCAGCGCCCGTCGAATTTCGTCATTTCTACTGGGCACACCGGTCGCTGACAGCGGGTTCATTTCGAGCACATCAAAAATGTAATCGCGTCTGCCCTTGGCATTTGAAGGAATGCGAGCGTCGACGACATTCAGGTCCATTTGTTCGAGTGCCGTTACGATTTGCAGAAATGACGCCTGATCAGGCCGGGCATGAATAAAAATATGCGTCGCCCCTTCATCCCGGTTCAATCGCGAGGTGTCTTCGCCAATCAAAATCAGCGGCCCCTCATCGAGGTTATGGGTGTTCATCGACTCCGCATGCCAAATCATGTTCGAAGCGGACTCGCGCAAGAAGTAATCTTCGCCAAGCCCCTGCCAAAGCAGTTCAACCTGGTCTGACTCGATGTAACGTTCCTTTAACTTATCGATCACGCTGCTTTTAAGCTGTTTAAGGTAATCCTCGCGATCAATCATTTGGTCGAGACCGAGTCGCAGGACTCTTTTTGTCTCGAGGTAAAGTTGGCTCATAAGTGAGGCTTTCCAACTATTCCAGAGCGTTGGATTGGTCGCGTTGATATCCGCAACTGTGAGAGCGTAGAGATAATCGAGCCGAACTTGGTCACCAACCAGGCTGGCGAATTCTCTAACCACATCTGGATCAAATATGTCTTTGCGCTGTGCGGTGGTTGACATGATCAGGTGGTGTTCGACCAGCCAGCAAACGAGATTCGTTTCCCACTGGCCCAAACGATGACGCTCGCAAAAATTGCGCGCGATTTGGATACCTTTGGTCGAGTGATCACCGCCCAAGCCCTTGGCTAAATCGTGGAAGAAGCCAGCGATGTAGAGTAGTTCAACTTTCGGTAGTCGCTGGTGGATGTGGGCAGCGATGGGGAATTGCTGTTCCTGATTCTTGTAACGGAACCTGCGCATGTTTCTCACCACCTGGAGCGTGTGCGCATCCACCGTGTAAATATGAAAGAGATCAAATTGCATCTGACCCACGACACGCTCAAATTCGGGCAGGTAGGCGCCCAAGATGCCAAGACGATTCATCCGGCGTAATTGAGAGAAGAGATGATGTTCTACCCCCAGTAGCCGAATGAATAACTCGGTGGACGCTTGGCGGTTGCGGAAGCTCTCGTTGATTTTTGGCGCTTGAGACTTTGCCAAGCGGCTGGTTTCACTGCGAATGCCTGTCAGTGTTGCCGATTCGCCCAAAATGACGAACATTTCAAGCAAGGCCTCAGGATGGTGATGGAACAAATCAGGCTGTTTAGCGGCTAGCTTCTGATCGATCGCCTGGAATCGCTCATTGATCTCTGTAATGTGTGTGCGCCGGTTTAACTGAGGTGTTAGGACCCGTTCTTCAAAAGCCTGGAGAGAAACTTCGTTGATGCTGCTCACTGACAACGCGAACCGATAGTAGTCTTGCATGAATTGTTCAACGGCAAGTTGCTCTCGATCTTCATAACCGAGAAGGTCCGCGAGCTGCCTCTGATGATCAAAGAGGAGTCTGTTTTCGTCCCGCCCACGCGTTAAATGCAACGCGAATCGAATTCTCCAAAAGAAGGCACGCGCTTCCTCTAGCTCCTCGGCCTCGCGAGGCTCGAAGAACCCAAGCTGAACTAAGGTTTCCAAGTGATCTGTTTTGAGCGCCAGTTTTGCGATCCAGAGTAGGGTATGGATATCTCTCAACGCCCCTGGAGAGGTTTTGACGTTGGGTTCGAGACTGTATTCCGTGTGGTTGGATTTGGCGTGCCGCTCGTTTTGTTCCTCGAGTTTGGCCTTATAAAAGTCACTGACTCGCCAGCATTTTTTTCGCTCGAGTCGTTTTTCGAGACGATCCAGCAGGACAGGTGATCCGCAAAGTATCCGAGCGTCCAGCATCGAAGTCATGATGGTGACGTCATTCTTCGCCTGATTGAACGCATCGCCTAGGCTTCTGACGCTGTGGCCGACCTCAAGGCCGATGTCCCAGAGTAGGGTGGTGAATGATTGAATATTCGCCGCGTGCTTCTGCAGATTGTCCCGTTCCGAGAGGATCAACAGATCAATATCGGAATGGGGCATGAGTTCACGTCGACCGTAACCCCCGACAGCCACCAGTGCGATCCTGGTCTTCCGCCAGCTGCTGAGATTTTCATCCCAGCTAAACCGCGACCAACAAAGGTTGATGAGGGTGTCAGTGAAACAGCACTGCCGCGCAAGCATGCCTTCGATGGACGCGCCCTCGCGAAGCGCCTCCTCGATAGCATTCTTGTGGCGAGCGATCGCACTTTTTAATAAAGCGATCGGGTTCTTCGCCTCCAGAATGGCTGCGCGATCCAGCCAGTCATCGGTATCAACCGCAACGGCTGATGGTGTCATCGCTGCGCAGCGTCAATATTTCGTAACCCGTCTCAGTGACGGCAATGGTGTGTTCCCATTGGGCGGTGAGTTGATGATCTTTGGTCACGACCGTCCATTGATCGGGTAGAAGCTTCACTGCTGCCCGACCGGCATTGAGCATGGGCTCGATGGTGAACGTCATGCCTGCTTTCAACTCTAGCCCCGTGTTCGGCCGACCATAATGAAGGACTTGAGGCTCGTCATGGAAGGTCCGACCAATGCCGTGCCCACAATATTCTCTAACGACTGAAAATCGCTGCTTCTCGGCAAAGGCTTGAATGGCAAACCCGATATCGCCTAAACGGGCGCCAGGTTTCACTGCTTGAATCCCGCGATAAAGACTTTCTTGGCAGACTTCAACTAATCGTTTGGCTCGAACACTGGGTTTGCCAACAATAAAAGTCTTGCTGGTATCGCCGTGGAACCCGTCTTTAATTAATGTCACATCGACATTGATGATATCGCCGTCTTTCAGGATCTTGTCATCTGAAGGGATA
>Ga0255764_10000466_pt1 | contig 35503 bp, 39 predicted proteins | sample 071ome_30_FD_179964 | JGI IMG/M metagenome (GOLD analysis project Ga0255764, IMG submission 179964) | Coastal salt marsh microbial communities from the Groves Creek Marsh, Skidaway Island, Georgia - 071406AT metaG (version 2) | ecosystem: Environmental > Aquatic > Marine > Intertidal zone >... | reverse complement strand
GCCCGGTGATCCTCTACAATCAACTCACCGCGGCTCGGTAGCTCAGCTGGTTAGAGCGTGGGATTCATAACCCCAAGGTCGGGAGTTCAAGTCTCCCCCGAGCCATTGCGCTGAGCCCCGCGAAAGCGGGGCTTTTTGCTGTCTGGGACTGGCTTTTCAGTGATTCCACAGCCGAGACCAAGCTGCGTCACTTGCGGCAACTTGAGGCCGGTTGTAGCCAAAACGTGCAAAGTACTTTGCACGTTTTTAGGGAACACTTCTTGGGCCCCGGGTCGCACAGATCCCATGCCTGAGAACCTCTTGAGCGTCCCCTCCTTCTGGAGCCAGTGCGTCCAGGAGCTCAAGGTGCGCCGATCGCGCTTCCGGCTCCGCCGCCATCCGGGTAGTCCCTTCATCTACATCCGCGAGATGGACGGAGGACAGAAACGTGCTGAGTTTTCGCTGAAGCCCCGTCGCTGGTGCAACCAGGAGGACATTGAGGAGGCGCGCGACCTCTGCATCCAGGGTCACCGCCGCGGTCAATGGCCACAGCTCGAGACGGAACGTGGAGAGGCCGCGCCAGTGGGCTGGGCCGAGCTCGCAGAGGCGTGCATTGCCGATATCAAGCTGAGGATCTGCAAAGAGGGCAGCCGCGCGCACGCCATCAATGACCTGCGTAAGCGGGTCGCGTTGCTTCGAGGACCGATCCAGGCCAAGACGCTGGCCGATTGGGTCCTTGAATACGACCCGCGGCTACAGCTCAAGAGTTTCAATCGCCGCATTGAAACCCTCTCCCAGATCCACCGCAGTGGATTGCTGGACCTCAGCCAGGAGCTGCAGCGACTGCGGGGAATGCGTCCCAAAGGGGCAGCGGAGAAGATCCGCAAGGCGTCCTCGATGCGGGTCCGGGTCATCCCAAGCGATGAGGACCTCCAGCACTGGCTCGATCGCCTGGATCCCTTCCACCAATGGGTCTTTGGTTGCATCGCCACCTACGGGCTACGCCCCCATGAGCTCTGGCACGCCGAAGGAATCGATGAGCAGGGCTGGATCAGCATCCCCGGAGATATGAAGACGAAGACGGGCGAGCACTTTGCGCCCGCTGTTCCAGCCGTCTGGGTGGAGCGCTATGCGCTACGCGAGCACTGGAGCGCATTCCACAGCCAACTCAATGCGCGCTGGACCGTCCGCTTTGCTGAGGTCTCTGGCGTGAAGGTCGCCGTCAACAACGTCTCGGTCTCCAACTCCCTCTACAAGGAGTTTCAGAGAAAGGGGCTCGCCAAACTCTGGGCGCCGGTGAGCGATGGCGAGGGGATCGATTGGGTGCGTCCCTATGACCTCAGGCACGCGTATGCGATCCGCTGCGCCACCTCAGCAGAGACGGGCGATGCCTTCGATGACGACATGGCCTGCTGGATGGGGCATGGGCTCGATGTCCATCGGCGGATCTACCTGCGCTGGTTGAGCTCAAGCCGGCGCAAGGAGGCGTTGCAACGGCGGAGAGCCCAGGGTGGGGCGATGAATTCGATCCGCTCCCACAGCTCAATGGTGGAGCTACCGGATGACATCACCCCGGATCTCTTGGAGATGGCCCGCAAGCTCAAAGCGGCGGGACTGGGGTGAACGGCAGACGGATCCTCATAGCTCGCTCCAGAGCCCCATCCGCGTCAGCCAGGCCTCGGACTCCTCAAAACTCCAGCCGTGATCTGCCTCGAGCACCTCAGCGATCGCGACCATCAAGTCAAAGGCCCTGGCGTCATAGCCATCGCTCTTGAGTGCTTCCAGCTGAAGCCGTTGCGCGAGCTGAAGCAGATCGAGTTCGGCTAACCAATCCCCTTGCTCAAAGGCCGCAAGGGTGTGGCGGCAAGGATCCGGCTCAGTGGCGGGAGGTTGGATGAACGGCAAGGCGAACTGCAGTCCGCGCAGGAGGGTCTGAACAAAAGTCATGCGCTATCAATCGGGCGCATGAGGGTTCCACCAGGACTCGCTCCTCGTATGCCCTCGAGCCAGCCAATCATCCAATCTCCTTCCCTTAAGGACTCCAGGCAATGCGTGTAAATCCCGATTGCCGCGGTGTGCTGCCACGGCGAATCTGGTGTCATCACCTCAAGGAGGAGCCACCCATGGCTGACACTCCGCCTCAGCACGCCTAGAAGCTCGCTGACATCTCGGCCCCTGCTCCAACAGTCTTCACCCATGCGTAGGGCGGGTCGTCGGATCGGACACTGAATAGGGACGTCTGCGCCGTCGACACTCCATCTGCACCGCCACAGGTGCCCCAGGAGACAACCAGCCCCACACCTTGATGCTCTGGCCCCAGGCGCCTGACCAGCCGCTTCAAGACAGCAACGATTCCATGACCCCCGGCCGTCTGGTTCGGGGGTTTTTGGTGACGCCGTAGCGACAACAAAAAAGCCCCAGGCCAAGGCCCAGGGCAACGCTCTGTTGGCGTGATGCGTCTGCTCTTACGGCTGAACCGCTCTGACCTCCCAGAAGCCAGGGCCCACGCTGTAGCTCGCCAGACCGCTCTGTTGCTCGTAGCTCTGGCGGGCCTTCAGCTGGCACTCGATTTCCTTGCAGTCAATCGAGTAGGTCCACTGTTTACGGCCACTGCGGCGGTTCAAGACCAGATCGGGCCTGATTTGGTACCCCGTGCCCGCTTTGCTCGCAGGCAGCAACGCCAGGAGGTCACCGCGCAGATGGGCCAGCCGCAGTTGCTCGTGGATCTCCTTTTGCTCTGACCCAAGCCGCTCCTGCTCCGCCTTGAGCTCCAGCAGGCGGGCCACGGCGGCCTTAAGGGCTTCCGCATTCATCCTCGGGTCATCAGGGCCGTTGGCAGTCGGGAGTGCACCAACGCTGGCGAGCAGGACCATGGCCTCCGGGCTGCCCGGGGAGGGTTCCGCGCCAGGGGCGAGCGCCAGCTCAGTCGATTGGATCGGGGTTGTCGTCATACGGATGGATGGGAGAGGGGTGATCAAGGGGTAATGGCTTGGATCTGGTTCAGCGCTTCGATCAGTTCCGCGCGGCGCAGCAGCTCGATCGGGGCGGGCAAGGACGTGCGATCAATCGGGTAACTGCGCAGTAAGGCCCGCAGCTCCACCACCGAGAGTTCTTCCCAGATGGGACTGCGAGGCGCCGCCGCTGATCCGGCCTGGGCATCAGTGCTCGCCGATTGGGCCTGCGGGATCTGGTCACACAACTGAGCGAGCAGCTGGGTGAGGCCGGCAATGGTCTGCAGAAGCGCGCGTTCGATGGCCATCGAGGGGCCAGCGGCGCAGCGAGAGGGGGCGAGAGACATCAGAGAACGACCTGATAGACGACCGAGGGGCGATGGAGTTTGCCTTCGCTCTTGGGGCAGTAGGCCTCCCATTCGCGCGTAAACGGATAGCCCTCGATGTTCGTGACGTCCTGCAGGTCCACCTTCATCCCATCAATCGCCGCCGCACTGACGATGTGGATGTTCTGGGCGGCCTTGCTGCAGAAGTTCAATCCCGACTCGGAGTAGGCGTTGCTGCCCACCAAGGAGGCGTTGCGCGCGTGGTAGTCGCCAATGGCGCTGGCATGGAGGTGACCAAAGAGGGTGAAATCCACCGTGATGCCCTGGGCGGCGTACTTGCCAGTGATCTCCTGGACCGACTTCTGGGTGTTGGCACCGATCTGATGGCCATGCAGACAGAGGAACGTCCGGCCCTGCACTTCAAACAGCAATTCGTTGGGCTGAAAGCCCCGGAAGGCGATGCCGTCGGTCCCCTCAAAGCCCCGCTTGAGGATCTCGTAAATCATCAAGTCGTAGCTGTCGGTGGCCAGGGCATCGCTCCAACCCAGCTCTTTATTCACCCGACTTTCGTTGCCGGTGATGCCATAGACCTCCAGGTGGAAGTCGGAGCGCAAATCCAGCAGGAATGCCCGCAGGATGTCCGCCGCCAAGAGCGTCGCCTTGGATCGGTTGGTGGCGTTACTGAGCAGTTCGTCGAGGCGGCGATCACTGTTGAGAAAATCGCCCAAGCACGCCACGACCACCTTGCTGGCTCCGTAGCTCTTGCCGAGTTGTTTGACGCGGGCCGCGAGCTTGGCGAGGCGCTTGGCGGCCACGCTGAAGTCGTAGCGATTGGAGGGCAGTTCCACCCGTTCGTTGAAGTGAAGATCACTCAGCTGAACGATCAGAACAGCATCGCCATCGTCGGGGACCTGGCTCAGGCTGATGCCCTTTGAAAACCGCTGTTCATCGAGGCGGGCTGCGATCTCCCGCGTGTAAGCCGTGACCGCGTTTTCAATGCGGGCGTGTTCGCGGAAGGCCTTGCGCTCAATCCGGTTGGTATCGACGACGGCTTGGCGTGCCTTGGCGAGGCGAACGTTGAACTGGAGGAGCTCGCGATCCACTTCAAGAGGGCGAGCAGGTGGGTGGCGGTGGCGCCGTTGGCGCTGTTTGCCAGAAGCCATAGAGACATGCAAGTGATGAAGGCTACTGGCGCTGTTTGGTCATCACTCCAGCCGCACGTCGTTCAGCGAGAGGGGCCGGTGTTCACAGGCGCAGCGGCAATCCAGCCATCGCTCCAACGAGACCCCCAGGCGGCTTGCAATCTCCTGATCGCTGAGTCCTAAACCGCTGTATTTCCGCGCCTTGATCCAGAGCTCCCGCAGCCGGTGACTGATCCGCAAGGCAAAGCCGGTATCGCGCAAATAATGCAGCAATTCCCCCTTCACCTTGGGGACCAAGTAGCTCGAGGGACGGTGGCCCAGGGTGGGGTTGAAATCAACGGCGCCCTTACAGAGTCCCTCGTAGGCCGGACCAAGGAGGTCCTCGAAGGCGATCGCCCAGCGCATCGAGAAGCGCCTGGCCTGCTGCTGCGCCAACCCCAGGTGGGCCTTCGCAAAGGCGCGTTGCGCCGCCGTCATGGGCCGGCGCGTGCGTTTGGGCATTCAGCGGATCTGCAGGTGGGAGAGGCTATGGGGAGTGCCGCTGCCCAAGGAGTCGGCAAGCACCGCCCGTAGCGGCGTCGGTCCGATCAACTGCATCAGCAGCGCCAAGGCGACGCCAACAACGCTTCCGCGCAACAGCAAGGGCATGGGAGGCAAGCAACTGAGCAAGGGTTCCGGCCCAAGCGAATGCCAAACGAAGGGCAAAGACTTCGGAGTCTCCAGCAGGGCAAAACCAAGGCGTGGAGAAGCCGCTGCCACGGGTGTGGCCCCTCGATCGCCACGGGTGTGGCGCCAGATCCCCACAGCTGTGGGCTGCACGCACTCGGTCCGCCAAGTGAGAACACAAGCAGTCGCCCTGTTTGGTCATGGCCCATTCCGTACTGATCACTCACCACCACCGCGATGCCCTGGAGAACGCCGCTGAACGCGGCTTCTGGATGCCCCTTGCTCTCCCGGAGGACTGCCGCAGCGCGCTCCTGTATCTGACCGCCATCAGCCACGGCGATCACTCCATTCGCCAGTTACTGGAGATCAGCTCCCTAGAGCCTTGGCGTGAGGCCGATGGGCTGGAGCGGTGGTTGCCGTTCGTCGGCCAACTGATCGCGCTGCCAAAGCCCCTGCCCCTGGGCGATCGCCGCTTGCTCGCTGGCTGGCTACCGCGGGAGCGATCCGCCGTTCGCATCATTGGCCTCGATGCGCTGCTGGCGGCCGACTCCCTCAGCGAGGCGCTCGCGGGTAGCGGTGCCCACTGCTCCTTGAACCAGCCATCCAATCGTGTGGCCTCACGATCCCCTGTTGGAGCCCCCAGGCCAGCAGGCTGCGTTGGTCGCGGCAGCCTGTCCTGGCGTACAGCCCACTGAGCCTGCGCCGCACCGTGTCGCTGCGCACCTGCAGCAAGGAAGCCATCTCACGGGTGGAACGCCCGCGGGCGAGGAGCCCAATCAGCTCCTCGTCGCGGCTGCTGAGCCGTTCACTGCAGCAGGTGCTTTGGCGAAGACGTTCGGCAAACCCAGGGTCCAACCAGGTGTTACCGCGCAGCAGACAGGCCAGGGCCTGAAGCAATTGCCCCTCGCCGGTGCGCTGGCGGCAGAGGAGCCCGTTGGCACCACCTCGCCAGAGGCGAAGCAAACGACTCTGGGACACCCCGTCATCCAGGCCAACCAAGACGGAGCCATCACCGGGCAGCTCCAACAGTGGAACCGCTCCGCCATCGCCGCCGCGGTCATCGCAGAGCAGCAGAGTTCTCTGTCCTCCGACCAGGTCGCCGCTGAGCCACTGCTCACGGGTCACAGGGCGGAAGGGGACAGGATCCAGCAGCAACGTGGCTGACGCCACCAGCCGTGGGGAGGAGCTGCAAACCAGCAGCTGCCACTCCGCCGCTAAGGCCACCACGGCCTCCTTGAGGGGAGTCAGGGCATCGGCCCTGTCACCGGAGGCCATCGCGCGGGTGTCACTGGTGTCGCTGTAGCGCCACCTCGCGGAGCTTGGCCAGTGATTGCGCTTCGACGGTGTGGATCTCAGATGCGCTCAAGTCCGGAAGCGAGCGGCGCAGCTGCGCGCTCGTCAGTGGGGGTTGGCGCAGATAGCGGTTGCGGAGCACGCGCTGCTCGATTGGCTCCAGAACCCCCATCCACCGCTTGAGGTGTGCGGCTTCCGTCTCGCACTGGCGCTGCAGTTCGGCCGTGGTTGTCACCTGACGTGAGGCCTGCTCAAGCAGGCCGTTCTCGCCAGCGAATGACTCCCCTAGGGATGGGTGATCCAACGATCGGGTCAATGTTCCACGCCACTGCTGAAGCATGGTCGTGAGTTGCTCAACGCCGAGGTTTTTTCCGTTGAAGCGCAGCTGAGAGGCCAGCCACTCCATCGTTGGCGGCTCACCGGTGCGCTGCTGCTGCCGCTCAATCAGCCGTTGGGCCTTGAGCATCAACCCGGCTTTCTCGGCTGGAAAGCGGATCATTCGCCGGCTGCGCTGGAGGTAGTCCGAGAAGCCCCGCTGGAGCCAAAAGCTGGCGTACGTCGAGAAGGTGTAGCCCTTGGACGGATCAAATTTCTCCGCGGCCCGCACCAGGTTGAGGGCGGCCTCCTGCATGGCATCCACGGTGCCCTCATCACGCAGGGGAAGCAGGTGCCGGTTGCGGCGCCAGGTGTGGCTGACCAGGCGGAGGTTGTGGTGCACCAGTTGATCCCGGGCCCGCAGGGCACTGCGGCGCAGGCGTTTTGGCGCGGACTTGGGCCCGGCGGGATGGCGCTGCCAGCGCTGAATGCGGCGGGCGAGTTCCAGCACGGTGCGCTCACTCAGCGGTTGATGGCGGCTGGCGCTCTGCAGCCAGGCATCAAGGGAGGAGCGGGTGGTGTGGCGGTGTTCAGCCATGGCACAGATCGCAACTGTGCGGAGCCTTCCCGTGTTTTTACGGTTGCGCCCACCCACACGGTTGGGTTATGGCGATGCATGGGAGGCCTCAGCTCCGGAGTCCCTGCTGTCCCAACGGGGTGAGGCCCCAGCGGCCCCCCATCTAAATCACTGCAATCAGAAGAACAAAAACGGACCTGGGGTGGTGTCCAAGCAGCAGCAGCACTGCCCATAGCCTCTGCCGTCACAGCAGAAGCCATCGCTTCTGATTCGGTATGCAATTTTTCTGCGTTCAAACGCAGGCGATTCAGCTCACCCACCGGGCGCTGCAGCAACTCGGCGAGCGCTGCCAAGGCTCCAGCAACCCCAGTCGCGCCTTGCGGGTCGCCAGTCTCTACGGCCATCTGCAATGGCGCGCCAAGGGCAGTGGACAGGTGCAGTTCACCGTGCGGGAGTTGGCGAATGCCTGGCACCTGCAACCACGGCTGCTGCGCCATGACCTGGCTGACCTGGAGGCCCTGGGCTGGCTGCAGGTGCGCAGTGGTCCCTGGGGAACCAAAGCTGAGCTGAACCCGCCGCTTCCGCTCAACCCCTCCTCAGGCCCCGTTGACGAGCAAGACCCCGATTTGCTCGAGACGTTCGCCCTTACCTACAACCGCCATCGCCCCAGGACGTGGCCGCCGTATCAACCGCGCGGCTCTGGCCTGCTCTCTCGCCTCAAGCGCGCCGTTCGCAGCGCCGGTTCTGCGGAGGTGTTCTGGAGCCGGACAGCCCAAGCCCTCGCCGGGATGCCGGCGTTCTGGCGGGATGTCTATCCCAAGAACCGTTCAGGCCGCGAATGCATTGCGGCGCTGCTGAGTGCCGATCGCGCCACCGCTGGGCTCGGGCCGGAGTTTTGGCATGTCTTCTGCTGGGGCAGCGAGGGACCCGAAACGAAGGGGTCCGGTGCTGACGCCGATCTCGAGCGGGCGCGCCGCCTCTTTCTCTGGGACGGTCACCGCTGGCGTGGTCAGGGCATGGAGGCCCTCAAGCTCAGCGCCAGTGAAAAGTTGGCGCTCACCCAACTGCTCGAAGCCCATGGAGACGGGCCTAGTGGAGCAGCCGAAGGCCAGCTGAGCGCGCCCGCGGAGCTGTATTGAGCCATGGGCGAGAACACCTCAACGGGCTTTGACCCCGCAGTGGTCCAGCGCTGCATCGAGCGTGGTGCGTTGATCGAAACCAGCGCCGGGCTGATGGCGCCTGAGGGCATTGCACTCCCGTCAATCGCCGATCCCCAAGGTCCCTTGCTGCAGGAGAAAAACCTGCTCGCCGCAGTGCTGCGCGGCAACGAGGACCAGCGCCAGCGCTGGGGGCAATTCCGCCGCGCCATCGGCCTGCGTTTCGATGACGCCGTTCCGGCTGAGCTTTGGATTGATCCCGACCACCGGGCCCTCGCCGCAGAGATCGATGCCCTCTTTCGCGGCGAACGCGATCTATCGCTGCTGAACGCGACCTCACTGCGTGAGGGGCTGCGTCAGCGCGCCCTCGCTGGCCGACTGAAGGGGTCGCTGCAGCAGCTCGAGACGACGCTTTCAGCGCTGGTGGCCTGGGGAGACGACGGCCTGCCTCATCCGGAATTGGAGTTTGAGCTGGCCTGTCAGCTCTTTCAAAGCGCCAAGGCCCGGGCTCTCTTTTATCCGGGCTTGCGGCGGTTGCTCTCCCGCGAAAACTGCGATGGCGCGATCGACGCTGAGCTCGAGCACTGCCGAACCTTGCTCAATGAGGCCACATCCATCACGGCTGGACGCTTTCGCCAGGGCATCAGTGTCTGCCAAGCCCGCGATGCCGCCAGGGAAAGCATCGCCTTGGCCGCCCTACCGGCGGAGCAGCGGCCGAAGCCGATTTCAACGGGAATCCCCTCCCTCGACATGGATATGCGCGGCGGGATCCTGCCGGGCACTGGGGAGAGCACCTGGGTGCTCGCGGCACGCTCCGGGGTGGGCAAGACGACCTTGGCGATCGCTGCTGCGATGGGCCTGGCGATCAATGGCGCCTCGGTCCTGGTGCTCTCCTGCGAGCTCAGCCGGCGGGCAATTGGCGCACGGCTCCTGGCCCATTACTGCCGCCGGGCTGCACGGGGCTATCACGCGAGCTTTTGCACCAATGACCTTGAAGGTCGCGGCAAGGTGATTGAGGGCCCGGAGCTCGAACGCCTGCAGCAACTCGCGGGCCAGTTCAGTGACGGAGTGGCCCCCGATGGAGCGGCGATGGGGCAGGTCTTCTACCAGTCGCAATTCGCGGCGACGGTCGAGGAACTCGCCGCGGTGGTGGAGGACTGCAAGAGCGCCCATCCCGAACTCGCCGCGGTCGTCCTTGATCACTTCCATGCGATGGGTCCGACGGCGGGCTACGGCAGCAACACCACTGCCGAATTGGCCGCTCGGGCGATGGCCATCAAGGCGATGGCTGGGCGCTGTGAGCTGGACGCCTTCGTTGTCGCCCAGCTCAACCGGGGTGCCTATGGCAACCCCAGTGGTCCAGACGTCTCGCACTTGGCGGGGACATCGGAACTGGAGCGCTATGCCTCAGCGGTGTGGCTGATTGATCGCCCGCAAACCGATGCGTTCACGCCCCCCCAGCCGGGCGTTCTGGAGGTTCACCACGGCAAGTTCCGCCATGGCCAGATGGCCGGCGGTAATGACCTCAGCAAAACCTTGATTCGCCTGGATCGCGGCCACTGCTACTTGGAGGGTGACGAGGGACGTCGCGTCTTCCAAGGCCATGACCTCTACCCGGGGGTCGAATGCCTGTGATCAGCACGGCGCTGCTCGAGCAGGTGCGCGAGCGCGCCCGGATTACGGATCTGTTTGAGGCCAGTGCCCTGCAACGCGCAGGGGCGGAGTATCTGACCCGCTGCCCCTGGCATGACGATCGGCGGCCATCGCTGACCGTGAGCCCGAAGCGCAACCGGGTGCACTGTTTCGTATGCGGCAAGGGGACCGATGCCATCGGTTGGCTGCAGGAGCAGCAGCGCTTGAGCTTTCAAGAGGCCGTCCTCAAACTCGCCCACCGCCTGGGGCTGCGCGATCCCGCCGCTGACCCGGCTGACCAGGAGCGCTTTGAACAGGAGTGGCGGCAACGCCGGGAACTCCAAGCCCAACGCGAACACGAATGCGTGCAGTTTCATCAAGCCCTGCAGCAGCAACTGCAGCGGGGCGAAGGGGACGGAGCGCGCTACCTCAAGCAACGGGGACTGACGCCTGAGACCGCGGAGCGCTGGCGCTTGGGCTACAGCGCCAAGCGGTTGGTCATCCCGCTCTGCGATCCAACTGGAGCGGTGTTGGGCTTCACGGCGAGAAGCATTGGCGATCAAAAGCCCAAGTACCGCAACAGCGCGGCTGATCTGCTCTTTCAGCGCAACAGCGTGGTGTTTGGGCTCGATCAGGCGCGGCACTCCATTGAGGCGAGTGGCGCCGCATTGCTGGTGGAGGGACCGTTGGATGTGATTCAGCTGCACCAGGCGGGCATCGCGCATACGGTGGCCTGCCTTGGCACAAGCCTCTCTGAGCTGCAGCTCGCGCTGTTGCAGCGCCATGGGATGAAGCATCTGCAGTTGGCGTTCGATGGCGATGACGCCGGCCAGGCGGCCTGTGAAGGGTTACTGGAGCGCTTGCTGCCGCAACTGTGCTCCTGTGACCTACAGGCCAGCGTGGTGTCGCTGCCCGTAGGAAGTGATGCCGATGCCCTGCTCTGCCGAGGTGGACTCCCGGAATGGAGCCGCATCCTTCAGGGGAGTGAACACTGGCTGCATTGGAGGCTTGAGCGGTTACTGGCGCCCTTAGCCCTCGTCGATGTTCGGGCTGATCTCAACGTGATGCAGCAGGTCGAGGCCCGCTGCACGCAGCTCATTGAACGGCTACCCAAAGGCGTTCTGCGGGACACAGCAGCGGAGCGGCTCCAGGCGGCCCTGAGCGGGAAGAGCACCACCGAGTGCCTGACCCTGCCACCACCTGCGGTGGAGACCAGTCCAAGACAACGGGCGGAGCGCAAGGCGCTAGCGCTGTTGGTGCATGCTCCGAGTTGCCGGGAGATCCTGCGCTGCCTGCCGTTGCAGGACCCGGCTTGCTGCGGAGCGATGGATTGGGTGATCAACCTGTCGGCGCTCGTTAGCGAGGAGCACCTGCCGCAAGCACTCCTCCAGCTGGCGGGTGAGCTGGATACCTCAACGGGGGCGCTGCTGCGCTGGGCGGCGCAACCTGGCTCGGAGTGGCTCAGGCACCTCAAACGCCACAGCGAAAGTGAGCTGCAAGCGCTGATGGATCAACTCGAGCCGATGCAGGCCTGATTGTTTTTCTGCCTAGGGATGGGTGGCGCAGCCGTTAGGACAAACAAGGCGGTGAGGACCAGCGCAAGCTTGTGGACCGCGCACCGGGTTCGTCATGGCTGAGCGGGCGCCAGGAATCATCGGCAGATGTGCTCAACAGTTTTGTATCCCAGTGAGCTAGAACATATCCGTGCCATGCAGGCGCACTGAGGGAGGAAGCCGGCTTGGTGACCGGCTTTTTTATGGCTTGCAGCCATCACCTCCTGGGTGATGTGCCCTGCGGAACATGGCGCGAAGCCAAGGCCTTTGGCATGGTGAGAGGCCCGGCAGCACGGCCCATGAGTTGGTCAGAACTGGAGCGTTTTGTCGAGGAACTTGAGGCGGATGCAGCCCTGCGCCGCGCGGTTAAACACTGCCGCTCGCGCAAGGAGCTGATCCTCGCGGCAAGGCGGCTGGGCTACCGAATCACGCGGATTGATCTGCAGCGGGCCTGGCAGGAGGAGCTGCGGGAGAAGCAGGCCGAGGCATAAGGCGCTATCTGTCATTCGTTGTTCGCATGAAAATCCAGGTGGTCCTGCACGGTCGGTGACACAGTCGTTTCAGCGATCCAAAGCCCCATGCAAGTCATCCGCCTTGAGCGCAGCGATTGGCAGTTCTTCTGCCCGGCAACCGAATAGGTACCGCCGCGTTTCTTATCCCGCTGGGTAACGGCTATAGCCTTTCGGCGTAGGAGATCCAAGTACTCCTTCGCGTCAAGACCTAGCCTGAGTATTGGGGTCATCCAGTCCAAAGATCCCCTCCTCGCAAGTGCTTGCTCAGGCGCCGGTCCAATCTGCACCCTTTGCCGCAAATAGCTCTACCGGCTGATCTCTATCCACCAGCCGCTACCCGGCCCCTCCACCTGCCAGCGTTTGCCCCAGTTGCGCTCGGAATAACGCTGGGCTTGACCACTTTCGATGGCTGAGGAGACGTAGCCCCCATTGATCAGATCGGCCTCGCCATTGGGGTCGTGCATGAGCAGCTCACGGGTATGCGGATCCCAGCCGATCACCAGGCTCCAATGCCCACCACCAACAGGGGCGCTGACGTGCCCCTTGTGCAGCCAGCCCACCGGGCATGGAACACCACGCTTGAGCTGCTGCAGTAGGTCATCCATGGCTCCATCCCTGCGGAAGCGGGCCTGGATGCCGAGCCCTTGCAATGCAGCAACCTGGGCGTGTGCAGCCGTTGTATCGCCATAACGCTGGAGCAGGGCTAAGTACTGATCGTCCCGTTGGCCAGAACCGCTCAGGCACTGCGGCTGAAGAAAGACCGCCGCCATGGCGCAGGTTGAGGCGAAGCACATGCGGCTGCCCTGACCGGTGACGCTGTCGTTCTGGCTGAGATAGGGAACATCCAATTGCAGGACACCCTCTTCATCCCCACGGAACTTCTCTGCAAACGCTCTGATCTGCGCATCGGAGAGGCTCGCCTGCAGCAGACGCCAGGCCTCGCGTTGGTGGGGGAGATCCCAATGGTGTTGGACCGCATCGAGCAAGTGAATAGGCGCTGTGCCTTCTGCGCTGGCATGGAGAAGTTCCGCGGCGCGTCTGTTTCTCAAGCCTTCCACTGGCCCACTGGGTCCCTTGCACCAGCGGGGTAATTCCTCAGCAAGAACGGAGCCCACTGCTTCTGAAGCCAGCAACCGTCGTCGCAGGGTGGAGCGCTCCAGTGCTCCAGCCCCCACGTTGAAGCAGAAGCTGATCAGCGCATCGCGTTGGCGGGCGCTCAAAGCGACACCAGACAGCAGACGTTCCAGCGATCGCTCAGCCGCCGCGACGTCATTCATCAGCCAGGCCTCGGCCTCCTCTTGCGTGATCGTCAGACCCGCCATGACCTCAGGCCCGGTGTGGCCATAGCCAATCGTCCATGGAGCCGAGCCAGTGGCCGGGTCGGGGTAGGCCACTAGCCGGCAGCCCTCCCAAGTTTTGAGCAGGGTTAGGCCTTCAGGGGTGAGGGGCAAGGGTCGAGTGCCGTTGAACCCTGGAGGGTTCCGGCGCTGATGGAACCCTCTGCGGTTGATGGCTGAAGAGGGTGATGCGAAACAAACGTCTGGTGATCTGGATTTCCGCCTCGATCCTTGGATTCCAGGGCGGCACGTTGGCCCTGGACCTGATCAATTGCACGGCCCTCGGCTGGATCACGGCCGATCAGAAAACAGCCAAGACCTCGCGCGCAGCCCAGCGGATCTGCGCGGAACCGCAAGCCCGCGTCGATCAAGCCGTGAAACAAGGGCTCAGCGTCATCGCTGGCCTCGCTCTCGGGACAGCGTCGGAGTCCGCCGACAAGCGCCCATAGCCTCTATCGCCCTGATGGATGCATCGATGGAGAGCCTGTGGCTACCGACCCGACAGATGGCGTCGCTCTTGGGAATTCACCGCGTGACGCTTCAGCGACTCAAGACCGCCGGCTACTTCCGCAGGGACCACCATTTCCGAAAAGTGAATCCCTTGGCCCCACGATCGAACACGCTCTGGCATGCGCAGCGGGTGCAGATGCGCCTCGGTGCTGAGTAGATCAGTGGTTTCGTCTCAATGGGACAAGGCCAAAGGATTGCAAAAGATCAAGAGTCAAGAAACGTGGAAAGTTGCGCGCAAAGTCACCGAATGCACCCCAGTCATACCAATGGTTCTCAGCTGAGTCCTCAACTTGTAACCCCAATGGCGAGAGTTCAAGTCTCTCCCGAGCCAATGGAAAAGCCCCACGTAAGCGGGGCTTTTTGGTGTCTGGGCCATCCTTTTCAGTGACTACAAACAAGCTCCACTAAGCGGGCATCGAGCGTGCGGTTGCTTGCCATGCAACCAGCCTCTCAGAGCTGCAATTGTCCTTTCATGGCGATGACCTGCTCTGCCGAGATGGCCTCATGGAGTGGACACGAACTCCTCAGAGAGTGAACACTGGCTGCATTGGAGGCATGAGCGTTTGCTGGCGCCCTTAGCCCGTATCGATGCTCAAGCTGATCTCACGTGATGCAGCAGGTCAAGGTCAGCTGCACGGCACTCCGTGCACGCCCCCCGAAGGGGTTCTGCGAGACACCCCAGCGGAGCGGCTAAAGCCGCCCCTGAGCGGGAAGAGCAGCACCGAGTGCCTGGCACTGGCTCCATCAACGACGAAAGCCAATTCGAAACAACGGGCAGAAGGCCGGCGCTGGCGCTGTTGGTTCATGATCCGAGTTTTCGGGAGATCCTGCGCTGCCTGCCGTTGAGGGCCCCTTCTTGCTGAGGAGCGGTGGATTGGGTAATCGACTGTCGGCGCTCGTCATCGAGGCGCACTTGCAGCAGGCACTCCTCCACAAGCGGGTGAGCTGGTACCCCAGCGGGGACTTTGCTGCGCTGGGCGGCGCAAGGCAGCTAGGGGTGGCTTAGGCACTTCAAACGCCAAAGGGAAAGTGAGCTGCAAGCGCTAATGAATCAACGTGAGCCGATTAGGGCTTTTTGCATTCTGTAAGTCAGGACGTATGCCACTGGGGGTTCGGGAAAACACACTGCGACTGCAAAAGGCGTGGCTAGTATTACTAAACATTCGTCCCGGGCCCGGGATGCATGATTTGGCAGCAGGGAACGGGGCTGCCATCTCCAGTCTCAAGCCATGAACACACTCGCCCTTATCCGCGCCAAAATCCTCAGGCCAAGCGTCTCGAGGAGGCTCAATTGGCCGGCTTGAATCGCACCGTGCTGCCGATCTTCTGATCGCTGCCAAGAGCGCAAGGAGCGCCCCAGTGGGGCGCTTTTTTGTTGATGACCACGATCACAACGACTCTGCGTAGAGCTTGCCTTCAATCAACACATAACAATTGAGAGAGAGATATGTCAGTAGTTTTGATGATTGCGGAGCGAGATATGGACTAACCTGAAACTGCTCAATTGCTTTGCTCCTGACCTGCCCAACATGAAATGTGATGTCTTAAGCCACCCGCTGAGATGATGGGCCCCTAAGAATAGGCATGACCAGTGACTAGCAGTAGTAAGTTTCTTAGAAGATGGATTGGCGTGTTTCTAGGTTATTCGAGTAATGCGATCTAACTCGTTGATAAGCTCAAGCACTAGGGAATAATCAACTTCAAACGGAGCTTTGGAATCTAGCTTATGCAGTCGATAGGCCTTTAATGCAAGTATGGCTTGTCGCATTGAAAAGTCTGCATCTATGGCTCGTCTTTCAATTGATTTCAACTGCTCCTGATATGCTTGCCACTTGGAGCTGAGATCCATGGATTCCGGCACATTATTCTCCAAGTACTAGCCTGGGACAATCTGATTGAGTTGGAGTTGAATTGAACTCTTTCTTTTGTTGGACGTACAACTGTCAAATCGCACTTGCAATCATCAGAGATGGTGAAACGAGAATAGATGACACAAGTGGAAAGGTGATGAGCCAATTGCTTATGTGCAGCAGATTTGCCACGTACTGCCCGAACACATTACCGACTTGGCCTTAATAATTGAGATTAAGAGTTGGTGACCTATGCGAAAGGGTTCCATAACAGTGTGATCACAATGAGAATAGGCCTTCATGTGCAGAGTAGGCCAAGGTAACGGACGCCTAGAAGTTTGAATTGCTCGTCAATAGGCAAACTCAGTGTAGATTCGCTTTCGACCTCTGGTCTCAAGAAATAGCAGCAGTCGATTGATCTGCTAAAGCTTTTACGTTGACCATCTCAGCATCACAATAGTCAAGCTGCTTTTGAACTTGACTTCGTACTACTTCTTTGTAGTCCAAGAAATGCTCTTCCAGCATCAAAAGCCATAGGTATTCATCCAGTACCTGAGGGGCAAATATGCATATCTGTGCCAAATACTTCCAAAAGATCCATCTCGACTCTCGGATGACTCCCTGACGCCAGCAAAGAACTAGAACTCCTATAAATATACCTGAATGCTGCCTCCAACGGCGTAGCTCATTCCGTGGCGCTATTGAAAGCTTGCGGCAATAGCCATAAACACGTTCGAGATAGGGAATCGGAGCATAGAGGCGGTCGAAGATCTCCAAGTACTCGGCAGCCAACTCATGGATTGAGCGAGATGGCACAAAGTTCATCAGGTGACTGGTCACACCTTCATCAAAGTCATCGGAACCCATGAGAAGGCGCTTTTCGCCTTCTAACCGAATCCAAAGAGCTGTATTAGGTAAGGCTTGAAGGATCCCGACCATGGCTAGAGGAATACCACTCTTAAGCACAAAATCAACAATTCTGAGAGACGCTCCCGGCTTTTCGCCGTCAAAGCCAATAATAAAACCAGCCATAACCTGCAACCCATGGGCGGTAATGCGATCAACGGAATCAGCCAAGGAAGATCGAGTATTCTGGGCTTTATTAGTCACAATCAGACTTTCTTGATCAGGAGTTTCGATACCAAGAAAGACTCGACGAAATCCTGACCGCGCCATCCCACCCATTAATTGCTCATCGTCGGCTAGATCAACGGACGCTTCGGTGGTAAATGTGAACGGGTAGTTTCGTAGCAGCTGCCATCTTTCAAGCTCTTCTAGGAGTAGTTTGACATTGCGCTTATTTCCAATAAAGTTATCATCGACTAAAAAGATTTCATTCCGCCATCCCAGAGCCAGAAGCGCTTCTAATTCCTTCAGCAGCTGAGCTGGCGCCTTTGTCCGTGGTTTGCGACCATACAGAACAATAATGTCACAGAATTCGCACTGATAAGGGCAACCCCTTGAAAACTGGATAGCCATCATGCTGTATGCCTTTAGTTCCAAGAGATCGAAGCGGGGAACCGGAGATGTGCTTACGTCCGGCTTCTCCCCTTTTGCACTAAAGCGCCCTCGGTCACTCCCACTCCTCCACGCATCAACAAAGAGGGGAATGGTGATCTCTCCTTCATCTAAGATGAGAAAGTCTGCTTGACTTAACTCCGATGCATCTGGCGTAGAGCTGGCAAATGGTCCACCAACAGCGACAGGCAGCCCATACCACTTAGCCATCGTGATCTGTCGTTTAAGATACCGCTTTTGAGCCATCATTGCCGAGGCTAGGACTAAATCAGCCCATTTCCATTCCTCCTCTTTTACGGCGCGGATATTGCAGTCTACGAGCTTAACGTTCCAGTCTTTAGGAAGCAGTGCAGCGACTGTAATTAAGCCGAGTGGAGGTAACAGGACCTTGCGCCCCAACAGACTCAAGGCCTTATGAAAGCTCCAGTAGGTCTTAGGAAACTCTGGATAGATAAGGAGAACATTCAAGAAGTTTCGCTGCCCTTACAGAGAATCTCTTATACACCATGACACAAAAGAAGATCAATTTAGTTCTGTTCATCAGATAAACATCACTTACGCAGCAGAGCGCTCAGCTAATAAAACTAAGCGATAGCGTCCTCGTTCTTAGTCCCGACTAGGAAACTAAAAGCACTTCGCCTGACGGGTGGTTATGTGACCGTGAAAATGCTTCATGGACCCTGTTGCCGTGCCCTTGAAGTTCATCATCATCATGTCCGCAGCAGAACGCTGCGCCTTGGATCAAGAGACAATAGAGATGCTCGGCGCTTCGACGAAGCAACGACGCCTAGCTCGCTGAAGCTCACTGACCACAAGGCCTACGTACTGACATCACCGTTTTCGTTCAACAGCTTTGGGAGCAGCGTCCATAGGTTTGTTTGGTCGGCTTGGCGACGCATGGACGAAGCAACCTACGAACTGGCCGCTGGATTGGTCATTCAAAAGGCCTGGACCTGTAGAAAGCTACAAGAAGTGAGCAACTGGCTGTACAAGGGGGCCGCGATAGACACATGAAACGAGATATAAGTTAGTGACTACTTGCGTGTGAGGATTCTTGGGAATCAGACGGACAGTAGTGCTCGGGTGAGTGAAGGTTTCCTTGATTGGTTGAGTCCAAAGTACCTTGGTTCAGGCCGATGGAACTTAGGATCATGTCGAGCCGGAGTTTGAGGTCCTGATGCGGACGAGCGATCATGATTTCTAGGACTCCAACGGTGACCAGACGTTGGGTGATGATGCGATAAGTCGCAGTAGAGATGCTTCATCGAGTGAGGGTGAGCCCTCACTTGAGATAATGAGCTGACAAGCAGAAGACTGACGGCAAAGATGAATGCTAGCGTCAGGTTGCGGCGAAGGAATCGACTACGAAAGTGCACTGGAATAATGACCGTGATCCGTTGCAATTGAATCGGTTTCTGTAAAGACGAAGAATCGATCAGCACATCCGGCAACCAACTGAGCCAGTTAAGCCGCAAGGAACATCATCCTGAGGTAGAAGCTTGACGAGCTAAATGCGCTACTTTACAGCCTGAAAGCATCCTTGAAACCTCAGGCGTAGACGCTGTGTCGTGAGAGGCCTTTGCTATCCAGTTATATCAGTCATTTGGCTTCGTCATCTGAACTACGCTGAATATCTAGACGTAAGACTAATCTTACAATCGTACATTGAGAGTAATTGGACCTCAGCACTCGGGACATCAACCGGTTGCAGGAAGGCTATGAGCAAGGTGGATTGCTTGGTTCAGAAGGCAAAACGTGTACTCTGCTCAATAGGAATCTGAAATTCAATAGGAGTTTGAGAAAGACAACGCTCGCTCTCAAAATGTTGCCGTTCTGAAGCTTCCACCCCATGTGAGCGAAAGGACCGCAGCCCGGCCCGCATCTCCGCTGTTATCCAGGTTGACTCCCGAAAGATTGACAAAGAGAGGAACTCCTCGAGCCGGAACAACGGAAAGGGTGGCATTAACGCCACGCCCGACCCAACCTGCACTGATTCCAATGTTCGGTGCTAACTCCATCCCGAGGGAGGCCACAACGCCTTGGCTGGGCAACCATCCCTGATCAATTCTCTGGAAGCGTCCTCCGCCCGCACCGAGATCGAGCTGCAAGGTCTGGCGAAAGGATTCGTTGTCAGCGCGTAGGGGCCATGCCAGTGTCACGACGCCATACGGGCTACTGGGCTCCTTCGAGAGTTGACCGTATGTAGCGACACGGAACCAGCCTGCACCAATGGCGGCTTTGAAACGAGAGTGATCGACAATTGAACGTCCGATACGGATATCGAAGCTGCCACCCTCTGGAATGCCACGGTAGCTCTCGAGATTGTAGTCAATTTCGATTGCAACTGCCCGACGAGGATTACCAAACCCAGCACCGATATTGAGGCATCCGTCCACAAACCAGTCAGAACGCTGCCATTGCTCATAGCCATACATTGATGAACTGACGTAGTAGTTTCCCCATTCAGCTGTTAGTGCCGTAGGCATTTGTGTAGGAGTGACGCTCGGCGCGCTGTAGGGAGGGCGTTCGGTTGCGATTCCGGGTCGAGCAAGGGTCCAAGGAGCCAAGGCAACCAACAACAACAACTCATATGGATCCAAGCGGACGAAGCGGGCAAATCGTTTGATACAAGGGTTGAGAGATTGCACGGAAGAATCGACAATGGATTGCGTTTGAGCGTTGAGGTGACGAGACAAGCTTCAATTCAGCTGAAGCGAGGCTCCAGTCCTCGTGTCCAGTTGGCAGCGGAATCCATTTGGGCTGTGGGGCGCTGAAATAGACCCAGCCAATGAGTTCCGGATAGCGACTAATTGCGGAGCGTGCACTTTCCAACCAGCGCCGTTGTTGGGAGGAGGTTCCGCTCACCCCCATTTCCGCCACGAGCACTGGTTTTCTGAAATGGCGATGTAACCAGCGACGCTCCTCGTAGATCTCCGCAAAGCTGCGAAGATGACCACTGCTGTGCCAACGCGGTGAGGTATAGACGGAGACCCCAATCAAATCGACGACATCACTTCCTGGCCAAAATGGGCGAGAATCACCATTTCCCGAAGGTGACCAAACCCAGTGGATTCGGCGACAGGGAAAATGTTGGGCTTCAGACCAGACAGTCCTGTAGAGCTTGATGTAGTCGTTGCCATGTTCAACCGACCACGGGTATTGGTCGGTGTGGTCCATCTCATGGGCAAAGCGTAGTAAGACTGGCTGCTCTGCTTTGCACAAAGACTGAAGGATGGCACGGAGCTGAGGTTTGTATATCCCGCGGACGATGTCATGTGTCAACGTGCGATGACTATCGGTTTGTTGTGGATCTGCAAACGGCTCCAGATTCAGCATGGCTATGCGTTGTCGCCGTTGAGCAAGATCTAGCAATCGTTCAACATGAGCTGGGGCCTCTGGGTCGACCCAGCTGACAAAGGCGGTCTCAATCGAGCTGTTTGGCAAAGACTCTGCAGTCGCCGGATAGCGGTAAGCTCCGGTAAGGAAAGAGTGATGCCTCTCAGGGAGCCAAAAAGTCAGGCCAGCGATGAACCCCGCGACTACTCCAACAGGCCATAACGTACGGAGCGTTGTCATTTACGGCCTCCACTGCAGAGATGAGCTCATTGCCTCTCCTCTTTGCAGTGGCGCACGAAGATCCTCCTGACGCATCACTGCAGCTGATACGACTAACGAACAGGCCGCAAGAACGATTCCGTAGTGACGACCAAGCTGAAGAAGGGGTAACTGCTTGAGTCGATGATCAAGACCAAGCGCTAGTAGAGCTGCCGTAATCGAGCAAAAGGCGCTAATGAGCACAAGTAATACATATCCCTTTGACTCTCCTGCGGAAGGTCCAAGCCAGAGTGCACTGATGGCGCCAAGACAACCGAGGACTAGATGCGGCGCGATGAACCTCAGTCTGAGTGGATATTTTGGTGTCTGTTTATTTGTGACTCGGAAATCACTACCTCCACTCCAGACTTGATCCACACAGGCAGACAAGACACCTGCTAAGACCCAAGGCCCACGTGAAATCTCAAAAAGGAGTTGTTCCCATCCAAGCAACGTACTGTTGCGTGGGTTCAAAAGACCAACATGCTTGAGCCAATACAGCGGGAGCAAGCTCAGAAGGAACTGACTGAACCAAAGTCCGATGAATAGGGGGTAATAGACACGAACCCATGGCTGGGCTGTCGCCATCGCAAGCGCCGGGAGTACTAGCCCAACAACACTCATGACTCCACGTAATGGGTAAAACAGCTGGCAATACAGAAACTGATACCGAAGGCGCAGGGGCAAACCCGATGAAACGCTCGGTGTGAGTCCAAGGAGGATCACTGCCAAGCTGCGCGACCACTGATACTCCTGCACCATTGCGTCTTCAAAGGTGTCAGGTCCAAGACCATGACAATGAGCATCAATCGCAAAAGCGCCTCGCCAACCTGCTCTGTTAAGTAACAGTGTTGTGGAATGGTCTTCTGCGAGTTCAGGGCCTAAACCACCAATATCAGCTAATGCTTTTGTTCGCACCGCGTAATGGCTGCCAATGCAGAGCGGTGCAAAGCCGTCGTTCAGCCCCATCTGCAATGGGCCATGCAGAACACTTTCAGCATTCAGACGTCCTCGAGCGACCCAGCTGGTGGAGGCGTTTCGATCGCAGATAGAAGGTGCAGCGACGTAGCCAACCTGGGGATCTGCGAATGGATGCGCCATCGCTCTCAGATAACCGGGCTCAGGTCTGTGGTCAGCGTCGAGCTGAACAACCACGTCGTACCTGCGATAGCCGTAATGGTCATAGAAGAATGCGAGGTTCCCTTCCTTGCAGCGACGGCGCCTGGGCCAAGTGCTGTTGTGGTAGTCCGGATGATCCCGGCGGGTTGAAACTTGGACCCCGTTTGTCAGACACCAACTCAAGGTCTCCTCGGTGGGGTCTTCATCAGCGAGCCAAGTGTCATGTTCTGGCTCCTGGCTGAGCATGGCTTCCAAGGTCTCTTGTACAAGCGCCCAGGGCTCTGATGCTGCTTTGGTTACCACCATGGCCAGCTTCAACTGGTTGGGGAATGAAACCTGCGGGTTAATCCGCTTCATCCGGACGACGAAAAGGTAGGTCCAAGCGGGTAGTGCAGTAACCACCATGAGAAGAAGGGTGTTCAAACCCATGCCCCAAGGGCCTGCCCAGTGAGAGGGCTGCAACCACCAAGCCCAAAACAGGCCGATCGCGACGGACCACAGCAAGACCAGTAACAGCAAGACCCGTTGCTGGTCGGGCCTGAGTACTGGAATTAGACGATGCTCAGGCGCTGACATGATTCAGCTCCTGAGTGTTGTAGGTGTTGTTGGACTGATCCCACGCCGCCGCATCAGCAACGATCTGGTTGAGTGACGAGTGCTTCGGTTTCCAGCCCAAAATGTTTTGCGCTTTAGTGGGATCACAGACCAAAGCGGCGGGATCTCCTGGACGTCGGGGCGCCTCTCTCGTAGGGACTTTGGCCTGAAGCTCTGTTTCTACCGCCTGAACGAGTTCACGCACGGAGACTCCGGAACCAGTTCCCAGATTGAAGTCCTGACTGCATCCACCTGCTAAAAGGTGATCTAGAGCGAGTAGATGTGCATCAGCGAGATCACGAACATGGATGAAATCGCGAATCGCAGAACCATCCGGGGTATCAAAGTCAGCCCCGAAGAGTGTCAGTGGGGAACCTCCTCGAGCTGCTGCAATGGCAAGTGGTATCAGGTGCGTCTCTGGCAGATGACGTTCCCCTAGGCCATTCCGAAGATCAGCACCGGCAGCGTTGAAATAACGGAGCACGACTGAGCGCAATCCAAAAGCCTGACCAAAGTCAGTAAGCAACCATTCGCCAACTAACTTGCTGCGCCCGTATGGGCTGATTGGGAGCTTGGCAGAGCTTTCACCCAGTGGAAGGCGGTCAGGAACTCCAAAGACCGAACAGCTGGATGAGAAGACAAGCGGTGGCAATTGGGAGGGGTTGGCATGGAGTGCGGATTCCAAGAGATTCAGCATTCCCGCGACATTGACGCGGTAATAGAGATCGGGGCTAAAGACTGATTCCCCGACATACGCCAAGGCTGCAAAGTGAAGGATGGCGTCGAACCTGTGAAGAGAGAAAAGTGTTCTTAGTGCTTGGTTGTCATTGAGATCCCCTTCAAAGAATTCGATGCCGAAGTGGTCAATGGAGCTGAGATGACCTCGATGGAGGTTATCGAAGACAACAACATGATGTCCTCGGTCGACTAGCCCAGGAATCACATGAGATCCGACATAGCCAGTTCCACCGGTAACCAAAATGGTTCCCATCAGAGTTGCTCTCCTGCGCCGATCGACCACGTCTCAAGGCCTGCAGCACGAGCAGCTACTGGATCGACAACGCGACGGGTATCAAAGAGCCATGCTGGACGACGCATCAAACTGGCCATTAATGACCAATTGAGGTCTCGGTACTCGCGCCAGTCGGTCAAGACGACGACCGCGTCTGCGGCGCGGAAAACATCAGTGAGGTCTGGTTCCACACGGAATGCTCCAAGATTTGATTCAGGCTTTCGCTCTGAAGTCAGGGAGTGCACAATGTCCTGGGATGGGACACACGGATCATGGATTGCCAGATTGGCGCCCTCGGCTAATAATTCAGTACAAATGGAGATCGCAGGGCTCTCTCTGATGTCATTGGTATCAGCTTTAAAAGCAAATCCCAAGATGGCAATTGTTTTGTCTCGGAGCGTACCGAACAACTGACGAACGATCATGCGTACGAGACGCTGTTGGGAATAGCCATTCATCGTGACCACCGATCTCCAGTAGTTGGCTACCTGCTCAAGACCGTAGTAGTCCGCGAGATAGATTAAGTTAAGGAGATCTTTCTTAAAGCAACTGCCACCGAAGCCAGGGCCTGGATTAAGGAAGGCAGCACCAAGGCGTGAATCGCTGCCAATGGCGCGCCGGACCTGAGCAATGTCTGCCCCGGTCTTCTCACATAGGGCCGCGATACTGTTGATGGAGCTGATCCGCTGTGCAAGAAATGCATTTGCGGTGAGTTTGGCAAGTTCTGAAGACCACAGGTTTGTGCGAATGATCCGATCAGGGTCAACCCAATGGGCATAGATATCTGCGAGCTCATCAATAGCACCGGAGCATTGGCCGCCTACGAGAACTCGATCGGGTGACTCAAGATCACTAATGGCTGTGCCCTCGGCCATAAATTCGGGATTGGATAGGACCTCAAAGCGAGCAGCTGGGGAGTTGGCAAAGATTCGCTGCAGAACCTCTGCTGTGCGAACTGGGAGGGTCGAGCGTTCGACGACGATTGTGTGACCCTGCGCTTGCTCAGCGATTTGACGTGCCGCTTTCTCAATGAAAGTTGTGTCAGCTGCAACTCCAGCACCATGACCGTTCCGTTTGGTCGGGGTGTTCACTGAAAGGAACACCATGTCCGCAGTACGTATCCCGTGATTGACATCGGTTGTGAATCTGAGATTTCGATCAAGGACGCGATTCAGAACGGTTTCTAGTCCAGGTTCATAAACAGGCAATGGTCGTTGCCCAATATTGTTCCAAGCGTCGATGCGGTCTTTATCCAAATCGACGACTGTGATGTCTAGGCCGGGACAGCGATCAGCCATAACCGCCATTGAAGGTCCGCCGACATAACCGGCACCAATGCAGCAAATGTTTTGAACCATGGATTGAGTAAGCAGGAAATGACATTCAACGGAGAGTTCTCCAAATGGAGACTTCAACAAATCGCGAGGGGGGGCTTTGCTGAAGACTTTGTATTGAACTCGTTCATAGAGGACAGCATGTGCGTCAGACCTTCCTCTAGAGAAACGGTTGGAATCCAACCGAGTTCACGCTGTGCACGTGTAATGTCCGGGCGACGCTGACGTGGGTCGTCGATCGGCAAGGGACAATAGGTCAGGCGAAGATTTGGGTTAATGCGTGAAATAATTCGCTCTGCTAAATGGCTTATCGGAAGCTCTACAGGGTTACCTAGGTTGACAGGCTCTAGGCACTTAGAGCGCATTAAAGCCGATAACCCTCTGATGAGATCATCCACATAACAGAAAGAGCGAGTCTGAGATCCGTCGCCGTAGACAGTTAGAGATTCAGACCGGCTTGCTTGGTGAAGAAAGTTAGTCACAACGCGCCCGTCATTTAGATCCATGCGGGGGCCATAGGTGTTAAAGATACGTGCAACGCGAACATCAATGTCATGAACCCTGTGGTAATCGAAGGTCAAGGACTCTGCCAGTCGTTTCCCTTCGTCATAACAGGATCTCGGTCCCGTAAAGTTGACATTACCAAAGTAAGATTCAGGCTGAGGTGAAACTAGTGGGTCTCCATACACTTCACTAGTGGACGCAAGCAAGAACCGTGCTTCGCAACGCTTTGCAAGGCCAAGCATATTGAGTGTGCCGATTACATTTGTTTTGGTGGTCGCAATTGGATTCTCCTGGTAATGAACTGGGGAGGCTGGAGAACCTAGGTGCCAAATCTGATCAACCTCAAGGCGCAGAGGCTCGACGAGGTCATGTCGGATAAACTCGAAACGTGGATTGTCCAGCCAGTGCTCAATATTTTGTTTTCTACCCGTCTGAAGGTTGTCCACGCAGATCACTTGATTAACGTCGTCTGACATCAAGTGATCGATCAGGTGCGAGCCGATAAATCCGCTGCCGCCCGTGACTAAATGTCTCATCCCAAGTGCCTAAGTGGTTCTCGGCAAAACTATTGAAGAGATTCAGTCGAGACGATCAGATTCGGTATTAAAGCATCAGAGATGCAGCAAAGAGCAGCACGGAGGAACAGAAAGTCCATGCAAGTCAGTAAAAAGGCATCCAGTCTGGCAAAACACAGTTGTTAACACAGAGAGATTGTGGTTTACCATTCATTTGTGTTAGCAAGCGCAACGGATGCTGCCAAGTGCAGCAGATAAAGCTCTCGTTTGCTGCAAACGGGTATATAGCCAATTATGTCTGTAAATATAAGGACCCTACATCCTCCCCAAGATGAGTGATGCTTTTGGTGATTACCTACGGCAAATTGGACGAATTCCCCTGCTGACTCCGCAAGAAGAACTGCACGTGGGCATGATCGTAAGGCAATGGATGGATCATGAAAATCCCACTGTTGACATTGAGCGCAGAGGTCGGAGGGCGTTTAGGCGGATGGTGACCGCGAATCTGCGGCTTGTCGTGACCGTGACAAGACGATATTCAAGACGTCTTCAGCATCATGGTATTGATCCTATGGACCTTGTACAAGCCGGCAATTTGGGTCTACTCCGAGCGGTAGAGAAATACGATCCAAGTCGTGGATATAAGTTTTCGACATATGGCTTCTGGTGGATACGGCAGTCGATCCACCGTCATTTGAGCGAACAGCTCGGAAGCATTCGTCTACCGGCAGGAGTAGTTAGCCTTGCATTGCGAGCAGCTGAGATCCAGAGCGCGAGCAGAACACATCTATCAATTGAGGAACTGGCAGGAGTGCTGGATGAATCACCGCGACGGCTGCTCTACGCAATGAATGTGCACCATAGAAGCAACACAGTTTCGCTAGACCAGCAGATTGCCAGTGCAGAGGGACCGATGACTATCCTCGAAACTGTAAGTGACGAGAATGGAACACAGCTCGATGATGATTACTCATGGATGCAACAGTCTTTACAGCAGCTCTCATATCCTGAAGCGGATGTCATCAAGCTAAGGTACGGACGTGCTGATCAACCCTCAATTGGTGAGGTCGCTAAAGCGATCGGGCGAAGTAAGGATCAAGTGCAGAGGCTCGAACGAAAAGCGCTGGCGAAGCTAAGAAGAAGGCTTACGCCAGTCCTTTTCCCTCACATTTAAGTGCACTGATCGCTTTCTAAAGGTAATAGTCTGGCCCCCGATCACAAGGAGTGAGCGGGGGCTTCTGGTTAGTACAAGTGAGACCTGAGTTGGTGACGAGTGCCATTTTGGCTAAACCCAGTCTCAAGAGAGTTTGGTGGCACTGAGAACTTCTGGTGACGGTCACTCTTGAGTGACTCTTCCAACAGATAAGCACAGAGATTGGAGACTGACCTGCCTTCGAGTTCTGAGCGGTTAAGCAAGTCCTCATGAACGTTGTGGCTAAGCGTGATTGAAATACGTCGTGGTTGGCGCTGCATCACGCGAATACGATCGTTCATCAAGTGGGTGTGAGCTGTAGGACGAGATAAGGGTGCAGAAAGCAAGAGCTGAGCCCTAAACCAAGAGTAATAGGAGGATCAGACACGGATAGCTGTTATGCACATCATCTAGTACTTAGATATGGTGCATCTTGCAGTTACTGTCTGCATATTGCAGCACATTATCGATCCATCGCGTTGAAAGCTCTGCGACCTGCTCTACTGCAAGAGGCTCGACCAAGAGAGAGTGAACGCCTGGAATGACTACTAGTTCATGACGAGCCCTGAGAAACATAGTGGACCAAGCATTCAGCTCTAGCAGATCTACTGCAAGTTCGCCCACAAGCAGCAGTATCGGACACTCAAGAGACGCAAGTGATTCAAACACCCAGTCTGGACGGCCATCGCAACAGATAATCGCTAACACTCGGTTGGGACCACTGTTCGCAGCTTCGATAACTATCGCTGCGCCGTTACCAGCACCAAGAAGACAAAGCGGTAACTGTGAAAGCTCTGGATCACCCTCTATCCAGCGAAGTACCTCAGTGACACGATCGGCTAGTACGTCTAGGCCATCATGCGAGTGAATTGATCTGATGTCTTCTGAGATAAGTAGATCCAACTGTAGAGTCGAAAAACCAAGCTTGCTGAGTGCTCGTCCAAGCTTTCGACAACGAAACCTTGGACGTGACCCTCCAGAACCGTGAACTAAGACGACCAGAGCAGTAGGAGATTTGGGATGCTGAAGCAGTCCGGTCAGCTCTCCAGCTAGTAGAGGGATTTTGATCTGTCTTGAGTCGACGACAATCGGAACGGACACGTGCGAGCAGCAGGCTGACTCGAGTCTTACTAGCAAAAGCCTCGATCAGCACCGCATTTCAGCTGCAGATTGGCTTTATGGAGAGTGATGCAGAAGCTATAGCACCAGCAGATAAATAGATAGCTTGTCAAACGATCTGCGTCATATATACATCGAATAAGCGATATATGTCAGCGGAGACTGGCATTGAGTATATGTAGACTAAGAGAGGACTCTCGCTATGGCTCCGTATCCTGACTATCCAATTCCAGACAACGAAGTGCATCGGTTGCGGGAGTTGCAACGATACAACTTGCTTGATGGAGGGATGAGCACACATCTTGACAAATTGGTAGAGCTTGTCGCCGACGTCTTCAACATTCCAATTGCCCTAGTCTCGCTTATAGATGCAGATAGACAATGGTTTCTAGCCCGTTACGGACTCGGATTGCACGAGACGTCAAGGCAAGCTGCTTTTTGTGCACATACCATAACGGTCGAATCAGCATTAGTAATTACTGACGCTCTTAAGGATGAACGCTTCTCGAACAATCCACTGGTCATTGGAAATCCGTTCATACGGTTCTATGCAGGCGCTCCTTTGACCTCAAAGAATGGGTACAAGATTGGTACACTTTGCGTGATCGACCACGTCTCAAGAACTTTTGAATCACGAAAGATCGAGATACTTAGGAAGATCTCTGACATAGTAATGCATGAGATTGACACCCAAGAGAAGAGCCTATTTTGCCCAATAACCAAGGTTTATCTAAAGTCTGTATTCTGTCAGTTCGCCACAAGAGAGATGAGAATGGCCCGTGAGAATCATTATGAGTTGTGCTTACTAAACCTTGATATGGACAACTTCAGCCAGCCCAATAACCGCTGGGGTCACCACGCTGCAGACAGTATTCTGCATGATGTGTGCGCAACAATTAAGAACAGACTCAAGACTGAGGACTTGGTTGGACGCATCATCGATGACGAGTTCTCGGTTTTGCTTGTTAATGTAAATGAGGAAGAAGGACTGTGGAGGGCGGAGGAAATACGAAGAGAACTTTCAGCATTACCAGGAATCTATGATCATTCGGACTATCGACCACGGATAAGTGGAGGTTTTACAAGGATGTTACCTGCTGATCGGGACGTGACCGATCTATTTAATCGTGCTGAGCGAGCTCTTTGGATCGCAAAAGGAAACGGTAGAAATCAGATTGTCCGTCTAGTCTAACGTCATAAAAAAGATGTCCATGGCTATTAGCCAATGGACATCAAATGGATCTGTGTACTGCGTATGTTACCTACTCGGAGACTGAGACTGGTATCCGAACCGTAGTTGGCCGGTCATGACTAATCGTCTTTGCTAAAGATACGGTCAGTTCACCATCCCTATAAGTCGCGGCGACTGAATCATCCTGTACATCAGTTGGAAGGGAAAAGCTTCGTGAAAAGCTTCCATGAAGTCGTTCTAGACGGTGCATGTGCGTATTGTCGTCAAATCCATCATGACGGCGACGTCCCTGGATCGTAAGCAGATCTCCATCCACTTTGACTGACAGCGACTCCTGGTCTACACCAGGCATATCTGCCTTAATGATGTAGTTCTGGTCCGTTTCTAAGATATCAACACGAGGCCCAAAGTCACCGAGCGGAACGGCACCTGTCAGTCGGTTGTTCGACCAATTAAGTGCACGATCAACAAAGTTTTCGATATCCATTAATGACTCCCACTTTCTGTTGCTCATGTGATGAGAGTGTTCTTAGAAACTGCCATATCAAGGTAGTGCAACGTTGGACAAAAACTCATTCACGAAGCACTTAAGCCTGAGAACCGCTGCAAAATGGATGCATATACGTGTTAGCCCAACAAGAGAATCAGTCAATAGTTATTCTTCGAATAGCAAACAGCCATAATCAGGTGGACCTAACTAGTTGGACTCAGTTAGATGAGTTTTGCTGGACATATCCTAATACCGAATCGTTTCCGATTTTCGCCTATGGGAATAGGGAAAAGCTGATAAGAATGGATCCGACTGTATTTAGTCAGGCACTATCGTTAACAAGCTTACCAGGGCTTTCAACACCTGTCGCAGTGCTTCCTGGCGCGCATCCTGGATACGCAATGCCTTACGGGTCCGTGGTTGGCTTTAGTACAGAATCAGAAGGCTCCATTCTTTGTGGTGACTGCAGCTGGGACAATGCTTATGGAATCCGTTGTTTAACAACTGGATTGTTGATGCGTGATCACGAGAACCAGCTCGATCAGCTATCAGGCGCAATTCAGAGGGCACTGACTCGAGGAGAGGCACAACGGAGATTATTGAATTGCGACCGACGCTCGTTCGACTCAATGCTACTGGGCGGGGCACACTGGTCAGTAGAGCAAGGGTGGGGGTTGTATGAGGATCTTCGCTATTGTGAACAACATGGCAAGATGGCTCGTGCTTCCCCTGATACGGTTACAAGACATATTAAAGATCACACTCTCAAACGACTTTCACATCCGGGAAATGGTTTTCACCACATAGAACTGTTGTCGGTCGATAAGGTTTACAATTCATCGATAGCTTCAGTCTATGGGCTATGTCAAGGATCAATCGTCATCGCGATTGAGGGTGGGTCAATAGGGCTTAGTGAACGGCTTTGTCGCGAAATCAATTCAGAAATGGAGGGCATCACATGGGCACCTATCCAGTCTGAGATGGGTCAAAAGATTCTTGGCTCTACGCAGGCTGCGTTGAATTGTGCACTTGCTTACCGTCAAATTCTCACAGACATCGTACGGAACGTGATAGGTTCACTCTGGACTGATTCTTGTGTCTCGGTTTTATTGGATATTTCCCACAACAGCGTTCAGAAAGAATCACACCTAGTCGGCCATGATTCACGACGACTATGGGTTCAGCGGCAAGGGAGCTGTCGTGCTTCGGGGCCATCACGACTTTTGGAACCTACAAATTTTTGTAAGACAGGTCAACCCGTTCTTCTGGGCGGTGAGAGCGGTTGTATCACGGAGCTAGTTTGTGGTGTTGATTCATCAGAGCAGAGAACAATGTCAACAAGTGGGTGGCTGTCGAGTTCGGCATCTGACTGCGAGCAAGCCGGACTTATCAAGCGAATTGTACGCCTAAAGTCGTTAGACTGTATTCAAGGTTAGCCAACACAACCGTTGATCGTTAATAAAAGGCTTAAACCTCAGTGTGATTAAGTAGTTATCATCAAGATTCTTGTTATGGCAACTTATAATCTATTTGTTTAGAGCTAAGTCTCGATACTTGTCGGGATAAAGGTCTTGACTCCACTTGTCTTACCCATGCAAGGAGGTGAAAAGGATGTAACTATTGGTTCACGGGAAAGCAAGGAGTCCCAATCGCAACTGCAAACAGCATTTTTAAGTTAACGGAGTTCCGTACAACCACAGCCAGAATGAATGGGAGATAGTTTGTCTGATAACAATGCGGCATAATCAGCTCAAGGCAAGAATAAGAGACGAGCCTGATAAAACTGGAGGAAAGCTCTAAAACTCCAGTTACCATCTTTACCTGTTATGTAATCAAGCTACTTTCGTTGTTCTTGGCATTGATACCTCGTGTACGTGAGGTTCGTCATGGACTTCCGTGGGCACAGCAGATATGCAGCTCTAGTGCAGCCTGGAATGTTGATCGTGCCAAGAGTTAGTATGTTTTCAATAAAGGAGGGGTTGATGAAGAGTTCCACCAGGTCCAAACATTGAGAACCTAACAGCTAAATCTCTGAAATATTCAAGGATAAGGTTCGTCAGCTTCGGTTCTATAGGCTCGTTTGAAGCGAATTGCTTTGAGCAAGGTACCGACAAAGTACCCATGGACCAGCATTTTCTGAAGCCGTGATGGTCTCGAATCTATTCCAATGACCGTCAGTTCTCATGCGGACGTGAATTCACCACAGGCCAGCTCCGTATCCGCCTTAACTGGAAGCATGCATCAGTGTGCATCACCTAGCATCAGTCCGCATACCAGCATGATCGAATGGCCGACTTGCCTCGGACTTCTCAAGATGATCAGCGCCTTAGGCCATCCGTGAAGTCAGAGCCCCGGAAACAGCTGTCTATGGTCCTTCCACCTGAGCTGTTGGTCGCCATTAAGGAGCGGGCGAGAGAGCTGAGCTTGACGGTCACTGCGTACGTTGTTCAGCTTGTAAGGCACGATCTGAGTGGGGGTGGGCTGGTTGGCAAAAACACTCAACAGCGACTAGACCAGATTGAGCAACGTCTCCAAACACTCGAAAAACAAGACCAGGATCTATAGAATATGTAGATTCAGCTTTGTGCATATGCCGCGGGGGAGTTCCGAGAAGAACGTGCGCGCTTGCATTAGCATTCGTTTTGACCTGCACCAACAACTGGCTTCTATAGCCGAAAAAGAAGGCCGGAGCTTCAGCAATCTATGTGCTTACTTGCTTGAGCAGGCTCTTGATGAGTGGCAAAAGGATAAGTAGAAGTGCTGCATATCTACTGTATTTCAGCTTGAAAAAACCTTTTTTAAGTTCCTGACGGTTTGAATGTGTCAGTCGCTTAAATTTGATGAACTTGATTCGCAACTGGGGATTTACTGCAGAAGCAGAATTACTAAACGGACGTCTAGCCATGATTGGTTTTGTATTAGCAATAGCGACTGAGCTAATAACAGGACATAGTGTTGCTTATCAACTAGGATCACTGATACCCAAATTCTAGAATCTTCGGAGAAATTGGTAGAACCATGTGTGACCGGTTGGTCCACATTGCCTCAATCTGAAAAGTTCATTCTGGCTACAAATGGAAGATTCGACTTGGGAAGTTGGCATCAGGCGTCTAGAGCTTGACAAGCTCATGGCGCCCGACAAGGGTGGAGAATCTAATCTTTGGTTCCTTGCTGGATACCTAAAGGGAATTACTGACAGCAACCTACCTTCCTCAAAAATCGGCAACGGTTCAAGAAGTCATGGAGGTAGTCAAGAGGTTAGTCAGAGTAGAGAGAAATATCGATCAACCGAAGACAATACGTAAAAGCTAGGTCTCGTGCACATCAATCACCTCCTTTCATGCAGCAATTCCGGATGAGTGAGACCTCACTACATGTGACAACATCGTGTTACGCAATGCGCGTCGCATCTCTGCAAAACCAACTTCTCAACTTTATTGAAGAAATTAGTCTAAACAACTCTTCTCCACAGAGAATTGATGAAATTGGGAGAGAGATGAAGCCTCTGTATCAAGCGTTGTGGGCCATCTTCTCGGAGCTGGAAGCGATTGAGACTGATGGATGTAGTTAAAGAAGCGCCTCCTTGGCATGCTCTCTCATTAACTGAAACCGCCAGGCTCATACAGGGAAGTAAGGCAGGTCTTACAAGCTGGGAAGCTGAGGTTCGTTTGTCGAAAGATGGTAAGAACACACTTCCAAGCTCCCCTGCCCCTCCAATTGCGCAAATTCTGCTTCATCAACTAGAAAGTCCGCTAATTCTAATCCTTGTGATAGCCGCAGCATTGGCATTCCTCTTCGGAGACCGCAAGGATGGATCTCTTATTTCAATCATAATCATCATCAATAGCTTAGTTGGTGGTTTTCATGAGTGGAGTGCAGAACGGCGAAGCCACGCACTACGCCGCTTATTATTGGTTAAAGCCTTAGTCAAGCGGGATGGAATCGTAATTGAAACTAATGCCGAAACACTAGTGGTAGGTGATGCGGTCACCCTAGAAAGTGGACAGATCGTACCCGCTGATCTTCGGCTTCTTCAATGCCAAGGTCTTCAGATCGATGAATCGCTACTGACTGGTGAGTCTGACTCCGTAGAGAAATCTCCGCATAGTTGCTTACCGAACGCAACACCACTGGCTGATCGCGTCACCATGGTGTATGCAGGAACAGTTGTGTGTTCTGGACGTGGCATTGGAAGTGTTGTGGCAACGGGTAGAAACACTGAAGTTGGTCGATTAGCGATTGACCTTCAAACAATTCCACAAAGTCGTCCTCCACTTGTTGTCCGCATGGATAACTTTAGCCGTGGCATCGGGATATTTGTCGCGTTTGCTTCTATCGGTTTAGCCTGGCTGACCATCGCAACTGACCAAAGTAGTGTCTACAGTGCATTCCTCTTTGCTATTGCATTTGCTGTTTCGGCGATCCCTGAGGGTTTACCTGTCGCCCTGACCGTTGCCCTTTCTGTTGCTAGTCACCGTATGTCTGACCGTCACGTGATCGTTAGACGTCTTCCAGCCGTTGAGGGCCTTGGAAGTTGCACGTTGATCGCCAGTGATAAAACAGGGACACTGACAGCTAATCGGTTACAGGTAAGAGGGATTACCCTAAGTGACGGGAAAACGCTTAGTGTCGAAACTGACTTCGAGCTTAATCAGTTTACTAATGAGCAAGCAAAGGAGCTTAATGCTATTGCCCAGGTATCCGTCTTGTGTAACGAAGCTGTGTATACGATTAAAGATAGAACAATTCTGCAGCGTGGGGACCCTACTGAAGTAGCCATGTTGGCTTTTGCCTCGAAATTAGGACACACACGGCAAGAACAACTCAAGCTGTATCCCGAATATGCATCAATACCGTTTGAGCCTCAACAACGTTACGCTGCCTCATTCAATAGTTGTACCAATGGGCGGTGCTGCATTGCGGTCAAGGGGGCACCAGAGCGTGTTATCCCGATGTGTCAATCAACTGAGCATGACTTTATAAGTATCGCTCGGGACCTAGCAAGTCAAGGTCTGCGAGTCCTCGCCGTTGCAGAGGGAGAAACGACTCTAGAAAAGACCAAACAACAATATCCCGATGAGCCATCCGGTCTACACTTTCTAGGACTAGTAGCCCTTCAAGATCCTCTTCGCCCTGAAGTCAGGGGTTCGCTCCTGCGTTGCTCAAAGGCTGGTATTAGGGTCTTAATGATCACAGGAGATCATCCAAAGACCGCGGGGAACATCGCACAGTCTCTTGGTCTGATAGAAGAGCGAGAAGACGTTGTCACAGGCCTCGAGCTCGACAACTTGTCTGAACGTCAACTCAGTCGAGTTATTGCGAATCGAAGTGTCTTTGCACGTGTCACTCCCGATCAGAAGCTGAGACTTGTTCGCGCGGCTCAGCAAGCTGGCCATTTTGTAGCCGTAACAGGAGACGGGGTAAATGATGCCCCTGCTCTACAGGCAGCTGAGATTGGTATTGCAATGGGGATTGGGGGGACTGATGTTGCACGTGAAGCTTCAGACCTAGTACTTACTG
>Ga0255764_10000465_pt1 | contig 35595 bp, 19 predicted proteins | sample 071ome_30_FD_179964 | JGI IMG/M metagenome (GOLD analysis project Ga0255764, IMG submission 179964) | Coastal salt marsh microbial communities from the Groves Creek Marsh, Skidaway Island, Georgia - 071406AT metaG (version 2) | ecosystem: Environmental > Aquatic > Marine > Intertidal zone >... | reverse complement strand
CACTATCCTTATCTTCCAACTCGAGCTCTAATTCGTGCACACGAGCCTTGAGTACCGCTTCGCGCTCCGTCAACTCGACGAGTTCACGGCGCGCTTCCTTCGTCTTGCGCTCCTCCAACAGACGAACGCGCGCAATCACCATGGCCACCTGCGGATCATCCACATTTGGCGATAAGCACGAATCGTCAGCGTCTTCGGCTTCCACGACGTCTTGTACATCTTCATCGCCCTCGAACGCTTCTTTGGCGCTCTTGGATGTCCTGCGCATCTCCTCCACCTGCTCTCTGAGCGCCGCATTCTTCTCGCGCGTCTCCCGAGCGGCGAGAAGCGCAGACGAAGGTGACCCGTCCTCTTCCGATGCCTCCAACCGACGCTCCAACGCCTCGACGACATCATCCTTCACCGATGCATGGTCGACTTCATCGTCGCCGCCGACATTGTCGTCATCGTAAAGCCGGCTCGACGACGTCGGCGTCTCGCGCGAAGCCGCGCGCGCGCGCTCCACGCTCTCCCGCGTCAACCTCACCTCCTCCTTCCAACTCATCGACGACCCCAACCCATTCTTCCCCGCAGACCCAACGATTGGACTCTCCCCTCTTCCTCTCCGCCCCGACGCCCGCCCCGCCGCCGTCGCCGCCGCCGCGCGTTCCAAACTCGCCACCGCGTCTTTCGCGCTTGGCGAATTCAAAAGCCGCGCGCGCAACGCGTCCGCCTTTTTCACCGTCTCCACGCGATTCGACGACGTCGGCGTCCCGACGGAACCATCACCCACGCGCACGTCCGGCGATGCGTTTTCATCCGTCACCGACGTTTGCTTCGCCGACGCCGTCGTCATCGACCGCGTTTGCATCATCATCACCATCGATGCATCTTTTTTCCCGTCTTCACTCGGTGTCGTCGTCTCATCCCCGCTTTGCGTCGCCGTTCGCGGCGCCAGCGGCGATCGACGCGGTGTCGTCGTCGTCATCGCGTCCGTGACCGGGAAACCGGATGCGCGATCGCGCGCGCGCGCGGAACACACTGACGCCGACGCCGACGCCGACGCGCCTCTCTCTGTGACCGTTGGAATTTCAACGAACAAAAAATGAACATATGGGTAAACAGTATGGAAACACTGACGGTCCAAATCCTGGAGGCACGCGTGACATGGACGCGTCAGACGCACGCACGATGCGCGCGCGCGCGCGAGGGGAGGCGTTGGAACACGGCGGGACGATCCCGGCGAGCGCGCACGGATTGGCGATCGCGACGAATGGCGTGCGAGGGGTTCCGGTGCGTGGATTGATTGTTTTTTCGTTCGCGTCGTTGGCTGTTTCGTGACGATTGATGATTTTGATTCGTCTTTTACGTCGTCGCGCGCGTTCGGGTATCGAGCGCGTGACGTGGAGATGACGTGTGCGACGACGATGGCGATGACGGTTTTCTGATTTTCTAGCTGAGTGATGGACTGACTGAATGACTGGACGTGCGTTGACGCGACGCGAGTAGACGGCGCGCGAGGCGTTGTTGGACGCGTCTGAACGCGCGCAAGACGACCCGACGACGACGCGCGTGGGCGTAGATCGGGCAGCCAGGGCGCTGGGAACGAGCTCGGATGCGATGCGGCGAATGATGGACTCGATGCGAGCGGTGAGCGAGAGAGAAGGGGATGATTTTGCCGGTGGAGAAAGCGCGGGCGAGTCGTGCGAGACGGCGAGGTTGGCGTTGTTTTTGTTAATGCTGTGCTTCACGTCGGCGAGAGGGCAGTCAAACCTCGGGGTGGATGAGGTGCGAGTGAGTTTGGAGGATGATGGGTACGCGTCGTCGTCGTCGCAGTCTGGGGCGACGCCGAAGAGTCCTCCGCCGAGGAGCCCGTCGAAGCGAACGTGGCGGAGAATGTCGGGCGGAGGTGGCTCGCCCGTCGGACACGCCGGATCGATCGCGTTCGACGGCGGGTTCGGGGGTTCGGACGACGATGAAATATTTGCCGCGTTTATTCTGCGGAATTGGGAGTACGTCGTGCTCTGCTGTAAGAGTGACAAGGATGCGAAGAAGGGCGCCGTGCGCGCGCTGACTCGCGCAGAGGTTCGACATCTCGACTTTATTGTGGAGGCGTTCGACGAGGATGGCGCTCGCACGTCGATCGCAGATAGCGTAGAGTGGAAAGACGGCGAAATTGAGGTCACGCAGCTTCGCGAATGGCTCGTGCGTGCTATGGATGAATCTTCAAAAGTCTCATCTGCGAGCGGCGTCGCGGCGCTCGCTGAATTAGCCGCCGACGGCGACGGCAAGCAAAAGTCTTCGTCAGGGTCAAAGACGATCGTCAGCGTGGATGGCGCGCACAAGACAACGGTTGTGCGCCGGCAAGGGTGGGAGATGACGCGAACAGCTTCGGGATCGATAGCTGCGTGCAGTACGTCTCCTCACAACCTTTCTGTGTACGATGCAGCCAAGGGCATCAAGGGCGTGACGCCCTCTGCGCGAGTCGTAGACTGCAACGAAACCGTCGTCTACTTGCTCGAACCGTATCACTACGTCTCTATCGTCGGGTGTACGGACTGCACCGTGGTTATCGGTGCGGTGGCGCGATCGCTCAGAGTGGAGGGATGCGAGCGGCTCACTCTGATTTGCGCGACAAAGCGTATAGTCGTTCGCTCGTGCTTCGCAAGCACCTTCCACCTCGGCATCATGAACCAACCCGTGTTCGTCGGGGATAATCGTAAATGCGTATTGGCGCCGTACAATACGTTTTACGAGCAACTCGGTGAGCATTTGAGAGCGACGAAACTCGCTCCAGAGGCGTGCAATGCGTGGGATCGTCCCGTCGTCGTGGGATCCGACGTCACCATTCAAGACATCGACTCGGCAAAGTCATCGCCAGACGTCGTGAGAATATCGAGTGGGGTTTCTCTCATGTCGACCGACACCTTTAACGTCTTCATGATTCCTTTCCGCGAGTACACCTCCTCCGAAGATGATCAACGATCGCTCACGCAAGCCAACCCGTTTGAGACGCCAGCCAACTATGTCGCCGCTTTGGACGCCAAAATGCAACGTGTCAACGACGTTCGCGCACGAGTGCGCGACGCACAGCTATCCGACGCGAAACGGACGGAACTCCAAGCCGCCATACAGGTTCACTTCAAGGATTGGCTCGCCAACTCTGGCAAATCGAGGGAAATTTTCGATCTCAGCGCCATCGAGAGAGACGCGCCGAATCGCAACTTTATACCTTCATCGCCGCAACGCCCGAGACAACACTGATTAGCTATAGACTACTGTATGTAAATTTCAAAAAGAACACTAGTACCGGTACCCTCTCCGAACTCGAGATTGACCATCGACGCCGCCTTCACCCGCGAACTCTGTCGGCTTTGGCGCTCGACTCGCGCGTTCAGCGGCGACCACGCGCAGTCACCCCGCTAACGGATTGGCGTGAATCGTCACCCGCTCAATCTTCACGTCCCGCACCGGTCGATCCCGTTCATCCACCGCCAACCGCTCCAACGCATCCAACGTCCCGTGTCCATCAATCACCCGCCCAAACACCGTCACCCGTCCATCCAAGTGGGGCAGTTTCGCGAATGAAATGAAAAACTGCGACCCGTTCGTGTTCGGCCCGCTGTTCGCCATCGCCAAAAACCCTCTCCGCGAAAACTTGAGATGCGGCGCAATCTCATCCGCGAACGGCGCGCCGTATATCGACGCCCCCCCGCGTCCCGTGCCCGTCGGATCCCCGGTTTGAATCATGAATTGCTTCACGCAGCGGTGAAACACGCACCCGTCGTAATAGTTGGATGCGCACAGCGCGAGAAAGTTTTCGCACGATCTCGGCGCGTCGGCGCAAAAGAGTTCGGTTTTGATGTCCCCCACCGTCGTGTGCAGCGTCACCGACATGACGACGCTCGGGTCGGTCCGTCGGGCGCGCGCGCGTCTCTGTGGTCACTCTTTCGTCGAGCCTCTGCGCGACAGTTGTCACACCCGACCGACCCTCGGCACTGTGCGTCGCGGGACGGAACGCGACGGCACGAAAGAGCGGACTCGATCGATGATGACGCCGTCGGCGACGCGCGCGACCACGGCCCGCGGGCTCCCGATCCCGTCGCGCGGCGCGCGGCGCGCGTCTGCGTCGCACGTTTCGTTTCGACAGACTAGAGTGGATCCATCCATCCATCGGTACCGATCGGACGCGTCGACGCGCGTCGCGAGCGCGGGGACGGACGGGTCCAAGGGGGTTGAGTGTATTTTTGAGTGGTGCGTTGGCATGCGAGCGTCGCGCGGGAGTCTACGCGGTTGAGACGGGGTTGAGACTGACGGGAGTTTGTTGTTGTTGTTGTTTTGCGCGTCGCCGCAGCGTCGTGATTGAAAACAGAGCGGCGTCGGTGGACGGTGCGAAACGCACGCTCGTCGTCGCGGTGGAGGATAAACAGTCGGAATCCGCGGCAATGCTGCGAAAAAGCAGAAATACAATGTTCAACAACGATAACGGGAAGATTTGGACGGAGATGTTTCACGAGCCTGGGCAGTACGTGTTGGCGCGGTGTCGCGACGGCGCGGAAACGAAACTACCGCTGGCGCGTAGTCCGTATCACGTGAGGTACGACTCGGCGAGGTTGGACTCGGCCAAGGTTGAATTTTTAGTGGATGGTGAGCATCATCCAAAGGCGTTGGTATCGGCGCAACCAGGGGATTCGTTCAAGGTGTCTGAGCCTCACGGAAGCGGATTTTCCAACGTGCTCTTCGCCGAACGCGATTTGGAAGCGGCGATGCGCAAAAACCACTCCCTCGTCCTCGTCGCCAACGGCACGAACGGTTTCGCCAGCATTCGCGCCTTGCTCGATTGGCAACCAGTCATGGCGTACGCCGACCAACATCCGGTTTCCGTCTTTTATTTGTGTGAATCCCAAGAGAGCGCCGCTCTCCTCTCGCTCCACGACGAATGGCGTTCCGAAGGTTTCAAAATCGTCCCGTGCTACGGCAGCATCGACGACCAAATGTTTATGATTGAACAGTGCATCCTCACCGGCGCCGAAGCCGCGGGCGGGAAGCCAACAATCTTTGGCGCCGACGTCTCTCGATCCGCATCCGTCCTCCTCGCCGGAGCGTCTGGAAGCGCCGCTAAAAATCTGCTCGATCTCTTCGTCAATCGCGGCGTTTCCCGGGACAACATTCTCACGAGTGATTTCTATTAGCGTCGCGCCAGTCGCGCCAGTCGCGTCATCCGTTGTAAAAACCTCTTCAATTTTTGGCCTAAACGCTCCGCTTCGCCCGAGGCGCGCAAACCAGAGGTTTGAGTTTGATGATGATGATGATCCCTTCATGATGATCCCTCACACCGCGCGTCGACGCTCGCTCTCGCGCGCGACCGAGGGAGGAACCATGGGGAAGAAGGACGAAACACCCGAACAACGCGCCGCGCGCAAGGCTAAGGGTACGTCGCATCGCACCGCGTCGCAACGAAGCGCACGGCATCAGCCGCCGGGTTTTGTTGCATCGCTTGGTTTATGACTTACGTCGCGTCGCGACCCGCGTGCGACCGTCGCATCGATGGGCGTCGTGGCGTAGAAACGGAGAGACTGACGAGTGCGATTCGGTCGTCCGGCGCGCGCCGGATGGCGACCGATGCGTTTATGCGCGCGCAGAGAAGGCGAGCGGCGCCGGCGCCGATAAAAAGGAAAAGAAGGAGAAGAAGGATAAAAAGGAAAAGAAGGAGAAAAAGGAGACGAAGCAACCGAGCGGTGGGAAGAATGCGGCTGCTCCGGCACCGGCGAGGAAGGTTCGAGCGCCGCCGCCGCCGGCGCGAGATCGGGACGATTACTTGGCGGGGATGGACTTGCCGTCGAGCGAGAGCGAAGAGGAGAGCGACCGAGAAGTTGAACGCGAGGAAAAGGTGATCACGTTTGATGGACCGTCGGAAAAGCAAATCAAGCGTCAGAGACAAAAAGAGATTGAAGCTGCGCGGAAAGAGGCGATGGCGAAAGCGGAAGCGATGATGGAGGATGACGACGCGTTTAACGTGCGCATTCCAAACATGTCGGACGAGCAAATGGCGGCGATGGCAAATAGCAGAGACATTAAGATTGAAGGATTCTCCGTGAGCGCGCGGGGCAAGCCTCTGTTGAATAACACATCGCTCACGATTGCGCACGGGAGACGTTACGGTTTGGTGGGTCCAAACGGGACTGGTAAAACCACCGTGATGAAGTTGCTCGCGCGACGTAAGATTCCGGTGCCAGAGCACATTGATATTCTTCTCGTCGAGCAGGAAGTCGTCGGTGATGACCGCTCTGCGCTTCAATCTGTCGTCGCTGCCGACGTTGAACTCCAAGAGCTGCGCAAGAAGAAGATTGAGCTCGAGGCGATGATGGATAAGCTCTCTTTGGGCGACTCGACCGAGCCGGAACCGCTCTTCAAGGATGAAGAGACGGGAGCGGAACACGGTTTGAACGACGAGCTCACCAAGACGTACGAAAAGCTCAACGACAAGGGCGACGCGACCGCTGAAGCTCGCGCGGCGAAGATTCTTCACGGTCTCGGTTTCACCGTCCCGAAGAAGGATGGAAGCCAAGGTCCGGATCGCTTCTCCATGCACAACACGACGCAAAGCTTCTCTGGTGGCTGGCGTATGCGAATTTCCCTCGCACGGGCGCTCTTTATCGAACCCACGTGCTTGTTGCTCGATGAACCCACGAACCACTTAGATTTGCGAGCCGTCATTTGGCTTGAAGAGTACCTCATGCGTTGGAAGAAGACGCTCGTTGTCGTGTCGCACGACCGTGACTTTTTGTCGAGCGTCACTACGGATATCGTCCACTTGCACGATCACAAGCTCGATCAATACAAGGGTTCGTTCGATCAATTCGAAGAAATGTACGAAATCCGTCGTCGCGAGGCGAACAAGGCTTACGAAAAGTACGAAAAGGAGCTCAAGGCGGCTAAGAAGGCGTCGAGCAAGTCGAAGCAGCAAGACGTCAAGGACAAGGCGAAGAAGAACCAGGAGCGCAAGGCTGGAGGCAACAAGAAGAACAAGGGTATGATGATGGACGACGACGACGACGGTCCTACGCAACTTCCGGAGAAGTGGGCCGATTACAACGTCAAATTTAGCTTCCCAACGCCGACAGAGCTGCCGCCACCGCTCATTGGCTTGAATGATTGTTCGTTCTCGTATCCGGGTCTCAAGGGCTTCTCCTTGGACAAGATCAACCTCGGCATTGACATGGGTACGCGCGTCGCTGTCATCGGTCCGAACGGTGCCGGTAAGTCTACTCTCATGAACTTATTGGCTGGCGACTTGGAACCGACCGAAGGTGACTCTCGCCGCTCTCACGCTCTGCGCATTGGTCGCTACTCTCAGCACTTTGTCGACGTGCTCGCGATGGATGAAAACCCGGTCGAATACCTCCGCAGAAAGTACACCAAGGAGAACGGTTCGTCTTACAAGCCGGAAGAGATTCGAGCCAAGCTCGGTCGATTCGGTTTACCGGGACACAACCACTTGACCCCGATTGTGAAGCTTTCTGGTGGTCAAAAGGCGCGCGTTGTCTTCACCGCCATCGGCCTCTCCAACCCGCACATTCTTCTCCTCGACGAACCCACGAACCACTTGGACATGCAATCCATCGATGCGCTCGCTGACGCGCTCAACGAATTCGAAGGTGGTGTTGTCATGATCACGCACGACGCGCACATTTGCGAGACGGTTTTGGATGCCGAGACGAGCGAGATTTGGGTCGTCGACGAAGGCAAGGTTGACAAGTTTAACGGCGACTTTACCGAGTACAGACGCCAACTCGTCGCCGAGATTGCCGCCGAATTGGATGATGAAGACTAATTATGAAATAAAATTTCATCGTGTTGCTAAAAAATAAATCTACAGCGTTCGCAGCAAATATTCAAGCGCTTCCTCCTTGGAGCTACCGTTCGACAACAAGTATTCAACCATGCGTCGAGCGTTTTCATTCGCGTCGAGCCCCAACAAGCTCGGTCTACGGGCGATATCCGATATAAACTGCGTCGCATTGCGTTCAAACGTCGATTCCATGTACACAAACAACGGTTCTAATCGGCTCTCGACGTCATACGCCAACACCGCGGGGTGTCGAACTACGAGCTCGCCTAACGCCTTCTCAGTCACGCCCACCCCCATCAAGTACTCCACCACCTCTCGCATCTCGTTCGCACCAAACTCGAGCGTCCCGGGGTCTAACCCCCGTCGCACGGCTTCGCGTTCGAAACTCGCCGAGGCCTGAGACATCACCTGGAGCGCTTGCGCGCGAGGAACACCGATGGACTCGAGGTACTCGTACTCGCCAATGAGCGCTTTTTCCTTGGCCAGCCGGTAGATCCTCTGCACGCCCTGACGCCCGGGACGGAGTCGCGATTCAGTGACGGGCGCGCGACGCGACGCGCGGGTTGGCGCGTGCGTTGGTGCACGGAGAGACGGTGGACACGAGGTGAACATGCGCACCGTGTGATCCGAAAAGTGAGGAGGGTTTGCGCGCGTGGACGCCCGCTCGACGGCAAGGCGAGGACGCACACTTGAAATCAACCATGCGAGGCGTCTAATCGCGCTTCGACGCGCGCGCGCGCAGCCGTCGGGGAATCCAAAAGTTCAAGGCGATGGAGAGCAGCGCGCACGCGTCCGCGACGGATGAACCGATGGATTCAAAGACGAATTTCGGCGCAAAAATGGCCCAAACCATCAAGTGTCTCCTGTGCAAGGCGGCGCAGAGCGTCGAAAAGGTCACCGCGATGGCGCGGAAGAGGGATATTTTCAGCGCCAAACGCGTGGACGTCGCTTCTGTTGACTCCCTGTGAGTGGAGATTGCCCTGGCGAAAATCGGAATCGATGCAGCGAGCATGATTTCAGAGCTCCACGTCTCAAATCCGAGGAGGAATCCCATGATGTAAAAGTGAAACTTTTCAAATCCCGTGTATGCCGCAGCAAAGTGTAAGCCGTCGAATGAGCACGCGTGCCCGCCTCCGAAAAATAATACAGAGCTCGCGAGCCACATTCCCGTGGCGAGGGCCGTTTCTGTTCCGACGCTCCTCTTCGGTTCGGTGACGACGCCCTTCAAGCCGCGAAGCAAAGCATAGGCGGACGCCACGTAGATGACTCCAGAAATCGGTCCGGCCAGCATGGCGATCGTCGGAGCCATGGAGACGAGGAAAAATTCGGGTCCATGGACGACGTGAGAGACGGATGGCAGTGCTACCGATTTTCCCGCGTAGTTTGTTTGGTTCAAAGCGTGGGCTATGATTCCAGATGCACTGAAGACGTACACGAGACGCGCAAGCCAAATCCCGTACGAGTCGAACATCGTCACCGCCACGCTGCGGAGTGCTGCAAACAACCAAGCCAAGGAGGCGCAATCGAATGCCCGTGCTCGACCGTTATAACGCTCGAACATGTTCTTCCTCAGCTCGACAAAGGAAACGCCGATGATGGAGTAGGCGCTGAGCAACGCCAGAGCTCCCGTGAGTGATTTGACGTTCGTGGCGTCACTCTTGACCCACGATGCGCCCAAAGCGGAAAGTATTGCGTTTGCAAACAAAGCCTTCCCCGCGTCCCCCAGAATCCTCGTCTCTGAACACGTCTTTCGACGCAGAGTCCAACACGTCGAAATCGTTACGAATGTAGCAAAGAAAAATTGCATCACGTCGCGCTCGGCAATGATGAAACTGTTCGAAAGCCTACTCAAGGAGACGAGAACGACCATACCAACGCCCACAACGGCGCCGATGTCTACGACACCGCCTTTAACGTCGCGCACCCCGACGTTGTAGGCCAACACCGCATGCACGACCAAACTACCCACGAGTGCTATGAATCCTAAAGTCATGCGCACGAGACCGAACTGCGCCCACTTCGCTCTCGCCGTCGCTGCAGTGTCATCCATAAACTCAACAACGAACTCGTCTGAATCCAGCAGTCTGTTCGCCCGCGAAATTTTCATGAGTTCTCCGAGGTGAAGCATGTCGCCAGAGCTGAACGGCCCGTGCTTCCCGTCGCCGTAAGTGCTAATATAGTTCCAAATCTGCTCTGAATTTTCGTGAAGAGCGTATAAATACTCGGCATGGACTCGATCCACGTCTTTCGCGTGACCGAGACTCAAAATTTGCTGATTCACCCTGCCGAGGTTACCGTGAGGTATGGGTACGCCCAACAGCGTCGCCAACGTCGGCGCAAAGTCAATTTGAGGCAATATTTCATCTTCCGCAGTGCAAGACACGTCATGCTTCGCCCACGGATGATACGCCAGCAAAAACGACTCGACTTCCTCCGCCGTGCCCCCGCCGTGATCGCCGTTATCCGTCATGCCGTGATCACCGAACACGAGCAATAACGAATTCTCAAACCGCTCGTCCGATCGCATCGCATCGATAATATTCTCAATATCGACGTCATTCTGAGCCAATTTGGTCCTCATCGCATCCGTCGTCGCCCCGTGCGTGTGTCCAACGTGATCAGCTCCTAGCATGTGTCCTATCAATACGTCCCAATCCTGAGGTCGCGCTAGCGCCTCGTTCATTCTATACCGCACGCCCGCGTCCACAGTCTCCGTATCCTTGACATCAAAGCTCGGGTACATGGCTGCCTCCACTCCAAAAGTCGCATTCACATCGAAAAGCTCTGCCCAGGTATCGTCACCACTGATCGCCATGCGTTTACCCGCTCGATGTAACTGCGATACGACGTTATCCTCTCTCAGCGACGTGCCTCCGAACGAAGCGCTCACGTCTATAAACGTCGGAAGCCCGCCCGTGAGCAACCCTTTCAAACGCTGTTGCGTCGTCGTCGGCGCGTCTGCGATAAATTTAAACACCTTACCCCTTCCTTTATCCTCACCCGATCGTCGTCGTTTCCCATCCGCGTCGACGCACGTCGAACCGTACCGACGCACCGTCGGCAACGTCAACTGTTTTCTCCCAGCTGGATGGTTGCCTTCCAAAGACGCATCATCCAACGACCAATCGTACCGCGCGCCGTCGATGATGAGCACGACAACCTTATCGACGATCGCCCCGCCGTCCGCCGTCGCCACGCGCGCGCCGATCGCGTCCGATTCCCGTCGCGTCAACAGAAATCCAGATGCGAAGATGCACAGCGCGATAAATTTCAACAACGTCGCCGCGACGTAAGACGCCGCCATCGGACGCGACATTGGTGGTCGATCGACGACAAGCGAAACGCCGATGAATATTATCGCCCGCAAATGCCCGCGACTGACTCGTCGTCGTCGTCGTCGTCGTCGCGCCGGGGAATGAAGCGTGAAACAGAAAGATTAATCAGTCCAAAACCACACAACGTGGCGCCTGTGTGGCTCATGTCGACGGCGTCGATCGATCACCGGTGCGCTCGAATCGACGTCGACGACTCGCACGCATCGATCCCGGTCGCTGGTTTCGTCGACGACGCGCTAGCGTACGCTGATGACGTCGTTGTCGCTGATGTTGACGCGTCGATAATCGACACCACGCTCCGTGACATTGAGAAACTTTTAGACGACGAAGCCGCGCTCTCGACGCTCCCGGGCGAGCGCGACGCGTTTGAGCGCACGCTCCGGGCGTGTAGATTTCGTTTACGTCGCGCGCGGGAGTCTCGGGCGTCATCGAGCGGGAGAAGAGATCGAGACAGAGACGCCGATGACGCGGCTTCAGCGGCGGTTACGCTTCGTTCGTGCGCCGAGACGCTCAATTTCTGGCGTTCGCTCGACGAGGAATCGGAAAACTCACCCGCGGTCGGTGCGTTGTGTGGGCTCCTTCGTCTCGCGTTGACGGGGCACGACGGCGCCGGGGTGGACGGGACGAGGATACTCAACGCCAGAACGTTGGCGCAGCGGTATCGGCCGAGCGACGTGGACGAAGACGAACCGCTGACGACTCGCGCGATGTTTAAGTGCGCGGATGAGCTCGTGGCGTGGCAGAGCGCGGCGAATTTCGGCTCTGGATTTGTCGCCGGATTGGGTGGATTGGTGACGCTGCCGTTGACGATTCCTGCGCAGTTGGCGGCTACCACGTTTACGTCGCTGCGATTGGCGTTTGCGATTGCCATTTTGGCTGGAAAGAGCCCGTTACACCCGACCGTCGCCGCGAGGGCGATCACGTCTGCGCTCGGTGGCGTCGTCGAAGAATCCGACGGGGAAATGGCGAACGCGTGCGGCGTCGAAGCGGCGGATCGATCGGCGGCGGTGGCGGGGGTCGGGAGCGGCGTGCAAGAGGCGACGCAATACGCCGCGCTTCGCGGATCTGGTACGGCGTTGCAAGGCGCGGCTTGGAAACTCACTCGAATCGCCGCCACACGGCTCGCGCAGCGCGGCGCGCAACGCGGTGCATCCATGGCGGTCACTCGCGCGGTACCCATCATTGGCGGCGTCATCGGTGGCACGGTGGATAGCGTGATGACCACCAACGCGGGTAACCGAGCGATGGACGCCTTCCTTCCACCGAGGCCAAAAAACGCGGCGCCGACGCTCGAGGCGAGCATTCGAAGATCAAAGGATGAAGCCGTCGCCAACGTCAAAGTCGCCGCCGAGGCGTTGAACGGCGCGATCGGTAAAATGTCTCTGAAAATCAAGACGAGCTTTACGACGGCGGGGAAGAGAAATAGTGGTGACGCCGACGCGACGCCGACGAGCGCCGGGTACCAATCGAAAGGATTCGCCGAGGATGACGCGTGGGATAAGTTTGAACACGAACGCGAGCTCGAAGCGATGCGGGCGGTGTTAGAGGACGACGCGTGTTTGGATGATTTATACCGCGACGTGTTTTCATCCGGTGGTGGTGGACTCGCCACCCCTACGTGTGGCAATCAACGCCGACGCAAAGAAAAGGAGCGAAAACCGCCAGACGAAATCGCCCGACGCGCCGCCAAGGATGAAAAGAAACAAAACGCCTGGCGAGAACACGACGCGGCGTGGAAAGTCTTCATCGAAGATCACAACGCCAATCCATCCCGGGAAATCCGTTATCGAGACGTTCCTTGGCCTCCATCGACGTCTAGAATTCTTCTGGGTTCCGCCGGTATTAAAAAGGCTTCCGCTTCGCGCGCAGACGTCAAGCTCGCGTTTCGTCGGCTCATGCTTCGGTTTCATCCCGACCGCTTTTCAAAGTTTTCCCTCTCCGACAAGGACCGGGTTAAAATTCTAGATAAACTCACGACGATTTCTGCGGCGATTAAAGACCAATGGATCGCGTACGAACGATCCGTCGGCGGCGTTTCCGCTCCTTTGGCGTTGTAACCATACTGTTAGCTAGCTCTGATTCATTCACATTCACTCACTCGTGGCTTTAGTTTCGAGCGCGCGAGCCGCTTCGGTGGACGACCCCGTCACATGCGAAGACGCCCCGACGGGACGGACGAACGACTGCCGAGCGCGCGCGCCCCACCGCCCGAACGCGAACCGATCGACGGGTTTAAACTCATCCGTTCGCTGACTCTGCGCACCACGCATTCGAGCACGCACGAGTCCATCTTTGCGACGGCACTCCTCGCGTTCACCGCCTCCGCGACGGTCGCAGCGACGGCGGTGGCGTACGGGCGATCGCGAACGAAAGCCGAGCGGGATTTACCGGCCGGAACGCACTGGCGCGCGGCGAGATTGGGTGGAAAGGCGTTGGGGTACGCGACGTTGGCGTGCGGAGCGGGCGCGGGGTGCGCGTGGTACGTCGCGTCGAGCGCGTGTGGAGCGAAGAACGCGGAGGATTGGGGACGGGTTTTGCGTCGTGGGACGAAAAGTGCGCTCGAGGTGGCGTCGCCGGGGTTTGTTGAGTCGTCGGAAAAGTCTCGACGAAGATGAGCGAGTTGGACGTGAGCGGCGCCGTCGAGTTGGGGGAGTCGTGTAGGGCGTATCGAGCGCATCATCGGTTGAGTGATGGCGTCTTGGCGACGGTTCCGAGGTGGTATTCCCTGTGTGTGGATGATGGAAAGAAAGTGCGTCTCGGTGAAGGGACGTTGGCGGTGGTGGAGGCGGCGTCGAGCGCGAGATTGCGAGCGTTTTTGGATAGAGGATTCGCGCACGCGAGCGAACGGGAAAAGGCGCCGGAGAAGTTGACGAGCGCAATCGAGGAGATTGCGCGGTGCGTGCGTGAGATGACGAGCGCGGTTGAGCGGTGTGAAACGTCGTTGGATGCGTTAATCGCGGCGACGTCGATCGGGGGCGACGATGCCGTTGGCGCGGGTAAACACTGGATTGACGGCGTCTCAGTGCCCGTCATGCGTACGGCGTTCAAATTGGACACAGTCGAGGCATACACCGTGGAGCAGTGGCTGTGGCTCTACACTGTCGTCGTCGAACAGCTGGGGCGCGATTTAGAGATGAAGAAGAAGGTTTTAGCGTATTTGCGCGGTGGGGAAATGGATCCCGCCGAGTTGGATGGTTGCGTGACGATTTGGAACGCGCAACCTTTTCTAGACGATAGATTGTTTAGCGTCGCGTGCGGCGACGCCGAGCCGGCCCCGGACGCGACCTAGGTTGTTTCGGGGCTTCAATGTTTGTAAATTACTCGGTACCTTGCGTATCATAAAGACGTCGTGTGTCGTGAAAGCCGCATTTCATTCTGTATTCTCAAACAAATCGTTTCCTATCGTATCTACTAACTATGCTCACTCTTGTACATTTCATCACCGTCGCGAACGACCCCAAGTGCTCTGTGTGCCGCCTTGAGTCATACCAGAAGCCGTTCTCGTCGCGCGGGTTCGAGACGGGGCGACAATCTCATCGACGTCGTCGCCGCTGTCGTCGTCGACCGTCGTAGCGGCGCGCGTCGATCGAGCGCGACCGCTGGGCGGTTTGGCAGCCTTGCGCTTGGGAGTCTTCGTCGGCGCGTGAGCCGGACGTTTACGACCTCTCGTCGATGGTGCAGGCGCGACGTCTTCGTCGGACGCGTCGATGACTTCGTCTGCTTCATCGAACGAATCGTCAGAATCTTCCGCGACGGCGGTAATCTTTTTTTTGTTCCGCATCGAAGCGATGGTCGCTGCGCGCGTCGGTCGACTCTTCGTCACCGGATTACTCATTGGAATCTCCTCGATGTCAGAGTCTTCGATTTCATCGTCCGAAACGACGTCAACGATGGGCTCAGATATCGCCGTCGACTTGCGTCTCGTAGCCGGCGCGCGACGCACAGGCGTCTTCGTTTGCGCGCGAGGCAGTTCTGGCACCTGCTCTACGACTGGTTCCAACGCCGTTTCCGGGGCAGCAGACGTTGGCTTTCTGCTCGCTGTCGCTCCTGTGGACTTATCATCACCCGCGGCGTTCTTCGGTGCGGTATTTTCATCCATCACGGGCTTGTGTTTGGATGGTTTTTTCAATTGCACCTGCACGGCGTCGTGAATTTTCGACAAGAGTTCGCTCACGTCATCCGTGCCTCGCTCGTCCGCGTTCACCGAAGTCTGAATCGCCTTGAGCCGCGTTTGACAGAGTTTGGAGATGGCAGCCTTTTCATCTCTGTTGACAAAGTCATCGAGAGCCGCCGAAAGATCGTTCGGCGTAAGAAGCTGCAATCCCTCAGACGTCGACAAGTGCTCGCGAACGAGCCTGTCGATACGTCGCTGGTTCTCCAACATTCCATCCGCCTGCGGATCCTCCTCGTACTCGGCGTCGACACCGTCCGCCATTTCTTCGTCGACACCGTTCGATACACCGTTGCGTTTCTTTTGAGACTTGTGAAAGAGCAAGACGTCGTGCGGATTGGCAACCTTGCCGACAAACTTTTGCCCAAACCGTTGAGGATTAATCGTGCTAAACCCACCCGAGTAATCGACGCGGAGTCGAATCAATGGCAGGTTGAGACGGTCCGTCATGTCGATCTCCTTTGGTGCGTGACGCTCGCGGTGCTTGCGCGCGGCGCGATCAATCATCGTATTGACGCGACGCTCCAAATACGCAGCGATTCCCTTGGGATCGCTCGCGTCAATCTCTTCGACGCTCGCCAACGCGACTTGGTCAAACTCAAACGGCCGCGTCGTCTCGAGATCGATGGGCGTCGTCCGCCAGTACGGAGCCCCGTTCGGGTTTTCTGGGTCGCTTCGAACCTCGAGGACGCAAATTTTCTTTTGTTTGGCCTCGCCCTCGATGAGAGAGGTGACGACGCTCGATCCGGGTTGAGAAATGTGAAAACCTTGCGCCGACTCTGTCGGTTCAACCAAACACTCGTGTTCGTGACCCCACACGACGAAATCCAACCAAGACGGCAAATACCGATCCGAAATCGCATTCTTAGAGTGAGCCGCGCGGTTTTGATGAATCAGCATGACGTTAAACCACGACGAAGACGAGCAAGTCTCCGTTTCCGCCGGACGGTGCCAACGTACGCACCCCTTGACGCTAAACATCTGATGCAATCGATTATCCCGAATATACCCCAAACCATACAAAGCCAACTTGGTCGTCCCCTTACGCATCAACACCGGTTTCAGATCTACCCGTCCCGCACCACCACCACCCAACGCGTGCTTACCGAAATAATTCACCAATCCCGCGCTCGATAAAATATCCATCGCGCTCAAGTTGGCCTCGCCCGCCGGATCGTCGTGGTTTCCGTGAATACTAAACACCGGCAACCCCACATTCACGTTCGGGTCCTCGTAATTCACTAAACCTGTGTGTTTTCATGCGTTTTCCCAATCGTCAGTCCTCGGCGTCGCTCGCGCGATGGATCGTTTGATTCAAATTTGAACCGGGGTGCTCAGTTTCGCGTTCGCGTCGGACGCACCTCGAGATGGAAAGTTTTCCTTTGCGTCGCTCAAAACCTCAATCTCCACGCTCGCATCCCCGCGCGTGTGCTCCCGTAAAATATCCATGCACCGCACCAACGTCTCCCGCGATGGTTTGTTCACATCGAACACGTCCCCGGCGAGAAACACCGCATCGACCGCGTGCGCTTTCGCTTTTTGAAAGATTTCCTCAAAGGCTAAAAACGCATCGTCTTTCCGTATCGCGTTCGATTCGTGCGCGCCGAGGTGGGTGTCCGTGGCGATGAGCACGCGAAATGTGTTCGGATCGCTCGGTGGTTTCGACCGATGATGCGCGTCGGCGGGTTTGGTGCGACGCGGTGGCATCGATGATTTCGATGATGCCGCGGAGTCGCGTTGTGGCGTCGAGCGTCGGTTGGGAAATGTGCACTACATACAAGAGAAATAAACAAACAAAAAGAAGACGTCCAACGGCAAAGGCGCACGAAAAGCGCGAGGTGCGACGCGGCTGGCGTCGTCGATGCGGTGGGGTTGACCGCAAAGTGAACCGGTTCGGTTAAGTTCGGTTGGTCTCGACGGAACAGACGAGAGTCACTCGCGCAGTCATCCCTTTCCGACTGCACCACCCCCCTCACCGCGCGCGTTCTCCGCGCTCAACACCCCAGGCGTCGCGTACGTCATATCCGCATCGCCCGACCCACCGTTCGCGTCGAGATGTTCGAGATCCGCGGCTAACCGCGCGTTGACTTCGTCCAATTGCGAGCTCACTTCGGCGACGCGTAGTCGTCCATCCGCGGGACGTCGCGTCGACGAACGAAACTCCTCGTACGCCTCGCTCCACACCTTGGACGTCGGTGAGGTTGGATTTCCCCCGGTGTCGTCTCCGCCGTGCATGACGCGCAGTTCATCCGCGTGGTCGAGACCGTTGGCACCTTTATTGCTCCTGTCGTTCGGTGCGCACGTCGCGCACGGGTTCACCGCGCACAGCGGTCCGCACGCCGCGCGAAGCGCCTCGACGAGTCGCGTCCCGATGAGCGCGTCCTCCTCGAGCACGCGGTGTGGACGGTCTGACGCCGACGACATGGCGCGACGAACGGTGACGCTGATTGCGATTCAACTCGAGCGCATTTGAACTTTTTCCCGTGGTCGTCACTCAACGACGGCGTCGAGCGATCGATGCACCGCAGAAGCGTCGTGGACGCCCGCGCCCGCGCGAGAGCGTCGTCGTCGTCGTCGTCCATCGCGTCCGCGGTTTTATGGGTCTCCGTCGGCGCGTGGTTGGCGACGGCGTACGGCGAACGCGCGGTGCGTGCGGTTGAGAGAGAACTGCGAGACGTGTGGACGACGCTCACGACGACGACGACGACGACGCGGAAGAGCGACGAGCGCGATGCGTCGACGCGTCAAAGGGACGAACAAACGTCCGCGCTCGGTCGGGAGATTTCCCGGGTGAATTCCGTCACGACGCGGGTCACGATGCCGAGGTTGTTGACGTCGTTGAGAAGAACGCTCAAGCGAGCCGACGGCGCCGCGAGCGAAACGGTTGAGGACCGGTTGACGCGAACCTGCGTCACGCTCGCCGGTGCGTCGGCGTTGGAGTTATTCACGCGAACGATGATGAATTTAGTCGGCCGACGGGCGTTTTTGGACGCCGAGGCGAGACGTGGGAAGGATACTTTGGACGACGCGTCTCGTCGGGCGTTTTTAGAGATTACGTCGCGATTCGTAGAGACGGGCGTGTTGGAGTTGCGTTCAATCGTTCGAGCCGTCGTCGTGAGGGAATTGAGAGCGTTCGTCGACGGCACGAACGGTGATGGTTTAGGTGGTGACGCAAAGACGGAGTGGACGAGGGGTGATGCGGAGGAGTTTATGCGTCAATGTCGGGAAACGTTGAATAAAGCGCTCTTGGTTCCGTCGGATGTCTTTAGCGACGCGCGCGCGTTGCCGTTTGAGAAGAAGGGTCGACTACACGTCAAGGCGCCGAGATCGTTTCCTTCGTGGGAATCCATGTTGCTCCCGGTGAAAAATCCAAATTTCGACGACGTGCTTCCTCCGATGGCGCGCACGGATGCCGACGCGGTGGCTGAGCGCGCGCGGCAAATTTCAAATTTAAAAGACGCGTGCAACGAGTGTCGTCTCGTCGTGCGTTCGCCGCACTTTGTCGTCGCGATGGGCGACGCGATGGCGGCGGCGTGGAGATGCCACGCGAGCGCGTTGCCGAAACATTTATTCGGTGATTCGCACGAGTCGGCGGTGGATGTCGAACGCGCGGCGAGAGTGATTGAAGCGACGACGGATAGAGTCGCGTCTGACGCAAATTTATTATTAGCGTCCATCGGCTCGGAAGCGGGGGTCATCTTTTTCGGCGACGCCGTGTGGTGAGCGCGTCGCGAGAGATGTGAGACGATGGGCTACTAGCTTGCAATGTATTTAAATGATAAAGTGCTGCCGGATGCTAGAATCAATGCTGTCTAAAAAAATCAATTTCGTTGGAGTTTAGCCGCAAACTCCACGCCATCTGGAGACTCGAGCCACTTCGCGATGTCTCGCTTGCCGCAGTCGTACATGGCTTCCAAGCCATCGTCGTCTGCGGGTATAAATGTGTTGTGCCTCGGTCTCGGTTCGCTCGGTATCAGCGTCGCGCCCCAATCCGTGGCGTCTTCGGGATCCAAGCCAATTCTCAGCGACGACGGGCTGAGAGACGCCAGATTGTTCATGACGCCTCCGTCGACGCAAACCATGCCTTGATGCAAACACACGCCCGGGAACGTCCACAGCGGAATGTATGTCGACGCGATGACGGCATCGATGAGATCATCCCTCGTTTCAAACTCGGTGAGAATGACGTTGTGCGGGATGGGTAAGAGTGACGTCACCGATATGAAACATCTCCCCGTGCAACGCTCGTGCGCGTCCTCTGGCAAAACGTCTCGCAACAAAAACCGACACTTACTCCCAACCGTGGTTAAATTCTTCGCCCACCGATCCCGATGCAACGCCGCGATATCCGGAATGTGCGCCCAAACCACATCCGGGTCCACCCCACTCGCCGCGATCGCCGCCATCAACGCCCCGACGCTCGACCCCGACCAGTGCACCCGCCGGAGCGCCTCGGCGCCAAACCTGTTAAACAACCCATGATAAACCCCGATGTGATACCACGTCCGAAACCCTCCTCCGCACATCGCCACGCTCGCGTGTCCATCGTGCACCACCGGCGTTCGTTTCCGGTGCCTTCCAACGTCCCCGTGGTGCGCTTTGCTCGGTTTCCACATTGGCGCCCGCAACGCTTCCCAAAACGCGATCCACGCGAGCACCCAGATTCCCTGCGCGAACGCCGCCGGCATCCCGTACACCACCCGCGCGAAGACGATCAGGCGGCCTTTCCCCTTTTCCAAGTACAACGGGTTGCGTTTCGAGTGAAACACCGCGTGGATGAAGACGTTGACGGCGTACAAACCGACGATGACGCCCATCAAAAGGTGGAAGTCGTCGTCACTCGCGATCGACCTTTCCACGACTGCGCGACGCGCGACGTCGAGAGACCGCCGAGCGAGACGACGCGCGGCATCGAAAACCATGACGCGCGCGTTCCGTCGTCGATGGAGAAACGCGCGCGCGTACGGGACGTACTCTGCGCGCGCGTGACTGAGGTTTCGAGCGTGAGATCCAAGATTGGAATTTTAGAGTCGCGCGCGTAGCGCGTGTGCGCGACGAAACGAATCGAAAGAAGGAAACGCAAACAGCTTCGGCGGCGCTGGGTGACGCCATGCATCGCGATGATCGTGTGTGTCGTTTTTGTACAACAATTTCAGTTCTAAGCTCAGTCTACTGCTCGCATTCCGCGTCGTCACGCCGGCGCGTTTCCGTTTCCATCCGCGGGCGCGGGTGGCGGCGGCGCGGGTCGCGGAGTGCCATCCGTGCACTCGTCCCCGTTGAAAAACCACTGGTTGTGCTTCTTCGCCCGATCCATCTTTACCTTGTTCCCGATGACGTAATTGTTGTGAAGAATCGTCGGATTTGGACACTCTGTTTGGTATTGCTGGCTTCCGTACCATTGACCGCTGGCGTAGACGCACCTGTCAAACGTGTGCGCCTTGACGGTCGAGTTGCCCTTGACGACGCGGTTCAATCGCTCTTGATCATTCTCGATCGCGATCGACCCCGTGGTGTCCTTAAACTTGTTCAGCATGTCCCCGTAGCCTTCCTCGTACTTTTTGAAAAACGCCGCTTGTCTATTATGAATTCCGTAAAAGCCGGCGCAAAAGTACCCGAGCGCGTCGCGCTTGTGCGTGTACGCGCGTTCGTCGCCGGCGATGACGTCGAAACCCTCGTTAAACTTTTGTTGGATGTTTGGCGTGATGTCTCCGTTCCAAATTTGATCGGATTCGACAATCATGACGGTGGCGCCGTAGGAGAGAATGATGTTTTGAGCCACCATTCGATCGAGGACGACGCGGTAGTAATCGTAGTGACCGTAAGACACCGACCCGTGATGATCCGTCGTGTAGACGAAATAGTTGCACGAGGGTTCAAAATCCGAAAGCGTGCGAACGGTGTCGTAACTCTCCGCCACGATGACTGTGTTCGCTAACACGGCGCGGTTCAATCTACGAACGTTGCACATCCAGCTCTTTGTCATTTCGATGAAACCGTCGTTTGTAAAGAGGAGATAGACGAAACCGTTCGACTTGTTGATATTCGTCACGAGCGTCTTTAGAGTTGACGACGCGATGGCGTCGAAACCCAAGTGATGACTGACGACGTTACCTCCCCAGTTCAATTGCATCATGTCCATCGGGAAGAGAAAGTTGGCGGGGGCATCCTTGCCTAAAAGCGGCGCGACTTCGGCGCCGAGCTGAGCGGCGCCGTCGCCGGGTTTCGGTAAAGCGCCCGGTCGCCGCGACGCCAAAGCGACTCCTCCGGGCAAGTTGACGTAGACGTTTCTGTACCCTCGTTCGATGCAAAAGTAAATGAAATACTGCGTCCACATTTCCTGCTTTCCGCGCGCCTTCATCCACTGATACGTGATGAGATCTGGCGTCGCCGGATCGAAATCCGCCGGAAGCTGCTTGATCCACGCCAGAAAACTCTTCCAAACCTCGGGATGGGGCGAAAACGCGCCATCGCCCAAGTACGGGTACATGAACGGTTTACCATCCGCACCAAACTCTTTCGTCCTCCCTGGCAGCTGCGCGACGAAATTTTGCCTATGGAGAGAAATGCCCGCGACTTCCGAGTGCGTGTGGTACCCGACCCACGCCTGCTTCAACCACTTGTACCAGTGCGGAGACAAGTCGACGTCATCTTCGAGAATCACCGCGCACTCCGTGTCTTCCACCGGCATCCACGAGGTATACCAAGCCTGCGCTCGCGTCGGCGGCGCGCTCGACGCGGTAATCGTCAAGCGACCGTGATTATACCCCAGCTCGTTCGCCACCGTCTGCGCCGTCTGCGTCATCGCCGGCGAGTTCAACCGCACCTCCACGTCCACGGAGTCCTCCCCGTAATCCGCATCTCTCAGCGTCGTCAACGTCTTTTTCAACATCTCCGGCCCGTTTCGCACTAAAACCACCGCTTTAAACGCGTTACAAAACTCCACCGACGACAGCGACGACTCTCTCGTCGCGCGAATCCCCGCGGATCCCGCGACGCTCAACGCCGAAATCGCCGCCGTGGCCGCCAACAACCACCTTCGCCGCGAGTGCGTCGTCGTCGTCGCGCACATCGCCGCCCGCCCGCCATCGTCCGCGCGCATCGTCACCGTCGTCGACGCCTCCGCTTCCGTTCGCAACAGCGGCACCGACGCTTCGTCCGGTCGCTTCATCCCGATCATCGTCGTCGTCAGACGGCGCTCAACACCCAGGGTGAGTCACTTTTAGTGTTGACCCGAGTCAAACCTCTTTAACGCGCACTCGCGGTCGACGAACCGAACCGAACCGAACGCGACGAACCGAAGAGTTAATCGAGACCGACCCGACGTCCGTCCGTCCGTCCGTCCGTCCGTCGACGACACCGACTGGCGACACCGACTGGCGACGACGACGAAGCGGTCGATCGATCGATCGTTCGTGACGCCGTATACCCTAATTTGTTTATCAAAACCTCATTTTGACTACCATTTTGACCTCTACACAGACTTAAAACTTATTACAGTACTTTAATTGGAAAATCAGGCGATGTCAGCCACAAATTGGCACATCCAGCGACTGGATGACGCGTTTTCGTCGGTTGCAACGGTCTCAATACTGTTTACACATATGACCGATCCTATCCGTCTTCGATCGCGCATCTGAATCCGCATCCGTTCGACGCGCGCGCGCTTCACACCCCGGCGCGAATCGAATCGGAGAGCACCATCGGACGAATCGCACCGATACGTCCCTCTCTTCTCGACCGAACGCGCGGTAGGTTTTCGCTCGAGGTACATGCAGAACGCGTGCGGGAACGCAAAGACGCTCGTTGGCGCGCGCGCTGGAACGAAGAATCAGTGGCGACGCGTGAGTAAGACGACGCCGACGACGCGAACGATGGCGACGGCGGTGGAAGGGTTCGAGGTGCGCGAGATCGCGACGACGCCGATCGAAGGGCAAAAGACTGGGACGTCCGGGTTGCGGAAAAAGGCGGCGGTGTTTAGCGAAGGCAACTACTTGGCCAACTGGGTGCAGTCGTTGTTCAACGCGTTGCCGGAGAGCGACGTGGCGGGATGCGCCATGGTGCTCGGCGGTGACGGGCGGTGGTTTAACAAGGAGGCGAGTCAAATTATTTTGAAGCTCGCGGCGGGGAACGGCGTGAAGAAGATGTACGTTGGACGCGATGGATACTTGGCGACGCCGGCGGCGAGCGCGGTTATCCGCGCGCGCGAGGCGTTCGGCGGGTTCATCATGAGCGCGTCGCACAACCCGGGCGGACCGACGGAGGATTGGGGCATCAAGTTTAACTATAGCTCTGGTGAACCGGCTCCGGAAAAGATTACGGATGCGATTTATGGCTTTACGCAAACTGTCGATACGCTCAAGATGGCTGACATTCCAGACGTCGACTTGAGCAAGTGCGGCGTCACCAAGTTTGGTGAGTTTGAGGTTGAAGTCATCGACCCGGTTGAAGATTACTTGACTCTCTTGAAGCAAGTGTTCGACTTCGACCTCATCAAGTCTTTGCTCTCGCGATCGGACTTTAACATGCGTTTCGACGCCATGCACGCCATCACCGGCGCGTACGCCAAGCCGATTCTCGTCGACGTTCTCGGTGCGAGCCCGGATTCCTGCGTCAACGACACGCCGAAGGAAGACTTTGCGGGTGGACACCCGGATCCCAACTTGACGTACGCCGAGGAACTCGTCAAGGTGATGTTTTCTGAAAACGCTCCGGATTTCGGCGCCGCGTCTGACGGCGACGGCGATCGCAACATGATTCTCGGCAACAACTTCTTCGTCACGCCGAGCGATTCTGTCGCCATCATCGCCGCGAACGCTGTCGACTGCATCCCGTACTTCAAGTCTGGTCTCAAGGGTCTCGCTCGCTCCATGCCGACGGCTGCGGCGCTCGATCGCGTCGCGTCTGCGCTCGGCGTCGAGTGCTTTGAAACTCCGACGGGATGGAAGTTCTTCGGTAATCTCATGGATGCAGGCCGCCTCTCCGTGTGCGGTGAAGAATCCTTCGGTACCGGCGCCGATCACGTGCGCGAGAAGGACGGTCCGTGGGCTGTTCTCGCGTGGTTGTCCATCTTGGCGTACCGCAACAAGGATGTCCCCGTTGGCGGTAAGCTCGTCGGCGTTCAACAAATCACCGAGGAGCACTGGGCCAAGTACGGCCGCAACTTCTTCTCTCGTTACGATTACGAAGGCTGCGAATCCGACCCGTGCAACGCCATGGTTGACTCTCTCCGCGCCAAGGCGGCTGCGGCCAAGAAGGGTGACAAGTACGGTGACTACGAGTTGGATTACGCCGATGACTTTGAATACACCGATCCGATTGACGGTTCCGTCGCCAAGAAGCAAGGCGTTCGCTTCGTCTTCACCGACGGTTCTCGATTCATCTTCCGCTTGTCCGGTACCGGTTCTTCTGGCGCCACCGTGCGCATGTACATTGAGCAGTACGAAGCCGACGTCGCCAAACAAGGCGTCGACGCCCAAAAGGCGCTCGCGCCCCTCATCAAGATTGCTCTCGAAACGAGCGAACTCGCAAAGTTCACCGGCCGCGAATCTCCGACCGTCATCACGTAAATCATCATTTGTCATCATTTGTCATCTCACAAAAGCAAGCATTAATCATCAATCATCATCGATTACTCTCTCGCGCGCGCGTCGGTTGACTCGCGGTTCAAACAGCTAAAGACTCATCTTAAGATTACATTTGTACACCCCGCGCACTCTACGCGACTTCCCATTCGCGACTAAACCACGCGATCCAAAACGAGAAAAAATACCGCGCATTCATTCCCGCGCGCAGAACCCGCTCGCGCGTCAGTCTCGCAACGTCGCGGCTTCGCGTCGCAGTTCGCGAATGACAGCCGCGAGCGCCTCCGGATTCACTCCGCGTTCGACGAGCGCGATGAGCACGGCGAGTTGTTCGCGTGATAACCCGGTGTCGAGGAGTTTGGAAACATCGTGCGCGACGTCGAGGGTTTCCCTCGCCGCGTCCGCCATCGCCGACGCGCGTCGGGGTGTGTGTACGTAACGGTTCGCTACCATGTTTGCTTGAAATTAAATTTACAGTTTTTGTCTATCGACGCGAACGGCGTCGTGAATAACCCTTTGTGCGATGACGCTGTTCGAGTTCTTCGGAATCTGACGACGATGACGATGTGCGAGCGTCGGTGTTTTCAGCTACACCGTCGGCGGCATTGTCATCGTCGGCGATGGTGTTGAAGGCTTGGGTCATGAGGTGGTTTTCGCGCTTGGCGATGCGATGCGCCACGCGTGAACGCGAATCCGCCATGCGTTCGCGCCATGATGGGCGTTTGGATGCGCGCGCATCCGCAGAACGGTGGATTGTCGTGGTGGTTGTGGTGGTGAGTGGTTCATCGACGTTTGGGAGCGCGTCCCGCATCGGTGTGAGCTCAAAGTAATCGTACGTGAATGGGTCAGATGTCGGCGGCTTGGACGGTTTCTTCGCCGCTAAGGATGACGGATCCAGTTGCTTCTTCGGTGACGGTTTCGTCGGGGAATAAAGCATGATTTCCGCGGAAGGTGGAACCCAAGATACGGAATCGAGCGCCGGTAACCGCGGCGGGCTCGGGACGTAGTCTGCGGGATACACAGGTTCAGTCGGCCCCTCCGCGTTGTCGGCATCTTTGGCGCCGGCTCGAGTACGACGGAGCTGCTGTGCAATCAACTCGTTATACTGCGCGATTCGAGCCTCGACGCTGCTCTCACGCTCAACGAATGCGGAATCGTCGCTACCAAGCGATTTGCGTTCTTCTTCGCTCGTCTGAGATGCGCGCTCGTCTTCTGAAAATCCTTCGCCGGTTTGCATCCGACGTCTCCAACGCTCGCGATCGATTGCTTTCTTCTTGCGTTCCAAAGCCAAAACCTCAATCTCGTGTTCCTTTCTAGCGTAAGGATCCACCATGCCTGACTTGCTCTTTCGCCACTTGTTTCGCAAACTCTCTAAATGCACGCTGAGCTGGAGATGCTTGAGCTTCAAGTCATTGGCGCCGAGTCGTGTCAACTCGTCGATGAGCGTGTCGTCGTCAAACGCGTCAATGAGATTTTCAGCCATTCTAGGATGGAGCGCTCGCGCCGCCTTGTGCGTGTCCACAAGAGCCTTTTTCACAGCCTCACGGCGGTAATCCTCCTCTTCATCGAGCTCTGCTCGAGCATTTTCCATCTTGGCTGCGACGAGTTCAGCGTTGATGTCGCCGCGCACAGAAGAGAACAACAGGAAGACAAACGCGAGATTGAGCACGTAAATGGCAATCGCACCCAGACTGCTCGTCGCGTCGCGCTTCACGGTCGCCATGAGCGCGCCGCAGTTGTATGTGATCAAAGCCGTCACGAGCGACGCAACCTCGACTTTCTGGTGCTGTTCGTTTTCATAAACTTTGAGCAAAAAGACGAGCGCCAGAAAGCCTTGTAAAATCCCGATAGAAATGTAAATTGCGAGCAGCGGAGCATCGGGAAGCAATGACGACGTGAGAACGAGCAGTAATTTTCGGATGAGCACGACAAACTCCCAATAACACCGCTCTTTGCTGAATCCAATGTAAAAGAACCCGTAGCGAGCCTTTGTCTTAGACCAATGCAACTGAGACGAGTGCGTCTTGAGCGCCTTGAACAGGTAGTACGGAAGACCCGCGCCGATGATGACGCCGAAAACCAAAAACGTCGCCATACTTCTGCTGTACGCCCCGACATCCGTCTGAATGTTGTAATCGACGTACAAGAAACTGCCGATGTCTTTAAGCGTGGTTGAACGAATCATCTGCAAAGAATTGGTGACGATTGGTAGCCAACACAGATACAAGCTCAAAGCGATGAACGCGCCAAACGCGACGTCGTAACTCGTCGGTTCCAATTCAGCGAGCTCTTCATCCGTCCATTCCTGGACAATATATCCATCGTCATCGACAACGGTATCCATGTCCAATGCGTACGCGTCTTGCGCGGGGTCGGTGAATTCTGGAGGTCGCTTCATGCGCTCGAGTTGGCGTCTGACTCGATCGACGTTTTCACCCTCGCGCCTAGCCGAAATGTATTCCGCTTCCAAATCTCGTTTTTTCGAGTACCATTCTTCCCTGACAGCCTTGTAGCGACGCACTCGCAGGTACAAGTAGTACGGCACGCTCGCCGCTGCGAAAATACCAATCGTACCGAAATAGTACGACGTGTACTGAATGTGAGTCCACTTTGAAATGCAATCCGTCGCAAATGTCTTGGTCGAACTCGTGGATACGATTCGCGCAATTGGAAAAATGATCCCCACCGCGCGTGGCCAGCCCAAATTAATCGTCCCGACGACGCTGAGCATGTGAAAATGCGAAAGGATCACTTTGACGTAGACGATAGACGTCACAACGTTGCTCGCCGCCGCCTTGAGAATGATCCAGGCGACGAAAATTTGAGCGACGGCTATTAAAAATACGGAAAAGCCGACAGCTGCGTTCGGCCAGCACTTGGTGCACTGAAGCGATGATTCAAGAGCTTGTGAGTCTTCCAACACGGCGTAACCCGCGGCGCTATCGCATCTCCCGCACACGGGTCCGGCGTAGCCAACGTTACATAATTCGTCAGCCGCGCCGACTCCACCCTTACAACTGTAGGAAGACGGGCAATCAAAAATCGCGAGTGTCGTCGTATTCTGGCGCCAACGGTTCTCGAGCAACGACAACTTTGTCACGTCTCTTGAATCACACACCGCGCCTTCTGGGCACGGTGCGCACTCGTACGAGTCGTGAGGCTCGAGGCGATAGTACTGAACAAATGCCGTCGCCTCACCCTCTGGTTCACCCAAGAGCGTGCATTCACACGCGCTCTTGTCTACGTTCGCGAGATATCCAGGTAACATTTCCCCGCTGAGAGATTCGTGTTCCGCTTTTGGCGATCCATTCTCATCGGTGAATGTGTCCATGAGGGATGGACACGCCGTGCACGCCGCCGCGCCAGGGATTGATTTGAAGTAACCGGGACCACATGGTACACACACTCCGTACGGTCGCAACGACGCGCTGAACGCCGAAATCGCCCACGGGTCAGCCTGGCGATACAACTCTGCAAAACGCGATACAGATGTCATGTTTGGTCGCGATCCCGACGTTTCGACGTCCTCGGTGTACCCGGGGAAGCATTCGCAACTGCCATCATCCGTCGTCGCCGAGTGAGGCTTGATTTGGGAGCACGGAAACAGAGTGACGCCAGTGTGCGCCAACGTCGCGGCGCCGATTGTAAACGTCAAATCGTAAGCCACACCTCTTCGTCCAATCAACTTGAGGCTGTCAAACGTCGCGGATCCATTTTGTAGACGCGCGGACGCCCCGAAGAGCGCAAGCACGTTCGGTGTGACGTTGACGGTCACATTCATGTGTGAACTTGGAATCAGATTGCCGGCGACGTCGTATGCGACCACGTCAAACGTGGGAAACGTGACGTTGCTGTCGTAGCTCGTCGGCAAGCTCTGCGCAAACGCAAACTCCAGTCGATGAGGCACACCAGGGGTGACAGTGATCTCCAGTGAATCCGATGTGAGCTGGGCGTTGGTGGTGTTTGGACACACTGCGGCATCACAGTTTGACGTGAACTGGAGTACGTACCGCCCCGCGAGCGGCCTCGAAAAGACCAAACCGCTCGCGTTACCCACGAATCCAGGTACCGTTCGGGCGCCGTAAAAGTCCAAACCATAACCGAGCGTACCCGTGATGTCCGGCGCGCTCTGCCCATTCAAGTCTCTGAAGTATACCGCTTCGGCATCTACTTTATCGCTTGTCGCGTCGCTGTTGGCTGGACGGCAAAACGCCTTTGCCTTGTCCGCTACGACGCCATCCGCACACCACGCAGCCACGCCGTCGGTGACGTACATCGCACCGATGTTCGCCTGTCGCGTGAACACCGATCCTACATTTTGGCACCCGAACGAAGAATGGGAACAGTCGACTTGTGCGTCATCAGCCAAGAGCGGCGAGGTGAGCACGTTAAGCTCGACGGCCTGTCCATTGACGGGCGTAAACGTCTTGAGCTCGACGCTGATGGCGCGTCGCGGTTCGATGGTGTTGTAACTCGAGCCCATCAATAAACCGCCCGCGTCGCGAGTGACCACAAAGATGTCGCGCAGTTGAACTTCATCTGCGCTCGAGTATTCTCTCGAGTCTATGCACAGTCCAGACGGGTACGCGACGGATGGTGCGGCACGCACGCATCCAGGACAACCGCAAGCGTCCAAGGACGAAACGTCCCCGAGCGTGATGTCAAACTGAAACGTGTACGATTTCAACACTGCCGTACAAGTGCCAGAATTGGTGGAACAGGTGGAAGTACCGACCGTGATGTTGTATCGCCCCGCAATGGGGTCGAACAGACGAATGCTGGGTACGAGCGCTACGCCGCTCACCGTATAAGGGCTCGAAATCTGCGGTTCGGCGCTAAATACCGTCAAAGATGTAGTCGTCGCGTATACTACGGACACATCCAGCAAGCGTTGCACTGTACTCTCTGCTAATTCGTTACCACCGCCATCCGTGACGGTGACCGGGAACGAATCGAGATCGACGACGCGCGCCGCGGTAACAGTGGACGGGCGGGTGTATTGAGTGCTATCCACGTTCGGATATCCACGAACCACCGGAGCGTACAGTTGACTGGCGCCGCCGGGTGTCACCGTAAAATTGACACTGTCTGAAACCAACCCCAAACTCGTAAACGTCAACGAGTAAATACCGCTCTCCAAACTTTTGACGGAAATTTCTTTAAAGTAGAGCTCTGCTTTACCCAACGGGGCAGATTTGACAGCCGAGTACAGCGTGTCCGTCCGCAGCACCGCGTTCGAGTCAAATGTCGATCTGATAGTCGCAGTGACTTGTCTCGCAATCGTGTTGGACTCCAACATACCTCCACCAGCGTCTTGGATCTGCACGGTGAACTTTTCGAGCCGTAGTTCGTCTGCGGCGACGTAGGTTGTTACCGTCTCAATCGTGTCGACGTGCTTGAGAGAGAACGCCGCGCCTTCAACCACTTTGACTGGCAGCTGATAACTGACCAATCCAGTCGTCGCAAACTCAATCGTGTGTGTCTGTCGAGATGGCGCCGTGAAGTAAAAGTTTTGAAAGACCACCGTACCAGCACTTGTGCTCGCTGTGAGCGTCCCGTCGACATCAGCGGTACCCCCCGTCACTGAAACGGTGACTGCGTGACTGCTCGTGTCCAGACTTGTGAGTTTATTTCCAGCACGATCGACGACGTTCACGACAAATGGCGCAGTAGAGCGCGCAATCGGAGTAAACGTAGCGGATGGAAGTCCATTTCGTTCGGCCAATCCTTCAAACGTCGATGGAATAGATACGTCCAGAGCGTGCGCGGATCCTGGCCAAATTTCAACCGGTAAGTCGACATCCACCAACCCAAGCGAACGAAACTTGATCACAATGGGATCGGTGTTCAGGGTTGATTCGGGGAATTGGAAGATGATATCGTCGAAAATGGCCTCGCCATTCGCATCGATACTCTTCGAGTGGATCTCTGGCTGTGTCGCATCGCATGTTGTCCCCGTACCGACGCACGGTTTGCTCCTCTTGACGTCAAACACGGCTTCAATTTTACCAGTGCAACTGGATTCTTCCGGGCGACACATCGGTTCGTAGTTGCTACCTAGCAAATTGTCACCTCCATCCATGACATACAAGTAAATTGGTCCCAGTTCAACTTTTTCTGCAGAACCGTACTGCGTACAAGTGCACTTTACGTTGTTGCCTCTGCTCAATCGAGACGCCTCTGTACACGTGTCTCCAGATGCGTAGTAATCATCGCATGGTGCCCGGACGCCGAGGTGGTGTCCTTTACCTAATGTGACGGTGATAGTTTGCGTGACTGCCGTCAACGACGGAATTGCGGGAACCGTGAATGACAGCGTATGCGTGCCGACTTTCGATTGCTTGAGCGCCAAACCAGCAAATCTAGCGCGGTTTGACACTCCAAAACTTGGCGTGAGACCACTGGAATGAATAGCATATGGATCGACGACGACGATTGCGTCGCGATCCGCTATCGACCCGTTAAAGGTTAAATAATAACTCAAAACACCGAGTGTTTCACCCGCACCGGAAACGTACGATAGCTGAACTGCGGTGTCGAGATTGTCGCTGCTGTACGTCACTTCATTACTGTACGCGTCAAACACTTGCACTTCAAAGACATCCAACGGCACATAGTAGTCTGCGGCGTATGAACGGAAGTTTGAAATGTTCATCACGCCAAAAGATGACATGTACGCGCTCTCTGGAGAGTTTACGAGCTGCAAGTTCGTGTACACTCCCGCGGTGACGGAGAACACAAAGTCCACATCTGCAAGTGAATTTGAACAACTCGTAGCCACGACGTTGTTGCTCGAGTCCTTGAGTGTGATTCCAGTGGATGTGCACGTAATTGTGTGAGTCCCAATCGTTGGATTCGAAAGTATTACTCCAGTGAGGATAAACGCACCGGTACCCGCCGTGTCGCCGCTGAGAGTACCAGACATGGTCAAGGTGGAACTCGTGCACGCAAACGTGCGTTCGACAGTGTTGCTGAGCGTCGAGCCGTCACATCGATCGCCAGAGCCCACAGCACTTCCCGTGGAGTCTGCGACGTACACCGTTAAATCGCCCAACGGCGTCGAAGCGCCGGCGTATCGAACTTCTAATCCTGTTTCCAAAGACGCCAACCAGTGATGTCCTATTTGCCCCGGAGTCATTTCGACGAGCTGTAGCGCCGGCTGTATATACTCAGAGCCTTGCAAGTAAAAGCCAATCCTGTAAAAGCCGGCCGGTTGAGTGTTGAGAGTGATGGAATTCGCAGCGAAATTCCACGTCGCTGTTCCACCTACATCGATCACAGAAGCCTCCACAGCCGTCGACAGCGTCCTATCAGTCTGCTCGTCTCCATTGACCGGATATTTACCGACGTACACCTTTGCGTTGGGGTCGTGCGAAGATAACAAATTGTTCCCTGCGTCATAGAGCTTCACGGTGATTGACGAAGTCACTGTTGCCGTCGACGCTCCTGTCACCAACTGCGGTATGCTGTGACTGTCGATTTCGAGGTAGCGAGGTTGCCCATTCACCGTCGTGAAGACGGATAACGCAGATCCAAATGACGCCGTGAAGAGAAATCTGTACACCGCATCAGCGCCATTCACCCCTCTCGATGGCGCTGCGTAGGTGAGATTGTTCATCTCGGGATTTGAAAGACTATTTCCGGGAATTCTACCCCCTAGCGGAGCCGGATTGACCAGTGACAAGTCGTCAAATGTTACTCGTCCTTTTGTCGTGGACAAAGTTGTCGTTCCCTGCAGCGTCGATCCCGTAGCTCGAGCGTTGTTCGAAGCATCTACCGATTGAACGGAAACAGAGTACGTGCTCTCATCAAAGTCATACAGACGATTACCGGCGGCATCTACGACGAAAACGTCGATTTCTCCCAAGTCTACCTGCAAATCGGCGGGAAGCGTCACCGGATTAGACGTGCCCGGTACGACAACCAAACCGTCGGGCGCGCCCGGAATGACGGTAAATTGGAATGTGGAATCTACAGATAGATTGATGCACGACGTACCAGTGCAGTCTGCACCGATGATGTTGACGTAGTACTCCCCAATCGCCAAAGGCGCGCTAAAGACCAACTGAAGCGTCGCCACGCCGTCAACTGTCACCACGGAGGATGGAGAAGTCGTCATGGTGATGCCGGTCGTGTCCGGCGAGAGCTGTGTATTCAAAGACGCCGTGATGGTAAAACCACGAGTGCCCCCCACACCGTAATCATCCGCGATGCGCGTGCCGTCAGAATCAATCAACCTAACCGTAATTGGATCGAGCGTCATCGTCGTTGCTCCAGAGTCGGCTGTCGACTCGTACGCCACATCCGACGGGTTTACTCGCTCGTGGGAGACTTCAACTCCGTCGGGCGGTTTGTGAAACGTCAACGATCGTCCCGGATGATAGTCGACGCCGTTCATGCTAAACTCTACGGATACAGAAGAAGGCACTGGGTTTGCGAGCCAAGACAGCTTTGCGTGATATCCCCCGCACGATCCACCAGAGTCTGCGACGCAAAGTGGACACAATATGCGAGTGGAGTTCACGTAGGTACCTGGTACGACGCTAACGCTGTCGAATCTGCATGAGATGCTCCCCCTAAGGAACAAGCCGCCGTCAAGAGCTAGAACAGCGACTTGTCCGTCTGGCGCTTCTCCCGTGTATAGAGCAGACTCGATTGGCGAGTTTGTGAGCTTTGTCTCCCTAACGTGCGGAACGTCATAGTACATGAAATATGTGGGTCCTCCAACCCACGTGGAGTCGTCAAAGAACGTGACGTCGTTCTGTGCCAAGGGATAACCATCGAAACTGATGGCAACTTCGGATACGTACGAACCTGTCGTCGCGAATGCGGCGTAAGATGGAGTCACACACTCGATCGCCGTCGAGTTCACGACCACTGCGTGCACGTAAACTGGGTTACCGTCGTGTTCGAACCGACACGCCGCTGGGTACGCCAGCACTCCATCAGAAGTCCAACTAGCATCGTACGGAAATCCGACGCCGTAGATGAGAATGCGTGTGCCTCCGCCGACGGGACCCTTCGTCGGAGAAACATTCTCAATTTCAGTGAACGATAGACTTCTGTAAAAGTCTCGCGAGCCAAGACTATCTCTAGAGACAGTGAACAGCGCACCCATCACCGGCACGAGGGTCATTGTCTGCATCGGTGACGCTGACAAATACGTACCCGTCACCGTCATGCACGACGAGCCACAGCCAGAGTCGCCGCTGACTCTCACTTTGACTATGCTGGTCGACGCGTATGAATCCATAAAATCGGACGTCGTTAAAATATACACTGAGCCACCGCTCGTAGCTTCTTCGATCACCGTCGTGATCGCGATCGCATCTTTAGCTAGCGAGCCCGACGATCCGTACAGTCGAACGTGTTCCAAGGCTGAATCGCCCGCGCTAAACGCCGACCTGACCCTGTACAAGCACGAGACTCGAGTAGAGCACGCAGATCCGCACACGCTACCCCCGTGTGTGACGCTAGATGTCGCGACGTAGGCAAACTCGTCCATCACTGCCAATGCGGTGAACGCGGTGTATCTACCCAATGAAGATGACGCCAGAGACGCGCCTTCGCATGCTTCGTCGATAGCCGAGGCATCCTTAAAGTACATCTCAACACCATTCGCCGTCGTCTGCGAGTATGGATCGATTCTAACTATGGCGGGATAATCTTGCAACGCCGAAACTCGTGCTCGACCGGCGAAGAGCACGCTCGTGCTCGAACTAATCACTGTTGCCGCCGCCGCCGTCAACTTTACCCCATCCCTGCTCGCGTGGCACGCCGAACACGCCGCAGCCAGCGTCGGCAACCCCACTTCTTTCACCGTCGCCCCTTGTCCAGCAGTACTAATATCACCGCTCGGATACACCAACAGCTTCACTCTAGAGCTCGTCGCTGATGGCGTCGCCAAGACGATCAAGTCGCCGCTCGATCCAATCGCCGCCGCGTCTGCAGTGTATCCCGCGCTCGTCTTCTCGTGGTGCTCCTCGGGCGTGCCACCTCCGTTCGCTTGTCGTTTCGAAATGACGAATCCAAGCTCACCGCTCGACTGTAACCACGCGTTCACGACGGTGTACGCGTGCACACCATCCGCTACGAGGAACGGACCGCGCGACGGAGCCCATCCCTCCGACGACGACGCGGACGCCCTCGGATGCGCACAAGACCCTACCCATCCCCTCGGCGTCGCGTCCTCCACGTTCAGCATCGCTACCGCACCCCTCTCCGGCCACGTCCCACCGCGCCAAGCCCTCACACCGACGTCGGCGAATCTCGCGAACGCGTCCGCGCACCCATCCGTCCACCCGACGGCTATCGCCGCGTACGTTTCCCCATCCACCACCATCGCGCTCGTCGTCGCCATCCCAGAGTTACCGCCATCGATCGCCTCAAACGCCATCCCAGATCCATCCCCGATCTCGAACGCGTGCGCCGCAACCCGCGCGGCGCCGCAATCCAACCCATCCCTCGTCGGCTCGCACGCGCACGCGTCCTCCGCGCCGCAACTCCCCCAACCCTCCGCCGCCCCGCACCCGCTCGCGCACGTCCCCGAACCCTCCGCGATCCTCCCCCACATCCCACACGTCACCGCGACGACCACCAACGCCGCCACCGCCGCCCACGCGGGTCGCCCGCGACGCCGTCCACGCGTCCATTCCGAGCGTCGCCCCACGAAATTAT
>Ga0255764_10000460_pt1 | contig 35704 bp, 35 predicted proteins | sample 071ome_30_FD_179964 | JGI IMG/M metagenome (GOLD analysis project Ga0255764, IMG submission 179964) | Coastal salt marsh microbial communities from the Groves Creek Marsh, Skidaway Island, Georgia - 071406AT metaG (version 2) | ecosystem: Environmental > Aquatic > Marine > Intertidal zone >... | reverse complement strand
GTGTTCCATTCTTTACAAGATGTCACGCAAGCATGGCAGCCTACGCAAACATTCAAATCAATTACCAATGCAAGTTGAGTCATTACCTTTCTCTCTTGTCGGCTTAATCTTTAATGCCAGTCTTTTTGCGGAACATACCCGCAAAATAGGCTTGGAATTTGCCACGCTTCTTATCCTGACCTGGTACGCGACGCTGTGGTTTGAACTGCGGAAAGCTCACTTCAGGCTCATTACTGTCTGCCTTATAAACTTTCACACGTACGTCATACCAAGCTGCCTGACCTGTCACAGGATCCGAGTTAGACATATGCGGACCAGCTTTACATGGCGGTAACTCTTCTGAGATCACATGGTTTAGCAAGAAACCTTTTTGCGACTCATTCGCCTTACTATCAAGACCCCATGCGCCTGATGCTTTACCAATGGCATTCCATGTCCAGACCGTACCTGGCTCCACAGATTCTGAGAATCGTGCCTGACAACGGACCTTACCGTGCACCGATTCAACCCAAACCCAATCACCGTCATTGAATCCTTGCTTCTCACCGACATCCGGACTCATGTACAGATAGTTGTAAGTATGAATCTGACGTAACCATGCATTTTGACTGTCCCACGAGTGGTACATTGCCATTGGACGCTGAGTAATTGCATTCAATGGATACTCTTGGGTATCCACTAAATTTGATTCCAACGTCTCGTGATAAAACGGCAATGGATCCATGTAGGTGTCTAAACGCTTACGCAAACGCTCTGGTGGTTGACGACCTGAAGTCTTACCTTGTGCAGCACGACGGAACTTCTGTAGTACTTCAGAGTAAATATGCACATTGATAGGCTCTGCGTAACGCGTCATACCGTGTGCACGTGCCCACTCTAGATAACCTTTGTTCCAGTTACGCATATACTGATACGACTTTGGCAATTCGTAATGGAAGACACAGTTGTTCTTCGCGTACATCTCCCACTGACGTGGGTTTGCTTCACCTTTAAGGAACTTCTCGCCGCCTTTACCACGCCAACCTGATAAGAAACCGATACCTGAACCAGGCGCTGTTTCAAAGTTAACAATGAAGTCAGGGTAGTCACGGAATTTGCGCGAGCCATCATCGTTAGTAAAGGCTGGGAGCTTCAAACGCGAACCCATCTCAACGATGACATCTTGGAATGGCTTACAGTCACCCTTAGGTGGCACTACAGGAATACGTACCGAATCGACTGGGCCATCAAATTCAGAAATCGGACGATCAAGCATCGACATCGCATCGTGACGCTCAAGGTAGGTTGTATCTGGTAAAACCAAATCAGCAAACGCGACGGTTTCTGATTGGAATGCATCACATACAATCAAGAACGGAATCTTGTACTCACCAGTCTCGTCTTTATCTGTGAGCATCTCGCGAACCTTCGCGGTGTTCATCGATGAGTTCCATGCCATATTCGCCATGAATAGCAACATGGTGTCAATTTTGTACGGGTCACCACGCCATGCATTGGTGATCGCGTTATGCATCAAGCCGTGAACCGACAATGGGTATTCCCAGGAGAACGCTTTATCCAAACGTAGTGCTTCACCGTTATCATCGACGAAAAGATCTTTAGGGTCAGCCGGCCAACCAAGCGGCATACCATTTAGCGGAGTGTTTGGTTGAACATCATCAATGCTATTGGGTGGCTTAGGGCACGGTGGAATTGGACGTGGGAATGGCGCCTTGTGACGGAAGCCTCCAGGCGTGTCAATGGTACCCAATAAGGTCATCAATACCGACATTGCACGAATCGTTTGGAAGCCATTTGAGTGTGCCGCCAAACCACGCATCGCATGGAACGCAACTGGCGCACCTTTCACACTGGCGTGCTCTTTACCCCAAACATCAGTCCATTGAATTGGTAATTCAATCTTCTGGTCACGCGCTACGACACCCATTTCGTGCGCCAAACGCACGATGGTTTCAGCAGGGATACCGGTAACGCCAGCTGCCCATTCAGGTGTGTATTCTTCAACACGCTCTTTCAGCATCTGGAAAGCAGTCTTAACCGGCTTACCGTTAACTTCATACTTACCCATGAGGTAAGGATCAGCGCCCTCAGCACGAACATTAACGGCTTGGTTAGTTTTACGATCCCACCAAAGTTTGTTTTGTGGATCGAAACACCCTTCTTCACCTGGATCGTTAGTACGAATAAACATACCGTAGTCATCTGACTCAGCATCCAAGTTAATCAATTCGGCTGAGTTGGTGTAATTCACCAAGAACTCACGGTCATACAAACCCTGAGCAATCAACTCATGAATGATCGCAAGGAACAATGCACCATCAGTACCCGGACGAATAGGAACCCACTCGTCTGCAATCGCTGAGTAACCCGTACGCACTGGGTTAATGGTGATGAATCGACCACCTTGGCGCTTGAACTTCGACAGCGCGATCTTCATTGGATTTGAGTGATGGTCTTCAGCCGTACCAATCATGATGAACAGCTTAGAGCGATCGAGATCAGGACCACCGAACTCCCAGAACGAGCCCCCGATCGAATAGATCATGCCTGCGGCCATATTTACCGAACAGAAACCACCGTGCGCTGCGTAGTTTGGGGTACCAAACTGCTTCGCAAACAAACCCGTTAATGCCTGCATCTGGTCACGGCCCGTGAAAACAGCAAACTTCTTAGGATCGGTTTCACGTAGATGCGATAAACGCTCCTCCATGATCTTGAACGCCTGATCCCACGAAATCTCTTCGAAATCAGACTCACCACGCTTACCGCCCTTGCGGCGCATCAAAGGTTTCGTCAGACGACCTGGTGAATACTGCTTCATAATGCCTGAAGCACCCTTCGCACAGATCACACCCTTATTTAAAGGATGCTCTGGGTTACCTTCGATGTGGCGCACCTCACCATCACGTAATGTGACGCGGATACCACAGCGACATGCACACATATAACAAGTCGTTGTTTTGGTCTCGACACGACCGACTTCTGAATCGGTATGAGCAACTGGATCCAACATGCCTGTTTGCCTATTTTGTAAGTTAAATCTGATTACTGAGGTCTTACTGACACCCAGGGTAATAGCGCATTCTAATATTAGATATTACTTATAATCAAACCACCCAAAAGAGGTAGCAAGTAGCCTATAAATATAAGCCATTGAAAGCTATAGAAAATAAATGATGGCCCGTTTCAGGAAGTCATTGAGAAATAAGGAATTTTTATTTGATGGATCATTTCCCATAAATTCAACTAATTAAGTGCGTTAATCACAAAATAGAATTTTTCAGCGCAAATCAACTAACTATCCAGCGCCATCCAGCGCTCAAGACACCCTTCTAGTTCCGTCTCGATCTGTTGGAGTCGAGCTGTTTTTTCAGCCATTCCATCAGACCCTAGCTGGTTAAATGCTTCCGGATCCGCTAATTCAGCATTGATCGCATCCCGCTCTGTTTCTAATGCCTCTATTTGCTGTGGCAACAAATCCAACTCGCGTTGATCTTTATAAGAAAGTTTTTTCTTCGGTTCTTTAAGCTCAGCCGTTTTATCAGGTACTGTCTTTGCTTTCGCAATCGGTTTGTCAGTCGCAGACTTACCACGTTGGCGTAACCAATCAGCATAGCCACCCACGTATTCATTCACTGCACCCTGCCCTTCAAACACCAAGGTACTGGTGACGACGTTATCGACAAACTGACGATCGTGACTCACTAACAACAAGGTGCCTTCAAATTCGAGCAACAACTCTTCTAGCAACTCAAGTGTTTCAAGATCTAAGTCATTGGTCGGTTCGTCCATAACCAACACATTAGCTGGCTTAGTAAACAACTTGGCGAGCAATAGTCGGTTACGCTCACCACCGGACAAAGCCTTTACGGGTTGGCGACAACGCTGCGGTGGAAATAAGAAGTCACCTAAATAACTGATGACATGTTTACTTTTTCCATTGATCAATACTTTATCGCTGCCTTCAGCAACGTTATCGACAACATTCTTTTCAAGGTCTAGCTGATCTCGCAACTGATCAAAATAAGCAATTTCTAGCTTAGTACCCAAGTCAATTGAACCCGTATCAGGCTTTAACTTACCGAGCAAAAGATTCAGCAAGGTACTCTTGCCACAACCATTCGGTCCGATAATACCGATACGATCACCCCGCATGATGGTGGTACTCAAGCCTTGCACAATTGGCTTATCTGCCCAGGCATAGTTCACATCAACCGCCTCACAAACCACCTTGCCAGACTTGTCCGCAGCATTCATTTGTAAGTTAGCCGTACCTTGACGAGAACGACGCTGAGTAAACTGATCACGCATGTCTTTTAATCGACGCACACGACCTTCATTACGCGTACGACGCGCCTTGATCCCTTGGCGAATCCACACTTCTTCTTGCGCCAACATCTTATCGAAACGTGCGTTTGCTAACTGTTCAGCGTTATCCATCTCTTCACGGCGTCGAATGTAATTGTCGTAATCACCTGGGAAATCAACTAACTGACCTCGATCTAACTCAACAATTCGCGTCGCCAATGCACGTAAGAAACTACGGTCGTGGGTGATAAAAATGAGCGCACCCTGCCAAGTCTTTAAGAACTCTTCGAGCCACGCAATAGATTCAACATCAAGGTGGTTGGTCGGCTCATCGAGTAACAAAATATCCGGCTGCTTAACCAATACGCGCGCCAACAGCACACGACGTTTCATACCACCCGACAGACCTGAAAAATCGGCTTCAGGATTTAGTTGCATACGAGAGATGACTTGCTCAATCAGCGAGTTAAGATTCCAACCATCATTGGCTTCTAAGGCTTGCTGAGCTTTTTCTAATTTAGCGAAGGTCTCATCATCTGCAGAATGCGCCAGCGCTTCACTCGCCTCGTGATACGCCTTAACCACTTCAGCCAGTTCTCCGACACCTTCAGCAACCACATCAAATACGCGGCCTGAGAGATGACGTGGCACCTCTTGCTCCAAGCGGCCAATCACCGCCCCTTTTTGCAACACACGTTCGCCATCGTCAATTGGCTGCTCTTCAGCGATAACTTTCATCAAAGTCGACTTACCCTCGCCATTACGACCGATGATGCAAACACGCTCACCGCGCTCAAGATTGAACGCTAGCCCATTTAACAAAGGTGGGTGACTGAATGAAAGCTGGATATCGCGTAGCGTAAGTAACGCCATGAAAGCCCCTGAGTAGCAAAATGGTCGAAGTAGCAAAGCGCGACATCATACGCCGTATCTTATTGAGCAGCCAAAGAATCGGTAATTGACCAAACAATACCAATTCACGCAGACTGTGAACTGTTATGGCTGCCATACTTTTTAATCTTATACCCGTATTTGCCTTGATTGCCTTGGGCTCGGCTATCGCACGCCTTAAGCTATTTAGCGAGAGTTTCTGGCCGGAACTTGAGAAGCTTACCTATTACATTCTTTTCCCTGCGCTTCTTATTCATCGCTTAGCCAATGCAAATTTTGAAAGCTTGAGCTTATCCGATGCTGCAATACCCGTTATTACCGCACTAGCAGTCACCAGTCTTGCCACCTTTACTTGGCAGTTTCTCTTTAAAGTGGATGCGGCTGATTTCACCTCGGTTTACCAAGGCGCTATTCGTTTTAACACCTATCTAGCCTTAGCCAGTGTGAATGCACTAACCGGTGATGAAGGACTGATTATTGCTGCTGTTGTGATTGCGATATTAATTCCCATGATCAATTTGCTCTGCGTCAGCGTGTTTCAGTTCATGCTGCACCGTCAATCAAGTAACCCTTATTGGAAAACATTAGCCACCAATCCATTGATCCTTGGCTGTCTCATTGGTATTGGAATAAATCTTTCACAAATCGAGTTACCTTTGATTGTTATGGAATGGCTTGGCATGCTTGGAAAGACCGCTTTACCGCTTGGTCTAATTGCTGTGGGTGTTGGCATCAAGGTACGCCAAATGGGCCATCACTGGTTATCATTGATCAGTGCGTCGGCATTTAAGTTCATCGCAATGCCACTTGGTTTTCTACTGGGCGCCATCCTTCTCGAAGCCAACAGTTTGATCACTGAGGTCCTTATCATCATCGCAGCCCAACCCACTGCAAGCTCTGCCTACATTCTAGCAAGGCAACTTGGCGGCAACACGACCTTAATGGCCAACATCATCAGCAGCCAAACCTTATTAGCCATCCTCAGCATTCCACTTTGGCTGACTATCTTTCAACGTTTGGCTTGAGCTTCCCAATCCAACAAACGTCGCTTCATCTCAGCTCCCCAGCGGAACTTACCTATTTCGCCATTTTTCTTGATCACTCGATGACACGGAATGAGAAAGCCACATCGGTTTTGCGCAATCGCGGTCGCCACTGCCCGAGAGGCCATTGGGCGGCCGATTGATTCAGCGAGCCCCTGATAACTTGTTGTTTCTCCAAATGGGATATTCATCAGCGCTTGCCAAACCGCTAATTGAAAGTCAGTTGCCATCAACGATAGGTTGCCAGTAAAAGCTGACTGAAAAATGGCATCTGCATGCTGCTGAGCAAGCTGATCGTTTCGCTTGATCGACTGACTCAAATCCTGAAAAGACTCTTCAGTAAAACTGAGTCTCAATACACTGGCCTCATCACAACACAATGAAACACGACCCAAAGGTGTCTCTGCGAACCCAAATTGGGCTTTATTTCTCAGCCATTGCTGAAAGCCTTCTTCGTTTAAGCGATTGATCTTATAGGCGACTGTTTTCACCCTGTCATTTTGACTTAGTTTTCCTTTACTTTCCTAGTCGCCTATTTGTTCCCACTGGCATACACTCAAGTAAGGCTATGAATAGGGGGATTCGATATGCCAAGTTATAAAGGCCATTGCCATTGTGGCGAAGTGAGCTTCGAGTTCACCACAGAACAACCGATTGATGGTGGCACACGCTGCACCTGTTCGATCTGCGTCAGAAAGGGCGCCATGATGTCGAACGAGTTTATCGATGAGGCAAACCTCAAAGTTAACCAACCCAAAGAAAACCTCGGTATGTATCAGTTTGGTGATAAAAAGGCCAAACATTACTTTTGTAAAACCTGCGGCATCTACCCATTTCATGCCACTGCGCGTTTCCCAGACAAGTATCGCGTCAATCTTGGTTGTATCGATGAGGTTGATCCACTTGAATTACCTATCACCGTATTTGACGGTAAAAACCTACTCTAGAGTCCATCCCACATCATTTTTCACGTACACTTTATTAAACAGTTAAAGGATAGCCATGTCTGCACCTGCACTGGGAAAGAAAGTCCCAAATGTCGATATTCTAATTACCGGCAACGTTCAAACCTCTCTAAAAGCCTACGCAGGCAAACCTCTTGTCCTCTATTTCTACCCCAAGGCCAGCACCCCGGGGTGTACCACTGAAGGTCTCGATTTCACTGCTGCAATTGCGAAATTTCGTCGCCAAGGCTGCCAGATTCTAGGGGCATCTCGAGACAGTCTTAAAGCTCAAGAAAACTTCAAAACCAAACAAAGTTTCGCTTTTGACTTAATAGCCGATACCGATGAAAGCCTCTGCAATGCTTTCGATGTCATCAAAATGAAAAACATGTATGGCAAACAGGTACGTGGTATTGAGCGAAGCACCTTTCTCATCGATGCGGATGGGAAACTTCGCCAAGAATGGCGCGGAGTGAAAGTGAAAGGTCATGTAGATGACGTATTAGCTGCCGTAAAAGAAATCAATAAATAACACCAAAGGACTCAATCACGAATGGGCATCAAATCTCGGACTGGCAAAAAACTCTTTGTACTCGATACCAACGTGCTGATGCACGACCCCACTGCTCTATTCCGATTTGCTGAACACGATATTTTTCTCCCCATGATCGTTCTCGAAGAACTTGATCGAGGTAAGAAAGGTCTTTCAGAGGTTGCCCGTAACGTCCGTCAAGTCAGTCGTTTTATTGATGATTTGATGACTAAAAATGGCAGCAAAGACATCCATGAAGGTATTCCGCTAACGGGTGCACTTAATCTTGACAATGGCGAACGCTCAGAAGATGAACTCGGGCACCTATTTTTTCAGACCCAGCTAAAGCCCAACCAACTCCCCGATTCGCTTCCTGGCGATGTTGCCGATAACAATATTCTTGGCACTGCCCTCGCTTTAGCGGACATGGCGACCGGACGTGAGGTGATTCTCGTCTCTAAAGATATCAACCTTCGCATCAAAGCATCGGTTGTCGGCATCGTGGCTGAGGATTATCACAACGACCAAGCGCTCGATGACTTAGAGTTGCTGTATAGCGGCCAGTTAGAACTTGAAAGTAACTTTTGGGACAGTCACAGCAAAGACATGGAGTCGTGGCAGGAAGAAGGACGCTCCTTCTACCGAGTATCTGGACCAGACACCAAAGATTGGTACATCAACCAGTTACTCTTCCAAGAGAGTGAACAAAACCTCGAAGCTATTGTTCGCGAAAAGAAAGAAGATGGCGCCACTATTGAATGGATCCACGATTACACTTCAGCGCGCCATTCTGTATGGGGAATTACCGCACGAAACCGCGAACAAAATTTTGCTTTAAACCTACTCATGGATCCTGATGTCGACTTTGTCAGCCTACTTGGCACAGCCGGCACTGGTAAAACCTTACTAGCGTTAGCCGCAGGTCTTTCTCAAGTACTCGATCAAAATCGCTACCGTGAAATCATCATGACCCGTATTACCGTACCGGTAGGCGATGACATTGGCTTTCTACCCGGCACCGAAGAAGAAAAAATGGCACCCTGGATGGGCGCTCTTACCGATAATCTTGAGGTGCTAACGCAAACCAGCGGTGGAGATTGGGGTCGTGCTGCGACTGATGAGTTGGTGCGTTCTAAAATTAAAATCCACTCACTCAACTTTATGCGTGGCCGAACCTTCTTAAACAAATACATCATCTTGGATGAGGCACAGAATCTCACGCCAAAGCAGATGAAAACATTAATCACGCGCGCTGGACCGGGTACTAAAATCGTGTGTTTAGGTAACGTCGCTCAAATCGATACGCCGTATCTCACCGAGACTACCTCAGGCTTAACTTATGTCGTTGACCGGTTTAAGAATTGGCCACACAGTGGCCATATCACTCTCACCCGCGGTGAACGATCACGCCTTGCAGATTACGCGTCAGATATTCTGTAAACTTCTTCATAGTTAGCCATCAACATTCCGAAGCGCTTTATGGTGGCTACTTAAACTTAATAGGAGAGCAATATGACAGCAAATGTTGGCGGTATGGATAAAGGTATCCGCGCAATTCTTGGCGTAGGTTTACTCGCTTACGGCATCATTACCGGCCACTGGTCTGGTTTCATCGGTGCCGTGCTTTTGGGCACAGCAGCACTGAGCTTCTGCCCTGCTTACACCTTGATTGGGGTTAACACCAAAAAATAAGCATTCGCAGCTCGGTAGTCTTACCGAGCTGCAGCCATCTCCGCATTACGCTTCGACCAGCCATGGAATACGGCGTTAACCAAGGTTGCTAATGGAATAGCAAAGAAAACTCCCCAGAAACCCCAGATACCACCAAAGACTAAAATAGAGAGAATGATCGCTACAGGATGAAGGTTAACTACTTCACCAAATAACAGAGGTACGAGTACGTTTCCATCAATCGCTTGCACTATTAAATAGGCAATCATCAAGTACGCAAAATCAGGCGTGGTACCAAACTGCACCCAAGCAATCACCACAACAGGTACCGTCACGACCGTTGCGCCGACATACGGGACGATCACCGACAAACCCACTGCAACAGCTAGCAACATAGCGTACTGTAAATCGAAGTAGGCAAATACCGCATAGGTTGCTGCCCACACAATGACGACCTCCCAGAATTTGCCGCGCACATAGTTGGCAATCTGAAGATCCACCTCATCCCAAACTTTTGTTGCTAGACCTCGCTCACCAGGCACAAAGTCGGCAAACCAACGCAAAATCGTTTCTTTGTCTTTTAAGAAGAAGAACACCATCATTGGCATCAAAACCAAATACACGATAAGCGTTAAAAAGCCCACAACCGAAGATACTGATAGCGATAAGAGTTGCTGCGTCGCACCGGTAATCTCTGTACGAGCCTGAGCAAAGACCTGTTGAATCTGTTCTATCGAGATAATGTCCGGATAACGCTCAGGCAACATCATCAATAAACGCTGACCCTCTGCCACGATTGCAGGCAAGCCCTTAGCAAACTGTGAGACTTGAACCGATAACATCGGTAACAAGCCAAACAATATTGCGCTCATCCCGAAGATAAACAATGAAAAAACAAAAAGCACTGAGATCAAACGATTGATACCCGAGCGCTGCATCAGACCAACTAAGCCTTCCAGAAGATACGCGATAACAATACTGGCGAATACAGGCAGCAAGATGTCACCCATTATCAAGATAATGGCAAACACCCCGATCAACCCCATTGTTAAGAAAACAATTTGTGGATCAGAGAAATTCCGTTTAAACCAATCGGTAACTAAACGCATCAGGCATCCTCAACAGAGTTTTTAGCATTGTAAGCAGTATACGCACTCTCAAACATTGTCTGCAGATCATCAATCACATCATTCGCAGAACGCCCCTGCATAACATGCGCACTCATTAAGGTAGATGCATCATGAAGCAAGGCTTCACGGTTCAACATCGGATAAGTTTTCGCCAAACGTTTAATCGCGGCGACAACACTTTCCGCATCAGGTCGCGGAATATCTAAAGGGGTTTGCGATACGGAAGATTCTTTTGGCCCGCCCTGCTGTAGCATTAAAAACTGCGCAAAATCATGTAGAGACTGCTGTCGTTCTGCACTCAGTTGCTCAAACACAACGCTTAGCTGCGAAACCGAAGGTGTTTGTTTCTTTTTCGGTGGCAGCATTTAAAGACTTATGCTGATTTGTTCGCTTCGCAATAGTTGCGTGCGAAGTCGAGTAACTCTTCAATCACTCGAACACGGAACTTTTGCTTTTGGTGTACAAATGAGAACGGGCGAGTCAACGGCGGATCGAGAGGCAAGGCCACTAGGGTACCTAAGCGTAGCTCTTTCTGAATCGTTGCTGCTGATACCACGGAGATACCCATGCCAGTTTCAACGGCACCTTTAACGGCCTCAGGACTACCTAGCTCCATTGCAATGTGCATTTTGGACTTACATTCATCGCTGTTACAAATGTAGCTTGCGATGGCTTCTCGAGTACCAGAACCCTCCTCGCGACAAATGAAGGGATAGTTAAGCAGCTCTTCCATAGAGACCGCTTTACGATCAGCAAACTCATGATTAGGCGACATAATGGCCACAAGACGATCATCACGACACTTTTCAACCACTAGGTTCTTATTTCCCACTGGCGCTTCAACAACACCAAGGTCAATCGCATTACTCTCAACCATCGAGACAATGCCATCACTGTTGGAAACCTTAAGGTGAATCGATACATCAGGGTATTGCGTTCTAAAGTCACCCAATAAGGCCGGCAACATATATTCAGCAATCGTTGTACTTGCGCCGATGGTGAGTGAGCCGCTGATTTCACCGGTCATCTCACGCACGGTGTTATCCATCTCGGCGTAAAGCTCAAAAATCTTGTCAGCATATTCGTAAACGCGCATACCAGCGTCAGTCAGACTAATGCGGTTGTGCGTACGATCGAATAAACGGGTATTAAACGTCTCTTCTAACTGACGAACTTGAAACGTAACCGCTGGTTGAGTCATGTGAAGTGATTCAGCGGCTTTCGTGAAACTCAATAAACGAGCAACGGTGTGAAACACCTGTAAACGACGGTCTGCCATCGTTAGCTCCCCTTCTCTAGTTGTTGTAATTTATTTTTATGCATCCGAAAACGGATTAGTTATGTTTATATAGTACTGCAAAAAACTCATTTATCGTTACAGAAAATCCTTACATTAGTGAATTTTAATGTACTTTTCTGCGCAAAAAAAACACCGCCTTGTGGGCGGTGCTTTTTAGCTCTAATTTATATATCGAGATTAGATATACAAACAGACATCTGATTCGCCAGCGAACTCGAAGAAACGAGCAGCGCCCGCATATTCAACGCCATCGATGAAATCAGCGGTATCCATTTCGAACAGATCCACAGTCATCTGACACGCAATCAAGCGAACTTCAGCTTCTTGAGAGAGCTCACGCAACTCTTCTAAGCTAGCAACGCCTTTGCTTGCCATCTTCTTTTTCATCATGCTGGTCATCATCGCTTCCATACCAGGTAGCGCGGTCAATAAGGTTGGGAACCACTTGTCCATGCCCATTGGCATTGGCATGCCTGGGTTGCCGAGTGGAGAAACCTTAAGATCCAAATCTTTCTTCAACAGCTGCAAGCCGTAGAAAGTGAAGAAGATCTCAGTTTCATAGCCCAGTGCCGCACCAGTCGACGCCAAGATAAATGGAGGGTAACCCCAATCCAAGGTGCCTTTGGTTGCAATGATTGCTAACTTTTTTTCTTCCATCATTCTGCTCTCTTAATAAGCAAGGGAATCGAAAAATCGATTAACCCTTTTGAATGCGGAATACGAACTTGCCGCCTTCTTCGCCAGAATCTAGCAACTCGTTACCAGTTTGCTTTGAAAAAGCTTCGAAGTCTTTTACAGAACCTGGGTCAGTTGCAACGATGCGCAAAACCTTGCCTGACTCCATACCCGCCAACGTTTTCTTAGCGCGCAAAATTGGTAGTGGGCAGTTCAAACCTGATGCATCTAGCTCTTCGTGAAATTCAGACATATGCAACCTCCGGGAAGCTATATTTAACGTTTATGTAACAAAAATCGGTAAAACGTTATATTCCAATAAAGTAGGGAATGCAACCTACCCTAAAGGGTTAAAACGCTTAAGCGCGAGCGCGATCTGGCGCAACGATGTCGAAGCCGTTTTGCGCCCAAGAAATGATGCCACCACGTAAATTGATAGCATTATCAACACCTTGCTGAGCCAAGAACTGGCACGCATGATGTGAGCGAGCACCACTGCGGCAATAAAGAACGACATCTTTATCTTTTGGAAGGTCTTGCATACGCAAAGGGATCAAGTGCATCGCCCAATGCTCAGCACCAGGCAGAACACCCTGCGCCCATTCAGCGTCGCTACGGATATCAAGCACCATGACGTCATCACCAGCGGAAATGCGGCGCTGTAATTCAGTTGCTTCAATCTCTTTAACTAACATGTAAACCTCGTGAAATTTTCGCCTATCTGGCTGAAAAACCAATCAAAATAGTATATTATAAAACGCTGATATATTCAAGCTAAGCCTTTGCCTCTTGCGGTTTCTGAGGTAGATTGTGCGGCTGTTTTCGGGCCATTCCCGTGGGTTAATTCATGCAACATCTACCGATTTTTTTTGATGTAAAACAACAACTTTGCGTCGTTATCGGCGGTGGAGAAATCGCCACTCGCAAAGTCTCTCTGCTGTGCCGCGCGCAAGCCAAGGTGCAGGTTGTCTCGCCAGAGCTCTGCCCTGCTCTAAAAAACATGTTGGCCGACGGTAAGATTGAGCACATTAGCAAAACCTACGCAGATAGCGATCTGGATAACGCCGTATTGGTGATTGGCGCGACCGATAATCTGGATGTGAATCGTCAGATTGCCCAAACGGCAAAATCGAAAGGCATCCCCGTTAATGTGGTCGATAACCCAGATGATGGCAATTTCATTATGCCGTCGATCATTGACCGCTCTCCGGTTGTAGCTGCGGTTTCAACTGGCGGCGCATCACCGGTATTGGCACGCATGATTCGTACTCGTTTGGAATCACTTATTCCCGCGGGCTATGGCCGCCTAGCAGAATTAGCCAGCAAGTTTCGTAAACGCGTTAAAGAAGCTTTTGATAACAGCGAAGATCGCCGTCGTTTCTGGGATTGCATCTTTCAAGGTGGCGTGGCCGAGCGTGTTTTCTCAGGCCACTTTGATGAAGCTGAGCACCTGCTTGAACAAGAACTCGAAAAAGCCAGCAAGCTGAAAGGCATGGGTGAGGTTTATTTGGTCGGAGCAGGTCCTGGTGATCCCGATCTACTTACCTTTCGTGCACTACGCTTGATGCAGCAAGCTGATGTAGTGGTTTACGACCGCCTAGTCGCAAAGCCCATCCTAGATATGACTCGCCGTGATGCACGTCGTGTTTACGTGGGTAAAGAGCGTGACAATCACGCCATGCGTCAGGAAGAGATCAATCAACTTTTGGCGGATCTGGCTAAAGAAGGTCATCGTGTATTACGTCTGAAAGGCGGTGACCCTTTCATCTTTGGTCGTGGTGGTGAAGAGATCGACACCCTTGCAGCACAAGGGGTGCCATTCCAAGTCGTTCCTGGTGTGACAGCAGCTGCGGGTTGTGCAAGTTACGCCGGTATTCCGCTGACCCATCGTGATTACGCGCAATCAGTCACCTTTGTAACTGGTCACTTGAAAGATAACACCATGAATTTGAACTGGACGCAGTTAGCACAACCCGCCCAAACCATCGTGTTCTATATGGGGCTCAAAGGTTTACCTGTGATCAGCCGCGAACTACAAGCGCATGGCATGCCAGGCAGCACACCTGCGGCACTGGTTCAGCAAGGCACCACTCATAGCCAACGTGTATTCACTGGCACCATTGATACTCTGCCTGAAATCGCTGAGCGTGAGCAACCTAAACCTCCGACCTTGATCATCGTCGGCGATGTGGTTGAGCTACAAGAAAAGCTCTCGTGGTTCACACCACCTCAGACTTCTAGCCAAGGGGCAACAACACCTATCTTGCCGGGTACCGAACACAACGCGACTCGTGCATAAAAAAGGGGCTTAACGCCCCTTTTTAATATCCCGCCCAATCCGCTGGTGTTCGTTGATCATCTCGAACAACCGAAGTGAAATATTCCTCAGCATCATCGATATCAACTTCTTTACCCGTTTGATCAATTAAGGATTGCTCATAATCGTTCCAACCTCGCAGACCCGTTTTCAACGAGGCGACATTTTTATATCCAAGAACGATCATTGAGAAAGCGGCCATCAAGCTACGGTTACCCGAGCGACATACCACCACAACCTCTTTATCACGCGAGCGAACCAATTCAGGAATCGTGTCGTCGTAATCCCAATCCACACAGGACTCTAAAATGCCACGCGGCGCACTGATTGAATGTGGAATATGCATTGCTGCAAATTCTTCTGGCTCGCGGACATCAACAATGAGGAGGTCCGGATTTTTAGCTAGACGCTCTTCTAAGTCCCACGGCATCAATTCCTTGATGTCCTTTATCGACTCTTCCATTAACTTCAAAAAACGATTCATAAAACTACTCCGAATCTAGTCGACATTACGCGCACACAGCTTTTGCTCAACAGCTATCACTGCAGCTTCAACACGCGAACTGATATCCAACTTTCTCAAGATAGACTTCACATGCAACTTCACTGTGCCATCACTGATACCCAAATTACGTGCGATTAACTTATTACTTTGCCCATCGGCTAACAAACACAAAATCTCTTTTTCTCGTTTCGTCAGATGGGTAAATGACTTACCTGGACTATCCGCTTCGGGCAAATCACCTTGCAAAGCTTTGGCCAAGATCATCGCGAGATCTGGTGCCACAACGGTTTGGCCCGCCACAATATTTTTCAGCGCATCGATGAGCTCATCTGGCTCCATATCTTTTAAAAGATAGCCATTAGCACCGTTTTGTAATGACTGAACCACATCGGATTCATCACGACTGGTCGTCAGCATCACAATTGGCATTGCTGCGCCGCGCTGTCGTAACTCGATCAGTACTTGCAGGCCATTCATCTGAGGCATACGCATATCGAGCAACACAACATCTGGCTCTAACTCAGCGACTTTATCGATACCTTCATGGCAATTACCTAAAGCCGCGATAACATCAATACCGCGACGTTCTAGCAATTCTCCTAGCCCCATTCGAAATAGGGCATGGTCATCGATCATCAATATACGCATTAGATTATCCAGCGTTTCTCAGGCTGTTTGGGTTTGGTAGAAGGTTGATAGTGTAACTCGACTTGAGTGCCCTCTCCCGGTTCACTCTCGATTCGCAATGAGCCACCTAAGCGATCAGCTCGCTCTTCCATAATCGTAAGACCGACATGCTCACCTGGCTTACCTTGCTTGCCAGTACTATCAAAGCCCACACCGTCATCTTCTACCAGTAATGAAAGCCCCTTATCTTTATTGAAGGTCAATAACATACGGACCACATTTGCTTTAGCATGCTTGCGAATATTGGCTAATGCCTCTTGTGCAATACGCATAATCTGAACTTCTTCCGAGGGAGTTAATCTAGGATCTGCCCATTCTTTTTGGAAGAAAGTTTTCACGCCAGCATCCTTCTCGAAAGCATTGGTCATATTTTCCAACGCATTCGCCAGCCCTTTTTGATCTACTGGTGCTCGGAAGCTATGTAACAGTTCACGTAATTCATCATGCGCTTCATCAATGCCATTCTTCAAACGCAACATGTCATCAGAGATTGATTGAGGATCGCCCTTTTGTATTTCATCTTGTAACAAGCGTACTTGAAATCGCAAACTCGCCAAAGTTTGCGCTAGGGAATCATGTAACTCATGCGCCAAGGCTGTGCGCTCATCAACAAGCGATAGACGTCTCGCCTCAATATCAGAACTTTGTTTAGCGACCGCCATACCAAGATGGCTACCGATCGTCTCTAACAGCTGCAAAATATCCTCGCGTTCAGAAACTCCCTTTTTAGCTACATGCAGTTGATACTGACCAAGTAATTGATCTTGATACTCCAGATTCACAGTGACCTTTTCAATCTGGTCATCGGTGAACATCGTACGACCTAATTTATTGACGCAATGCAGCTCACGGTTTTCACACAAGATGTCGCCAGGAGATAGCGCCTTACCACAGACACATAAATCCAATGGCAACATCTCACGCTCACGCAAAATCTGGTTATTGGGGCCCATCGCCCCTACCAGGCGTAGCACACCGTTCGGCTGCATTAGACGCACTGTCGCAGCTTGCGCATTCACCATTTGTTTCAGTATGCGTAAAAAACGCAATAGCAACTCATCCAAACTGTCCGCTTGGTTAATTGATGCAGCGACGTCGTAAAGAATCTTAAGTGAAGCTGTTTTTTGAGCCAAACGACTGGTTTGTTGCGCCACTCGTTGATCCATATCGTCATAGAGCTCATTCAACTCATCATTAATGCTACGGATATCTTCAACCATGTTCTTAAGCACGCCAGGCGCATGTAATGATATGTGTGTATCTGGCTCACCCGATATCACACGAGCAATTGATGCTTCTAATCGCGAGAGTGGATCAAGGAGTCGATTACGCATACGTGACAACATGATCCAGAACATAATGATCATACTGACAACACTCACTCCGAGCATTTTCATCGCATTATTGAAGTCTATTTTCTGTAGCACCATCAAAACAAAGACGGTTATGGCGCTAATCAAGGCAAAGGCGAATAACAACAGAGGCGCCAACATGCCGACGCGATACATCATACCCAGCACGCGGCCAGAAACCGTACGCTCTGGTCGAGTACGACGTCGATTAATGACTGCCATGCTGAATAACCTTATCTAACATACGCACTATGGTATCGCGCTTTTTCTGCTTAATCGCATTACCCAGCTCTTTGCCACTGAGCGACTGATCTTCTAGAGAGTCGCGATTTATGGCGATCACCGCTTCTCTTGCCTGTCGTAATGCATGAGCTAGAGCATCACCTTGAATTATTAACTCGACAACCTGCCAACGTTTATCTGACATGTCATTCGCTAACCAGAGTTGAGCTTCCTCAAACAGTCCCACCCAGTCGTTAACCGTGAATTTATTTACATCACGCCCCTTCAGGTGCTCTATCAACTCTTGAGCTAACTGGGTTAAACGCTTTGGCAGGTCCGCTACTGACAAAAGGTTTTTAACATCTGTTTTGTCCGTCAGTAAAAATACGGCAAACCAAACATCACTTTGATCGCTTCGCTCCGATGCTTTTTGCAAGGCTGCTAATGATACCGACTGGCGCCCCTTGGAATGTGTCTCGCCTGACAACTCCCCCATAAACTCAGGCAGCCATTCAGCCAATGCCCCACAACCTGCTAATACCTCAAAGAAGCGCCACGGATGCTGACCATTAAATGCCTTTTCAATTTCCCGACCTAAACGCTGAGGAGCAATCTGCGAGATCATCCGATCAGCGACCATTTGACGCATCAATTTATGAGTTTTATGAGAAACCCGAAATCGACTGCCCAACTGAGCCGCAAAACGTGCCACGCGTAATAAGCGAATTGGGTCGTCAGCAAACGCATCCGTAATATGGCGTAACAAGCCATCGTTTAAATCTGAAACACCATCATGTTGATCGATTAACTCACCATTTACATCGCGCACCATCGCATTAATCGTTAGATCGCGACGCAACAGATCTTCTTCAAGTGAGACGCTCTGAATGTCGATCTGAAAACCGCGATAACCTTCGCCACTATGTTTTTCACGACGCGCTAAGGCATATTCTTCTCTAGTTTCAGGATGCAGAAAAACAGGGAATTCAGGATCTAAGCGCGTAAAGCCTGCCGCCAACATGCCGTCTTCGGTACAACCAACAACAACCCAATCACGTTCATGAACCGCAAGTCCGAGCAACTCATCACGTACAGCACCGCCTACGAGATAAGATCGACTTAGCACCTGATCAAGCGTCATTTCCCGCCTGCTTTTCCTGTTCACGCTCTTGGCGTTGTAGTTCCCACATGTCGCGATATTGTCCCGATAACGCCATCAGCTCTGCATGCGTGCCACTTTCAACAATACGCCCCTTTTCCATCACCAAAATACGATCAGCATCTACGATCGTAGAAAGACGATGCGCAATCACTAAGGTGGTGTGATTCTCCGCAACCGATGCCAAGGTTTTATTAATGGCTAATTCGGTTTGGCTGTCTAATGAAGAGGTCGCTTCATCAAAAATCAGTATCTGAGGACGTTTCAAAATTGCGCGAGCAATCGCTACACGCTGCTTCTCACCACCAGAGAGCTTGAGACCACGCTCGCCGACCACACTATCCCAACCGTCTGGCAACTCATCCACAAAATCTTTGATATGGGCCAACTCGGCCGCACGAATCACTTCATCGCGGGTAGCGCCCGGTCGTCCATAAGCGATGTTATAAAAGATAGTGTCATTAAACAGGACCGTATCTTGCGGCACGATACCAATTACTTGCCGCAAACTGTCTTGTGTCACTGCCGCAATCGATTGACCATCAATCGTTATCTCACCTTGATTCACATCGTAAAAACGATAGAGCAACCGAGACAAGGTCGATTTACCCGCACCACTATGACCAACCACCGCAAACTTTTTACCTGGTGCTATCGTAAAGTCGAGATCAAATACTATTTGCCGCTGATCTGTATAGCCAAAATCCACGTGCTTAAAAGCAATCTCACCACGCGTTACGTTTAACTCAGTCGCATCATTTTTGTCACTCACCTCAGGCGGTGTATCCAACAGTTTAAAGATCAGGTCCATATCTGCCAGTGAATATTTTATCTGACGGTAAACGATGCCAAGAAAGCCTAAAGGTATGAACAACTGCAGCAAAAAGGCATTCACTAATACCAAGTCACCTATACCCATTTTACCTGTCGCCACTTGATCTGCTGCCAACACCATCACTAGCGTGACACCAAGCGCGATAATGGCTCCCTGACTAAAGTTCAACATCGACATTGAGCTTTGGCTACGCACTGCCCAGTGTTCCCAGTCAGTGAGCGTTTCATCGTAACGCTTCAACTCCAGCTTCTCGTTACCAAAGTACTTAACCGTTTCGTAGTTAATCAAACTATCAAAGGCTATCGAATTACCTTGTGAGTCGAGTTTGTTCATATGATGACGAAAATCCATACGCCACTCCGTGATCGCAAAGGTGAACAGCATGTACAAACCAATCGACCCAAAGATCGCGATGGTAAAGATCGGGTCATATTGGGTCAGCAGCACAAATGCCACTAAACCAAACTCCACAATAATCGGAATGATGCTGAATGCCATGTAGTTAAGTATCTGGCTAACCGAACGCGTACCTCGCTCAAGGTCACGACTCACCGCACCGGTCTTACGCTCCAAATGAAAACGAAGTGACAACTTATGCAGATGATCGAGAACGCGTGTCGAAAGTCGGCGCATAGCGCGATATCGCACCTTGGCAAACACCACGTCGCGCAGCTCATTAAACAAGCTCGAACTGAGTTTCAAAATGCCGTATGCCACAAGCAGTGAGACAGGCAGAACCAGAGCTAATTCTTGTGTCTTGGCTTGCTCGAAATGCTCAATGATGTCCTTCAGCACAATCGGCACACCGACATTCGCTGCCTTCGATAACACCAGGCAGCTCAAGGCGAATAATGCACGCCCACGAAACTCCCATAAAAAAGGGAGCATACTGCGCAGGTTGTACCAATCCCGACGATCTTTATGGACTTGAGGTGAATCTTTGGTGATCTGCACCATGATAGTATTAGCCTTTAATTTCAGCGTTGACCGAGCAATTGTTCAGTCAAGCATATCAAACCCACCTCTGTAGAGATGCGCCATGAGTTCAGATGAATTTGGTAGTGATAATTCGTGTAGCGAATCAGAACCGTTTGCCCTGCAAGTCCTTGGGGACAGCATGGAGCCCGAGTTCCCGGATAGCTGCGTCATCACACTAGAGCCCAAAAATGTCTGCGAATCTGGCATGTACATCATGGCCATGGTCGAAGACACCCGCTGGTTCCGTCTCTATCTTAATGACGACCATGGCGAGCGCCTAGTTGCGCTAAATGATATGTACCCAGAGATCCCGCTAGAAGGATTAAGCTGGAAGGTAGAAGCCCTGTGTACTCAACGTACGCTTCGTCGCAATCAAACTGCTAGTGGGCGCCGCGAATCGAAACACTACACTTACTGATATGGCAGTTTTCAGGATCGGTACAAAAACGACAATGATCTGCAGATTGCATTAACAAATCAGTAATCTGCTCTGCCCCACCCAAATAAGCCGAGATACGAATTGCCACATCGGGATGTTCAGTAATCTTCTTTTCAACTTCCGCTGGAATGTCCTCAGATACGTGACGGCCCGCAGATAAAAAATACGGCACAACCACAACTTCGGTTGCACCGGCATCGATGCAACGTTGAATTCCATCTGGAATTGAAGGCTCAGCAAGCTCAAGAAAGCCACAATCCACATGACCGAATTGACCAGCGGCTTTTTCTGCTAAACGCGCTGCCACCTCGCGAACTTCATCATTTGAGGCTTGGCGTCGACTACCGTGTGCTACAAGACATAACGATTTCATAATTACTTCTCTTTAAAACTTTGCGCACTCTACGCAGTTAGCCGCAACCTATCAGGTGCGGTGACTTGGTCATTCACCCTAAGCTGGTTGCTGCAATCTCAAACACATCACGCGAAACATCCGCATTTTTAATCCGCTGCAGACCCGACTTCATCAACGCCTGACGCTTGGCATCATAACGCTGCCAACGCGACATCGTGCGTAATAAACGCGCCGCTATCTGCGGATTGGTTTTATCCAAGACCAACACATTATCAACCAAGAACTCATAGCCGGAACCATCCGCCGCATGGAAGGCGCGTGGGTTAGCATTCACAAAAGCACCAATCAAAGAACGTACTTTGTTCGGGTTCTTCATTGAAAAGGCTGTATGCGACTGCAGTGCCTTAACCTGATCTAGTACATCAGCACGATCTGCAGCGGCTTGTACGGCAAACCATTTATCCATAACCAAGGCATCTGTAGCCCAACGCTCAGCAAAATCATTCAGAACATCATTTCGCTTGGCATGGGTGCTATCTGCAAGACAACTCATGGCCGTCATAACATCCGTCATGTTGGCCTGCTGCTGATATTGATCATGCGCAAGCTCCAGATACTTATCCTCACCATAAACGGCCAAATAGCGCAGCAAGGTATTACGCAGTGAACGCTTGGCCATCGCCTCTGGCGTTAATGCCATCTCAGATTGCGCTAGCTTGGCATACAAACTTTCGAACTCACTTGCTAAATCATGTGCAATAAAGTGTCGCATCGCATCTAACGCTGCCATCAACGCATCGACATCAACCACATCCATCAGATCACACAAATAACCAAAGCTTGGCAAGCTCAGCACTTCGGCAATCAGCGCCTCTTTACCCTCGGTATCCGCTAGCATTTTTCTCAGTGCATCAATAATGCTCGACTCAAGCTGCATTGGACGACCTGCTTGATGCTCGCTAACGAACGCCAACAGATGTTTGGTCCACAATGTTTGTGCCGCATCCCAGCGCGCGAAACCATCTGAATCAAATGCCATCAAATGCAGTAACTGATCATCGGCATAGTCATATTCCAAACGGACCGGCGCACTAAAACCACGCAAGAAACTGGGCACAGGCTCATGTTCGATTTCATGGAAGGTAAAGGCCTCATGCTCAGCCTTAAGCTCAAGCATCAAAGTACCCTTAACAGACTTTTTACCTTTCCATGTCAGATCAAGATCATTACCCTGCTTATCCAACAAACCCATCGCGAAAGGAATATGGAATGCTGGCGCCTTTGCCTCAGTAGGTTTGACATCTAATGACTGAGAGATCGTCAACGCATAGGTTTTCGCTTGTGCATCGTAATGCGTTTTCACCGAAACCTTTGGTGTGCCCGCATAGTTATACCAATGCTTAAACTGATTCAGATCAGTACCCGAGGCATCTTCCATACAGGCAACAAAGTCTTCCGTAGTGACCGCCTGTCCATCATGACGATCAAAATACAGATCCGTGGCTTTTCTAAAGGTGTCAGGACCTAATAGATTTGCCTGCATTCGCACCACTTCAGCACCTTTTTCATAAACGGTTGCGGTGTAGAAGTTATTGATCTCAATATACGAGCTTGGTCGAATCGGATGCGCCATGGGGCTGGCATCTTCGGTGAATTGATGCGCACGCAGAAGGCGCACATCTTCAATACGCTTCACCTGCCCTGCACCCATATCCGCAGAGAACTCTTGATCGCGATAAACCGTAAAACCTTCTTTTAACGACAACTGGAACCAATCACGACAAGTAATTCGATTACCCGTCCAGTTATGAAAATATTCGTGTCCAATTACACCTTCAATACCTTGGTAATCGATATCCGTCGCGGTATCAGGCTTTGCCAACACAAACTTGCTGTTAAAGATGTTCAGGCCCTTATTTTCCATCGCCCCCATGTTGAAGTCATTAACGGCAACAACGTTATAAATCGATAGATCATATTCACGACCGTAGACCTTCTCGTCCCAACGCATCGCATTGATCAGCGAACGCAAGGCATGATCACACTTCTCTATGTTTTCTGGCTCAACATACACCCGCACAGCCACTTCACGGCCGCTTGGCGTGGTGTGATGATCTTCCACATATTTCAGATCACCTGCGACCAGTGCAAACAAATAACACGGCTTTGGAACAGGATCTTTCCACTCGGCGAAATGACGCCCATCTGCCAACTCACCTGTCTCACCAGGATCGCCGTTAGATAAGAGAACCGGATAACTCGTCTTATCCGCCTCAATGCGAACCTTAAAACGACTCAGCACATCTGGACGATCCAAGAAGTAGGTAATCTTCCGAAAACCCTCTGCCTCACACTGAGTACAGAACATGGTATTTGATCGATACAAACCTTCCAAAGCGGTATTAGACTCGGGTGCGATCTCCACTTCGGTATACAACGAGAACTCGTTGGGCAGATTACGCAGCGTCAAGCTAGCATCATCCAGCTCATAGGCCGATTCATCCAAAGCGACACCATCTAAGCGGATGACCTTGAGAGTCAACTCTTCACCTTGCAGTCGCAAGCTATCGCTCGATGCACTGTCTGGATTTTTACGTACATGTAATGTCGTAATAACTCGTGTGCCGCTCTCGCGTAGGTTAAACCGCAGATCGACAGAATCGATCAGATGCGAGGGTGGGCGATAATCACGCAAGTGAATGGTTTTGGGTTGTGCAGCCGACATACAAACAGGCTCAAAATAAAACTAATTCAAGGATAGTAGCGAAAAAATGCGCAAAATAAACATGCTTGCTATGGCACATCTCAGGCTGCGAGATCAGCTGCAAATTGCTACCATCTGAAGAATATCTAGGAGCTGTATTTATGCCAAAAATTGAGATCTATTCCAGTGCGATGTGTCCCTACTGTGTGCGCGCAAAAATGCTGCTGCAAAACAAAGGCATGAGCTGGGAAGAAATCCGAATCGATCTTGATTTTGACCGTATGGGTGAAATGATGGAACGCAGTCAACGAAGAACGGTTCCTCAGATCTTTATCAATGATTTCCATGTTGGCGGCTTCGATGATCTTGCTGCGATGGATGCTCGTGGCGAACTCGACCCACTTCTTGGCATCAATGCTAGCGAAGCACCGAACCACGGTGAGATGCATTCGGAAGACGGCGCCACCTAAACCATGAGTGAGCCTCTGGAAAAAATGCGCCTCGACAAATGGCTCTGGGCTGCACGTTTTTTCAAAACACGGCCATTAGCTGCCGAAGCCATTTCGGGCGGCAAAGTGCATCTGAATGGACAGCGCTGCAAACCAGGCAAAGAGGTCAAAATCGGCAATCGCATTGAGATCAGCAAAGGTCCCTACGACTGGAATATCGAGGTATTGGTACTACCCAAGCAACGACGCCCTGCTAGTGAAGCGGCTGAGTTTTATCAAGAAGATGAAGAAAGTCATGCGAAGCGCCAAGCACTGGCTGCGCAAATTCGCACCGAGATGGCGGCCATGCCAAGACCTGCCACACAGAAACCCAATAAACGTGATCGCCGTATGATTCACCGTTTTAAGCAGCAAGAAAACTAATGGATCAAGATGCCTTTCGAGAAACCTATCGCGAAGTTAACGAAAACTTCTGCGCGTTTGAAAAAAGCGTACTGATAAACCAGTGCAACTGCTCTAAGGCTGAGCGGTTTTGCATCGCCGAGCGTGAAGGTGTGCATTGCTTATCCGAAGAAGGCCAAGCACGGTGCTTAGATGCCTTAAGCATTCTTCGTGATCACGCCACCTTCGCATTACGAGAGCTCACCGAAGGTAAGTTACCGCACGGCAAAGCCATGCGAGTTCAGATCGGCGGCATGCGTGGATTAAACAAGTTACTCAATGGTGATGACACCCAAGTGCCTGATGTCGACGCCATCTTACAGGCAGCAATTCAACGTTGGGGCTCACTTGAGCAACTCCCCTTCTCCGAGATCATGCCAAGCATTGCTGCTTATAAAGGTAAGACGCGAGCTCGTCGTCGCCAAAAGAACTAGGCGTGCTGCATTAAGGCGACTTTAATTTGAGTTGCCGGTAATCCCGCCTCACAAAACAACTGACAAGCGGCATATTGAACTGATGGCGGAACCGTCATGTAGAGATCCCACGCATCAATGGGCATTGACTGCTTTAGTACCTGCTGAATAGTGGAATAAAAACCTTGAGCGATAAGCCCGTTAGTTTTTACTAGCTGATAATCAAAATCATCGAGCGCATCACGCCACGCCCGACATTGATTCTCAAGATAATGACTTGATGCTGTCTCACCCAACCAAATCAATCGAATTCGTCGATCAGGATTCTGAGAAATTGCGTGATCAATCAAGCTCGAAATCGGCGCAAAACCACTCTCCCACGCGACAAACAGCAATGAACGATCCGATTCCTCATCTAACGTAAAATCACCTTGAGGTCCGGCAACAATAACCTCGCGACCTTTCTTAAGCGTGTTGAACACAAACTCTGAAAAGGCATCATCACGACGTCTTAGTTGAAAACGCAAGCGACTACTATCACAGGGACAATTCGCCATCGGTAAACTTTTGGGTCGCATGCCATCAAAAAATAAACTGACGCTTTGACCAGCTAGAAACTTAAGCCCTTTGCTACGCTGTAATCGCACACTGAACTCTACAACTTGATCATTAAGTTGTTCGACTCGTCCAATTTTCCCAAAGAGACGTTGCTCTGGAATATCTGCAGGGTCATTCACCTCAGCCGCTTCAATACAACAATCACTTAGCGCTTGATGGCAGCACATCAAAAATTGATTATCTGCTCGCTCAAGCTCAGTCAGCATAAAGTCTGAGTGCTTAATAGCTTGAATGTTTCCTTGCAGCAAACGCGCCCTACATTCACCACACGAACCGTTCTCACAGGAATGCGTGAGATTAAGACCCGCATTCAAACCCGCATGCAAAATTGACTCGCGGGGATGCGATTCAAAACTATGACCCGTAGATTGAAGACGAATGCGATACGCCATAACTCAGCTCAAATAAAAACGCCGTCCAGTGTGACCTGCAACGGCGTTTATCTCAAATTAAGAGGAATTAATGTGGCTGACGAATCTTCATCTGATTCATATGCCAACCAATCAGAGTACTCAGCATAGTGGCCTCTTTACTCTGGCACTGCTCCTGCATTTCCACGAGCCGCTCCTCGGTAACCGCCGCAAGCTGTTTGTAACTCTCGACCTCTTTCTGTAATCGAGCAATCTCCAAGCCTGCTCGATGTAACTCATGAGCTAGGTGCTGTGGGTCATCCTTAATCCTATCGACAGATTTTTTGAGGGCGGCGGCATCTTGGATGCGACGCACCTTCTCGATCATGCCGGAGCGATCTCCGCTAACTTCAGGGTAAATCGTGCGCAGATCCGACATGCGCAAATACCCCTCAAATGTACTCAGATCGCCGCAAGATATGTGCTTTTGAAGGATTTTACGGGTAACTCCCGCCATTCGCGCAGCCTGAGAAAGGCTCAAAAGACGATCTGCTGACATAACTCCCCCTAGTTTGTCCGGCTGATAGTCTTTTTAGATTAGACCAAATCTAAGGAATGGAAAGCCGAGAAGACTTAGAAAGATTAATACTTTGGGGGATGCGCAGTGATGGCCGACATGTGTCCTTGAAGCGGTTCCAAAACTGGGGCGAGTTTCTTTCGCATCAAACTGCCTATGGCGGTTGAACCTTTAAACACCGGACGAACCACTCCGTAGCTCAGCCCAGAGAGGACTCTAATCGCTTGGAGCTTATCGGCAAATGCATCATTCAAACCGATCACCGCCTGAGCATCATCGCGATGACTGACCCAATCCTTAGCTTCAGCGGATAACTCATCCAGTGTCAGATCAACGCGCTCTTCTCTTACTGGAGAAAAATAGTCAGCGATCTGATCTAAAGTCATATTGATCACATCTTGATTCGACGGCTTTTTGAAAATACCGAACAAGGTCTGCATATACCCTTGACCAGGCTCACTCAACACACGCACAAGGACTTGAGCAGCAAGGTTACCTTGTTGCGCAAGCGCTGTTAGCTCTGCGCTGTGTGAAGTGTGTAATTCGTGTGCCTCATGCTGCTCAGGCAGGTTATCTGGCAAGGTAGCAATAAAGCCTACGTAGAAAGGCGGCTTTCGCCCCGCTTTACGCCAGAGTGAATCAATTTGCTCATCATTCAATAAATCTGGTTGAAGCACCAAACGAACCGTTTCAATCTGCTTTTCAGGTTCAACTTCAAATGGCAAATGCTCAACAAGATACTCTGCCAGTAACGGGCCCATTTGACCTTCACAAACCGCTTTTTTTCGCAGCATCTGACGCGCGTTTTCAGCATCTTCCATTGCCCACCAAGCACGACGCGCAAGGTCGTCTGTGAGTCCCGGAGCATGCACTGCTGCAACAACAGCTTCTGGCTCACCCAGCATCAATAATTGCTCGAGACTGTCATCTTTCATCTGCCCCATACGGGTCCAGCGTTGCAGGTAAATCGGATAACCACCTGGGGACCCGAGTACGTGACCAGAGATCAACTCTTTAACGAGCTTTATATATTGTTCATCACGACACGTAGGGTTCAGATTGACCTTGGCTTCACCCTGCTCAGACAAGCCAAATACAGTCATCTGCGATTCATTAATACGAATGGCTTGTGGCTTATTTGCCAACAAGACATTAAGACGGAGTGAATCTTCTGGGGCTAACTGCATACCAACCAAGATTCAAAAAAGGCGTTATGCCTTAGGAGCTGTATAGTTAGCGTCGTCTGGATTGATAAAGATAAATTGTGCTTCACCACCGTCTAAGGTCGCAAAGTCCAACGTTGTATTGTCCAGTAGCGGCACATACTCAGGTGCCATAGCGATGTTGACACCTTCAGTTTTAAAGGTGATGTCATCATCATTAGCTTCGTCAAAGCCCATACGATATTCAAAGCTGCCATCAGCATGCTTTTGCGCCGCTAAACGCAATGCCATACCTTCAGTACCACCTTGCTGGGCTGCATTTCTTACCTGCTCTGCTGCAGCCTCTGTGACTTTAAACATCGTGTTGTCCTCAAAAACTTTTCAGTCGTATTTGTGTTGCTTAATAAAAGCAACATATCGGTCAGCCCAACGATTACGTTGGGTATCTCGCATATGTGCATAGTTGGCCAAAAGGTTGCGATAACGCACACCGTCATGCTTACCATCAACTCCAAAACCGCGGCGCACATCGTAAGCAAAAGTGACGTCATCCGCCAGATTACTGATAGCCGAGTAATGGAATTCATGCCCTACTAGCTCATGACCGCTTGGCCATGGGTGGGCATCTGTCTCCGCCAACCGAATGTAGCCTCGACCTTGTGGGGTCTCATGCATGGTGACATCCGCCGGAAGAACGTTAGCCATTTTACCTGTCTTTTCGCCCCAGGTCAGTTGGCGACAAAGATACATCAGACCACCACACTCGGCATAAACCGGCTTATCTGCTTCAACAAAGGCTCGAATTTGGTCGCACATTGCCGCGTTATTACTGAGCTTTTCGAGGTGCGTCTCAGGAAATCCGCCCCCAATAAACAATCCATCTACCGCTGGCAATTCCGTGTCATTTACAGGGCTAAAGGGCACAATTTCAGCGCCTGATTGTTCAAGCGCATGCAAATCACCTGGGTAATAAAAGCCAAAGGCCTCATCTTGTGCCACACCAATACGAACACTTACCTGCACCTGATGTTGTGGCGACTCAACTCTGGCGACCTCTGGTGCGCTTTGCGCAATCTTCAGTAGGTGCTCTAGGTCAACTTGATCGTTCAAACGCGACGCCATTAGATTAATCTTTGCATCACTTTCAGCTGCCTCATTACTTGGCACCAAACCTAAATGACGCTCACTAATATGCATATCTGCATGTCGTTGAATGGCTCCTAGCACAGGAACATCTGTGTAATGCTCTAGAACCTCACGCAACTTCCCTTCATGACGAGGGCCTGCGACTTTGTTCAAAATAATGCCAGCAATATTTACATCGGCATCAAAGGCTTGGTACCCCATAACAAGAGGAGCAACACCTCGAGTGGTACCTTGCGTATCAAGCACTAACACCACCGGCGCTTTGAGCAGCTTTGCCATACCGGCATTACTGTCAGCACCATCCAGCGCCATGCCATCAAATAACCCTTTATTACCTTCTATCACGCCAATATCAGCACCCTGCATTTGCTGCGCAAAGACCGACTGAATTTCATCATCTGGCATGGTGTAAAAGTCGAGGTTATAACAAGGACGACCTGCCGCTTGGGACAGCCAAAGCGGATCAATATAGTCAGGTCCTTTCTTAAATGGCTGAACCACATGGCCACGATCTCGCAAAGCGCGAGTCAACGCCAAGCTCACCGAGGTCTTACCCGACGACTTGTGTGCTGCTGAGAGATACAAATAGGCCATTTAACGTCCAAAAAAAAGGGTGGCTTTTATGCCACCCTATTTTACGCATTTACGTTTGCTTTATCAGTGATGAGGATCTGTCGCCTCATCTGACAAAGTTGCTGGCAAAAATGGTAATACGCGAACTGCGATAAGGGTCGCAATCACCGCAACAGCAAGCCCGCCTAAACCAAGCATGAACTCAGCTAGCGTGGGGACATAGGTGGCTACCGCACCATTCACACCATCATAGAAACCACTCTCGATAATCGTGTGGCTTGGGAACATCGCCATTGGGAATGCCTGACCACCGATCACGATGACATACATTGCTGCAAAACCACCCAGGATGATTAACAGAGCAGCTGCCGTAACCGCAGAACGTGAGTTCTTAAGCGATGGATGGAACAAGATCAGCATTGGAATCAACAGACCTGCCAAGATCCAACCACCCCAGAATAGCTGGGTGTAGATTCCACCATTCATCAGAATGAAGGCTTCGTAAGAATGGTTCTCGGTGCCATACAAATTGGTTAGGTGATAAACCAAAACAAAGTAGAAGATGGCTGCTGTAAAGATACCTAGCAGTGAACGTAGACGAGCAAACATCTTATCGCCCAACTCACGACCATCCGCATTGAATGTGAACATCAACATCAACATGTAGAAAGCTAAACCGTAAGCGAATGACATGATGATGAACATAGGCGCCATTAGAGCTGCGTCATAACCCTGACGAGCAACGATGAAACCAAATATAGAACCGGTACCAGTGGTCAGAATCAAGCGCCAAACAAATGCAACAAGTCCAACCTTTGATGAATGTTGATTGGCTTTACGCTCCATCATAGTGAACAGATAAACCGCAACCACACCCAAGAAGCCAACGTATAACAATACATTCCAAGCGAAGATTGATTTGAAGTTGTACTGGGTCATTGCCACGATCAAACGCGCAGGCTGACCAAGGTCAAGAACCAGCACCAGCAAGCCACCAACCAACAAGGTGATCGCCATCAAGCCTGAAAGACGCGCCAAAGGCTTGTAAGGTTTCTTAGCAAAAACAGAACCGATAGACGCGACGTTAAGCGCGCCAGAGGCTGCAACGATCAAAAAGATCGCAAATACGTGAGGCAGACCCCAAACCACTTGGTTATTCATGCCAGTCACCCAGTGACCTTCATGCTCCATGTAGAGAGTTGCCAAACCAGCTACACCAATAATGGCACCGATAACCGCCAAGATACCCCAGTAACGCGTACTGCTGATGCCCCACTCGGTAAAAGTCATTTTCTTCATGTGTCTCGTAACCCCAGTGCTTAGATGCCGCTGTAGCGAACACCAGTGTTCAATTTCAAATCTGCGCGCAGCTGCGTTGTTTGAGCTTTCGCCAACGCTTGTGACACAGCACTATTTGGATCTTTCAGATCACCAAACACGATAGCTTCGTGCTTACAGGCATCCTGACATGCGGTTGTAGTACCGCCGTTATCCAAACGATGGACACAGAAATTACAGCTCTCAACACAACCCTTACCGCGAGGTGCAGCAGTTGGCTTGAACTGAACATTTTCGTGAATAAATGAACGTGCTTTGTATGGGCACGCCATCATGCAATAGCGACAACCGATACACGCGTGACGGTCAACCATCACGATACCGTCAGCGCGACGGAATGAAGCGGTCGTTGGGCAAACATCAACGCAAGGTGGATGTTCACAATGCTGACACAGCATAGGCAAGTTAGAGACTTTGCCAGTGAGGTTGTCTTGAATCTTTACAGAACGAATCCAACGAGGACGTTGCTTATCCCACGCCTCATCTGATGCGCCTTCTGGCTTAACCAGCATGTCCAGACCATTCTCTGAATCACAGGCATTCACACAATCGGTACACCCATCAGCGCACTTGCTTGTGTCAATCAACATGCCATAACGAACTGCATCAGTTACCGCCTCTTTACGAGGAGCAGCATCAGCCATGCTGTGCAAGAAAACACCTGGCGCTACCACTGTGGCTGCCGCTGCTTTAGAAGCAACGGATAAGAATTCACGACGTTTTTGATCAATCATTTCCGACATGATTATTTCTCCGCCTGCGGAACAGTCGAGTGACAGCTGAAGCAACTCATCGTAGTTCCGGTGTACTGGTGACAATCAGCACAAAACTGACCTTCAGCATTCACAGGAATGAATTTACCGGCATCATCCTTGTTTGCGTGGCAATCAACACAACCCGCTAAATCATTGTCCGTGTGGCGAATACCTTCACGAACCGTGATATCACGCTGATGCTTAATCAATTCAAAGTGATTGCGACGCATGAAAGAAGTAGGTGCAACACATGCATCACTCTTATCAGCTTTATAACCTAGAGAATGACCATCATCTTTTTTAGCATGAGCGGTCACACCGAAACTGAGCAGAACTGCTACAGCAAATAAGATCAGGCTGGTGCCAATTTTCTTCATGTCTTTATCTGCGCTAAGCGTTTACAGAGAACAAAAACATCAAGCCACCCGAAGGTGGCTCAACCGTCTTAGGGAATTACTCACCTAAGCCCATTTTGATGTAACCGGTAGGACATACATCTGAACAGATGTGACAACCGATACAACGATCGTAGTTGGTATCTACGTAACGACCCGTAGTCGCGTCTGACTTGTTTACACGGAATACCGCGTCTTGAGGACAGAAGATAACGCAGTTGTCACACTCGAAACACAAGCCACAGCTCATGCAACGACCTGACTCTTCTGCCGCCTGCTCTTCAGTCAAACCAATCAAACGCTCATGGAAGTGACCTAGTACGTCATTTGCACTTGGGACTTCTTCATTACGAACAACACGTGGAGTGAAGTCGAAGTGACCCAAGAAGAGTTCATCATGAGGGATGATCTCTGCAAAAGAACGGTCTTCATAGTTGTGAACTGCATAGTTAGCATCACAAGAACCACGCTGTTCGCCTGAAGCATCATACTGTTCAGGAGCATGACCAGTTTCAACCAACTTCTTATCTAGATTGAAGTGGTGCACATCAACCTTAGGACGCTTCTTGTGCTCTTTCTGGTTTACGTACTCGTCAATGGTGTCAGCTGCGATAGCCGCTTGACCAATTGCAGTGGTCAACAGGTGCGGACGAATGATGTCGCCAGCAACAAAGTGACCTGGCTTATTCGGTACCTGATAGAAACCATCAGAATCCATCAGACCGCGACCGTTATCGAGTTCTTCGATACCCGTCATATCACCGCCCTGACCGATTGCAGACACAATCAAATCAGCTTCAATGCGTTGCTCAGTACCTTCAACTGGAGTCGGACGACCGCCTTCCATAGTACATTTCGCTACGATCAGTGCTGTTGCTCGACCATCATCACCCTTTTCAATACCAACAGGCATAACTTCGTCAAGAATGGTTACACCTTCGTGCAGCGCATCATGAACCTCGTGCTCTGCAGCTGTCATGTTGTCTTTAGGGAACAATGAAGTCAGTGTTACTTCTGCACCTTGAGCAGCAGCAGTAATTGCGCTGTCATGTGCGATGAAACCATCGTTAACAACCAACTCAGGACGATCAGTTGGGTTGGTGTGTTCAATGTGTCCCAAACGACGCGCAACTGAAACAACGTCGATAGAGGTATCACCACCGCCTACACAAACAACTTTGTCTGCGGTGACTTTCATACGGCCTTCGTTGAACGCCTTCAAGAATGCAACACCAGATACACAGTTAGGTGTGCCTTCCCACTCGTCAAGGAACAAGCCGCGACCAGTCCAACAACCAACAGTCCAAAGAATCGCATCAAAATCTTTTTCGAGATCAGCAACTGATACGTCTTTACCAACGCGAACGCCACACTTAACGTCAACATCGCCCATATCAACGATACGCTGAATTTCACCAGCCAACTTGTCACGTGGAATACGGTAGTTAGGAATACCGTAACGCATCATGCCGCCAAGCTCTGGCTGTGATTCAAAAATAGTGACTGCGTGACCTTTGCGGCGCAACTGGTAAGCACCAGACATACCTGCAGGACCACCACCAACGATTGCGATCTTCTTACCAGTGCTTGGGCCTGCTTCAAAGCCGAAGCCATTCTCAAGTGCATTATCACCAATCCACTGCTCAACTGAGTTGATTCCAACAAAGTCTTCCACTTCGTTACGATTACAACCATCCTGGCAAGGCGCTGGACAAACACGACCCATCATTGATGGGAATGGGTTTGCATCAGTAGAACGACGGAATGCGTACTCACCCATGCTCATGTCGCCTACTGGCTTCTCTTGACCACGAACGATTGCCAACCAGCCACGGATATCCTCACCAGAAGGACAAGAACCCTGGCAAGGTGGAGTTTTGTGAATGTAAGTTGGGCACTTATAAGATTCGTCAGCGACAAAAATCTTGTTAGTCCAACCACCCCAATCTTCATTACCGTCTTCAAAGCGGCGCCAGGTGAGATTTGTCATTTCGTCATTAGGAGTAGCCATCGTAAAGCTCCTTACCTCTAAGCCATGAACCTGTCGGTTCGAATTTATGTTTAGTTATTTTGCTTAAGCAGCTGCCTTATGCAGCATCTTCAGCTGATTCTTCGTCATCGTCTTCAGTGACCTGGCCGGTCAAGACAATCGCGTTAGACACCAATTGGTGCACACTCATGATCATGTCCATACCCATACCGTAGTAAGGCAACACCTTAGTGAATTGCGCCTTACAAATTGCACAGATCGCAGCCATATTGGTTACGCCATGCTCTTCGATAACATTTTGTAGAGCATCCATACGAGGCTTAGCGCCTTTCACACGGAGTTCCATCAAATCGTCAGTCAATAGACCACCGCCACCACCGCAGCAGAAAGTCTTCTCGTGGATGGTCTCAGGGGCCATGTCCACAAAGTTGTTACATACCGCTTTAATTACATTGCGAGGAATGGTGAACTGACCACCAGGCTCTGTACCCATACGCGAACCACGCGCAACGTTACATGAGTCGTGATAGGTCAATACCAAATCGTCGTTACGCGACTTATCAATATTTAACGTACCTTTTTGCATCTCACCCCAAGTGAATTCGAGAATATGCTGAGGTACTGGGTATTTTGGATCCAAGAAGTCGAACGGGCCAGCCAAGGTGTTCAGGAAACTGTATGCAACACGCCAAGCGTGACCACACTCACCAAACACGATGCGCTTAACGCCCAATTCAAGCGCTGCTTCGCGAATACGCATTGAGATGCGACGCATGTTCTCGTATGAACCGATGAACATACCGAAGTTAGCCGCTTCAGATGCTTTAGAACTCAAGGTCCAAGAAACACCTGCTTCGTGGAAAACTTTGCCGTAACCGATCAAGCCATCAACGTGTGGCTCTGCAAAGAAATCGGCTGATGGGGTTACCAACAGGATATCTGCGCCCTTCTGATCGATTGGGTATTTAACTTCAACACCGGTTTCGTCAAAGACGTCTTCTTCAAGACCTTCCAAGGTATCTTCCAACGCAGGACCAGGAAGACCTAGGTTGTTACCAATACGGAATACCTTACCGATGATTTCATTACAGTATTTTTGACCCAGACCAATGCGGTCCATGATCTCGCGCGCTGCCATAGAGATTTCAGCGGTATCGATACCATATGGGCAGAACACTGAACAACGACGACATTGTGAACACTGGTGGAAGTAGCTGTACCAATCATCCAATACTTCACGCGTTAGATCGGTTGCACCAACCAACTTAGGGAAATACTTACCCGCAAAGGTAAAGTAACGACGGTAAACCTTACGTAAAAGGTCCTGACGCGCCACTGGCATGTTCTTTGGATCTTTAGTACCTAAGTAGTAATGACACTTATCAGTACAAGCACCACACTTAACACATGAGTCTAGGTAAACCTGTAGAGAACGGTACTTACCGAGCA
>Ga0255764_10000439_pt1 | contig 36583 bp, 25 predicted proteins | sample 071ome_30_FD_179964 | JGI IMG/M metagenome (GOLD analysis project Ga0255764, IMG submission 179964) | Coastal salt marsh microbial communities from the Groves Creek Marsh, Skidaway Island, Georgia - 071406AT metaG (version 2) | ecosystem: Environmental > Aquatic > Marine > Intertidal zone >... | reverse complement strand
TAATCTTTCTTCTCTATATGACATATTATTTTTTATTTAATAATTTCTTTATTTCATTAGCTCTTTTCTCATTAATCTCGTAATCTTTCATTAAGTAGATTGCTATAAAAATTCCTATGATTGGGATAATTGTATAAAAGATTCTCATTCCATCAATTGCAAATTCAGTTACATTTTCAGCATCAAAGCCGACAAATTGTAAAGTTAATCCACTTAAAAGCCCTGCAACTCCAAACCCTAATTTTACCATCCACCAATATACTGCACCAAGAACACCTTCTCTTCTAGTTCCATTTTCAAGTTCATCCAAGTCACAGATATCAGCTGTCATTGACATCATAATTGTAAATAAGCTACCTATACCAAAAGAATGGAAAGGCAAAGCGTATAAAAACATGTAAGGTTTTCCTGGAATAAATAAAAACCAAAATAAAACATAACCTATAACTGAAACTAACTGAGACACTATAAATGCTTTCTTTTTTCCTATTTTTCTCGAGATATAAGTTATGAGAGGTATCACAAAAAATGAAGTAATAAGTGCACCAATTGAACCATGAAGAGCTGGCCAATATCCTGCAGCTGTTGTATCACTGCCAAATAGATAATGAACTATTATTAAAAAAGTAAACGGAGCAATTACTTGAAAAGAATTAAATACCAAAAAAGTAGCAATTGCTATTCTTCTAAAAGGTTTAATCTTAAAAGCTCCAAAAGCAGTAATAAAAATATCTTTAATACTATTACCAATATTTGCTGCATTTATTGGAACGAAATCTGATCTATCCATTGTTGATTTACTTCTAATAAATATTGCTGGAGCGATAGCAAAAAGAGTACAGGCAATAGCTACCCAAATAGATAATTCTCTAACACCCTGATCAGCACCATCCGGATAAATCTCTGGGTCATACAGAATTATCCAAAACCAAGGTGCAATTACCCAGGCCCACTGTCCAATAAACTGTGCAATTGCCATGATTTGAGTTCTTTCATGAAAATCATCACTCATTTCATAGCCCATTGCAACATAGGGAACACTAAATATTGTTAAACCAAGATAAAAGACTAACGACCAAAGTAGAAAATAAATAAAGTTATATGTTAAATCGTTTTCTGCATAAATCTGCCACATAGCAATGTATGATATACCCATTAATATTCCACCTATCAATACATATTGTCTTCTACGCCCCCATTTTGATTTAGTATTATCAGAAATGAAACCCATTAGAGGGTCTGTAATCGCATCAAATAGTCGTGGAGCAAATTGTAATATACCCCACATGATTGCAGCAAATCCTAAGTCTTGAATTAATACAATTATAAAAATACCAAGTGCAGCAGGGAACATTTGATTTGCTAACATCCCAAATCCAAAAGCAATTTTTTCTATGTTGGTAACTTTTGATTTCATTTTTAATTGTTGAAAAACTTCTTTATTACTTCAAATGTTTTCTTTTTATTTCTATTTATATCCACAATTCCCCAAAACTCTTCATTTGGGCTTCCATCATAAGGAACACCAATACTATTAGGTGCCCACCCACCAATATCTTGTTTTTCAGGATTACCTGCTTTCCACAACCCATCAACAAACTGAAAAATTACAAGCCCAGTTAATTTATCTTTCATTTTGAAAACATTTTTGATTATGTTGTGATTGGCTGCTGCTTGCGCATCTTCATTTATTCCTTTTTTAAATTCATTATAATCCTTTGTCATATAGCTATCACTTCCAGTTTCAGAAAAATAAAGTGGCAGATCACTTACTTTTTCCCACTCTTCAATTGCAGGAGTTGGATCATCCCATCTGTAAATATTAATCCCCCACATATCTATATTTGATCCCATTTCCCTGGCTTTTTTATTAGGAATTTCGCCATGTGCTGTTGAAACAGGATGATTTTTATCAATTTGTTTAATTTTTTTTGCAGCATTATTCATTGCTAGATACCAATTGTCAATATTCATATTAAACCATTCGGGATGATAATTATATTCATTACCTAACTCCCAAAGCAGTATTGCATTATGATCTTTATATTTATTTATATAATCGATATATGTTCCGTTTAAAATATCATAATATCCATTTTGATTATAACCAAAACTTGTAATTACTTTAATACCTGCTTCGTTAATTTTGTTCAAAATAGCGAGATCATCTATCGGAGAGTAAACTCGTATTGTGTTAATGCCAGCTTCTTGCATTAACAATAAATCTTTATCAATCGTACTAAAATTTCTTTTTGTTTTTCCAATGGGTACAGGATCATAACAGATGCCCTTTATAAAATATTCACTACCATTAACATTTAATTTGTTGTTTTCAATTTCAACCTTATTTACATCGACGGTTTGTGCAAGTAAAGCAAATATTAGAGAAATAAAAACAATTAATTTCTTCATTTATTTTTCTTATTTGGCGTTAATACATCTATCATCATATTTTTTCTTTTTCCTCTATATGTTTTTGAAATTTCCAAACCATTTCTTCCTAGGCCATTGAGTAGGCCTTTGTCTAAATTTTTCCACATTGCATATTTAGCTCTTCCATCAACAGTGAATAAACCAAAATGATTTTCTGATCCATTGGGGTTATTAAAGTCTTTCCATGGTTCATCAAAAGCTGAAAAATAGAAGATTGAAATATTATTCTTGTTACCATAATCAATAATATTTGAATAGTATAGGTATTGTTTATATTCATCAGCAGCTCTAGTTCCATTTTGACCATAATTATCAGATGAAATTGATGCCCAACCGGTTTCTCCTATGTGAATTGGTTTATTAACTCCTAATTTTTTAATGTAATTTTTTACTGATTCGAATTGGCTTATAGCATAATTGCTTGATCTTGTCATAGCATCCTTAACTCTTTCATCATTAGAACTGGATTCATTTACTGGAGTGCCTGTCCAAAAACTTGGATTGTAGTATGTGTCATGAAAAGGATATGTGTGAACGGAAACATAGTCAACTGTCTTAATTAATTCGTTGAGTTCCTTTTTATGATAAGCCTTGTCACCACCGCCCCAGGAGGCAAAGTTGTCAGAACTTGTAATCCATAAATCTTTATCCAATTTTCCATTTTTCTTGAGTTCTTGAAGGTGTTTTACCCATTTTAATATCACTTTTGGTTCAACAAAATATGATGTTGCCCAGTGTACCATTGCTTCATTTCCAACTGCTAAAATTTTAATAATTTCAGGATACTCATTAGCAAGTCTAACTGCCTCATTTATTTCTAAATTATTCTTCTTTAAATCTTCTTCAGAATGATTTGGGTTTGCAGTCCATGCATCTTTGCAATCAATCCAGATACCTAACATTAAATACATCTCAAAACTTTCATTCTCGTTTTTGAGCTCTTTGATTGCCTTAAGCACATTTGATGCATGTTCAAAATGAACATTATAAGTTCGTAAAACTCTATATCCAACAGCTGAAAGAATTTTAAGATCTTCTTTTATTTCATCAATAGTAGGTTGTAAATCTCTAGAAATTTTTCTGTACCCACCATAAGAAATTGCAGGGTAATCTTTATTTCCTAGAATTTCTTTAGCAGTTATTTTCATATTATTACTATTTTCTTTAAAACTGTATGTTAAAGTTGTTATTGAAATTAAAATGACAATAAAAACTTTAATTTTTTTCATATTACTTTATTTAATAATGAATACATTAATCTTTTTTATTTCGTTTGTTCTTTCAAATATTTTTTTACTATTGATTTGATCAATTTCATTACCATTAATTCTATTTTCTTCTCCATTTGAAAATGAAATTATTGTTTCAGCTTTATTTGATAGATGATAAATTACTGGCACTTGGCAAATACTAAATCCTAGTGATTTTTCTTCTAATTCAACATTTTGAATATGGTTGTTATAATCAACATATTTAAACTTGCTCTTGTCATTTATAAATTCATCTTTTCTCAAAATTGTTGTATCAAATGAAATTTTACCATCTTTAACTCTGACACCTAGCTCACCGAATCTACTTATAATGTCTTCCTTTACTTGACCGGTCATTCCAGGCTGTTGTGCCCCCCTTCCAAATGGTGTATGAGAATAAGGATCAGTCGGAAAAGCTCCATATAAATCAGGAGATTTGTTTACTCCAATACCTTCATTAATTTCAAAATAATGATCAAATAATTGACCAACGACTTTATCACCACTATTTGAAATAATAGCTTTATTTGTTACTTCATAAACTGCCAATTGTAGTTTAGAGACCATATGCCAGTAGATTGAACCTAGACCTTCATAGCCATAAAAAGTTCCAGACCTCCCAGTAAAAGATTTATGATCGAAAACTTTTTCGAATAAATCATAAATAAAATTTCTTTCCTTTTTAATTGTATCGCTATACTTTTCAGGAAGATTTCTTAAAGCATCAATTAATGAATTTACATTGTTGAATGAGCCATTGAAATGATATCCATCTTCACAATCTTTAACGATAATTTGTCTATTATCATCATTTAATAGATCTGTTAATAATTTAGATTTTAAAACATCTTGCTTTGGAATATTGTTTTTTTCTAAAAATCCCGGAAGATTTTTGTTAGGATATAGTAAATAGCTGTATTGATCAGGTCTAAATAATTTACTTCCTCTTAAACTATTTAATACATTTAAATTTTCTTCAGTACTTAATGCTTTCGAACTTAAAATTGCAACTTGACCTTCAAGCATTTCAGGTAAATAAGAGATTTTTACTGAATTGTCATCAAGTGTGATTAAATTATAGGCGTGATATAATCCGTCAGCTCTTTTATTTGCTTTAATTGAATGATCTAGAAATTTTAAAGTTATTTCTGTAAAATCAAGTAATTCTTTTTTGTTAATTATGCTTCTTTCACCTGAAAAACCATTTTTATAAATTGAATTTCTATAAGAACTAGCTGCTGTTCCCAACAGGTCTAAAATAGTTTTTCTGTCACTGTCATTGATAGAGCTACTAGTTAGATTTTCATTAATTTTCAATGAATTGTAGACTTGATCAAAATAATTTTTTAACTCTGAAGACAAATCGTATTCAGATAGACTATACTTGTTAATTATATTTTTAAAATATCCCAGGAATCTTCTTAAGTAATATAAAGTAACCATTGAAACACCATTTCCTACTAAAGCATTATTTGCATCATTCCATTCAGGTCGTTGAGTGTTCATCCAAATACCAGCTTCTGGAATAAAGTTTGAAATTTTTGCAAGTGTAGTTGCTAAGATTTTCTCAATAAAATTGACTTTAATAATAAAGTAGTTTTCATCTCTGAGTAGAGCTCCATCGATTCCAAATCTTTCTCTTCTTCTAAGAATTTTTTCTTCACTTTCATGATCAAAATCAATTGTATTTTTTGGGTCTTTTAAAATTTCGTCATGACTTTTAATTTTATAAGGAACATTTGCATAAACAAAAAAATCATGATCTAAATATTTTTTAATTTTTCCAGGGTAATAATCTTCAATAAATTCTAAGAACTTCAGTAAATAAATTATTTGGTGATCACCCCAATATCCAATATATGACCAAGGATTATCAGGCTCAATAGTTTCCCAATCAAAACCATATTTGGTAACTCGGTACGGGTTATATCCATCAAAAGTTGTTGAATTTAAAAATTTACAAATCATTCCCTCAATGAATTCTGGATATGAGTATGCTAAAGCTTCCCAGTTTTGAAAAATATCTCTCCAATTTCCCTGATAATCAAGAATTTTTGAGTTATCAATTTCATTTCTTGTATTGATAGAAAATTTATTCCAAGGCCTACTTGGATCCCCGTGTCTTCTGCTAAACTTCAAAGGTAAGTACTCGTAACAGAGTCTTATAAAATTCTTATCATCATCAATTTCACATAAAAATCTTAGCTTTTTAATATCAAAATTTTCAGGAAGATTATTAATTAAATCCTTCTTTTTTGAATAGACTTTTTTATTTGATCTCTTGATATACTCATTAAAATCCGATTTATCAATATTATAATGATCATCAAAAATCCCACCTCTCATAATATTGAAAAGAGTATTTGAAAAATGACGGATGTTTCTTAATCTTCTATTTGAAGTTTGCAAACCATCTGACGATCCGACTAATTTTAATAGGTCGTCTGATGCTTTTTCTACACAATTATCTAACTTATCAGAAATATTTTTCTGTTCTGTGAGGGTGTTTTTTAGCTTTATAATTTCAGATGAGGATTTATTTACATCACAAGCAATATGCCAAGTCTTTTTTTGATTAGAGCTCAATTCAAAATCAGAATTTATAAAATAGGCACCTTTTTCCGCTTTAATATCTTCCTCTTGAGAAATGTCAAAATTCTTCCTGAAATTGTCTAATTGAAGAGACGATATCAAAATATTACATTTATCAAATCCTGTTGACCAAGCAATATTCGCTTTTAGAGCTTCACTTGGCTCAGCTTTATCAACTATTATCGCACTAAGTGCATAAATTCCAATTTTAGAAAATTTTTCAAGTTCATTCCTTTTATACGCATCTACCAAGTTACTAGTAGAATTTTGAAGTGATTCATCAACTCCCCATGGCAAAATATTTTGTATTCCGTCTAGTAATTCAATCTGAACTGATTTATCATTATTGTTTGTTAAACTAGATTTTTTAACAAATCCAAATTCATCACATGAAGACCATTGGTATTTATAAACTAATCCAAGAGAATTATTAATTTCTTCAAAGATTACTTTATTCCCCTTTAAGTTTTTATATAAATTTCTTTCTATATCATAAAGACCGTAGTTCCTTAAAGAAAATGGCTCCCACAACGAAAGCTTATCATCAAATGAAATTTTAATAATTGTTTTGTTTCCAGTAACATCCTGAAGTTCTGTTATTTTATCATCTGTGTAATAAGGAAACAATGCATTATTTGAATTTTTTCTTCCAGCTGATAATGAACCATTACTTGATATAAAAAGCCAATGATTATATGGGCTTACTATGCTCATAAAAAATGGCTTCATTGAATCAAGATTTTCAATTTTATAAAAGTTTTCTCCTTTAATTGAAATTTCTTTACCACTTACATCTTTATTCCTTAGGTACGACTGAGTTTCTCCAAAAAAGATTTTATTATCCATATATGGTCTCTTTTTTTAATTTATAATATGTGTTTATTGTTAAAGATGTTAGTTGTTTCCAAAACATTTAAATTTAATTCTTTATATCCAGTTTTTTTTTTAAAAAACCTTTACATATTGTTGAGTACTGATAAATACCTGATTACTATATTTTCCTCATAAGATTTTATTATTTAACCTATAAAAGATTAAAATGTTGTAGTGTTGTATAGTTATTTATCTCATAAAAACATATAATTTTTAAACTTTACACACTCTTAATAATTATAAGTTTTAATTTTACATCATTCATTACATTACGTGAAAAAAACTCATAAATCTTCATTCATTAATATTATAGGAAAGCCTAATGTCGGAAAGTCCTCACTAGTAAATTATTTTATGGGTAGAAAAATTTCAATAATTTCTCCAAAGGCTCAAACCACACGTCATAGAATATTTAGTATACTTAATGATGATCATTACCAGCTTGTTTTTTCTGATCTTCCAGGTATTATCAATCCAAAAAATAAACTACATAAATCTATGATGAAGTTTGTAAGTAGTTCTTATTCTGATGCAGATGTTATTTTATTAGTTATTGATTCAAGTAAAAACGATTATTTTGATAATGACCTTATTGATAAGATAAAATCTCTCAAAATCCCCATTTTAATAGTCTTGAATAAGATTGACTTAATTGATAATATTATTTTAGATCAAATTGTTGAGAAATTTAGCTTTATCTTTAAAAGTGAATATATTTTCCCAATTTCTATCACTAATACATTTAATCTAGATAATTTATTAGATAAAATTATTGAACTATCACCTGAGGGAAATCCCTATTTCTCAAAAGATCAAATAACTGATAAATCCGAACGTTTTTTTGTTAATGAAATAATTAGGGAAAAAATTTTAAATCATTATGACAAGGAAATCCCATATTCAGTTGAAGTTGAAACTACAAGTTTCAAGCCTTCGTCAAAAATAATCAAAATTGAATCCCATATATATGTAGAAAGATCATCCCAAAAAGGAATTTTAATTGGACATAAAGGGAATAATTTAAAAATAATTGGAACAAAAGCGCGTACTGATCTTGAGCAGTTCTTTCAAAAGAAAGTTTTTATTGATTTAAAAGTAAAGGTTTTAAAAAACTGGAAATCTGAGGATAAACATCTTAAACGTTTTGGTTACGACTTAGGTTAATATTACTCTAAAACATTAGATTTGCACCAATTATAATGAATACAATAGTTGCAATAGTAGGTAGACCAAATGTTGGAAAGTCAACTTTGTTCAATAGGTTGGCTAAAAGCAATTCTGCAATTGTTGATCCTACTAGTGGTGTTACAAGGGACAGGCATTATTCTTCATCTGACTGGAATGGGAAAAATTTTACAATAATTGATACCGGAGGTTATGTAAGTGGAGGGGATGACCAATATGAATCTGAAATAGACAAGCAGGTGATTTTAGCTCTTGATGAATGTGATAAAATAATCTTTGTTGTAGATGTAAATGAATCTAATAATTCTTCTGATAAGGAAATAGCTAAATTACTCCGTAAGACTGATAAGCCAGTAATTGTTGCAGTAAATAAAGCTGATAAAAACAAATTGATAAATGATTCGTTAGAATTTTATAATCTAGGCTTTGATACATTATTTGCAATTTCTGCAATTAATGGAAGTGGAACAGGTGATCTACTTGATAAATTAGTTGAAGACATAAATGACACATCAGATTTTATTTCAGATGATCTTCCGTCATTTTCAGTTGTTGGACGTCCAAACGCTGGTAAATCTTCATATATAAATACATTAATTGGGGAGGAGAGAAATATTGTAAAAAATGAACCTGGAACAACTAGAGATAGCATTGATACCATATACAATAAATTTGATTTCAATTTTAAAATCATTGATACAGCTGGAATTAGAAAAAAATCTAAAATTGACTCAGATTTAGAATTTTACAGTGTAGTTAGATCAATTAGATCAATTGAAAATTGTGATGTTTGTCTTTTGATAATGGATGCTACAAGAGGATTTGACTCTCAAATAAAAAATATTTTTTGGTTAGCCCATAGGAGAAACAAAGGAATAATCATCCTTGTAAATAAATGGGATTTAGTTGATAAGGAAACTAATTCATCTAAAATAATTACAGAAAAAATTAAAAAAGAAATTGAGCCATTTGTTGATGTTCATATTGTTTTTATTTCTTGCCTAACTAAACAAAGAATTTTTAAGTCACTAGAGTTATCAATTGATACTTATAAAACAAGATCTAAAAAAATTAAAACAAGTAAATTAAATAACGATTTACTTCCGATTATAGAATCAACTCCACCACCCTCTGTTAAGGGTAAAAGAATAAAAATTAAATATATCAATCAAATTCCTGGACATTATCCGCAATTTGTCTTTTTTGCAAATCTTCCTCAATACATAAAGGATCCATATAAAAGATTTATCGAAAATAAAATGAGATCACTTTATGGTTTTACTAGCGTCCCAATAAAAATATATTTTAGAAAAAAATAATTAGATCTCTTTTTCAATTAAAATCAATTGAGCTTTAATTCTTTCAAGCTTCTCTACAATTTCAATTTTTTTTGATTCTGATTTTATTTTTTCTTTTGCACCCTCAATAGTAAACCCTCTATTTTTTAAAAGATTGTAAATCAATTTTAAGTTGTTGATATCAACCGAATTGTACTTTCTAGTTCCTTTAAGTGTTTTTTTTGGATTTAGAATTTCAAATTCTTTTTCCCAATATCTAATGAGGGAGGGATTAACATTGAATGCCTCGGCTACTTCACCAATATTATAAAATAACTTTTCTTTTAGATTAATTTTCATTAATCTAATGATTGGTTTTCTTGGCTTGAAATTCTTAAAATTTCATCAAATTCCTCTGGACTGAGATTACTATAAAAATAATTAACAGGATTAACTCTTTTTCCGTCCTTATGCACTTCATAATGCAAGTGAAAACCTTTTGATCGTCCAGTGTTTCCGACGTAACCTATTATGTCCCCCTTTTTTACTTTTTGACCTCTTCTTACTTTATATGAATCTAGGTGACCATAAAGAGTTAGGTATCCAAAACCATGATCAATTCTTATGTGTTTTCCATATCCAGACGATCTGCTATCTGCTCTAACTACTTTTCCGTTACTGGCAGCATAAACTGGCGTACCTCTAGGAGCTGAGAAATCCATGCCACTATGCATTTTTCGAGATTTATCAAATGGATCAGTTCTCATTCCAAAACCAGACGCTAATCTTGTTAAATCATCATTTTTAATTGGTTGGATTGAAGGCATAGCTGCGAGAAGTAATTGTTTATTTTGGGCAAGCTTTTCTATTTCATCTAGTGATTTTGATTGAATAACGAGCTGTTTTGTTAGTATGTCAATTTTCTTAGTTGTCTCAATTATGATTCTAGAGTTATCATAGCCTTCTAAATCAGAGTAACGATTGACACCTCCAAATCCAGCTTTTCTAACATCTGAATCAATAGGGTTGGCTTCGAACAATACTCTATAAATATTATTATCTCTAGATTCTAAATCTGCAAGAACCGCCTCAAGTTGCTGAAGCCTATTGTTCAATACATCCATCTGAATTTTATAGTTATTTAACTCTCTCTCTTGGGTCAATTCTGTTGGAGTGTTTAAATGAGGTGTGCTAATTAGAACAAATAATATCAGAGCTCCAAAGAAAAAAGAAGAGAATAGAAAAGTAAATGTATTAAAAAACTTAGCTTTTTTAGAAAGCTTTAATTCTTTATAGGATAATGACTTTTTATCGTAATAATATTTTGATTTACTCATAAAAAAAAATCTTTTGATTGAGTACTCGATATTTATTTCTTTCTTTGTAAATATAAAGATTCTATTTTAAGTTTACAGATAATAATGGATTCAAATACTATTAGAAATATATTCATAGATTTTTTTAAAAATAAGTCTCATAATTTTGTAGAGTCTTCACCTATTGTTTCAAAAAATGATCCTTCATTAATGTTTTCTAATGCTGGGATGAATCAGTTCAAAAGTATTTTTTTAGGTGGTGAATCTAATGTTGGAAAAAGGGTAGTAAATTCTCAAAAATGCTTAAGAGTTTCTGGAAAACATAATGATCTCGATGAAGTTGGTATTGATCATTACCATCACACTATGTTTGAAATGCTTGGGAATTGGAGCTTTGGTGATTATTTCAAAAATGAGATAATTAAATGGAGTTGGGAAATTTTAACTAACGAATATAAAATTAGTCCTGATGATCTTTATGTAACAATTTTTGAAGGTTCATCTGAGGATGGTTTACAAAAAGATAATGAAGCTGAAAAATATTGGTCAGAAATTATTGATGAATCAAGGATCATCTTAGGAAATAAAAAAGATAACTTTTGGGAAATGGGTGATACTGGGCCTTGTGGACCCTGTTCAGAAATTCATGTTGACCTCAGAACTGAAGAAGAAAAACTAAAACTAAGTGCTGTTAATTTAGTTAATAAAGATCATCCTCAAGTAATTGAATTATGGAATCTAGTTTTTATACAATTTAATAGAAAATCTGATGGAACTTTAGAACCATTGCCTGAAAAACATATAGATACAGGAATGGGTTTTGAAAGACTAGCGAGAGTTATTCAAAAAAAAGAATCTAATTATGATACGGATATTTTTAAACCAATTATCGGTGAAATTGAAAAAATATCAGGAATTTCTTACGGATTTGATGAAAAATCAGATATCGCGATAAGAGTTATTGCTGACCATCTTAGAGCAGTTTCTTTTTGTATTGCAGATGGTCAAATACCCTCAAACACAGGTGCAGGTTATGTAGTTAGAAGAATTTTAAGGAGGGCTATAAGATATGCTTACACTTTTTTAAATATCGAGAAACCTTTTATTTTTAAGTTAGTCAATGTTTTATCTAATCAGTTTAAAGACTCTTTCAATGAAATAAATAAGCAAAAATCTCATATTCAGTCTATAATTGAACAGGAAGAAAAGTCCTTCTTAAGGACTTTGTCACAAGGTATTAGTAGATTAAATATTATAATTAATGAGAGCAACTCAAAGCAAATTGATGCAAAAGATGTTTTTGAATTATATGATACATATGGATTTCCTGCTGATCTAACAGAACTCATACTTAATGAACACAATAGAGCATTTGATCAGTCAGATTTCAATTTATTTTTAGAAGAACAAAGAAAAAGATCAAGAAGTTCATCAGTAAATCAAATATCTGATTGGACTGTATTTGGTGATATTAAATCAAGTACTTTTGAAGGTTATGATAATCTAAGTTTAAGCTCTGAAATAATAAAATTTAGAACTGTTGAAAATAAAAACATTAAGAAATTAGAAATTGTGTCATCTAGTACACCTTTTTATCCTGAAGGTGGTGGACAAATTGGAGATTCGGGTGAAATTATAATTAACGACAACAAAAAAATTGAAGTATTCAATACCAGAAAAGAAAATGATGACATCATTCATGAATGTTCATTTGAAAATATATCAAGTTCTAAAATTGAACTCCTTGTTAATAATAAAAAAAGAAAACAAACTTCATCAAATCATTCAGCTACCCATTTATTACATCAAGCACTTCGAGATGTACTTGGTGAGCATGTTGAACAGAGAGGATCAATGGTTTCAGATACTGGCTTAAGATTTGATTTTTCTCACTTTAAAAAAATTGAAAAGAATGAAATTGTTAAGATTGAAGATTTTGTAAATGATATAATAGATCAATCCTTAATCCTAGAAGAAAATAGAACTGAAAAATATACCAATGCTTTAAAAAATGGTGTAATTGCCTTATTTGGTGAAAAATATGGAGATGTAGTAAGAACAGTAAAGTTTGGAAATTCCTATGAATTGTGCGGAGGAACACATGTAAAAAATACATCATCTATTAGGATATTTAAGATTATTTCCGAAAGCTCTGTTGCATCTGGAATTAGAAGAATTGAAGCACTTACTGGCAATAATGCTTTAAAGCTATTATCTGACCACAGTGCAGAATTAAATAGAATAGGTGAGCTTGTTTCCACAAATTCTAAGATTTATGAGAGTGTTTTATCATTAAATCAAAGCAATAAAAAGCTTGAAAAAAATATTAAAAATTATCAATTAAAGATAGTTAGTTCCCTAACACATGATCTAATTGAAAATGTTGAGAATTTTAATGGAGTAAATCTTTTATTTTCAGAAATTAACGATTTCGATTCTGATAACTTAAAATCACTCAGTTTCTCATTGATTAGAAATATTGAAGATGCATTTATTTTGTTAAAATGTAGATCTGATAATAAAACTTCTCTGGTTTGTAATATTTCTAAAAATCTTACTTCTTCACACGAATTAGATGCCTCTAAGATTGTTAAAGAAATATGTAAAAGAATTGATGGAGGTGGAGGAGGTCAACAGAATTTTGCCTCAGGATCCGGAAATCTTAATATTGGTTCTGATGAATTGAAAAATATTTGTAGAAAATATTTATGATTTGGCCGGGAAAGATTCAAGTACCTTATTAACAAAGTTGTTTATTAACTCATCTCTTGAATACTTACTAGAGTATAAGGAGCCTGACCCATTACCTTGCCATACAAGATTTCCATTTTTACTATCTACAACATCAATATATAGCAGACCAACGACCCTACTTGAAGGTCGGTATGATTGTGAATATGAGTAGGGACCCCAACCATAAAAGTAATTATCATTAAACCTGTTGACATATATGTCTTCTCTAGATTTAGTTGAAATATTCACAATTAAATCAGGGCTATTAGAAAAATTATAACCTTTCAAATTCATGCTCTGTTCAATTGATGATAAAATTCTTTTTTTATCAATATCTGAAATTTCAAGTTTATTAATTTCTTGTTTAGAAAATGCAAATGATGTGTAGCTATCAAAATTTGCTGATGAGTCATAATCTGTAACTACTCTAACTGAAGAGCATGACAAGAAAATAAATACAAAAAGGATTACAATTTTCTTCATATTAATTAAGTTACAATAATTATGCCTACTAAAAAATTAATTATTACAAACTAATCAATAATTTTATGTCATTAATGAATAATAAATCAAGCCTTGTTTTCATCCTTTTAGTTTTATTTATTAATTCGTCATGCAACTTAGCTAGGTACAATGTAAAAAAGTCAATAGTTAAAAATAAATCTACAAAAACAGAACAATTAAAAAGATTCCTTAATAACCTATCTTCAGAGGAAAGAAAAAAGTGGTATATAAAAACCTATTCAGATTTGGCTGTAAGTCAAATGAAAAAATATAAAATACCTGCGAGTATAACTCTGGCGCAAGGACTTTTGGAGTCAGGAGCGGGAGTTAGCACCTTAGCGATAAATGCAAATAATCATTTTGGGATAAAATGTCATCAAGACTGGAAAGGAAAAAAAATTTTTCATGATGACGATGAAAAAAATGAATGTTTTCGAAAATATAAAAATCCACTACAAAGCTACATAGATCATTCTGAATTTCTTACCACTAGAGGCAGATATTCTTTTTTATTTAGATATTCTATAAAAAATTATATTAAATGGTCGCATGGATTAAAAAAAGCTGGATATGCGACTGATCCTAGATACGCCGAAAAATTAATTGATATTATAGAAAAATATGACTTATGGAAGTTTGATGGATCAAGGAAGCCGTTAAAGGAGGTTAAGAAAAAAAACAATAAAGCAGAAAAAAATCAATATGTTGTAAAAAAAGGAGACACTTTATACTCTATTGCAAAAAAGTATAAAGTGTCTGTTGATGAGTTGATTAAAAAAAATAATTTAAAATCAAATAATATTAGTATTGGTCAAAAACTAAAAATCTAAGATGATTTAGGATTTAAAGCATTGTTTATTAATCCTATACAATAGTTTAAATGATTTTTAGTGTTTTGATCAGAATATTTCTTCACAGATTTAGAAAGTTCTTTTCTTAAATTTAAAAGTGTCCCTAAAGTTGATGATCTAATATCAGAAACAGCTACATTAACCGGTGTTGTATAATTAGCCCAAAAAGACCCTTGTCTTCTAGGTTGTTCATTTGCCATTATATACCCTAATCTCTGGATGTAACTTCTTTGAAGATTTCTTCTATAAACATCAATTTTCTTTCCATTTCTTAATTCTGACCATATTCCATTTTTAACATCATTCATAAAGTTTTCAAGAGTGTATGCATTGTTTCCGTTTAAGGCTTCATTTTCTATCATCCTTGCCATTTTCCCGAAATCTAATATGTTATTTAAATAACTTGATTGAACTGTTCTTATTCTATTGGTCATTCCAGCAAACTCAATTTTGTTTAAAATGTCTTTTTCAATCATCCAGTAAGGAGTATTGAATAAGTGATTGTTTAGAAAATTGACACATGCTTTTTGGTGTTCTTTACTGACATGAGTATATACAGCACCATCCTGATCTGCTGTTTTATAATATTGATATACACCTCCAATGTTATTGGCAACATGCCCCATGTACCTTCTAAATTGGCCAAGAACTTGATTGTACATATATTCTAGTTCATCATATGTTTCACCATTTTCAGTTGTCCATTCAACCAGATTGGGCATAATCCTCTTTAGATTGGCAATTCCATATTCACTTGCCTTGACAGCGTTATCTCCAAGATCTTCAGTTTGTGAACTTGGATCAATTCCTGCGCTTCCAAAACGATACTTTAAATCTTCTGCTTTTTCAGTAATCCAGTTTTGAAGGATAGATTTTTCTTCCTCATGTGTAACATCCAAAATTGGTTTATAACCCCACTTGACAGCATATATATCATACACACCAACATTAGGAGTATCCCAGTCGGAAGGCATTAATGCCACACCTTCGTCACCAGGCTGAGCAACATAATTAAATCTTGCATAATCCATTATTGAAGGGGCAGTTCCATATTTTTTTGTAAAAGTTGCAGATCTCAGAGAATCCACTGGATATGCACTACTGCTTCCCATGTTATGAGGCAGTCCAATAGTATGACCAAACTCATGAGACGAAACAAATCTTATAAGTTCTCCCATAACTTCATTTTTAAATTCAACTCCTCTAGCATCTGGATTTACAGCTGCAGTTTGAACAAAATACCAATTTCTTAAAAGCTTCATTACATTATGATACCAATTGATATCTGATTCTATAATTTCTCCAGATCTAGGATCACTAACATGTGGTCCATTAGCATTAAGTGATGGAGATGCTAGATATCTTACAGTTGAGTACCTAACATCCTCAGGACTCCAGTCAGGATCCTCTTCTTTTGTAGGTGGATATTTTACAATTACAGCATTTTTAAAACCAGCAGCTTCAAAGGCAACATTCCAGTCCTCAATACCATCTTTTAAATACTTTCTCCATTTTTTAGGTGTAGCAGGATCAAGGTAATATACAATAGGTTTTTTTGGTTCAACTAATTCACCACTTTTAAATTTTTCAATATCTTCATCTTTTACCTCCAATCTCCACCTATCCAGATACCTTACGGTTTCAGCTTCTTGATTATCAATTCCATAGTCAGTTTGTGAACTTGTAAACCATCCTACTCTTTCATCAAAATATCTTCTTCTCATAGGTTCTTTAGGTAAAAGGACCATTGAATTATTTAAAACCATAGAAATTTGGCCATTTCTAGAATCTGAAGATTTATAAGTTTTTATATGTTTAGTTTCAATGTTCAACGGAAAACTTCTAATAGATTCAATAAATGAAAGCTTAGAGTCTAAACTAGAAATCTTGTATGTTTTTCTTGTTGACTGAGGAAAGCCAAACATTTTTACATCGTTTTTGTAAAGGCTAGTTACATCAATTACATATGAGTTTTTATCCTTGTTTTTTACAGAAATCTTAAAGCTAGCAATAATAGGTTCAAAGTTTGAGTTTGATACGGCTATACTAATCGGTAATGAATCATTAGCAAACTTTGAATAAGATGCTTGCTTAAGTAGGATATTGTTATCAAACTTTTCCCATTTTAAAACTTGTTCACTCATCTTATGACGGCTGAGTGGAAGTTCAGTAGCCATTTTAACAATTCTTGTCACCATTAGCATGTCTCTTCCTAATAGACTGTCGTTTATTTCATAATAATACTTATCATCAATTTTGTGAACATCGAATAAACCATTATCAGTAACAGCTTTATCTGTAATTATATCACTATAGGTCTTCTCTTTTTTAGTATCATTTTTTGAGTCATCTTTTTTTTGTGAAAAAGCTGAAAAACTCACTAACAAAGCCATCAGTGTGATGCTAGTTTTAAATATTGAATAATTTCTCATAATTATAAAAATTAATTGTAGATTTTAAATGTAAGGAAAACTCTCAAATAAATATCTTAATTAAGAAAAACTTCTAGCTTTCCATTTGAATCTTTTACGACCTTAGCAATTGATTTAGAGGTAAGTTCTTTTATTGATTTATCCCATTTTTTATTACTGAGCTGGGATTTTTCTTTTAAAATTGATAAATCAATTCTTTCAAATTCTTTTAATATTTCAAAAACTGATTTTGCATCTTCACTCAATTCTGGTTGTTTTTTTAACGGTTTCATTTGCGGGAAAAATAAAACTTCTTGAATTGATCTATTATTTGTTAATAACATAACTAGCCTATCAATTCCAATTCCAATTCCTGAGGTTGGGGGCATACCATATTCGAGAGATTTTACAAAATCATGATCTATGAACATTGCTTCTTCATCACCTTTTTCTGAAAGTTTCAGTTGATCCTCGAATCTATTAAGTTGATCTATTGGGTCATTTAACTCAGAATAGGAATTTGCTATTTCACTTCCATTAATTAATAGTTCAAACCTTTCAGTCAACTCAGGATTAGTTCTATGTTCCTTTGTTAATGGGCTCATTTCTTTAGGATAATCAATAATGAAGGTTGGTTGTATATACTTTGATTCACATTTATCACCAAAAATTTCATCAATAAGTTTACCCTTACCCATTGTTTCATCAACTTCAACTCCCAGTTCTTTAGCAATTTTAAATGTTTCCTCCTCGCTGGAATTACTTAAGTTAAATCCTGTATTTTCTTTAATTGAATCTAATATGCTAATTTTCTTGTAAGGACCTTTAAACTCAATTGTATTATCACCATAATTTACCTTACTATCACCATATAGATCTACAGCAACTTTTTCAAGTAATTTTTCTGTAGTGTTCATCATCCAATTGTAATCTTTGTACGCTACATAAAATTCAAGATTAGTAAACTCAGGGTTATGTGTTCTATCCATTCCTTCATTACGAAAATCCTTTGCAAATTCAAAAACTCCATCAAATCCCCCAACAATTAACCTCTTTAAATAAAGTTCATTTGCAATTCGCATATAAAGAGGAATATTCAGTGCATTATGATGAGTTATAAATGGTTTTGCAGCTGCACCACCAGGTATAGGTTGTAATATAGGGGTTTCAACCTCTAAATAATTCAAGTCAAGCAAAAATTCTCTTATTGATGAAACAATCTTACTCCTCTTGATAAATGTTTCCTTAACATGTTGATTTACTATCAGATCAACATACCTCATTCTGTATCTCTGTTCAGGATCGTTGAACTCATCATATATGTTACCCTCAGAATCAGTCTTTGGTAGCGGCAAGGGTCTAATTGATTTTGAAAGCAGTTTAAAATCTTTTACCAAAACTGTTTTTTCTCCAACTTGGGTTGTAAATAATTCACCTTCAATACCTATTAAGTCTCCAATATCTAAGAGCTTCTTGTAAAGCTCATTATATTTTATTTTGTCTTCTCCTGGACAAATTTCATCTCTGTTAAAATATACTTGTATTTTTCCTTTACTATCTAATAATTCAGCAAAGCTTGCTTTACCTTGAATTCTTCTAGACATTAACCTTCCAGCAATTACAACCTTTTCATTTTCAATAAAATTGGATTTTATTTGCTCTGATAAATGAGTTACTGGATATAAATCGGCTGGATACGGATTAATACCTAATTCTCTAATCTTCTCAAGTTTCTCTCTTCTAATTATCTCTTGTTCTGAAAGATTTGCCATTTGTTTTTCAAATATAGCGATATAACATTTACAATACTTATCAATTTTTTAATTTTACTTAGAATTAATGGAGTATAAAAAAAACAATCAAGTAAAGATTTTAAGTTTAGGTAATATCGATTATTCGAAGTGTGTTGATTTACAAAAAAAACTTCAAAAAGAAATTATTGATATTAAACTTTTTAATAGAAAAAATAATTTAAATAAACTCACTCCAAACTATTTATTAATTGTTGAACATGATCATGTATATACATTAGGGAAAAGTGGAAACAGTGAAAATTTATTATACTCTAAAAGCGAACTAAAAGCAAAAAATATTCAATTTCATGAAACTTCTAGAGGTGGTGATATAACTTATCATGGACCAGGCCAGCTGGTGATTTATCCTATTATAGACTTAGAAAATTTTTTTACTGACATACATAAATATTTAAGATTTTTAGAATTAGCTGTAATAAATACTTTGAAAGATTTAAATATACATTCATCAAATAACCCTAATAAAACAGGTGTTTGGTTAGATGTAGGTAAAACATCTGAGAGAAAAATATGTGCTATGGGTGTAAAAGTTAGTCGATGGGTAACAATGCATGGCTTAGCATTAAATGTTAATTGTGATCTTGAATTTTTTAATGGAATTGTACCATGTGGCTTGGATAATAGAAATGTTACATCTATAAAAAATGAGATTCAAGAATCAATCTCATTAGAAAGTGTTTCGAAAATATTTACAAAAAACTTTTTGGAGATATTTAATTCAATTTTAGTTGATTGAGTAAAGAACTAATTCTGAACTATCTCCTAGAAATGTTATAAATCTTTTGTTGCCATATTCGTTAATATCAATATTTGAACTAGTGAATAATGGAAATCCATCAATTAAACCAGAATCATCATACAAGTAAACTTTATTATTTTCTTGATCTATAATAGAGTAGTAGGACTTGTTCTCTGTTTTGAAAATTGATAAGTTATGGTAAGTAGCAAAAGGTAAGTCATATGAAAGACCATTAATTGTTATTTTATTGTCATTAGATGATACAATAGTTTTATTATTGGCATTGATTTGATTTTCTTTATTTGAACTGTAGTCTCTTGAAATTTTTCCTGAAAGATCAATTTTAATGAGTTCATTAGATGAAAGTAGTCCAACCATTCCATTTTCATATTCATATAAATGACTGCTGAAAGTTAAATCTTTAGGCAATCTAATTCTATCCGAACCTCTTCTATTTAAAATAGACACATTACCATTTGAATTTTTACCTACAATATAATCTCTATTTGAAACTCTAATATGTTTATAGGGTTCACTAATATTCTTATCATGTTTTGCTTTAAATCCTTTAACGGTTTTAAATTTGGAATCTATCATTCTAGTTTCATTTTCAGTAACAATCAAATACCTATAGTTTTTATTATTATCATAATCAAATTTTGATAAAAACTTTACGTTATTATTTTCTCTAAATTTTATAGAATAAACAATATTTCCTTTAATATCCATAAGAATAATTTCATTAGTTGTAGCAAATAAGAATTGTAATCTTTTATTTTTATATGTATCAACTTGAAATATTTCACTTATAATACTATTGTCTAATTTTTTTTTCCAAAGCAAATTTCCATCAGAATCTAATAAGTTAATATCTAGATTTTCATCTTGAAAAATGATATTATTGTTCCCTGTTCTGTAATTATTAACAAGATGAGGTACAGATAATATTTTACTATCAAACGATTTATTAAAAATTAATTCTATTTTTTTTTCTGACTCTTTACTTAACGTTTTTGAAAAAAATGTTACATAATTGATGGAATCTCTAACATTGATTGTCTTAAACCAAAAGGGCATTTTTTCATTTGGGTTATTAATTTTAAAAAGTTCATATGAAGAATTTTTAGCTGGTATGCTTTTATTAAATTCAATAAATTTTTCATTATATATAAGGCTATTTCCACTTTTATATTCAAAGATTATTTCTTCAATTGGCTCTGTATCACTTGAAAAAATAAGCTTGGATTCAATAACTGAATAATATTTAAGATCCTTTATAAAATCAAATTCTTTAAGATTACTTAAATCGCTGATTTGTTCATCTAACTTAAATATTTCAAAATTTCTGTAGACCTTCTCTTCCTTTGATTTCAGATCAAACAGAATTTCTTCATCGATTTTGTCTATTATTAGAACTGATTCTCCACTATCATTATAATATACTAGTTCATTAATATTGGTGTAAAAAGAATCAAGTTCTAAGTTGTATTGAGTATTATTAAAATTGTTATTAAGATTATTTTGAAAATTATTATAATCAAAACTTATTGATTTTATGGATTCAATTCTCTGAGGAATTATTTCAATAATATTAGATTTTTTTGGTTTATTGTTTCTTAAAAGATTAATAATTCTATTTGATTTACTATCAAAAATTGATGTTCCAATTATTGCAATTTCATTGTTTGAAATATCAAATTCAAAATTCACCCAATCCGAAATTTGTCCGATATTAATAGAAATACCATTAAAATCTAGATTTTTAAAGTTTTGAGATACAAGCAGAGAAAGATTTTCAGATTTAGATTCTAAAAGTCTGTAAAAGTTTTTTGATTCAGAATTACTTTTAAAACTAGCATTTCTAATATAATTTTCTAACAAAATAATATTATCAGAAAAAATATGTTTATTGTTTTTATTTAAATAATAATATTCCAACTCATCGAGTTTTAAATTGTAGATTTTTTTGTTTTCATATAATGATGAGTCTTTTGATTTGTTTGAAAAAATCTTTTTGGAATTATTGAATGAAAATAATTTTCCATAGTTGTCTTTACCAATTTTATGGAAACTGTAGCTTATTTCACTTGACGAACCAAGTAAACTATCATTAGCAATATCGATATCTAATATTTTATCTATAAAATTTATTTCATTATAATTTAGGTCATCGTAAGAATCAATAGAAATAAAGTATAGCGGATTATCTGGTATTACATTTAAATTAAAATCCTCTTTGTTATTTTGACATGAAAAACACAATAAAAAAAGTAAAATGATTCTTTTCATTCAAAGTAAAATTATAAACTCATATTTTAAGAGACAACTGTTTTTCTTTTAATTTAAAAGATAATCTATGAATAGGTGATAATCCATATTTATTTATTGCTTGAATATGCTTTTTTGTTCCATAGCCCTTATGTTCATTAAAACTGAATTTTGGATAAAAATAGTTTAGATTTTTCATCTTCATATCTCTGCTTACTTTCGCTAGGATTGATGCGGCTGCAATGGATTGATAAATATTATCGCCTCCTACAACACATTTATAATTTATTTCTTTCTCAGATTTGAATTTATTTCCATCAATTAAATAAATATCAGGAATGATTTTTAATTCATTAATACATTGATTCATTCCTAAAAAAGTTGATTCTAATATATTTATTTTATCAATTGTTTGTACATCAATATTTACAATCGAGAAATCAATAGCAACATTTACTATATCATTAAACAATTCTAATCTCTTTTTTTTAGTTAGTCTTTTTGAGTCTTTAATCTTTTCATTATGATATGATTTTGGTAAAATAACTGCTGAAATAGTTACTGGTCCAGCTAATGCACCTCTTCCAGCTTCATCAATTCCACATATCAATTTTTTTTTATTATAACTTTTAATCATGCATCATTGCTTAAATTTGCTATTAAATATATTAATTGTTTAAATCTAAAGTTTTGAGAAAAATTCTTATTCTACTAGCATTTCTCTCTTTTTCATTTGTGTATTCACAGACTGGAGGTGGTTTTTTAAATAAAACAATTTCTGATATTGGTGATTCCTTATCTATAGATAAATTTAAGTTTGATATAAATAAGTTAAAAAGGTTTACGATAGAAAATGACACTTCATATATAGATACTTCACTGACAATAAAAAAATTTTACAAGTTTAATTATATAAGAAAAGATGATTTTGAGTTAGTAAAACTCAATAATGTTGGACAAATTTATAATCAATTGACATACAATCCTTCAAAGAATAATTTACTATCCTTTGGTTACAATGCCAATAATATTTTGTTAACAAATAAAAGTGAGGTTCAATTTTATGAAGTTGCTTACCCAGTTACAGAACTTTTATTTAAAACAGTTTTTTCTCAGGGTCAACTTACAAATGCTCTATTTACAACAAATATTAATAGAAAATTAAATTTTTCATTGGAATTCAAAGCATTACGTTCTTTGGGGAAATATCAAAACTCATTATCGGGATCAAAACATTTTAGATTTACATATAATTATAATTCTGAAAAATTTAGTTCAAAAACATTTTACTTGTCGCAACAATTAGAAAAAAAAGAAAATGGAGGTCTGACTGAAACTGCTTTAGAAAATTTTGAATCTGGAGACCCATTATACAATGAGAAATCAAAATTAAATGTAAAATTTGATGATGCAAAAAATCTATTTTTTATGAGAGAATTTTATTCTGAAAATCACTTTAATTTTGGAGGGAGGAATAAATTTAATTTAGGTTTTGATTTTCACTACTCCACTGTTAATAATTCATACAGTCAAGCTATTATAAATCCTGATTATTATGGTCCAAGCACAAGCTCTAATTCCATAAACGATAGTTTTAAATTTAGAACTTCAAGTGCGAGATTTTTTCTTAATTCCAAATCTTTACTGTTCGATAATGTAAAGTTTGGTTTGAAAAGATTTAATTATGAATTTTTTGAAATTAATTCTACAGATTCAAAAATTAAAAACAATTCAAATTTGATATTTGCCGAATTATCTCATAATACTAAATCATTAAGTCTTTCCGCAACTATTGATAAAAAATTGAATGGTGATCGAGTAGGAAATAAATATTTATTCTCTTTAAAATTTAAAAATATCAATAATTTGTTTGTTCAGTTATTTTCTGTTGAAACACACCCAGGTATCATTTATGACTATTACAAGAGTTCTTATGATTTAGTTGGTTGGAATAATCAAAATAAGTTGATTAATAACAATTCCCTTAAAATCAATTTTTCAAATAGATTTCTTGATCTTTTTGAGTTGACACTATCATCAATATCAAATTATTTTTATGTAGATACAAGAAAAGATATTGATTATGACTTTGTTCCTCATTTAAAAGTATCACTAAATGAAATTAAAATATCGAAAATCAAAGTCAATAAGGATTTTAGTTTTGGAAAATTTAATTTAGATAATACTTTACTAGTTCAGAAGGTAAATCAAGACAAAGAGATATTGAATTTACCAGGTTTTATAGCCAGATCATCGATTTATCTTGAAGAAAAAATTTTCAGAAATGTATTAGATATTCAAACAGGTTTTACTGCAAAATACTTTTCAAAATTTTACTCAAGTGAGTACAATCCCATTATTTCAACTTTTCATGTACAAAATGAAATCAAAATAGGAGGGTACCCAATTATTGATTTTTTTCTTAATGCAAAAATTAGACAAACTAGATTATTCTTCATTTTTGAGCATATTAACTCTAGTTTAACTGGTAATAAGTATTTCTCAACACCAACTAACCCGTATCGGGATACTAGCTTTAGATTTGGTTTAAATTGGAATTTATTTAACTGATGGTAAATCTCCATCTATTTTTGATGGAAGATTTGTATTACCCATCAACTGCTTATCAATGTGGTAGGCAGCCTCTCTTCCTTCGGAAATTGCCCAAACAATTAATGACTGTCCTCTTCTTAAATCTCCTGCTGCAAAAACCTTTGGATTTGATGTTTTATAATTTTTAGTTAATGGCTTCAACGTTTGATCTAAATCTATATTTAAACTTGAAAATAAATCTTGCTCAGGACCTGTAAAACCTAGAGCTAACAATGCCAATTCACATGGCCAAACTTTTTCAGAATCTTCGATTTCAATTAATTTTCTCCTATCACCATCTATTTTCCAATCAACAGCTACTGTCTTAATTCCAGTTAAATTTTTGTTTTTATCACCAATAAATTCTTTTGTCATAATTGACCATTTTCTTTCAATACCTTCTTCGTGTGATGAACTAGTTTTAAGTGTAAAAGGCCAGTAGGGCCATGGATTTTCTTCAGTTCTATCTGTTGATGGTTTATCTAAAATTTCAAAGTTAGTTACAGATTTTGCTTTGTGCCTGTTTGATGTTCCTATGCAGTCAGACCCCGTATCTCCTCCTCCAATAACAATTACATTTTTTGATGTCGCAGAATAATTCTTCTGTTGATCAATTTTTAAGTCTACAACTTCATTTTGATGTTTTAGGAAGTCCATAGCTTGAACTACACCTTTTAAATCGTGCCCCTTAATTGGTAATTTTCTTCTAATTGTAGCCCCACCAGTCAATAAAATAATGTCAAATTCTTTTTCTAATTCAGAAACAGGAATGTCTGTTCCAACTTCTTTAGAGACATGAAAAATTACACCTTCTTCTTCTAAAATTGTAAGTCTTCTATCAATGATTGATTTTTCAAGTTTAAAATCTGGAATTCCATATCTTAACAGTCCACCAATTTTTTCATCCCTTTCAAAAACTTCAACTGTATGACCTACACTATTTAATTGTTGAGCAGCTGCCAGTCCAGCAGGTCCTGATCCGACTACAGCAATTTTTTTATTTGTCCTCTTAGTAGGAGCTTTTGCTTTTATCCATCCTTCTTCAAAACCTCTTTCAACAATATATTTTTCAATCATCTCAATAGAAACTGGAGGATTAATTAATCCTAACACACAGGCAGATTCACATGGCGCAGGACATAATCTTCCAGTAAATTCAGGGAAGTTATTTGTTGAATGTAAAATGTCAAGGGCCAGTTTCCATTCTTTTCTGTATACAGCGTCATTGAAATCTGGAATTAAATTTCCGAGCGGACATCCTGAATGGCAAAATGGAACCCCACAATCCATACATCTACCACCTTGCTCTACCATTTCTGATTGATCTGGTGTAATAGTAAATTCTTTGTAGTTTTTTAATCTTTCTGTAACAGATAAATATTTTTCATCTGTTCTATTATATTCAATAAAACCTTTTAATTTACCCATGCTAGTTAATTATTTGGTTAATTTTTTCTTTTGCTAATTTTTCTAAAGCTAACTTATATTCTGTAGGCATTACTTTTATGAATTTATCTTTGTAAAGCTTCCAATTTTTAATAATTTTTTCGGCAATCTGACTGGATGTGTTAGAAAAATGTTTTTCGACCAATGATTTAATTAAATCAATATCTTGATTATCTGGTGTTTCAAGTTCTATCATTTCATAATTAAAATGATTTTTATTTAAATCCTCATTTAGAATATAAGCAATTCCTCCACTCATGCCAGCGGCAAAATTTCTTCCAATTTTCCCTAACACAAGTGCAACTCCACCCGTCATATATTCACACCCATGATCTCCAACTCCTTCAACAACTGCTGTAGCTCCTGAATTTCTTACACAAAATCTTTCACCTGCAATTCCATTAATATATGCTTCACCACTAGTAGCACCATACAATGTGACGTTTCCAGTGATAATATTTTTATCTGACTCAAAAGTTGACTCTTTTGGAATTTTTACAACTATAGTAGCACCCGAAAGACCTTTACCAAAATAATCATTTGTGTTACCCTCAACTACAAGTTTTAAACCTTTAGCGGAGAAAGCTCCAAAACTTTGACCTGCTGATCCTTTGAAGTTAATTGTTAGAGTATCTTTAGGAAGTCCTTTTTCTCCATGAATTTTAGAAATTTCATTACTGATAATAGCACCAACTGTCCTGTCAGTATTTTTGATATTAAAATCTAAGTTCATTTTAATTTTTTTCTCAATAGAAAGTTTAGCTTCTTCATAGATCTTAAAATCTAATACATTATCTAAATTATGATCCTGATCAATTGTTTTTCTAATTGATACAGATTCATTTACATTAGGCTTATAGAGAATTTTTGACAAATCAATTCCTTTAAACTTGTAATGAGATACAGCATCCTTCATATTCAGCTTTTGACTTTGACCAACCATTTCATCTATGGTTCTAAATCCGAGACTAGCCATAATTTCTCTTAATTCTTGGGCTACGAAATACATGAAATTAATTACATGTTCAGGCTTACCCTTGAAGTTTTTTCTTAGTTCAGGATCTTGCGTAGCAATTCCAACTGGGCATGTGTTTAAATGACAAGCTCTCATCATTATACAACCAGATGCAACTAAGGGTGCAGTTGAGAATCCAAATTCTTCTGCTCCAAGAAGGCAAGCTATTGCAACGTCTCGACCTGTTTTCATTTGACCATCACATTCAATTACTACTCTCCCCCTCAAATCATTGAGCACTAATGTTTGCTGAGCTTCAGCAATTCCTAATTCCCAAGGGAGGCCAGCATGTTTTAAAGATGTTAGTGGTGAAGCTCCAGTTCCTCCATCGAAACCAGAAATGAGAATTACATCTGCTTTTGCTTTTGCTACACCAGCAGCAATGGTTCCAACTCCTACCTTAGAAACAAGTTTAACATTAATTCTTGCACTTCTGTTAGCATTTTTTAAATCATATATCAATTGAGCTAAGTCTTCAATTGAATAAATATCATGATGTGGTGGTGGTGAAATTAATCCAACATAGGGGGTTGAGTTTCTAACCTTAGCAATCAATGGATTAACTTTTGGTCCTGGTAATTGACCGCCTTCTCCAGGCTTAGCACCTTGAGCCATTTTGATTTGAATTTCATTAGCATTTGTCAAATAATATGAACTAACTCCAAATCTTCCTGAAGCAACTTGTTTGATTGAACTATTTCTTGAATCACCATTTTTATCTTTTTTGAATCTCCCTGGATCTTCACCTCCTTCCCCAGAATTGCTTTTTCCACCAATTCTATTCATTGCTACGGCTAGATTTTCGTGAGCTTCTTTGCTAATTGAACCATATGACATGGCTCCTGTTTTAAATCTTTTTACAATTTCTGTCCAAGGTTCAACTTCATCAATGTTAATTGGGTCAAGTTCAACAAATTTGAATAAACCTCTAATTGTCATTAGCTGTTCGTTTTGTTTATTAATCTGATCAGAATACACTTTATATGTTTCATATTTTTCAGATCTCACAGCTTGCTGAAGTTTTGAAATTGTAGTAGGATTCAACATATGTTTTTCACCATTTCTTCTCCATCTATACTCTCCACCCATCTCAAGTTTATTGATATCAAGTTCTGAATTAAATGCAGTATTTAGTCGTTCTGAAATTTCTTTTTCTAAAACATATAATCCAACTCCCTCAATTCTTGATGGTGTGTTGTTAAAATATTTATCAACGAATTTTTTTCTAAGTCCAAGTGCTTCAAAAATTTGTGAACCTCTATATGAATGGAGTGTAGAAATACCAATTTTATTCATCACTTTTAAAATACCCTTGGCAATTGCTTTATTGTAATTAGCTATTGCTTTATTTCTAGTGATTCCACTAATAATGCCTTTTTTGTGGTGGTATGTAATTATTTCATTTACTAAATATGGATTAATAGCGCTTGCTCCATAACCAAATAACATGGAAAAATGGTGTGGTTCTCTTGGTTCAGCTGATTCAATTATAATCCCAAATTTTGATCTTTTTTTCTTCTTGATTAGATAATGATGGACTGTAGAGCAAGCTAAAAGCATTGGTATAGGAGCTTTCTTCTTTGAAACATTTCTGTCAGTAAGAATTATAATGTTATAATCATTATCAACTTTTTTCTCAATTTCATTAACTATTTTTTCAAGGGATTGCTCAATACCATTGTGACCTTTATTTAAATCATATAGCACTGGAATAGTGAATGATTTAAAATCCTTGTGCTTTACAAACTTAATTTTATCAAGATCCTCATTTGAAATTATAGGATTATTGATTTTTAATTTTTTGGCATGCTTTTCATTAATATTAAAAATGTTAAAATCACTTCCCACAGCTAGACTTGTATCAGTTACAATTTCTTCTCTAATACCATCTAAAGGAGGATTGGTTACTTGAGCAAAAAGTTGTTTGAAATAGTTGTATAATAATTGAGGTTTATTTGATAAAACAGCGAGCGGGGTGTCAGAGCCCATTGATCCAATTGCTTCTTTCGCGTTTACGCACATTGGTAGTATTACTGTTTTAAAATCTTCTTGAGTATATCCAAAAATTCTTAACCTTGTCTCAAAATCAATCTCTTCTGCTGGCGTTTTATTTCCAGTGTAGGGGATTTTTGAAAGAGGCAGGATATTATCATTAACCCATTTTTGATAAGGATATTTTGAAGTTACTTCAGATTTAACTTCTTCATCTTTAATAATTCTCCCTTTATTCATGTCAACTAAAAACATCTTTCCAGGCTCAAGACGTCCATGGCTTTCAATATTTTTTGGATCAACATTAACTACTCCAGTTTCAGATGACATAATTACATAACCATCTTTTGTTACTGAATATCTTGATGGTCGAAGACCATTTCTATCTAACAATGCACCAATATAATTTCCATCAGTGAAAGGAATTGATGCGGGCCCATCCCACGGTTCCATGATGCAGCTATTGAATTCATAAAATGATTTCTTTTTAGAGGACATTGAATTATGTTTCTCCCAAGCTTCGGGTACGAGCATCATCATAATTTCAGGAAGAGATCTTCCTGTCATAATTAGAAGTTCAACAACCATATCCATTGATGCTGAATCTGATTTACCTTCTAAAATTATTGGAAATAATTTTTCAATATCACTTTTTTCAATGTAGTCACAATTAATTAACTCCTCACGGGCTGTCATTCTGCTAATGTTGCCCTTTAAAGTATTGATTTCACCATTGTGACACATGTATCTGAATGGTTGGGCTAAATCCCAAGTAGGAAATGTGTTTGTGGAAAATCGTTGATGAACCAAAGCAAGTCTGGTAACTAATTTAGGGTTGCTTAAATCAGTGTAAAATCTTTCAATATCTTCGGGCATTAATAGTCCTTTGTATATTAATGTCCTTGTATGTAAACTTGAGAAATAGTAGTAATTCTTTTGTGACAACTCTGACTGATAGATACTATTTTCACTAATTTTTCTTGCGACATAAACCTTAGTATTCAATTCTTTTTCTTGAATATTTTCATCTTCACTACTAATAAAAACTTGCTTAATTACAGGTTGAGACTTAGAGGCAATTTTACCTACAACTTTAGAGTTAATGGGAACATTACGCCATCCTAAAACTTTTAAACCTTGTCTTTTAATTTCACTTTCAAATGATTGGACACAAAAATTTAGCTGATTTATTTTTGGTGGTAAAAAAACCATACCAACAGCATATTTCCCTGAGATAGGTAAATCAAATTTACACTCACTTGTAAAGTAATCATGAGGAATTTCTATCAATATTCCAGCGCCATCACCAGTTCTTCCATCTGAACTTACTGCTCCTCTGTGTTCTAATCTTACAAGAATATTAAGGGCATCATGAATTATTTTGTTTGTTTTTTTTCCAGTTAAACTACATATAAATCCAGCTCCACAATTTTCATGTTCATTTAATGGACTATATAAGCCTTGTTCTTTGATCATATAAAAGTTAGTTTAGGAATTCGTAAAAGTAAACATTCAACTATCATTTTTTGCAAATACCATACAATTAACACCAATATTTTAAATTAATATCAATCTTTCAAAAAATGCCATGTAATTTTACAAATTATATATATTTTGGTACTATAATTGAAGATTTTTAGATATGATTGAAACTATAATTCTAGTTGTATTTGTTCTTGGTTATTTAGCTATAGCTTTTGAACATACCTTAAAATTAGACAAACTAATCCCTGCCTTGATTATGATGGCAGTTATGTGGGGTCTGATTTCTTATTTTGACTTAACTGTTTTTGAAATTGATACAAAAAACAAAGAACTTATTCCAGAAAAACTAAAGTATGTTTTAAATTATTTTTTAGGCCATACTGCTGAAATCTTAGTTTTCTTGATTGGTGCAATGACCATTGTTGAAACAATTGACTTTTTTAACGGATTTGCTACAATTAAAAGACTCATTAAAACTAAGAGCAAAGTAAAAATATTATGGATAATATGTTCATTAGCATTTGTGCTTTCTGCTATCATTGATAATTTGACTGCAACAATTGTTTTAATTACAATTCTTCAAAAACTTGTTACAGATAAAAATCTTAAACTATGGTATGCAGGTATGATAATAGTAGCAGCTAATGCAGGTGGAGCTTGGTCACCAATTGGAGATATTACAACAACTATGTTATGGATTGGAAATAAAGTATCCATTGGAGCATTGATTAAGTTTTTAATTATCCCTTCGTTAGTTTGTATGATTCTACCTACTTTTATCGCTTCAAAGTACAAAGTTTTTCAGGGTGAAATACAGCCACCAAAAACAAATGATTCTGAAAATCCATTTGGATCTAAAATTTTAATTATTGGTTTATCTTCAATAGTTTTTGTTCCAATTTTCAAAATCATTACAGACCTCCCACCATATGTTGGTATGATGCTATCACTAGCAGTTGTTTCAATTATTGCTGAATCATTTAACGCTAAATTAGCTGGACTATCTGATGGACATCATAGCCCAATACATCATGCACTCACAAAAATTGAAATGCCTAGTATATTATTTTTCCTCGGAATCTTAATGGCTGTTGGTGCTCTTGAAGCTTTAGGTATTGTTTTTGGAGTTGGTCAATGGCTAGTTTCTACATTTGAAAACGTTGATTGGGTATTATTTGGAGGACTTGATATTGTAGTTTTTGTTCTTGGTTTTCTTTCAGCTGCTATTGACAATGTTCCTCTCGTTGCCGCATCAATGGGAATGTTTGGTGAAGCAATAGATAATCCATTATGGCATGGTATTGCATATGCTGCTGGTACTGGAGGAAGTATGGTAATCATTGGGTCTGCAGCTGGTGTTGTAGCCATGGGTATGGAGAAAATTGATTTTATGTGGTACTTGAAAAAAATAACATTCCTTGCATTTGTTGGATACTTGGCTGGATTCTTAGTGTTTATTTTATTGAGAGATTATGTTCTCATGTAATGAATTATAAAAATGCACTGAAATGGTTAAATGAAATACCAATTTCATTTAACAAAGATTATAAAGGTTATAAACTTACTCTTAAAAAAGTTTATGACCTTTTTAATTATCTAAAAAACCCAGAAAAAAAACTTAAAATAATACACATAGGAGGAACTAATGGAAAAGGTTCAACTTCTAATATTATTTCTTCAATACTACAAGAACACGGTAAAAATATTGGTGTTTTTAGCTCTCCTCATATATTAGATGTTAGAGAAAGAATAAAAATTAATGATGTTTATATTTCTAAAGACTTCTTTTCAGAATTTATAAGTAAACACAAAAAGTATTTTACGGAAAATAAAATTTCATTTTTTGAAATATTATTTTCAATGAGTGTTTGTTATTTCTCAAAAAATAAAACTGATTATGTAATTCTTGAAGTTGGTCTCGGTGGTAGGCTAGATGCTACAAATATTTGTAATCCAATTGTTTCTTGTATAACTAATATTGGTTATGATCATAAAAAATTTCTTGGGAATACTCTTTTAAGTATAGCCACGGAAAAGGCTGGAATAATTAAACCTGGTATTCCTTTAGTTGTTGGTGAACAAAGAAAAAATTTAATAAAATTTTTTCAAAAGACATGTGATGATAGACTTACAAAAATGTATTTAGCTAGTTCTTTGAATGAAGTAAATTACAATTCTGATCTGAAAGGAGTGTATCAAAGAAAAAATATTAGTGTAGCTCTTAAAGCCGTATCATTATTAAAGGATATTCAAATTGATTATCAATTAGTCAAAAAAGGAGTGAAAAATGTTAAAAAAAATACAAGATTTTATGGAAGGTGGGATTTAATATCACACAATCCGGACGTTATTATTGACGTTGCTCATAACTTTGACGGTATTAAAGAAATATTAGGTCAAATCAAAGAATTTAAAAATCAAATTAGAATAGTATTTGGAACTCTGGATAAGATTGACCAATTGAAAATCATTGATTTATTCCCTAAAAATTATATTTATTATTTCTGTAATGTTGATAGTGAAAGAGCAATGAATATAGAGAAAATTTTAATGAAAGCGCGTCAAAATAATTTAAATTTTAAATCATTTAATAAATCTAAGAATGCTCTTGGTCAAGCAATGAATGATTCCTCAAAGAATGATGTTGTTTTTGTCATTGGAAGTGTATACTTAATTTCTGAAATTTTATCTTAAATATCTAAACAAATTTGTATTATATTTGTCGCTCTTTTGGGCGCTTAGCTCAGTTGGTTCAGAGCACTTGGTTTACACCCAAGGGGTCGGGGGTTCGAATCCCTCAGCGCCCACAAAATAAAAACCCACTCATCAAAGTGGGTTTTTATTTTCTAAATCCATTCTAATTTTTTTACGGTCATCTCAGTTTCAATATCACCAGTGTGTTGAGTTGTTTTTGGCTCAAATAATAGATTGAATACAATCTCTCCATTAGTATGAGGTCTATGCTCAACACCTTTTGGAATAATTAAAATTTCACCTTCATTTATCTCAACTGTTCTGCCATCCCTAAAATCAATTAAAAGTGTTCCTTTAAATACCATAAAAAGTTCATCTTCATTTTCATGACTATGCCAAACAAAATCATCTTTTAGTTTGCAAAGCTTTACATGCTGACCGTTAAGCTCTCCAATAATTTTTGGTGTCCACTCTTCATTAAATAATGAAAATTTGTTCATAATATTGATAGGTTCAATTTTTTCCATATTTTAAAACAATTACTTAGAGTTTAATATATTATTATAAACTTTAATAAGTTTATCTATTTTCTAAATCCAATAAAAATTGGAACTCTTTTCTGGTATTCTTTATATTTTGGATATTTTTTATCGCTTATTCCTTCACTGAATTTAGCACTATTGTAAAATAAGATTACCAAAAGTAAACATCCAATAATTGACCAATTAATAAATTTACCAGTAGCACTTACTGAAAAAAAGTAATATGTAATCCAAATTAGTTGTTCGCTTGCAAAATTCGGATGACGTGAATATTTCCATAAGCCACTAGAAATAAAACCATCTTTATATTCTCCCTCTAATTTTTCACCAAGATTTATCTTTTTATACTTTTTAGTTTGAAAGTTATATTGTTGTTGATCGGCAATTGTCTCAGTAATAATGAATAACAGCATGAATGTACTAATCAAATAATCTAAATTATTAAGCTCGGAATCTCCTTGCCAAGCTGCCAATATTGGAAGTGTGAATAGAAAAATTAATCCCATCTGATAAAAGCAAATAAATAGGAGATTAAATAATGTCCAATTAAAATTGGACCTAAAGAGAGTTATTGATTTTCTAACTTCCTTCCATCTGTAATCTTCTTCTCCTTCCCAAAAGTAGATACTATATCCGCCCTTCCTCGAAAAATTATATGTTAACCTTAAACCCCAAATAGTAACCAGGATTGACATGATAAGAGTTCTTGTATTAAATTCAGCAGAAAAGCAAACATACCAAGCAACATAAATTGGTACTAAGCTCCATACCTTATCGATTTGGCTATAATTCTTAGTAATTTCTCCTAAGATGAAACATGAGACAGAAATAATTAAATATGATTTAAAAATAAATGATATACTTTCAAGTTGTTCTGTAGAAAAATTTAAAGTAAAAAAATCTGTAAAAAAAAAGCAATAAACTAAAGCTAAAAAAGTAGATACAATAAATATTACTTTTTTAAGCACAGAAGCTAATTTTAGATAGAACTAAAGATCTCATTCATTTTAGTTTCTTCCTCATTTGCTAATTCCTTGTCCACTAAAATTCTTCCACTGTGTTCGTCAATTATAAACTTTTTTCTTGATGAAATATCTAATTGTACTTGTGGTGGTATTACAAAGAACGATCCAGCTGAAGCACCTCTTTCAACTGGCACAACTGCTAATCCATTCTTTACACTTGATCTAATTTTTTGATAAGAAATAAGTAATGAATCATCAATTTTTGATTGAAATTCTTCAGATTTGCTTAACAATTCATTTTCTTCTTTTTCAGTCTCTTTCATTATAGAATCAAGTTCATTTTTTTTATGCTCTAAATGTGAATTTCTTTCTTCTTTTAATGAATTTGTTTCATCAAGTTTTTCTTTTTTAAGCTCAATTTGAGCTTTTATTTCATTGATTTGCTTCTCTGAATATTCTATTTCAAGTTCTTGATATTCGATTTCTTTACTTAACGATTCAAAAGCCCTATTGTTTCTGACGTTTTTTTGCTGATCATTATATTTTTTTATTAATGCTTTTGACTCTTCAATTTTATTTAGTTTGTCCTTAATTCCATTTTTGAAATCTTCTAATTCAGCTTCGATCTTTTCAATCCTAACACCTAATCCAGAAACTTCGTCTTCAAGATCTTCAACTTCTAGAGGAAGTTCTCCTCTTACACTTCTTATTTTATCAATTCTAGAGTCAATGAGCTGTAAGTCATATAAAGCTCTTAATCTTTCTTCAACTGAATACTCAACTTTTTTTGCCATATTAATTATAGTTTACAGGGTTTGTATTTGTTTCCGCAATAGTGACCGCAAACTTAGGGATTTTTTCATTAAGATGCTTTAAAATCAGGTCTTTTGTATACTTCTCGCTTTCGTAGTGACCTATATCTATTAAAATTATTTTATTATCAGCTTTAAAATAGTCATGATATTTTAAGTCAGCTGTTATCAAGCAATCTAGTCCTAAATCTATAGCATGTTCAATAGCAAAGCTTCCTGATCCACCCAAAACCCCAACTTTTTTTATTATTTTCTTACATGGTTTAGTAAACTTAAAATGATCAATTTTCATATTTCTTTTTATAAGAATTTTAAATTCTTCAAAGTTCATTCCATTTTTAAGTTCGCCATACATTCCCATGCCTATTCGTGAACCATCTTCATTAATTTTTGGTATAATAAAATCTACTTTTTCCATTCCTAAAATCTGTAGAATATTATAGTTCACACCCCTAGGATTATTATCAAGGTTAGTATGTAAACAATAAATATTGATATTATTCTTTATAGCACGAATGATTATTTTATTAATCCTATCATCAGAATTAATTTTTTTAATCGGATTAAATATTAATGGATGAAATGTAATTATCAGATTACAATCTTTACTTATTGCCTCATCTATAATCTCTAATGTTGTATCTAAAGTAATGAGTCCTTTACCAACTTCAGAGTCTGAATCTCCAACCAAAAGCCCCACATTGTCAAAATCCTCGGCATGTTTTTTCGGAGCCCATTTTTCTATAACACCAATAATTTCTGAAAGCTTCATCTTTATTTTTAATCAAATATAA
>Ga0255764_10000420_pt1 | contig 37388 bp, 25 predicted proteins | sample 071ome_30_FD_179964 | JGI IMG/M metagenome (GOLD analysis project Ga0255764, IMG submission 179964) | Coastal salt marsh microbial communities from the Groves Creek Marsh, Skidaway Island, Georgia - 071406AT metaG (version 2) | ecosystem: Environmental > Aquatic > Marine > Intertidal zone >... | reverse complement strand
TCGTTCGGTTCGCGCGGGCGGGCGCCGCGTACGACGCCACACCGCGACTCGACGGCGGACACGGGCGGCGAAGGCGCGTCGACGCATCGATCGAGCGCAGCGCGATCCGCGGACGGGACGCGCGACGACGGAACGGACGAACGAAGCGCGCGGATCGTTTGTTGATTTCATCGTGTGATTTGTTTTTGAAAATTCAAAAAGAGACGCAGACGGAAGCGACGACCAACGCGAGAGAAGGACACGGAGGCGCGGACGCGATGAGTTCGAGACGCGCGGGGTCGTCTCGGGCGACCAAGGCGCTCGAAGCCGCGGCGAAACTGCGGGCGACGCGTGAAGGGGGTGGGAAGAGACGGATCGATGAGGTTGAGGAGGAAGCGGACGCGATCGAAGACGTCTACGAGGAAATGGATGAGGAACAGTACCGCGAACTCGTCGCGAAACGCCGGGCGGAGGGTGGGGATTTCGTGGTGAATGACGACGGGGAAGGGTACGAGGATTTGGGTGAGGAGGAGGATTGGACCGAGGCGAACCCGAATTATTCGGATGATGAAGAGTACGACGCCAACGGGAGAAAGGTGGCCAAACCGACGGCTGTCGCGGCGCCGAAGAAGGCGCTGACGGCGGAGGAAAAGGCGAAGAAGAAGAATTTGGCGGCGAAAAAGGGTGCCGGGGCGATGTTGGGTGCGGTACCGAAGAAGAAGAAAAAGTTGGAGGAGGCGGCGGAGGAGGCTGACACGGACGCGTTGTTAGAGGATATTTTAGCCGGCGTCGACATGGACGTGGGCGCGGCTTCGGCGCCAGTTCCGAGACGTTCGCCGAGAAAGCACGCGCCGCCGGCTGCGGTCGCGGTGCCACCGAGACGTTCTCCGCGTAAGGCTTCAACGACTGCCGCGGATATCGTCGCGGCGACTCGCGCGCCGAGGGCTGAGGCGACGCCACCGAGCGCGAAGAAGTCTGTGCAGTTTAAATTGGAAGACGAAGTCGAGGAAGAACCGGTGAACGATGGCGGTTTTCACGACGACGATGACGTCGACGTCGACGTGGCGATGCCCGATCCAGAGCCGATGGAGGAGGAAGTCAAGCCAAAGCCGAAGCCGATCGCGGCGCCGGTTGCGGAGAAGCCTCCCGCCGCGGAATCGACGTTGAAGACGTTGGACGAGGAAGAGGACGAAGACCGAGACCAAGGTCCGGTGACCCAAGACGCCGCCCCCGTGACGTTCAACGGCGCCGAGCTCCCGCAAGACGCGGATGGTTCCATTCCATTCTTCTTCATGGATGCGCACGAGGAGCGCGAATCCCGAGGTACTGTGTTCCTCTTTGGTCGCGTGCCAGTGTCGAGCGAGCCGAATGCGCAAACGGTGAGCGCGTGCGCCGCGGTTCAAAACATGCAACGATGCATGTACGTCGTTCCCAAGCCGGGTACTTTTGACGATCCGGACGGTGAGTTGGAAGAACTCGGACAGAAAATGGAGGAGACGCGTCGCGAGTTCAAGCAATGCGCCGACGAGGATCCGGCCAAGGAGGAGAAGAGGGCCGCGGCGCAAAAAGCCAAGGCGGATTTGATGAAGAGATTGGTGCCAAAGTCTGCAGACTTGCGCGCGGAATTCAAGGAGATCTTAAAGGCTCGGGGCATTGAAAACTCCAAGACGACCATTGTGAGAAGACACTACTGCTTCGAGCGCAAGGATATCCCGCAAGGACCTCTCTTTGTGCTCAAGGTTAAGATTCCGGCGACATACAAGGAATTCCCGAGCGACATGAAGGGGAAGAACTTTATCGCCGTCATGGGTACGCAGGCACCGATGCTCGAGCTTCTCACGCTCAAGTCCAAGCTCAAGGGTCCGAGCTGGATCGCGCTGCACGGCGCGACGATCGTTCCGATGGAGAATCAAAAATCTTGGTGCAAGCTCGAACTCGCCTTGCCGAATGCGCACAAGAGCGTTCGCCCAAAGGCGAGCGGTGCCGTCAAGAGAGACGCGCCGCGCCTCACCGTCGCTTCGCTCAACCTTCAAACAATCGTGAACCAGCAGCAAAATAACAACGAGATTGCTGTGGCTTCGGTCCAGTACATTCGCGATGTCAGTTGCGAAGGTTCCACCACACATCAAGAACTGCGAGCAGGTTTGAGACACTTCACCGTCGTTCGTAAGCTCGATGGTCTCGACTTGCCTGCAGATTGGCAGAGCATCGTCGCGAAAGAAAACTCCACCAATCCAATGGCGAAGCGCACCGGTTCAGTCGTTCTCGCCTCGCAGACGAACGAGCTCGGTCTGCTCAACTTTTTACTCGCAAAGTTGCACCAGCTCGATCCGGATGTCATTGTCGGTCACAACATTGGCGGTTTCAACTTGGAAGTGCTCTTGCGCAGATTGCAAGCGAACAAGATTGGTCACTGGAGTCGCATCGGTCGCATGAAGCGCACTCGCATGCCGAACATCAATGGTTCTGGAGGGGCGTACGGAGGCGGTGCGTCCATCGGGGCGCTTCAGTGCCTCGCCGGGCGTCTGTTGGCTGACACATACCTCAGCGCGAAGGATTTGCTCAACAAGGAAGTTTCCTACACTCTCTCCGCGCTTTCTGAAACCCAGCTCGGGTTGCGTCGCGTTGAAGTACAGAACGCGCAAATCCCGGATCACTACCAAGCGTCTGCCTCGCTCATGCACCTCGTTCGCTGTACTGAAAACGACGCCGCGTTGAGCTTGCGCTTAATGTTCAAAATGGAAGTCGTGCCGCTGACGAAGCAGCTTTCCAACATTGCCGGTAACTTGTGGAGCAAGACTCTCGGTCACACCCGAGCTCAGCGCGTCGAATACCTGTTGTTGCACGAGTTCCACGCTCGCAAACACATTGTTCCGGATAGACTGAGCGCGAAGGAGCGTCGTCGCGTCGCCGCGGCAAATGGCGATGAGGAGGACGGAGGCAAGAAGGGCCCATCCTACGCTGGTGGCTTGGTTCTCGAACCGAAGAAGGGACTGTACGACACGTTCGTCCTCGTTCTTGATTATCAGTCGCTGTATCCATCCATTATTCAAGAGTACAACATTTGTTACACGACCGTCAAGAGACACTTCCATGATGGTGAAGAAGCTCAAATTGAGCTGCCGGCGCCGATTAACAGCGACAAGGAATTCGCCGTGCTCCCCATGGTGATCTCCAATATTGTCAAGAGGCGTAAGGAGGTGAAGGGTTTGATGAATCGCGAGAGCGATCCTGGGAGAAAGAAGCAGTTCGATCTCCGCCAGATGGCGCTCAAGCTGACGGCGAACTCGATGTATGGTTGTTTGGGTTTCTCTCAATCGCGCTTCTTTGCCGAACCAATCGCGGCGCTCATTACTTCTCAAGGTCGTAGCATTCTTCAGCACACTGTCGATCTAGCGCGGTCCAAGTGCGACCTGGACGTCATTTATGGTGATACCGATTCCATCATGGTGAATACCAAGTCGGAAGATTTCAAACTCGCGCGCAGTCTCGGAAACAAGCTCATTCGATTTGTCAACAGCGAGTACCGAAAGCTCGTGCTCGAAGAAGATTACGTCTTCCAAGCCATGCTCTTGTTGAAGAAGAAGAAGTATGCCGCGATGAAGGTTATCAAGGGTCCGAACGGCACTCTCGCGACGACGCTCGAGATGAAGGGTCTCGACATTGTTCGTCGTGATTGGGCGCCGATTGTTAAGGAGCTCGGCGTCGGCACGCTGCGAACCATTCTTGACACGGCTGCTGACATGGATGATCGTGTCACTGCGGTGCTCGACTCGTTGAGAAAGATTCGAGAAGATATGATTGAAAACCGCGTCGACATGAAAAAGTACATCATCACCAAGCAACTCACCAAGGCTGTCGACGAGTATCCAGACGCCAAGCACCAGCCGCACGTCATGGTTGCCAAGCGGCGCTTGGAAGCTGGCAAGCAAGACGGCGTCAAGGCGGGTGAGACTGTGCCATACATTGTAGCTTTGGAGACCGACTTACCTTTGGCCGATATCGCCGCGGGTAAGGCTGGTTCCGCGGGAGGAAAGGGATTGGCTGAACGCGCCTACCATCCAGAGGAGCTCGCGGAGAACCCAAAGCTCAAGGTGGATTTGCACTACTACCTGTCTCAGCAAATCCACCCAGTCATCAGCCGTTTGTGTGCGCCCATTGAGCAAACCGACGGCGCAATCATGGCGGAGTGCTTGGGATTGGACGCGAGCAAGTTCAAGTCGCAGCAACGCGCTGATGAGGATGACATGGACATGTTCACGGGTGGCAACTTCGCGCTCGACGACGAAGAGCGATTCAAGGATTGCAAGCCGCTCACGCTCACCACCAAGAGCGGCGTCCAGTTTGACTTTTGCGGTATTCGCGACGTGATGGAGGGCAACGTTGACGCTGGCGACGCGCTCGCTCCGTCCACGCCAGGCAAAGAAAACGCGCCGGTTAATGTCGGCAAGGCGGCGCTCTTCGAACAGATTGAAACGTCGGCACTCGTCAACCAAGTCCAGCTCGCCGTTCGCGAGCGTATCAAGGAGTACTACGCTGCACCTTTGCGTTCTGACGACGACGTCGACGCAAACATCACTCGCAACATCACTCTGCGCGTGCATCACACACACGCCTCCCTCACTGGTACGCTGAGCGCCGATCGCATGTCAACGGGCACGATGGAACGCAGCGTCAAAGAGGAAGATTTGTACACTCAGCTCTTGTACTACAAGCGTTTGTTATCCATCGACGACGCGTTGCGCGCCGAGACGGATCGCGAGAAGCGCGGTGAGATGCAAAAGAAAATCAAGGGTACCGATTTAGAGAAATCTGTTCGCGAGGCAAACCGAGCGTTGGACAAGATTATGGACAAGTGTTCGTACAAGTGGATTTCTCTCGCCGATCTCTTTGGCATCGCCAAGGTTTGAGCGTCGGTCGAGCGAAATCCAAACACTCAGTGCGCGTCGCGTCGTATATCATTATCAACCTACAGTAGTTCACTCATGACATTGCAAAAAGAAACCGAGTAAAAACCTCAAATCTCGTCGTAATTGTCGCATCGAAACGACATCGTCCGAAGGCGATGTCGTCGTTCCAATCTTGAGAGGCACCAGGCTGCGGCTGCGCGCGCGTGCAGACCGTTCACCACCGACTCAACTGCGATTCACGATCCGTAAGCGGTACGTAGATGACCCCCATCTCGACGCGCTCGCGAATGGATCCGTCTTCACCCTTATCGATGACGCGCAGCTCTTGACCAGACGAATCGCCCACGGGAATCACCAGCCGTCCTCCCGGCGCCAATTGCTCCAGAAGCGCCTCCGGAACCTCGCCCGCGCTCGCCCCGACGTGAATCACGTCGTACGGCGCGTTGGTTTCGTACCCCGCCCGTCCGTCTCCGCACACCAAGACGACGCGACCGGTTTCCAACAATCGTCCTTTACCATCCGCCTTGACGTTTTCCACGCTTCGTCTCGTCAACGCGTCGATGTGTTCAATCCCGACCACGACCCCTTCGTCATCCACGCTCGTCTTGGACCCATTTCTAAATCTCTCCGACACCACGAGCTCTGCCAAACACGCCGAGAGATACCCGGTGCCGCTTCCGACATCCAACGCTCTCGCCCCCGGTCGCGCGCGGTCGTTCTCGACTAACAATTCCAGACAGTGCGCGTGCATGTGCGGCGCCGAAATCGTCGCGTTGTGTCCAATCGGCAGCGGGCGGTCCATGTACGCTTCACTCGCGTACTCCTTCGGCGCGTATTTCCCTCGATCGCACGCGCGCATCGCGCGTTCGACGCGCGCGTCGCGGATGATTCCATTCTTTTTCAGCGCCTTCACCAAGTCATCATTATCGACGCCGTGCGAACGCCAGGCCATGGTCGCGACGGCGGGGACCGCGGCGATCGCGGCGAGAAGTGGACGACGAGGAGAGGACGTCGGTCGCCAGCGCGATGCGGCGGCGGGTATCGGTGTGCGCGACGAGTATCGGTGTGCGCGCATCCATCAAGTGCCGATTCAGTTCAGCTTGGAGTTCGTTAAAAAAGTATCTTTTTGCATTTTCGCATGTTTAGATGGCAACGTGTTGTTTTACTACAGATTGGAAACGAGACGTACGGGCCCGATGTCGGTTACGCGTCGTCGATGGGTAAACCGGCGGCGACGAGCCGGGCGCGGGCGCGGGCGAGCGACTCTAGCGCGGCGTGCTTGTCGCGAATGGCTCGCCGAAGCGCGTCTTCGAGCGCCGAGCGCTCTTTCGGTGTGAGCGGCGGGCGCTCGTCGTTCACGACGGTGGATTGGTCGTTCTGCGACGAAGGTTTTGTCGCGATGGCGGCGCGGACGACGGCGTCGACGACGTTGGCGGCGTCGACGGCGTCGCGGTCGGTCGGATCGGCGGCGCGCGCTCGAGGCGCTGCAGACGTCGATAGTGGCGCGACGGCGGTGCGTTCAGCGTGGACGCGGGAGATCTCGGCGCGGACGACGGAAAGAACGTCATCGCGCGCGGTGACAGGTCCGGGAGCGTCGCGCGGGATGCCCCGCGCGGCGCGGTTACGACCTAAATCGAGCGAGTCGACGACGCGCGGCCACGGAGACTCGCCAGAGATCCAGGACGCGAGTTGTTCGTCAATGTCGACATTGACGGCGGTTTCGATCCAAACCTTGAGTCCACTTTCGCACGAAAGCGGTACCCACCGCGTGGCCGGAGCGGTTCCTCGCTCACATTCCTCGACGACGCGAGGCTCCTTTGCGTTCGGCATGAACGACGAAGACGGGCGAATCGGCGCGTCTCCCAAGATTTCGCTTCTTGATCTTCTCAGTCGCGCGCGCTCCTCGAGGACAAATCTCGCGGAAGACTCCTCGTGCGATGCCTGGTACCGCCTCAGTCTCTCTTGACGAACCGTCTCAAGCATTTCGTGATCCACCGGCGCCGGTTCCGGCGCGTCGGCTTCCATCGCGTCGACGTCCTCAATCGTCTGGGCGTTCTTCAGGTCCGCGGGATCGCCACCCGATTCAGTCGCCTCATCCGCAACCACAGTTTCACGCACGCGTCCACCCTCTCGCACGACGATCCACTCTTTCGTCGCCGTGTCAAACTCAAACGTCGCCCCGTCCGCGGCGTCCGCGGCGACGATGCGCCTCGGCGCGCATCCCTCAAACGCTCTAAATGAAGACCTCCTCTCGCTCGCGGCGCGTTCGCTATCCCGCCTAGTATCCGCACCACCCGGTACTAACGTCGTATCCCACCTCGTGATGACCCACGCGTCGTTCTCATTCTCCTTCCCGCGCAATTTACAATCCAAAGCCTTTCCAGACGCGGACGCGTCCTCGCTCGCCGGCGCGAACGGGTCTCTCGCCCCTCTCCCGACGATAAACCTATTCTGACACGTCGCCCCACCCGGGGCGCGAACCGAACCCACACCATCCTCACCCCCGTACCCCACGCTCTCCGCGTTCGCCGCCACCGCACCGAACGCCGACGAACTCGCGCCCGCGCCCGCGCTCGAAGCGAACCAACTCGACGTCGCCCACAGCGACGACGCCCGTCCATCCACCTCCCCCGGGTCCTCCACCGCCCCGGCGTCGTTCGAAAACGTCCCCGGCGCCTTGAGCTCCTTCTCCACCGTCCCCCATCGTCGTCGACGCACGTCGTTCGCGGCGTCGCGCGTCATCACGTTTCGCGCGCGAAACGAACCGTCGACGTCACGCGCGCGAACGACGCCCGACGCGCGTCGCGCTTCCCCCGCGTCGACGGATTCGCGCGCGAACGCGTCGCGTGAATTTCTTTCCGTCCGACGTCCGCGAGACGCGCGTGCGGGGCGCGGCGTTTCGTCGCGAGACGCGCGACGCGAGCGTCGTCGAGTGAAGCCGCGGATTCGGTTCCGGTCGTCATTCCGCGCGTCGTTGAATTCGTCTCCCGTCATGCGCGACGACGTCGGCGGCGGACGAGACGAGACGAGGGAAGAATCGAGGGCGTCCTCGTCGAACGCGTCGGATGACGAATTCAACGACGACGACGTGACGACGGATCGGGCGTTGAACGACGCGTGCGCGAGAACGCTCACGCGGTTCATCGATGGACGCATTCGCACCGCGGCGTACGCGTCGCTCGACGACGACGCCGACGGCGCGAGCGACGCGGCGGTGTTGGAACGGGCGTTAAAGGCGAGCGCGCGCGACGCGTGCGGGGAGTACGAGCGCGTCTATCGGGACGCGCGAAGCGAGACGACCAAGGCGAAAAGACGACGAGAGTGTCGGGAACGCATCGGAGAGCTCTTGATCGCGGTCGCCGGTGAAGCCGCGCCCGGGTTGACGACGACGAAGCGGTTGTTGGAGTTTTTTTCGGCGTCAAAGACGTTTAGTAAACGCGTCGACGACGCGACGTTGAGGAACGGATTGGAAGCGCGAATGCGGCGGTTGCATCAACTCGGGGTGGTCATCGCGCCCGGAGCGATCGCGGTGGAGGAGGCGTTCGATGCGGTGGAGGCGGACGCGTTGTTGGAGAGGTGGGGGAGGAGAACGGAGCGCGCGGCGAAGACGGCGACGAGACGGTTGAGGAGGAAATACGGCGCGAGGGAGACCGCGGCGGGCGGCGTCGCGGTTGGAGCGGAGACGTTCGACGTCGATCACAGGAAAGGCTTCGATGCGGTGGAGGAGTGGCTGGGTGGGGACGAATCGTCGTCGGATGAGAATGAATCGTCGTCGTTGGACGATTCGGACCGAGACGAAGACGCGAAGATGCTTTTTTCACAAACGGAAGAGACGAATGATGATCATCGCGACGTCGAAGGCGTCAACGAGGAGGATTTCGCGTCCGAGATGAGCGAAGACGATGAAACAGATAACGATGAGGACGGTGCGGCGTACGTGAACGTGCGCGGAGCCCAAGTCGTGGGTTTAGAAAAGGATAACGAGTACCTCGCCCGCGAAATTTCGGCGCTGAGAGATCAGACGGACGAGGCCATCGCCGCGCGGATTCGAGAAAACGTGGAGCGGACAAAGTACGCTGCGGATTCTGAGGAGGGTCGCCGCGCCCGGTTGTTTCAGACATTTTTTGAAAAGTACTCGCGCAAGGATACGACGCAGAACACGCACACGGGCGCATTTAGACGCGAGGCGACTTCGGGAAATCCGCGGTACAATTTTTTCCGTGGGACGGAGAAAAAGACGAGAATCGAGCCGCAGATGAAGGGTATCGAGTACAAGGGCGTCGAGTCGCACGTGCGTCAGAAGAAGAAGGAGGAGCAGACGAGGATTGATTTAGCTCGCGTGAATGCGATGTGAGAAGAGGTAGCAATAGTAGAAATCTTGTACAGCAATGTGGACTACGTGATATGTATAAAGCTAATAATGCGAGCCGGGACGCGCGCATCCGTCGTCCTTTCTATCATTTGTTCGGGTCTTGCGCCGCGAGCCGTTCGGCGATGGCCCGCGCGGCGGCGACCGCGGCGTTCGCCGCGGTGTTTTGCTGAGCGGGCGGAGGCGGTGGATTTGGTGGATTTGGCGGAGCGAATTGTTTCGCAATCTCCTCCGCGCGCGCGCGAGCTTGCGCCACCATGGCGTTCACCATCCCCGGTGGAGGCGGCGGTGGCGCGCTCGGTGGCACCAGGGGCGGTGGTACGGCCGTAAAGTCGGCGCTCGGCGTCGCCGCGGGCGTCCCGCGTCCTCTGCCGCCGCCGAAACTCTGCTCTCGACGCAAAGGCTCGCCGACGAATCCGACGCCTCGGCCGCCGATTTTGCCTCGGCCAAACCTTTCGTATGCGCCGGCGCCCTCATTACCTTCACGCGGGCGTTTGTAAGTCCCGCGGGCGAGCGCCTTGAGATCGAGCGGGACTTGTTGTCCGGCGTCAGACAGATTTCTTTCGAGCTGTTGCGCAAACTTGCCCGAATCGCGCGGCGTGAGCAGCGTGTATGCGCAACCATCGAGCGCGCCCGATCGACCCGTTCTTCCGACGCGGTGCACGTGAGTCGACATATCTCTCGCGGCGTGATAGTTTATCACCGTCTTGATGGATTCAATGTCTAAACCTCTGGCGGCGACGTCGGTGGCAACGAGCACGTGCGAAAGCTCAGCCTTGAACGACTTCATCACATCAAGTCTCTCCGCCTGATCCATGTCTCCGTGGAGACCGACGGTTTTGATTCCGCGTCGAGCGAGATCGAGCGTGAGTTCCTCGACCGAAGACTTGTGGTTTACAAAGACGAGAACCTGTCCTTGATCGATGAATTCATTCAACCGCGAGAAGAACCATTCCGCCCGCATCGCGTCGTCGCCAAAGACTTGCACTATTTGTCTCACATCTTCGTTCGCGACGCCCACTTGACCGACAGTGATCGTCGCATAATCATTCGACAAGACGTCTCGCACGAGACGCTTGACTCGCGCCGGCATCGTGGCGCTGAACATGACGCACTGTCGATCCGGCCGAACCGCTTGGCTAATCGAACGCACCGCTCTTTCGAAACCCATGTCGAGCATCCTGTCCGCCTCATCGAGGGCGAGATACGTAACGCGTCGGAGCGTCGGAGCGTTCTTCATCGTGAATATATCTATGAGACGCCCCGGGGTGCCAATCAAGAGCTCGACGCCGTTGCGAAGATGCTTAAATTGCTCCGTCTTGCCGACGCCACCAAAAATAGCGCTCGTTCTCACGCTCGAGTTTTTGCACAACTTTGCCGCTTCGTTCGATATTTGCATCGTCAACTCGCGCGTGGGCGCGAGTATCAGCGCAATCGGGCCTTCAAACTTTTCCGCGCGTCTCTGTCTGGAGATTTGCGCCAGAGCTGGGAGAAGAAAGGCGAGCGTTTTTCCACTTCCCGTCTTTGCCACCGCGAGCGCGTCGCGACCGCTCATGATGACCGGTAGCGACTGCGCCTGAATCCCCGTCGGCGTCTCAAAATTCAGACGTTTCAACGCCTTGAGCGTGTCGACATCGAGAGCCCCACCTTGTCCGAATCGCGTCACCGGCGCTAGATCGCACCCTTCCACGCGCACGTCCAACGCCTCTCTGCGCAAACGCACCTCATCCGCCGTCAATCCCGCGAGATCCTTCGGCGCGACGTACGTCTGTCTCTTGAAAGCCTCGTACGAAACCGTCGCGTGATCAACCTTTGTCATTGTTTCGATTCCCTCTCTCCTTCGATCGTTTCCATCGCCATCCTCCTTTGCGACGGCGGCGGCGGCGGCGGCGTACACGTCCGCGTCCTCTTCTCGCCCGCCGCATCCACGCCCACCAGATCGCCTCCCTCGCCCCGGCACGGGCTTTGAGCGCGCATCCATCATCATCACCATCCTTTCAAACCCTTCGTCGTCCTCCGCATCCCGCCCACGACTCTGCGGTTGCGTCGTCTCTTCCCGACTCTGCGGTTGCGTCGTCGCTCGCGCGTCGTCCAAACCAGCCATGAACGCGTCTAACGGATCCACCTCGTCGTCCCCATCCCCACCGCGGCGATCCCCGGCGTCGTCGTCGTCATCCTCGGCCAATTCCGACGCCACGCACGCCTCCACTCTCGCCGAAACCGTCCGCAACGACGTCACATCCACGTCGCGGGCTTCCAGATAGTCGCGCAACTGCTCGACGCTCCAACGCGAAAACTCCCTTCTGAGCGACGCCGCTCGCGACGAAGACATGCTCTGCGAGACGACGACGAAGACGACGAAGACGACGACGCGCCGAGCGCGCGACTTCCGTCGGGCGATGCGGATCGCGTCGGCGTCTGGCGTCGTGCGCGCCGCGCTGAACGCTTTTTGTTGATGAATCCATACTGTATACCCATACAATGTTTCCAATAAAGAGAACGCAACCAGCCAGCCAACGTCGTCGTCGTCGTCGTCAGTACGCGACTCGGGCGCGCGCGGACGCGGACGCGGCGACGAGACGACGACGACGACATGCGCGTCATCTCCCTCACGAGCGGGTTGCTCACCAACCTCGAAACCCTGGACTTGTTGCGCGAACGCACGGGTGAACCCGGCACGGTGGCGGCTTACCCGCAGCCGCACGACCCGTTCCCGACGGAACTGCAGTGTTACGAAGCGCTGTGCGCCTCGGCGGCGGGAGCGCAGGAGCGAGAGCGCGTGGGGAGTTTCATCGAACACATACGCGCGATCGAGCTGACAGAGGCGGAGATATTGCAGCTGATCAATCTCAAGCCGACGAGCGCGGCGGTCGTGCACGCGATTGTGGAGGATTGTTCGGCGAGGTTGAACGCGAGCGAGGTGGAGGATTTATTAGCGCTCGTGGAGCAGTTTTTGTAGTAGCGTAGCGATGCGCGTCCGTCGACGACGCGATGTTTAGGTTGTTTGTTTGTGATGGGAAGAGGAGACGCATCTTAGTCGCGAAGAAGACGCGCTCTCGCGTCCGCTCTCAAAGCGGCGGTCTAGCGTTAAACTATGAGCTACGAACGAAGACTAGAAGAAGACTAGCGAGCGCGAAAGACGGTGATGCTATCAATCGCCCGAGAGGTCGAACCGAAACGCCGGAAACCAGTACGCGCGAACGCCGGATTCGTGTTGATCGTCGACGAGAGAGACGCCGAGTTTAACCGCGGATTCCAACGCGTCTCGAGCGCGATCGAGCGTCCATCCAGACGTTTCGGCGAGCGCCGAGGCGCTCAGGCATCCCTGCGACGTCTCGCGCGCGCGATCTATGCACGCATTCACGTCATCGCTCATCTCTAGCGGGACGCTGCGCACCATTTTGTTTGATTTGTTCCTTCCCGAGGACGCAGAGGAAGACGCGTCCACGCTCCAACCGCCGCCGAGCGCGCCGAGCGCCTCTATCGCACGTTCGACGTCGTCCGCGCTCACGTCGCCCGCCACCGAGCCTCGGCGTTTATTCACGCGCTCCACCAGCGCGTCCAGGGTGCACAGTCCTCCGTCGTGCGCGCGAGAGGCGAGACAACAATCAGCGACGCACACCGCCAACTCGACGTAAAACTCGCCGAAACCCAACAGCTGGCCCCAAGCGCTCTTTCTCGACGCGAGCGGGTCCACGCCGACGCTCGCGCACATCGCGTGGAACGCGGCGCGGAACTCTGGATCGGCGCGGATGTCAGACCGGTGCGCCGCGGCGAACTGTTCCAACGAAGCGGTAAATTTGGCGAGCTGTTCCTTGGTCTGTTCCTCGCGTTCCTTGGCGCGCTCGACGCCCAGCGCGCGAAACTTGGCGTCGAGAGCGTCGCGGTGGACGATCGCGGACACGCCAGCGCCGCGGCGCCGCATGGCGGCGAAACGACGACTCGCACGATGCGTCGAGCTATGAAGTCGAGTGGACGCGACTGACGGACTGGTTGGACAAACGTGTTTATCGATATCGAAGTACATTATTGATTGCATATCGCTCTACAGCGACGCGACGTGCGACGAAATGGCGTCGCACGCCGCGTCAAACAAAACGCTAAGATGGCGGACGTCACGCGCGCCTCCTGGAGACGTCCGTCGTGACTCGGATTCATCCATCCGACTCACGACTTGCTCCAGTTTGGTCGCGTGCTCCAACCCGGCGGCATCCACCTCGACGTCGGCCTCTCATCCGCGTCAAACCCAGCCACACCCGCCATGATGACGGCATCGTTCGCTTTTTTCTGTTCCCAAGCCTTGACGTACCGCCTATCCTCTTCGGCTTGCAAATACGGTACGATTACCGCGCGCGCGCTCTCCTTTTCCTCCTTGAGCGCCCGTCTCTCGTGGTTCCCTTTACCGATTTGGTAAAACCCATACGTAAACATCCCGGCGTACACCGCCAAGATCGCCGCCCCGGTCGGTCCCGTGCTCGGAATCCTGCGTCCGTACCGAATCGCCGAGTATCCACCCGGGGGAGGTCCGTCCTGCGCGCCAAAGAGACCACAACATGTTGTCAGTAATCATACTATTTACCCATACAAACAAGCCAACACACGCGCGAACGACTCGCGCCACCATCATCCTCGCGCGTTCACCCCGACCCGCGACGCGCGCGCGACCGCGATCTCGCACGCACCTGATTAATCGGTAAATCCCGAACCGAACGCATCCCCGGTACCCCTCGCGTGGTGACTTCCGTCATCGCTCTCGTCGATTATCGATCCGATCCTTCGCCTCTCGCGAGCCTCTCTCGCGCACGCAGTTCGCGGTGGTGCGATCGCCTTCCTTCGTTTTCGATCGCCGGTATCGTTTTCACCGGTTCGTTCTCGCGTTTCGCGCGTCCGGCGCGTGCGTGAACGTTCGCGTTCGATCGTTCGATCGCGTCCTCCGTCGGGTCTTCGGTCCCGTCGCGCGTCGGGGTGTGCCGAAGCGCGCGCTTGGGGTTACCACCGCGAAGGCTTTTGGGGAACGTCCAGAGCGTCCAGTGCGCGCGCGCGACTTCACAGTTTGACGGACGGACGGGCGACGAAGATGTGCGTGCGGCGATGCGGAGACGCGACGCGAGAGACGAGACGACGGTTCCGGAGGGAACGCGTCCGGGGGAAGAGGAGGTCGACCGCGACGCGACGCGCGAGAGAGAGGTGACTGACGCCGTGAGGATGGAACGATCGATCGATCGATCGCGCGCGCAGGAGCGACGTCGAGGACGACGAACCGGTGGATCACAAGCCCGAGATTGAGGAAAAGTGTATGCCCAAGTGTGAAAAGTTTGTCGCGGCGTACGAGGCGTGCGCGGAGCGGATTCAGGGTGACGAAACGGGGGAGGCGCACTGCACGGTGAGTACGAAGCACGCGGAGGGAGGGTCGCGAGCGGGCGAAAAGGCGTTTGGCGGATCGAACGCGTTTGACGGATCGAAGACGCGAACGAAAGACTGACTGGTGGGATTTCTTCATTCGGTGCCTCGTGTAGGGTCAATATTTTGACATGTGGGCGTGCGTCGACGAGTGCGCGAAGAAGGAAGTCATGGCGCGCACCGTTTGAGCGTCGTCGAAAAATGCGCCGGCGCGTCGCTCGACGGACGGATTTGTAACACATTTGAACAAGCAAAATTGAGAAGAGAAGAATCGTTGTCGACGACGAGAATTGCGTGTGATTGCGTGCTATCCTTTAAATTACCGTGCTAGAATGCGCTGCTAAGTGGCTAAGATGGGTGAGGCGCGCGTCCTTCGTCTCTCGTCCTTTGGCTCGTCGCGAATGAAACGAGATCCCGTTTCCGTGCGTGCGCTCGTTGATCGTCGTGTCATCACCCAAGCATTTTCCTAGGGAATAACCGAAACTTTTTCGTTTTCGATGACTTCTTCTCATCCTCTTTCGTCGGCTCGGGCGACGGCGGTGGCGAGAGGATGTCCTCCGGAACCGCTTGTCGCGTCGGCGTCGGCGTCGGCGAAGTTTCAAAAACGTCTATGTAAGGCCCGTATATCGGTCTCCCCGCAGATAACAACACCATGACCGTGCAAAACACCACGAGACACACGCGCGCGCGCCGCGTGCCCCGTTTCAATTCGATATCATCGCTCGTTTTCTTTGTCGAGCGTCCGTGATGGTTGTGCCCATTGACGTGGTGATTCGCGTGTAGATCGCCGCGTTCCGTCGCCGCGCTCAGCCTCTCCACGTTGCTCGCGTGCGCGTCGACGTTCGCGCGATCCTTCAGTGTCGACGATGAAGTCGATGCGGTGGTACCACCGCGTCGACGCGCGCCGATGCACCACGCATTCATGTGACGCTCTTCAGCAGCGCTTCTGCGTCGCACAGTGCGGGCTCCACATTGCGCGACGGCACCATGTGTGCGCGCATCTCCAGCGCGTGCGGCGTCCGAAACGCGCCGACGCGATGTGCGAACGCGCGCTCTAACGGTGCGAAGCGTTTGCGACGCGTTCGGACGGCGCAGAGGGTGTCGACGCGACACGCGGCGTCGGTTGAGATGCTCGGGGAGGTGCTCGTGACGGATGATTTATTGACGCAGTGCGCGCCGTGGGGGAGCGTGTGCGTGAGTTTCGGCACGCATTACGTTCCGATTGCGTTACCGTCCATCATCGCGTCGCTCGTGTTGTTCGTCCCGCTCGCGTGGGCGCTGAGAGAGATGCGGGAAAAGGATAAGGAGTTGTTCGCGTTGCGAGAACGGTTGGGCGAAAACGAAGACGTCGAGTGAAGAACGCGTTCTATTTGAGGGGGATTTCTAGGGTAGTTGTAAATATCAACAAGTAGTACGTGTACAACGAATAACTCGCATCGACGCGCTCACGCCGTGGCTGATGATTTAGATTGCGACGCTTTGCTTTGTTCGTCGCTCTCCTCGAGCCGCAAGATGAGCTCCGTCTTGGTTCCGCTCACCTTGAGTGAACGAGCCTTGAGTTCTTTCTTCAATTCGTTTCCAGTCATGCCAAAGTATGGACCAAAGTATGGCAAAGCCGCGCCCTCTTCTCTGACGAGCCCGCGATCGGCGAGCGCGGCGCGGACTCTGGAACAGAGCTCGTCCTCCTCTTCGGCTCGCATGGCTCCGTCCGCGACGTGTCCGTAGGCCGCTATGAGCAACGATTCCGCGCGCCCGTGATCGCGCTTCCTCGACAACTCGCTCGCGACTTCAGGGAATAACATTTTCGCCATGGCGATGGAATCATCCTTGGTGCTTCCCTTAAACTTGAGACCCATCGCCGCTTTCCACGCCTGCGGCTTTACGATTTTAACGTCGAGCTCCGCCGCGGCAAAGACGCCTCGCCACAACCCAAAGTTATACCCCTGCACGAACGCCGTTTGCGCGCTAAACCCAAACTCCACCCCACCTTCCTCGAGGTACACCCTCGTACCCTTGGGCACACCCAGCGATGCCGTCGCCTCTCGCATCGCGTCCGGGTCCAGTCGCACGCGCGACCGTCCGTTCACCTCCACCACGCTCGTCGGGTTATCCACCACGCGCACCGACGCGATTTCCCCGACGGCGCGTCCACTAATGACACAGAGCGCCCCGTTGGCGTCTGAATCGCACCCGACGACGATCCAATCCGTCGCGTTCGACGCGCTCGAAGACGCAACCGTGGTTGCGCCTCTGTGCAACGGCAACGTCGTAAGTTGCGACGACGACGACGGCGAGACGCTCGGTTCCGGTACGCTCCGTCGGGTACGGCGGGTCGATGCGCGGACGCGTGATGTCACCGCGCGCGCCGCGTGCGCCGCGGACGTCACGCGGGCGAGCATGGTTTATCGAGCGAGGTGCGGAGTGACGTCGCGCGCGTAACGGCTCTACTTTTTGCAGGCAAACGCGAAGACTACGTGACGGCTTGAAAAGGGGAGAGGAAAGGAAGGGAACGTGACGATGAACGACGTGATTAATCGTTAACGAACATGATATATCACAAGTTACTGTGCATACTTGTCATCTACGAAAGATCGATCCTTCAAACCGAGCCGTAAAATTGTATCCGCGTACCTGTCGCCATCAGTGCGACGAAGATACTTTAAAAGTTTCTTTCGTCGCTCCAACATGCCCATGAGCCCACGACGGGAGTGCTCATCCTTTCTATGGATGCGCAAATGCTCCGTCATGAGTTTGATTCTCATGGTCAAGCTGGCTATTTGTACCTCGCTCGACCCAGTGTCGTGTTGCGTACGCGCAAACGACGCTCGCTCTTCAGCCAGCGCTCGCTTGTTCGTCTCGCCCCGCGACAAGTTGGTCTCGCTCAGATACCTCTTCACTAAATCCGGTTTGATTTCGCCAGACTTGTTCAAATCTAACGAATGGCGGCTCGATCGCACCTCAGTATCCCCGGCAGATGCGGCAAACGTCTTCGTCCACGCGAACAACGACGTCCTCGCAGCCGTCGGGAAAACCCCACTGGCTAACTCGCTACTCATCAAACTCCTCACACTCTCCAAACTACTAACGCACGCGCCCGACCGCACAGCCGCGACGCGTCTCAACAAACCTACGCTCATCATCATACGAACGCAAATTTATTGGTTGGAGTTCGGCGAGCGCTTCTTGCCGAGGCCGACGACGACGTTGACGAAGCGACGGTTGTACTTGATGCGCTGGAACGCGCGACCCTTCGGCTGCTTCTTCTTTTCTTGCTTGGCGACCTTCGGGGTTTGACCACGAACCTATCGTTCACGCGAAAACACAAATCAGACCCGTCAGTCATCCACGTCGAGTGAAGTACGTCAAGCGACGATATCGTCCGAGAGCCAGTCCGGCGCGACACCGCAGCCAGTCAGCCACCACCCTAAACCACGACCGCCGTCGAGGATCCTAAACCACGCGCGAACGCTCTCGCCCCTCGCGCGACGCGTCGACGCGCGCGACGCGCCGACAGAACGCGAAAACGAAACCCGAGTGAAGCATTTAACCCCTCCTACGCGCCGTGGCGACGCGCACGCGTCATCGCGACGCGTCCGAGAGGATCAACCCACACCCTTAGGGCTTTTTCCGCGAGAATCGACCACGGATCCCACCCCGCCGGGTCGTCGTCCTCCTCCTCCTCCCCGTCTCCACCGCGCGAGCGCGAACGCGATGCATCGTAAATATTCGTACCTTGCCAGCGCGAGCGAGAGAACCGTGAACCTTGCCCATTGCTTAAACTCGCGTTGTTTAACGACGCGTTGTGCCGAGACGACGCGGGCGAGGATCCGCTCTCGCGAGGAGGACGCGCGACGACCCGCGGTCGCTGAAAATTCCATGTGTCCGATCGTCAGAAAAGTACATCCAAACGTCCCATTAAGATGCCGCATTGTCTAATTCTGATTTTTATCGTCACAAAATGAACGCAAGTATTCATTTTAGATCATAAATTGAATACTGTATCTTTTTTAGACCTATATAAGTCAAAAATATATAAAAAGTGACGTCGACAATGCGCGCGCGCTCGAAAATTTGGCACGCGTGGCTTTTCATCTACCCACATGTCCGAGAATCAAAAACGCTTGACGGTTCACGATTCGACATTTACCCCCTTCATGGGGCTCGAAGCCGACGATTCAAACGAGCGCGTGGCGTCGTCGGCTGTCTGTCATTGCGACCGCCGGGCGACCGGCAGTCGACGCCGCGAGCGAACGAGCCCACCGAGAGAAGAAGAAACAGACGCGAGAAATGTCTCCGCAAACCATGTCCGAGCCTTTGCTCGATGAAAACAGCGAACGGTGCGTCGACGACGACGAGGAGACGGACGACGCGAGACGCGGGAGTGGATGCGCGAGACGTTCGAAATTCGAAAAGATGCGCGGTGCCTCGTTCGAGCGTTTCGACGCCGCGCGCGATGGCGCGACGGGTGGATGCGGGCGAAACGCGAGCGTTTGAATGGCGTGGAATTCGTTTCGGGTTTTGGTGGCGTTTCGGGTGGCGTCGCGCGGTCGCAAAGGGTCGCGCGCGGCGTCGTTCGAGCGGTTGGATGCGCGCAGAGCCGTTGGAGCTGCGCAAAAGGTGACTTTTCAAAAGACTGACGATGGGTGGGATTTTCAAACGTTCGCAGCTTTACGATGTTCCCGATCAAGTACAACGCGGTTTGGGAAATGTACAAGAAGGCTGAGGCGTCCTTCTGGACTGGTGCGTGGAGGATTGCGATTCGACCGCGGCGAGGGAGGAGCGACGACGCGGCATCTCGAGACGCGTTTCGACTGTTGGGAAAATTCAAACGCGTTCGGGCGAGTTTGAAACGCGGAGGAAGAAGACAATGTGTGCGGATGAACAGTGAGACTGACGATGCTTAATCTTGCATACACACAGCGGAAGAAGTCGATTTGTCCGATGACATGAAGCACTGGGAAGGCTTGACCAAGGATGAGAAGCACTTTGTTTCCCACGTCCTCGCCTTCTTCGCCGCTTCGGATGGCATCGTGCTCGAAAACCTTGGTGTTCGTTTCATGAAGGAAGTTCAAATTCCGGAAGCTCGCGCGTTCTACGGTTTCCAAATCGCCATTGAGAACATTCACTCTGGTACGTTTTGCATCGATGATCGTGCTCGCGCGAGAAACAGACCGTCCGCACTCGAGTGTAGATGCGCTTGAAGTCGGGTGGAAAATACAGACTCAATTTCAAAGGAGCAGCTCGACTGACTTGTGAATACTTTTTCATCCAACGCAGAAATGTACTCTCTCTTGATTGATCAATACATTAAGGACCCGGTCGAAAAGAACCACTTGTTCCGCGCCATCGACACCATCCCGTGCGTGAAGAAGAAGGCTGACTGGGCGTTGAAGTGGATCGAATCCAGCGACTCGTTCGCCGAGCGTCTCTTGGCGTTCGCGTGCATCGAGGGCATCTTCTTCTCTGGTTCTTTCTGCTCCATCTACTGGCTCAAGAAGCGTGGCTTGATGCCGGGCTTGACCTTCTCCAACGAGCTCATCTCTCGTGACGAAGGTTTGCACCGTGACTTCGCGTGCTTGTTGTACAGCATGCTCAACAACAAGCCGTCTGAGGAAACCGTGCGCGCGATTGTCAAGGAGGCTGTCGAAATTGAGAAGGAATTCGTGTGCGACTCACTTCCGTGCGCCCTTGTCGGCATGAACCAGAACATGATGAGCGACTACATTGAATACGTCGCCGATCACTTGTTCGCCTCCTTGGGCATGACGAAGGAGTACAACACTGCCAACCCGTTTGACTGGATGGAACTCATCTCCCTTCAAGGCAAGACGAACTTCTTCGAGAAGCGTGTCGGTGAGTACCAAAAGGCTGGTGTCATGAACTCCATTGGCGGTGGTAACGCGAACGCGTTCAGCCTCGACGAGGATTTCTAAATGGAACGATGGGAGAATGTATGAGACGATTTTAGCCGGCACCCAACGATAGCGGGACCCACAGGCGAATATGCGAGACACCCACTTTCTATCCACGTGTACACAACGGTAGCATATATCTTTAGCCAGTCGAGCAGCGCTCGATGTCGTCGTATTTAAGTCCGTGGCGTGTTTTAATGAAAAGTATTTCGAGCAATGCATCAGATAAAGCGAAGAAATCGAGTCTACGAGAGCGAGCGTCGGATACACTTGAGATATAACCGTCCTACCGTCCTACGCGTGCAACTACAATGCGACTACAACTACGAGCTCTGCGCGCTCGCGCGTGACCCTGAAAAGAATTTTTGAGCGAATTGCCATGCACATACCATTCACTTACGATTGATCGATCTCCATCGCCGGCGTCTCAATCCGAAAAGGCACGCGAAGATGAACAACGCAAACGCCATCGCTCCAGATAACGGAACAGACGTCGTCCCTTCAACCGTCCTCACCGACCGCTGGCGTACCTCTTGGCGCCCGCTACCGTGAACATTAATGTCTGGATGTTTATTAAGCATGGAAACGAGCGTTATCGGCGCACCGATCCACGCTTGGACCACGGCTTCGTACGACTCTCGTGTCACGGGGTTGAACATTCTGTAGCAATCCTCGTATTTAGCCTTCAAGTCTCCGTAAATCTCCCACGTGTACACAACCGGTACGTGCATGGTGTCGTAAATGTAATCCGCCGCCGTGCCGTGCGCGAGATAGCCCACGCCTTTGCCTCCAGAACCCAAGACGCACTTTTTGTCGCAGTGCTCGGCGTCAATCACCCTAGCAAACTGCGACATCGCCTCTGCACCCGGACCGGTGGGTTCTCGAGCGATGTGATCATAGGGCGTGAATACTGCAGACATACCGCTGTGCCAATTCACCACCGCGTGCGGTTTGAAATCGGCGACGAGATCCCTGAGAATTCTGCTCTCCGGTTCGCTAAACGGCGCCTTGCCCGGATACTCCTCCTTTGGATCGTAATCCGGAGCCTTGACGCCCCAATCCAACGCCCAGTTTCGGTTCGGATCCACGCCATGCCCGTTCTTCCGCTCGCACAGATCCCCTTTCTCTACCAAATCGCGCCCGTTTTCATTTTCCATGGGAATAATCACAAACGTCGTCGACCTCAGCGTCTCTCGAAACGCCTCTGAACCAACCGCCGAACCTCGCCCGAGCGCCACCACCGCATCCTCACCCTTTGCGAAAGTTTCAATCAACCTCACACCAACGTCCACGGGCACAAACTCCCGTCCGTGTTCACCGAAAACCTGTCGTAACGGAACGCGGCGCCCACCGAGTCAGTCAGTCGACTCGCTCCGAGCGAAAACAAACTAAATCATCGCGTCTCCACTCATCGCTCGCGCGCGTCTCATCGCGCTCGACGCGCACGCACCAGTACAACTCTAAGCCCACTTCCACCGTCGTCACCTTTGACCGTCATCTCTGGATTTCCTCCCAACCGAACCGCGACGACATCCATCCGCGCAGAGTACCCACCCTCGCTCGCTCGACGTTCCTCCGCGCGCATCGTCCCCGCCTCGCGACCGACGCGCACGGCATCCCGCACGCGTTTTCGAACCGTCTCCGCGTCCGCGACGTGTGCGAAATCCGGCGTCGCCGGAAGCGTCGACGCCGTCGACGCTCCCCGACGCGTCGACATCGGTCGTCCTCGGAATGGCCGCGAGCCGCGGGGGGACGAAACAGTTAAAGCGCGCGCGAATCGAATCGATACCGCGTCAGTCGACGTCGCGCGACCGACGTCCGGCGAGCGAGACGACGCGAAAGGGATTGGAATAATTTTTCTCCGTTTGAATCGCGCGTCGTCGGTCGCCATGGAGACGGCGAGACGGCGTGGGCGGCGTCGACGAACGCGTCGGGAAGGCTGCGATTGGCTGACGGCGTCGCTGTCGGTGATGTCGGTGTTGTTGACGACCGCCGCGACGCGCGCGATGGCGACGACGACGACGGTGCGATACGTCGGAGAGATGACGACGGTTTCGGAAAAGTGCGCGACGAGCGCCGGGGGGACGAGCTTTGAGTTTACGGTGACGAATGGACCGAGCGGGGTGAGTAAATGCGCTTTTGTGGCGTATGACGCCGTCTTGGGGGCGGAAAACGCAAAGGCGAACGCGACGGCGAAACTGTTGCTGTGGGAGCAAGAGGAGGACAACGCAGAGGTGTTCCAGGCAAACTTTGCGGTGTCGGATCCGGATGGGACTGCGGCAGCCAAGGCGAGGAATCAGACTGCTTACGAGACGTACGCCGAGGCGGAGACGCTCAACGCCACGGCGCACGAAGCGTTGGAAGCGGCGATTTTGAACGCAACGACGGCGAGCGCGACGGCGAGCGTGAGTGGAGGCGCGGGAACTTACGATTGTAGCGTGCCGAGCGGTGATGGGGGATTGTTGGTGGTGTTGGCGAGCGCAGATGTGAGCGGCGGAGTGTTAGAGACGACGTGGCCGAATAGTACCATACACTTGAGGCGAACGAAACTGGAGGATTATCAACCAAAAGCTGGGCCTTCCACCGGCGGTACCGTCATCACGTTTACGGGAGATGGTTTCAACGATGACGTCGGCAAGTTGATGAAGTGTTCAATCATGAATGGGAACTATGCGGTGGAACAGACGGCCACGCATTTGCCAGACGGATCTGTGACGTGCGAGACGCCTTCCGGGGCGCAAACTATAAGCATACAATTGGTATATCCGGATTCGTGCTCGGAGACGGCGACGTTTCTGTATTATCAAAATCCATCGTCGACATTCGTGACGCCGTCAACCGTACCGCGGTACGGGGCGAGTAATTTTACAGTGTACATGAACAACGCACAAGCGGCGAGATTGTACGCCGCGGGCGGAAGCGATCCTTTGGCCGGCATACTGAACACGACGTGCGCGATCGGTATGGGAGGAACAGCCTCACAAACAGCTCCTGCGGCAGGTATTTTCCCCGCGGTGTTATCGGCGAACAATCAATCGCTGACGTGCATGATACCAGACGGAGCGATTACCGCCGGCACGTACGACGTTCGCGTCTCTTACAATGGCCAGCAGTATTTATTGTCTCCTTTTTACTCATCCAATCTCGCCAAGGTGTCCATCACTATAGCCGGCCCGACTATATTAACGAAGCACTACTACGACGCTTCGCAAAACGTGAGGGAGGATGTACGCTTAGTCAAGGTTCCTGTGGAGCTTGTAGGGGACAATCGAAAACTGGTGAGCGTCGATGTTCAAGTCACGTACGGGGGTGTTTCACCAATGCCAGGAACATCTGGGGACTCGGCGCTCGTGCAGGTGAATCACAAAGAGGCAAAGGATAACACGACGAGCGATACCGGCGATTACGACTTTACAATCAGCCCTACAACGTTACATTGGATGGCGGGCGATAACGGAGAAAATTTTGTCTACGTGCGCATCAGAAACGATAGAGTTCACGAGGAAGTTTTCGAGGCGCTAACGCTGACGCTCGTAAACGCCAAATACGCTGACATTGCTGCGGGTTTCGAAAATCACTCGGCAATCGTAAACGTTGAGGACGACGACCCACCACCGGTGTTTGAAGTGAGCAGACGAAACGTTGTGTATCCGCCTCTATACAGGAATTCGACGGAGAGGGTCAACATTCCCATCGACATTGTTGGCGGCGGTAAGTTTGCCATCCCGGCGGTGGTTGACTACGCGACGATTGTCAGTTCGTCCACTTTCGTCGCCGTTCGTGACGTGCATTACTCCTCACCGAACGGTCGGGTGACGTGGACGCCCGAAGATTACAACGTTCAGAAATCTGCGCAAGTGACGCTGCATTGGGAACGCATTCCACTGCAAGCGGACCTTCGTTTGAGCGTCAATCTCACCGCAGTGAGCGCGTCGAGAGTCAATATCGTGTCTTCCAGCTATGACGAGCTCAACGATGCATCGCTATTCATATTTGGCGTACCTCAGGGTTCGTGTCCGCCGGGTTCGAGACGCACCAATCCGAGCGCATACACGGCGCCGCCGCCTTTGGGTCCGGCGCCGCATCCGCCCGCGCCCGCGCCACCTCCCCCGACTGCGGCGCTCGATGCGGCGATTCTTCGACTCTCAGTCGTCGTCAACACAACTGCTGCACTCGGAAGCGTGTTCCATTTTATACCAGACGGCATCGCTTTGACGCCGGCGTTTGATTCCGACACGCTTGCTTACACTGCCACTGTGCCGTACACGGCGACGGGTGTTCAAATCTACTACCAGTTTAGACAATCAACGACGCAAGTCGCCACGACTTACAGCGCGAGACGACGTCTGTTGGCGGCGAGCGCGGTGCAAATGTCTTACTTTTCCCTGCAAACGGGCAACAATTTTCTTCGTTTGATTACGACGTCGCCGAATGGACAAGCAAGCGAAACATACCGGTTCACAATCAATCGATTAGCGTTCGTGCAGTCGCCACCGGCGCCGTCACCACCGCCACCGGCGCCGTCACCGCCACCATCGCCGCCACCATGGACGAAACCTCCACCACCGCCGCCCGAGGGCCCGTACACCGCGCCACCGGCGCCTCCAGCGCCGCCCGCGCCGAGGCAGATTCCGACTGCGCCCGCGGATGATCCCGCGTGTACGTCTTGTCCCGCCGGAACTTTTTCATCCGAGATGAACGCCCTCGCTTGCCTTCCGTGCCATCCTGGCACTGAAGCCCCTGAGATTCGATCCAAGGCGTGCGCTCCTTGCGCCCCGGGGCACTACATGTCCGCCTCGGGGGCCGAGCGATGCCTAAAGTGTCCGCTGGACACGTTTGCGGCGACGAGCGGAAGCACTCTGTGCACTCTCTGCGAGTCCGGGCGAACGACGCGATCTGAGGGCGGGGTGGAGTGTGGAGTCACCGCGGATCCGGTGTTGAAGGAACATCCCGACGTGTTTTACGTCGAAGTTCGATTCGGAGTGTCGTTTCACCAAGCCGGAAGCACGTTGGCCAATTTCACTCAAAACGTCGGCATCAACGCAAACGTCGACGATGCTTTCGTGCGTGCGATGCAGATTGATCTTGCTACGCGTTTTAACGTGACAAAGGCTGATATCAAGCTTTCCATCGTCTCAGCCGGTGAAGTGGCGTCATCTCCGACCCGTCGAAGAGCTCTTTTGGCGGGAATGACTGTCGAATGCAGTGCGAGCGACGATTGCATCCGCGCCGCCGCCATACGAGTCACGATGCAGGCGACAGAAATCGTTCGCTACGGCGTCGTTCGAGAGTATGAGACAACCGTGGCGGCGATCGATTCGACAAAGTCTCGAGCGACGGAGATTTTACGCGCTGCGCGAGATGATCCTGTTGGATTTTTCTCCAAGACAATCTTGGGAATCGGTGGAGCGGTGACTGCTCGTGCATACGAAGATCCAGAGGGAGGCATTATCGTCGAAAAAGAGCCTGAACCGCCGAGAACTGTTCCGGACGTCTTTGGTCGCACTAATGTTGCCCTCATTACAATCTTGGCGGTTCTTTCGCTCATCACGGCGACGATGGCGTACACGATGCGCAAGCGCTGGCACGCGAAGAAGGCAATCGCAAAAATCGATGACGAAATCATGGAGGCTGAGAAACGTAATTTCGGTACCAAGACGCTCCGCAAGCACATCAGTGAACCGAGCTACGACGAGGATGAAGAAGATGAAGAAGACGCGCCGAAGGTGTCGTGGAAGAGAGCGATGGAGGCGTCCCAGGGTCGCGATATCGAACGCGCCTTGCCAAAGAAACAAATTATTCAGATGCGAGAGCAGTCTCAGCATGCGCTCGCCGCCGTCAGTTCGTTTAGGAAGAAGCGAGCCCAAACAGCGGTGCAAGCGATGTGGCAAGCTAGAGAAGACAGAATCACATCGCGTGGAATCGGCACGCAACGACCGCGTCGACCATGACGCTCTTGTACTTTACAACACTTGTAATGCTAGCTTTTAGAATTCTTAGCTCTCTTTGCATTCAATTTCGCCTTGGAGTCCATGTACGCCCGGGCCGTGTTAAGCATTTTAAAAGCCTCCGTCGATGCCTCCGAGTTGTCATGTTTATCAGGATGCACAAAAACCGACAGTTTTTTGAAGGCATCTCTCGCGGCGGCGTCTCCTTTGCCATCGCTCGATAGCTCGCCTTCCTTGGGTTGTTTCACGGCGCACAATTCGGCATCCTTGGCGCTGAGACGTTTACAAATTTTTGCCGGCGGCGCACCGAACGCGAGTTGACGCGTCGCATCTTTACGAACCGCGAACAACGAATCGCACACCTTCCCGACGCGACCGTCAGCCTTCTTACACGCAGCATTGAGCTGCGCGTTCGCTTCGGCTTCAGTCTTGCCCTTTGACGATCGCTCGAGCCGCTCTCCCAACTCCTTAAGAAACTCGACGCAAACGCCGCACGTCATTTGCGCTTCTTTTGACAAACCTTTGCCGTCTTGGCCAAAGAGAACGCATCTGTGCACGCCACCCTTCTTCACCCCTTCTTTATGCGTGCCGTGAACGCCGCATCGCAAGACGCGTTCCACGTGAGCGACGGCTTCCGCCTTCCATTTCTTCGCCGCAGCCTCAGCCGCTTCCTTGCGTTTCATCTCCGCCTTGAGGGCATTTTCCTTTGCCCGCTGTTTCTCTAGTCGGCTCTTCTCTTTCGCCGCCCGAATCGCGCGCCATTCTTCGAGTTCCTTCTTGGCACCGGCGAACCAGAAATGCGCGACGACGCACGCGAGTGCGACGACGACGACGGCGGTCAACACGCCCCACACGAGCGCCATTCTCTTCTCCCTCGGGCGTTTCATCTGCTTCATAAACTTCTCTTCGTTGTGGTCGATGGCGCACGTCGATAAGAAATCGGCGCGCGACACCTGCTTCGCATTCTCCAACAAACGCAGTACTTCGTCGTTCCCGAATTTGGCAGCCAAATCCGCCGCCGTGGCGCCGGGCAGGACGCTTCCTCGCTTACGAGTCCTCGCACAAATTTGAGCGCCGGCGTTCACTAAAGGCGCCACAATTTCTGCTTTTCCGCTAATCGCCGCGACGTGCAGCGGGCTGTATCCCTCATCATTCATCGCGTCCACATCGGCGCCCGCGTTGACGAGCGCGAGCGCAGATCGGCGCTCATTCACGCGATGTAACGGCGTCCTGCCAACCCTATCCCGCGCGTCGCAATCCGCCCCGCACCCTAACAACGCCTCCGTCGCCCACCCATCGCCTCTATCGCACGCCAAGTGCAACGCGTTCGACCCGTCTCCGCGTCTCGCGTTTCCATCCGCGCCCTCTCGCAACAAAACCTCAATCGCTCCACGTTGCGACGCTTCGTGCAACGGCGTCGACCCGCTCGCATCCCGTGCGTTCGCATCCACCTTTTTCGCACCGAATTCAGCGTGCGCACGGAAAATCTTCGTCAAACACGCGTCGTGACCGTACTTGGCCGCCTCGTGCGTCGGCGTACGTCCGTCTCTCGCGCGCGCGTCGCATTCGGCGCCTCTCGAAACCAAAGCCTCAATACACCCAACGTGTCCGTTCGCCGCCGCGTAATGCATCGCCCGACGTCCGTCCTCCTCACACGCGTTCATGATCGCCCGTCCGGCGTCTCCACCGTCAATCACTCTCAATATCTCGGCGACGTCGCCTCTCGACGCCGCTCGCGCTAGACGCGCGAAAGCGCCTCGAGCCTCCTCTGAAACCACAACTTGAGAAGATTCAAACCCCCCATCCGCGGTGTGGTACGTCCTCTTACGATGAAAAAGCCCACCCGACGTCGATGGTTTCATTCCCGCGTCCATCGGCGGTCGTCGCGCGACGTCGACGAGCGGGACGCCACGAAACGACGGCGTCAATGGATTCAAAACTGTCCGTTCAACGACCCGCGCATCCGTCACCGGTGATGACGTCGCGATACCACCACGGGACGCGACGACGTTCGGGACGTCCTCGTTCGTTCGACGACGCATCGCGGATGCGCGTCGTCTTTTTCCGCGCGGCGTCGCGAAACCGACGGCGAGTGACGCCGTGCGCATTGATGGATTGATTTGAACAAGATGCACTCTGGAAGATGAAAGGTCATTTTACTTTCTTCAACCTTTTATCGATACAACGGCGGCTAGGGCTATTTTTTACACTCGCGCGCAGGGGAAACCTACGCTATGGTTTCGTCTTCTTTGTCGTCGTCTCTCTCTCGCCGTCGGTGACGCGACGCGCGGGGATCAGCGACACGAGCGCGCTTCGCCCGGCGCCTCGCGCGGACGGGAGCGAGCAGTCCACGGCGGCTGTTTCCCACGCCGACGTCCCGGCGAACGCGTGGACGACGCTCCGGGGTAAATACTTGGCGAAATCTGGTAAAACGCCATCGTTGTTTTCACCCGCATCAACGGGGCGTTTGCCCACCATGGTGACGACGACGTCGCACGAAGCGCGTTCGCCCGCGAGGGCAAAGACGACTCGAGCGACGCGCGAGCGTCGAACGCGCGACACGGATGCGTTCCACCACGCCCCGTCGTGCGCGTAATCCGCTCCGAGGGCGTCGGTGAGACGCGCGTCGGTGTCTATCGTGGAATCACGCGAGGCGAGGCGACGGGCGACGGTGTACAGGATGTAATCGTCGACGGCGGCGTCGATCGCGACGAGGGTGCTGACGGCGATGAATGTGCGAAGAAACGCACCGACGACGCCGGGTGACCGGGCGGGTTCAGACGTCGAGGGCGAGGACGACACCGAGCGTCGCGTTACGGGGCGACTGACTGTGCCGGCGGCGACGCGGGTGAGAGCGTCGACCGCGGTTCGGCGGAGCATGTGGACGCCGAGGCGAGGTGTGAGGCGCGCGCTTCGAGCGACGAGCGCCAAAGGCTTTGATTGTAATCGTACATCCATTAACAATACGGCGGCTATCCGCTACGTTCTTCACGAATATGACTAGCAACTCAACTCGTAGACGTGCACGGCGTTGTCGTCGGCACACGAAGCGAGAACGTCACCGTCGGAATTTGGCCGCCAAGAGACGACGCGGACGACGGAACCGTGACGGTCTTCGTCGGCGACGCGCGCCGAAAGAGACCAAGCGCTCGCGTCGAGAGGTGATGTGTGCACTTCTATGGCGCCATCGTCGAAACCAACGGCGAGTCTGAGCGTGCCGTCGGAAGATTTGGAGCAAAAGGCTATGGACGTCGGCGCGGCGGAGAATTTGGGAAGCTCGCAGACGAGTTGACATTCTTCATCTTCGCCGGCGATGCGCCACGTCTTAACCTTCTTGTCTCTTCCAGCGGTCGCAAAGATTGTTCCACAGGGTGCCCAGGCGGCGGCGTAAATCTCGCGATCGTGAGCCTTGAAGCGCGAGACGAGTCGCCAACCGTTTTCGTCAAATGCTCCACGCGGAGCGTCCGCCGAGCGCGGCGCGAAGAGGCAGACGTGTCTGTCGCGACTCGCCGCCAGGAGACAGTCATGCTTCGCCGTGGATGGGGTAAACGCGAGCGCCGTCACCGTGAGCGTCGCGCCTTCGAGCGTTCCGAGTGGTTTCCAGCTTTGATTACGCGACCATATCCAAATGCTCGCCGCCGCTGAAGTGAGTGCGCTCGAAGCAGAGGCGATGAGATCGCCCTTACAGTGGGCTGCGACGGCGCGAATCTCGTTCCCGTGTCCGTACAACTTGCGAATCTCAGGCCAGAGCGTCGCCTGCGCGAGAACCTCTTCGAGCGGCGGACTATAGAGCGACTGAGGCGTGATGGCCTCGACGCCGCGCGCGTTGTACTCCTCCATCAAACCTTGTTGCTCGGCAGCGGCGCGCAAACCAGCGACGTCGCTCGGGAGCTCCTCCGTATCCGTACCTCGAAGAGCCTTGTTAGACAGTCCGAGTGCCGGAAGTTCGGCGCCGAGAGATTCCATGGAGAAGGTTTTCGCCTTGGCGAGCGCCGTAGCAGATGCCTCGTCACTGTCGCCCAAACTGTTCACCATGGTTCCTAAGAACGTTCCAGGCGCCTCGAAGACTCGAAGCACCTTTTCATCACCACCGCTGACGTACGTAATCGTGCCAGTATCTGCGTCTTCCTCGGGCATTGTCGCGAAGCACACGATGTCGTGACCGTGCACTTGCGGTCTGGCGATTTGTCTCCATCCGCCCGGTCCGGCGCCTCTCCACGGCGCGTGGATGCGCGTCGTCTGATCTTTTCCGCCAGACATGAGCCAACGCCCCGCGGTATCCCACTGCAAGCACGTCACCTCCATGGTGTGGCCAGAGTTACCGGTGATGGGCTGCCACGAGCCATCCTTGGCGGTAAGCCACACGTGTAATGCGCCGCCGTGACTATTCGCCAGGATGATGTTACCATCCGGGGAGAAGGAGGCGCCGTAGTATCCAAGGCACACCGCGGCTGCTTCACCTAGAGAAGAAGTAGCCATCCACAGCTCGCTACCCGCCTCTTCACGAGTGGAAGGCACTCCCGTGGGAGACCAGAGCATGAGCGATCGATCCATGCTCGCCGTCATGAGCACCATTTTCGACGGATCAGGATGCCAAGCCACGGACATGACCCAATCTTCGTGCCCGATGAGTAAGCTTTCTAACGATGTTTTAATTCTATAACCCACGAGAAGCGCGCTCGGTGGGTTCGGTGGCGCTGCGAGACGCATGAACGGTGCAACTTCCTTGTCGCTTGCATCGTTTTGAGCGCCGAGTGCCACCGTCTGAATTCTCCAAACTCTCGAGCTGCGGTCCTGACTCGCCGTGGCCAGAAAGACGGCGTCATCGCTCCTCGTCGGTGCGAATGAGACCCCTCGCACCCAATCCGTGTGTCCATCCAGCATTCCACACGTCTCAAACGCGACGACGCCTGTATCACTCGTCGCGAGCGCGGTGAAATCGCACGCGTACACGCGCACTCTTCCATCCACACAGCCAACCGCCATGATGTACCTCGATGCGACATCGTTGACCGCGTCGTGCCCTGGAGCCGGAATCAAATCCATGCACAGCGGCGTCGACGCGCTTGGAAACGACACCCGACCAACCTCTTGCGCGGCGCGCTCCTCCTCTTCGCGCCCATCATCCGCGCCCAACCTCCAAGCAATCAAATCCCCATCATCCGCGCACGTCAGCACCACGATAACACCATCGCCACCAACGCTCGCCCACGATGCGTCTCGCACCGGCCCTTTCGCGTGCGATCCAACCGCCGCGCCCCGTCGTTCTCCGCTCGTCGTCGTCGCCCGCTCGCATCGCACCCTCCCCGCCGAATCACCGCTCACGACCCACTCCCCGCATGCCGCGACGCACCGCGCGTCCGCGTACGCCCCGGTCGCGCCGCCGACTCTTCGCGTGCGCTCCACCCGCGCCCCGCGCACGTCGTACTCGTGCACGCCGTCACCGCCGCAGTAGAACACTTTTTCACCATGGTTGATTGCTTCGTCGCCACCGTTCGACGCCGCGTGCGCTCCGCCCGCGTCCGCCGCGAAAGCCACGCAGCGAGGTCCGCGGTTGACGCCGACGCACGCGTACGCCCGTCGCATCGCGCGCGGCGTCGTCCGTCGTTCGTCGCTCGTCGTCTTCTGGCGTCGGGCAGGACGCCGACAGCGCCCGCTTGTAGTATTAAAATGAAGAATTCGCCATCAAATCATCACTACAATATTTAGAGAAACTGTAGATACCCTAACTGATACCCAAAATACGTTTGTGGAAATCGATAGGTTGATCATGACACACACTTGTATGTACAAACAGATTGTAGGTTTTAGAACATAAAAACTACGATCTGACAACGACATCGCGACCGGCGGCTGCGCGAGCGTCGACGCGAACGACACAACGCGACGATATAAACGACGTAATGGTACGCGACGACGACGACGACGACGACGATGACGACGCGACCGCGATTCTCGACGACTTGACGACGATTCCCGACGGTAACCCGCGCGATGGGCGCGGAAGAGACGCGTCTTGACGTCGAGGAAAGGGAATCCCTCGAGCGATCCGGCGGCGCAATTCAGCGCGACTGCGGGCGACGCGCGCGCCGTGAACGAGTCGTGGACGCGCGACGGTAAAGGTGGAAGACGCGGGAGAAGGATGTTTGTGGCGTGTTCGTGGAGACTGACGATGAATGAAACGCGCGCGCGCGCGTGCACCCGAAACCTCCTTCGCAGGCGCAGTTCGTGTTGTTCGAGTCCGCCTCGGGCTACGGCTTGTTCGAGACGCTCGATATGGATATCGTCGGACAGTCTCTCGAGGCTGTCCAGGAGACGACTCAAAGCGCTGAAAGATTCGGCAAAGTGGTCAAGTTGCACGGCTTTAAGCCGTTCACGTCCGCGGCGAACGCATTAGAGCAAATCAACTGCGTGTCTGAGGGCGTTGCGTCGGACGACTTGCAAAACTTTTTGGAACAAAACTTGCCAAAATTGAAGGATTCTAAGAAGGCCAAGTTTCAGTTGGGGGTTTCCGATCCCAAGCTCGGTAACTCTATCGTTGAGACGACCAAGATTCCGTGCGTGAGCAACGATCACGTCGGAGAGATTCTCCGCGGGATTCGCGCGCACTTTACCAAATTTGTCAAGGGTTTCAAGGGTGGCGACTACGAAAAGGCGCAACTCGGTTTGGCGCACTCTTATTCGCGCGCCAAGGTTAAGTTTAACGTGAACCGCTCGGATAACATGATTATCCAAGCCATCGCGTTGATCGATACCCTCGATAAGGATATCAACACCTTTATCATGCGCGTTCGCGAGTGGTACGGCTGGCACTTTCCCGAGCTCGTCAAGGTGATCAACGACAACTACATGTACGCTCGTCTCGCCTTGGTGATCAAGGATAAGTCCACGTTGACCGATGAAGCGCTTCCGGCCCTCACCGAAATCACCGCCGATGAGGACAAGGCGAAGGAAGTGATCGAAGCGGCCAAGGCATCGATGGGTCAAGACATTTCTCCTGTGGACTTGATCAACATTGAAGCCTTTGCCAAGCGCGTCATTGAGCTCGCCGAATACCGCACGAGCTTGCACAACTACTTGAATAACAAGATGAGCGTGGTACGTATCGCGATTCATATTTTTCTTTCATTAATCAGAACGCGTGGGGATGACGATTATGATTACACCAATCACAGACCTGATCTGAATTACCTTGTTGAAACAATTCATGCACCACTCCGACTCATCGCGTTCGAGTTTGAGATGGCGCCACTGGTGCGAATGTTCTTGAACCGAGACTGACGTGTATACTTTCTTTTTGCGTCTCGTTCCTGTTAACTTTTAGGTTGCGCCGAACCTCGGTGCTCTCATTGGTGACATTGTCGCCGCTCGTTTGATCTCCCACGCTGGTTCTCTTACCAACTTAGCCAAGTATCCGGCGTCGACGGTGCAAATTCTCGGCGCCGAAAAGGCGCTCTTCCGCGCTTTGAAGACCAAGGGTAACACCCCAAAATACGGTTTGATTTTCCACAGCTCTTTCATTGGAAAGGCGAGCGCGAGAAACAAGGGTCGCATTTCCAGATACTTAGCCAACAAGTGTAGCATCGCGAGCAGAATTGACTGCTTTAGCGACTTTCAAACTACCCTCTTTGGCGAAAAGCTCAAGGACCAAGTGGAGGAACGATTGGCGTTTTACGACAAGGGCACGGCGCCGCGCAAGAACATTGCTATGATGCAAGAAGTGATTGCCGAGCTCGGTCCGCAGGCCGGGTCCAAGCGCAAATCGTCCGATTCGCCCGTCAAGACTCCGAAGAAGGACAAAAAGGACAAGAAGGACAAAAAGGAGAAGAAGGAGAAGTCCGCAAAAAAGGCGAAGTGATAAGGATGGAAAATAAACGTTTCGAATGAATTTTGATGTAACACTAGAAAGAATCTTCTACAATCTACTACACGCCGCCCTATTCAGCACGCTTCGCCGCTTAAGATGCCTCCTCTTCTAACAAAAGTTTAACGTCGGCGGCAAATCTAGAAGGACGCGTGTGCGAGGAATAATACTTGCGAACTTTACCATCCTTGCCGATGAGAAACTTCCCAAAGTTCCACTCGATTCGCTTCACCCCCGCGGCTTTCTTGAGATAGTCAAACACGTACGACGTCTTCGATCCGTTCACTTTTACCTTTTCAAAGACGACACCCTTGAAGCCGCGTTTCTGCGCGAATTCGCACGCCTTGTTCGCTGCGAATGGTTCTTGAAACAAAAACTGATTACACGGAAACGCCAAGATGACGAAATCATCCGTGTTGAACTCGTCTTGAAGTTTTGCGAAATCCTGATAGTTTTTCGTTGTCAAGCCGCACTTGGAGGCGACGTTCGCGGCGAGAACAACCTTGCCCTTGAGACTGGCAAAGTCAAAACTTTCACCTCGCGAATCGTTCATCGCCGGGAGCTCGTGAAAGGTTTCCACGCCGCGCAACGCCTCGACGTTGTCCGGGTTGGTGGCGGTACTGAGAAAAGCGCCCATGAGTCGCGTGCGTGCTTCGCGTCGGGTTGTGCGGGGCGAGTGCTCTGAGTTGTGACTTTCTAAAGCATAGAAAACTTGCCTTGGTTACAAGGTACAGCACACGACTGAACGACTATTTGGTGTGACATAATGTTATGGTGTTCAAATTGGCAGGCATCACACGATTTGATGCCCGGCTCTGATAAGCTCTTGTGCTTCTTCAGCGAGCATATCGGCGTCGACGGCGTCGAGTGACATGGCTTGCACGACGTCGGCGAGATGGATGGCATCGTCCGTAGCCATGGGGCCCGGAGTCGACGGTTTCACGCTCTCCGATCGACCGAGGGCGTGCATACCGCCCGCGTACGTCTGAGCGTCGTCTCTGTATTCGTGAAGCGAGTGTTTTGGCAGAGACTTTGACGCCCGGAACTTCCTCGGGCTGTCCCCGGACCCGCCCTGCTCGAGAGACTGAAACTGTTCCGAGACGTCTGACATGCCGCTCGGATACTCAAAACCGCTTCTCGATTCGGAACCTTCGAATTCTCTCTTAGCCTGCGGATGATAGTGCAGAATTTCCTTATACAAGAGCTCTCGCACTTCTTCGCGAGAAAGTTTCCGCGAGTCCCACTCAAATTGATCCTTGGGAAGCGGCCTGCGAGCGGGTTCTCTAGTCACGTCTGCCAAACCTTCGAAATACGGATCCGCCAACGCTTGCGCCGCTGTCGGTCTGTCGTCTGGATCAAAGGCCAATAACTTGGACAATAAGTTTAACGCCTTTGGATTGACGTTGGGAAACTTTTCGGATAACGGAACTGCGGGCTTGATGCGCATGTTTTGTAAAAAGCGTCTCGCCTTTTCGTTGCGCACCTTGGCGATTTGCAGTGGCGTTGGCGTGCCGAGCAAATCTGTAATCAATTCCAGTTGTTTCACCACATTCTTACCCGGGAACAAGGGTTTACCGCGTAAGAGCTCGGCGAAAATACATCCCACGCCCCAGATGTCGATCGCCGGAGTGTATTTTGTGAAGAAGCTACCACAAAGTTCCGGAGCTCGGTACCACCGAGTAGCGACGTAGTCCGTCCAAAAAATCATCGTCGGTCCTTGTTTCGGTGCTTGCGCCCGAGCCAATCCGAAATCGCAAATCTTTAGCTTACAGTCAGCGTTTGCCAAAATATTTTTCGGTTTCAGGTCGCGATGAAACACTTTCGCGCTGTGCATGTACTTCAAACCTCTCAGCAGTTGATACAAGAAAAACTGGTGATGCTCATCCGTCAAGTCGTCGTTCGCCTTGATGACTTGATGCAAGTCCGTCTCCATGAGCTCAAACACAATAAATACATCGTTAAACTCTCTCGGATTCGGTGGGAGCAAAATATTCAAAATCTCCACGATATCCGGGTGTTTCAAGTGTCTCAACAGCGCCACCTCTCGCAACACCCGCGTCGCGTCGCTCGCGTGCTCAAACGCATTCTTCACCTTTTTAATCGCGACTCGCTTCCCCGTCTCCCTATCCCTCGCCGCGCACACCACCCCGTACGACCCTTTCCCAATAACCTCCTCGAGTTCGTACCTCTGCGCCTCGCTCCCCCACGACGAATTCGCGAAAAACTCTGCGTTTCGCGTCTGCTGCGAAGACGAATCCTCTCCGCTCTCGCTCTTGCCGTTATTCCCGCTCACCCCGTCTCTGTTATCCGTCGTATTCGTCGACGAAGACATTCCTCCTTCTCCTCCCCAACCGCGCCGGCGTCAACGCGGGCGCACGAACGATCGCGCGTCGCTACGACACAACCGTTCGACACGGTTGAAACACAACCAAACAATCGATCGACCGACCGACCAATCGACCAATCAGTCGGTTTCGATTACGAATCTCCCCGTCGTCGTCCACGACGACCGACGCCGCGACGAAGATCGCGCGCTCCGCTCGTCGCGACCTTCTCTTCGCCGGACGCGCGCGACGACCGACGCCGAGTCGCGACGCCGAGTCGCGCGCGCGAGCGACGCCCCGTTTCAAACGCGGGTGTTTCAGCACTACCGTAGTATGTACAAACAGTCACAAGTAGGTACACAGATTTCGACCCGAAATAAAAATCGTCACCCCCCCCCTCTCTCGCGCGCGCCCGTATCCGCGTTTTCGCGCGAAACGGCGTTAAAAGACGCGTCTATACGTCGTTTCATGGATGATGATGTTATGATGATGGAAAGGACGAGTCGTGAACCGTGAACCGATAAACGGTTTAGGGTTCGGGACGTCCAGTCCGCGTCCACTCGAACGCGACGCCGACGTCACTGACTGATTGATTGATTGATTGATTGTTTGCCGGTCGTCGGACGCGATGACGACGACGACGACGGTGACGGGGACGGGGACGGTGACGGCGCGCACTCGC
>Ga0255764_10000414_pt1 | contig 37652 bp, 37 predicted proteins | sample 071ome_30_FD_179964 | JGI IMG/M metagenome (GOLD analysis project Ga0255764, IMG submission 179964) | Coastal salt marsh microbial communities from the Groves Creek Marsh, Skidaway Island, Georgia - 071406AT metaG (version 2) | ecosystem: Environmental > Aquatic > Marine > Intertidal zone >... | reverse complement strand
CGGATCCACAAACCCCGCCGCCGATGGCAGCATGATCCATCGGTCTCCATGCATCCTTTCCATGCGGTATCCGAGGCGTTCGATTTTTCGCATGGGGTACATGGATTCAGCGTTGTGAAAGCACTCTCCTAAGCGCGGGTGTTGGTCGAGGATGTGTTGCCAGATTGTTTCAGCAGATTCGGTTTTGATGTTTGCGTGGGTGGCATCGGTCAACACCGCACCGGCACTGACCGGTCCGTGATCAAACTCCAGACTCCAAACCCACCCGCCATGGATCAGGTGATGGACCGCCGCCTTGTTGGGGGGATAAGGAGGGGCTGAATCCTTCGCATCTGTTGAACATCCCTTCCAGGGACTCACGTTTTCGAAGTGGCCATAAACGCTGAAACTCGCCGGTGTATGAACAAGGGGCAGGGATGGAATACCAAGCAATCGTGCGATTCCGGATTTTCCGCCTGAAGCATCGATGACTGAGCGGGCGTCGATTTGCGTTTGTTCTCCGGCTTGACGAATACCGAGTCGGATGCGGTCGGGCGTTTCTTCAAAATGTTCGATCTCGGTTTGGTCCATGTAGGTCACCCCGTGTTGGATGGCCTGGTTCGTCAGGTACTTGTCCCAGTCCTCACGCCACCAATGTGTGTCGGCGATTTGTTGATTGGGACTGGCTGCAACCATCAATTCCTGATCCCACATGTCCGCCGACTTGTGGGTGGGTGCGTGGCGGTGATTGTAAAAGCCGAAGCCTCGCTTCAAACCGACACGTATGTCGGGGTGGGCGCTTTTCCATTTTCCCCATTGTGCAAAATCGAGAAGAAACGGAAGGTCAAAGTCCCGTGCGATTTCTTCCAGCATCAGATTGGTAAGTGGAGTCGTGGATTCACCAATCACGATGCGCGGGTGACTTCTCTTTTCAATGAGCAGCACCTTACACCCGTTTTGGGTGGCCACCAGCGCGGTCAGGGCTCCGCCGAATCCGGCGCCCATCACTGCGACGTCATAGATGGTTTTGTCTATCCTGGCTGGCATGTGGTGCAGGTTGTTTTTGGGAGTATCGATTGAGTGGCGTTCATTGTTTCAATGCGGTTCTTTCGGCGTTCGAAGCATGTGGGACAGGTTTGTAGGTGTTCCAGATCCCATAGGTCCAACCAAACGCGTCCGAGTCTTAAATCCAGCGCCGCGTCGAAACAGGATTCCACCTGTTTTAGGGTAAGTGGGTGAAGATCTCCGCTTTGACGCAAGGCCTCCATGGCTCCGGTTGTGATGCGGGTGGGGATGATGGCGACGCATACGGCTCCACATTCAAAGGCTGTTTGAACGGATTTCAAACAAAGTTCCTGTGTCTGTTTCGGGTGGACAAAGGGTGGTTGGATCATGACAAAGGCCCGATGATCGATCGAGTGTTCGTTCAGCAAGGTGCAGGCATGCTCATAATCGGAGAGCGTGAATCGTTTGTTCAAACGTTGGAGAATGTCGTCACTGGCGGTTTCCAATCCCATGGCGATTTCCAGTTTGGATGGGAGCATGCTTGCAAACTTCAACGTGTGGGCGCCAATCAGTTTTGGATGGCATTCCACAATGACCCGATCGAATTCATCCAACAGGCCAGCTATAGAAGCGTAATCCTCCAATGGAATCGCGCCTACATCAAAGAAACTTCCGCTATTATAGAGTTTGATGTGGCGGATGGGTTCGACGGTCCTTGATTTTAGTTGGGCGATGGCTTGTTCGATTTGACGGGGGACGTGTCCGATGGGGAGAGGCTTGACGGTGGTGTGTTGCCAGAGATCGCACATCACGCAGGTCCAGGGGCACTCACGGTTGATCAGAAAGATGGTGCCAGTCTGTATGGGGTCTCCGTTCTGATCCGGCTCTGTTTCCAGAAGGATGGCCGGCTGAGATGTTTGATCAGGGCGTGTGGTTTCTTTCCGCAGGCTTCGGATCCACCGGGAACGTTGAGAGGGAGCATCAGGGTAGGGCGGGGAATTGTTCATGGTTTCCTTAAGCGGTAAGCCTTTGTTTTTTGAACCGCAGATTGCGCAGATTAACGCAGATGTTTAGAAATGTGTCTGGAATGTGTTGAGTGAGTTATTGGTTTGATTTTTCAGGGCGATGTCTTTCAGTTTTTCCGGTATTTTAATCTGCGATCATCTGCGCCATCTGCGGTTCAAAAAAAGATTAAACCTCAGTAAACTGTTCCATGGCGGATCGGTCCATGCGGCAGACTCTCCAGTCGGGGAATACTTCGGCTCCGATGCCTTTGTAGAATTCGATGGCATTATCGTTCCAGTCCAGCACCACCCATTCAAAGCGTGCGCAATCCCGTTGCAAGGCGAGGTCGGTCAGGTATTTCAGCATCTGTTTGCCGAAACCGCGTCCACGGAATTCGGATTTGATGAAGAGGTCTTCCAGGTAGAGTCCTTTCTTACCTTCAAAAGTCGAATAGTTGTGGAAGTAAACGGCGTATCCGGCTGGTTCATGGTTGACAAAAACGAGGGACACTTCCGCCGAGGGTTTTTCGCCAAACAGAGATTCTTTCAACCGATCTTCCGTTGCGGTCACCTGGTGGGAAAGGTTTTCAAAAGCCGCAATGCCATGGATGAATTCCAGGATCAACGGGATATCCTGAGGGGTTGCTATCCGAATGAGCAGGTCGGGAGTCTGGGAGGTGGGATCATTCACTTTGACGTTGCCTCGTTCGTCGGGTTGGATCGAAAGTTTTCCATCGCCTGCATGGCGGCGTTGAACTCGGCTTCTTTTTTGCTTTTACCACTTCCTCGTCCCAGTTCCGTTTTGTCGTGGACAACGGCACATTCGAAGAATCGGTCATGATCGGGACCGGTGACGCGGATCAGTTCGTAATGCGGTGGCCGATTGGATTGGGTCTGCAGATACTCCTGCAATTCACCCTTGGGGTTTTCAAGGTTGGGGAGGATCTGTAGTTCGCCGAAGTGTTCGCTGAAACAATCGATGACAAATTCATAAGTTCGTTCGAAACTCGAATCCACAAACACAGCTCCGACCACCGCCTCAAAAGCGTCCGCCAGTGCGCTGGGACGTTCTCGTCCGCCGCTGAGCTCTTCTCCCCGGCTCATCATGAGATGTGCGCCAAGGTCGATTTTACTCGCAAGATCCGCCAGGGTGCGTCGGTTGACCAGTTGGGCTCGCGCTTTTGTCAATGGACCTTCGTCATGCTCCGGGTAACGTTGATAAAGCTCCTGGGTGATGATCAACTGCAGCACGGCGTCTCCCAGAAACTCCAGACGCTGGTTGCTGTGGACGGATCTGGATTCTGAACCGGAATACGACCGGTGGGTCAATGCCAACTGGATTTGCTGCTTGTCCTTGAACGTATATTGGATACTTGCCTCAATACGTTTGATCCGATCATCGGCTTCAATTGTTTTCATGTGAAACGGATTCTTCTAGTGCTTGGCTGGATGGTTCGATTGGATCATTCCCGTCGGCTACTGCTTCATCGCTGTGATTGGCCCCGGATGCTTCCTTATTATCTTCTGATTCGGTTTCGTCGTTTTGTTCGTCAGGCAAACCATTTTCCATCAGGTCCGCAACGATGTACTGGATTTTTTCCAATTGGTCCAAACGCAAATCAGGTTCGGCTATGGTAAAGACATCCCCGTTTTTTGCATGTTCGTAAACAAAGATCCGGCTGCCGTCCTTTTTGATTTGATCCCGCACTTTGAGAACCCGCTTGCGTTCGAGCATCACTGCCAGGATGTAAAGCGCGCCTGCATATTCGGGCAGGTTTTTCTCGACGAGCTTTCTCAGGAGACTTTCGGCGGTATCTTTTCGTATGGCCTCCGGGGGAGGCGGCGGGGGAGCCAGGTAACGACCGCGCCAGTGTGAGACAAATCCTTTGGCGGCTCCGGATGCGGCGGCAAACTGGGTTTGCCAGCAGGTCTCACAGACATCTTTGCGGGAATATTCCCCTTGTTCGGAGGACAGGAGGCTATGATAAATTTGTTGATCCTCGAATCCCTGCTCGCATTCGTGACACTGGCGGGATCTGGATTGGATGTTCCAGTCATTCATCTTGGTTTACAATTCATGCGTCATAATTGATAAAGTGACCGCATGCAAACCCCGATGAAAGCGTCAAAACGAACGTCCTTAAACAAGCTTACACAAGACGCTCGTTTTGCTGCATCCTTTTCATGCCGAGGCGGCATCGGTAACGAACAATTTATTCCTACCACGAGAAGATCGGCTTAGCAACCCCTCAATCGAGGCGGTTTTCTGAATCTTGATCATGCGCAAGAAAGGGGGCATAGTGTCCTTCTTTATGAAGTTTTTGAAATTGGCATTGGTTCCTTTGGTTTTATTAGCCGCCATGTTTTGTGGTTATGGCGCCTTTGCTGGCCTGGAGCCCACCGAGACTTCTTCGATTCATTGGGGATGGTTGATAATCTATTGCCTGTTTGGAACCTTGTTTCTGGCGATCGCCGCCTGGCTGGTCTGGTCTGCTTTTCGACTGGGATTGGGACGTCCAGAGGATTGGGATGATCTGACCTGATTGTTTTTTCAACGTTGTTCCCTGCATGTAAAGACTTGTGATGCCGCCAATATGGATTAATCTGTCAGCAACCATGAGAACACTCCCGATTTCCTTTATGCTGGGGCTCCTTGTCGCCTGGATAAACCCATTGAGTGCCGAATTACCATCCTTCGAATGGAATGCGGTGACGATTGATACCATTCAGATTGGGTATGGATTGCAATTGACCGATGTGGATGGGGACGGGAAGACGGATATCGTTTTGGCGGATAAGAAGACGGTGCAATGGTATCAGAATCCCACCTGGGAAAAGCACATCATCGCCAAAGACCTTACGGAACGTGACAATGTATGTGTTTCCGCGCGAGATATCGATGGGGACGGGAAGTGTGAGATTGCCGTGGGGGGGCAGTGGAATTTTGGTGAAACGGTCAAGGACGGGGCGGTTCATTATCTGATTCCACCCGCAGATCGAACCCAAATGTGGACCCCGGTGAAGCTTTATAATGAGCCCAGTACGCACCGTATGCACTGGATCAGGGGGGAAGATGACACCTTTACTCTGGCGGTCAAACCCCTGCGCGGTCGTGGTAACGTGAATGATGAGGGTTATGGATTGATGCTCCTGGAATACACCAAGCCATCCAATCCCCGTGATGAATGGTCCACCGATGTGATGGCCAATTTCCTGCATCAATCCCATAACTTCCACCCGGTGAACTGGGATGACGATCCGGAGGAAGAATTGATCATTGCCGCGAAGGAAGGTGCCTGGCATTTAGATCGACAGCATAGCCAGTGGCGCGCCAAACGCTTGAGTGAGCAATTTGCCGGGGAGATCCGGGATGGCCGATTGCCCAACGGGAAGCGATTCTTTGTCACCATTGAACCCATGCATGGCGTCTTGTCGGCTGTCTATTCCGAGCCCGACACCCCGGAAAAACTATGGGATCGTGTGGCCGTGCTGGATGATTCCATCCGAGATGGGCATGCGCTGGCAGTGGCCGACTATCTGGGGGTGGGGAGTGATCAGATCGTGGTGGGATGGCGTGGCATGAATCCCAGGGGGGTGCCCGGTATCAAGTTATTCGCTCCCACCAACGAAAGTGGCTCCAAGTGGCAGGAAACCAGGATTTCTGGAGCTGAATTGGCGGTCGAAGACATCAAGGCCGCCGACTTGAATGCTGATGGAAAGCCTGACATCGTGGCTGCTGCTCGTCAGACCAAGAATCTTGTCATTTTCTTCAACAAAACAGTTCAGTAACATTTGCACACGCGCTTGCAATGTGTCGGTTCAATGCCGTATCGATGCAGATTCTCCATTGACATTGGGTGACGCGGACGCCGCGTGCCCTTTTTGAGTCAAACACATAGTGGTTGGAGCGAAAAACTCTCAACGCTTCTCAATGAAAAGCCGATAAAGTGTCATCATTTTGTAGAAACCAGGTGATTTGAGCTGATTTTGCTTAATTGTCTGCCAAGGCCCGCCGATGACTCATCAGAATTAGTAATAGGCTGGATCATTCGTGGTCTGACTGGTCTGTGTCGGTTGCCATGTGTTGGCACTCGACGCGTCCGAGCCTATCCGGGTGGAATTCGGTGATTTCACCTCCCTGAAACTTTGGTAAAGACATTTGAGCCATGCGAAACCCGTATGAAAGAGCGGATACGAGAATCCTCGAATCCAGTGGGCATCCTGACACGTCACAGTTGAGCTCCCTGGTATCCTCGTTGTCCGAAGATTTGTCGTCGGAGCTTCAACAATTGGAAGGAGGTTTCGTGTCGCTTGGAAGTTGGTTCAGCGAACTCATACAATTGGCCAAAAATCTGGGGAGTGTTTCTGAAAAACAGTTTTCGCAATTGAAAACAGCTATGGGGAATGAGTTCCGGGATAACTTGGATAAGTTGAACTCCACCATAGGCAAGTGCCAGAGTCAGATTGATTACGGGTTGACTTCCCTGACGACCGTTAGTCATTCGATGACCTCAGTGGGTAAGGAATGTTCCCGGACCGTGGACGAATTGGAGGGATTGCGGATCAGTGTGGTCGGATTGAAAATCGAAAGCGCCTTCAGTCAGGAATGCCTGACTGTCCTTGCCGGTTTCCCGGAACAAGTCAGCGATGTGGTTCTGAGGATTTCGGCTGCCTTGCACGGTATCAGTGACAATGCCGAACGAGTGGATACCGGAGTGAAACAGGAGTGTGATCACTTGAAAACCGTTGCCCAAAGCCTGCAGGAACTTTCCCTGAACGAGACGGAGAGTGAGAATAAATTGGTCGAATTGATCAGAGGTTTGGAAAACAAAGTGACGCAATGTCACGCACTCGGTAAGAATGTCGGGCAAGATATCTCTCAGCTTGCTTCGAAGGGGATCTTCAATCTGCAGATCGGTGACATCATCAACCAGCGGTGTAACCATGTCAGGGAAGCCTTGATCAAGGTGGGGGAAACCTTGAGGGAACCGACTGCCACTTCCGGGGATTTGTTGGCGGTCAGGGAATCGCTGTGTATTCAGGTTCGCCAAATCGACAAACTCCGTGAGGATGTGGTAAAGGCTTCCAAAGAGATGGAACAGATCTATACCAACCTGGAGCTTGTTATGGACACCATGGAGGAACATCACTCCAAGGGGGGCTCCATTGGAGATGTTTTCGGTTCTGTTACCGGCGAACTGGAGCATATGACGGACAGGGTGCGCCTCTCCTTGGAAGCCGCCAAGGAGATTGACGATAAGGCATCTTCGTTGGGCTCTCAGATTCAAACCATGTCCGGCTATCGCAGGGAATTGCGATCAATCAATGAGAAATTACGTCTGGTAGCCATGAACACTACCATTCGCGCCACGCGTCTGGGGAAACATGGCATCGTGATCAAGGCCTTGTCCGATGAAATTTGTGATTTTCAAAAAGCCACTGAAAAAGTCATCGTCTGGTTGGATAAAGAACTGCGTTCGACTGAAAAGGAAGCCAGCCAATTGGCGCAATCCACATCGCGCCTCCAAAGTGAAGCGGATGCAGCCCGTTCTCCGCTCATCGATTGGATTCAGGATCTCAAGTCTTTGTGCCAGATACTGAATGCCTCTCACACCGATTTCACGACAAAAGCGACTTCTATTCGGCAATACCTTTATTCAGGAAAAGACCGCCTCGATAACCTTACCAGGCTCGATGCTGTCTTTGCTGAACTGAGTGATCGCCTTAAGGCTGCCGTTGAATCAGCCGAGGCTATTGTCGATCCGAACGATTTACCAAGCGCAATGACTCGTCGCAGTCACATGGCATCCATGGCAAACGATTACACCATGCATTCGGAGCGTGCTGTTCTTCAGGATTTTATGGATGCTGAAACCAAACGTGGGTCGGGGCATGATGCTGCTATTGCTCCTGGCTCCGGAACATCAGGTATGGCTTCAGACCAGGCGAATCGAGTCGCTGCGGTCGATGCTGATCATGATGATAATATCGAGTTGTTCTGATTTCATCTCATTTTGGCGTCCGTGATTTCCCGCTCGTCCGAGTGTCTGTAAGGGGCTGTTCACGCCGTAGATGTCACAAAACTCGTTAAGTTTGTCATCTAAATGTCATAAGTGAAACTTTTGCCTCAGTCGTTATAAACCGACACCGATTAACAACCAAAGTCATAGATATTTAACGTTTTGAATTCCTTATTGCCTATAACGATTGCGCACTAGAAAACAACCCGGCTCACTTACTTAAACATCATGCGATTCACCCAATGGAAACAATGGAAGCTGTTCGAGCGGTTCAAACGAGGACCGGTCGGTCAGGCTGTGGGGGGGGCAAAGCGGCCGTCCTCTCGCTTTGATCTGGCGCAAGAGTTGAAGTCATTGCATGAGGGGTTATCCGAAGAGATAGACTCTATGGAACATGTTTTCGTCGGGGTAGGGGATTGGTTCGGGGAGGTGATTCGCGACACCATGAGCTACAGTAAAGGGCAGGAGAAAGAATTCAACGAGTTGACGCAATTATTCTCGGACGACTTTCGGGTAAAACTTCGCATGCAGATTGGGCAGATTGACGAGTTGATTCAAAACAGTGCCGAAGTGGTGTCATCCGGACTGGTGACAATTTCAGACATTGCCAGCTTGATGGCTTCTCTCAAGAGCAATTGCCAATATGCCACCCGTGATCTTACTTTGTTGCGAACCAGCGCGGTGGGGTTGAAAGTCGAAAGTGTTTCATCCCAGGAATGCATGGAGGTTTTCTCAGGATTTCCCGCTCAAGTTGAAGGTGTCATTGAATCCATTGCCGGGGAAATGCACATCATGGTTGATCATGCCGGTCAGGTGCATACCGAATTGAACAATGCCGGGGGTGAGCTCGAACGAGTCGCCCATGAGTTGCACACGACGCGCAACGACAAATCGGAGATCAACAAGGATTTGCCCGATAACGTCAATGCGCTTTCCCAGCAGGTTTCTAATTTGATTCATTTTGGAGAAAGAAGGGCCAGGGAGATTTCCAACAGCGCTTCCAAAGGAATCTATTACCTTCAGTTCGGTGACATCGTGCGACAGAAATGCGAGCATATTCTGGAAGTGCTTGCCAGCGCCTTGAAATTTGCCAGGGAACAGCGGGGCAAAGAACTCCCTTTTCATGCTTTAAAAGAAGCCCTGACTGTCCAGTGTCGCCAGTTGGAATCCCTTGAAGATGAAATTCAGGAAGCCAACAGGCAAATGGTTTCCATTTTGAGAGCGCTCGAATCATCGGTCAACAAGGCGACCGATGCGCAGGCCGATGATGTGTTTGTTTTGTTTGAGCGGATCACAACGGACTTGCAGGGAGTTTCATGCCGATTGAAATCCTTCGTGGAGGTCACCGGAACCATTGATGATTTCATTCATCGTACCGAGGAACAAGTGAAGTTCATGGGGCAACACAGGGGAGATATTTGGAATATCAATGAACGACTCTGGCTCCTGGCGATGAATGCAACCATGAAGGCCTCTCGTCTGGAGAGTGAAGGTCATGTCATCAAAACACTCGCAGATGAGATTTGTTCCTATCAGGAAACAACAGAACGAAACATCAGGTGGTTGGACGAAACATTGTCCAAAATTGAAAAAAAGGCCCAGAGCCTGACCCAAATGGAGCAGGATCACGCGGTGGCCACCGATTCGGATGTGGTTCACATGAGCGACCTGGTTCAAAAATTGAACGGACTGAGCAAAAGTCTTCAGCATGGGCAAAGTGAATCCAACGTTACATGTTCCATGCTCCAGTCCAAATTGGATGCCGAACACGACAAACTTCAATCCATGCAGCAGTTGTCCCGGTCATTGAGCGCTTTTCGTTCCCGCATGGAAAAAGTTCTGAAATACGTTGCTGACAAGGCGGATCGTGCTCCGCAGGACTCTGGAAACGTGCCGGCTGATTTTACTTTTTTGTCGACCGACCGATATACCATGGAGTCTGAACGCGAAGTGCATGGCAATGACCAGATTTCCGATGATGACTCAGTGGATTTGTTTGATGACCTTGAGGACACTCCACCTGCCGAAGTGGAACCGGTGGGCAGTCTCAGCAAGAAAGAAACAAATTCAGCCAAACCGGACCCTGATTTAGGGGACAATGTGGATCTGTTTTAATAATCGACGAGAACATAGCAAGCAACATGGCGACACCAACCATCACAATTGAAGGATCACTTGACATTCGGCGTTGTGCCGAGCTCAAGGGGCAGATTATGGGACAACTGAATCAAGGACCATCTGTTCGAATGGATCTTGCAGGGGTTTCATCAGCAGACACCGCCGGACTGCAGCTCTTATCATCTTTGCAACGACATGCGAATGCAGAGGAAATCGAGCTCGAGTGGATGCATGTGGGTTCACTCATCCGGGAAAAAGCCGAAGAACTCGGCATGACACAGGAAAGTTTCCTCAAATCCAACACAGACGCTCAATAAGAGTAACGAATCATGAAAAAAAGAATACTAACCGTAGATGACTCCCCCAGTATGCGCCAGATGGTGAGGATGACCCTCGAGACGGCCGGGTATGACGTGGAAGAAGCCGAAGACGGTGTGGACGCGCTGGAGAAGTTGCAAGGCAAACAAGTGGATATGATGATCTCCGATCTGAATATGCCGCGGATGAACGGTCTGGATCTCGTGCGTCAAGTGCGCGGTCAACCCCAGCACAAATTCATCCCAATCATCATGCTCACCACCGAATCCCTGGCAGCCACCAAAATGGAGGGTAAGCAGGCAGGTGCGACCGGATGGATCGTCAAGCCTTTCCGCGAGGATCAACTTCTCAAGGTGGTGGAAAAAGTTCTCCCGTAACGGACCCGTTCAATCGCTATGAGTGCTAATGAACAACTGATTGCCAAGTTTCTGGAAGAAGCCAGGGAACGTTTGGAGGAAATCGAAGAAGTCTTGTTGGAACTTGAGGGAAACCCGTCTGACAACGAAGCCATCAACCGCCTGTTTCGCGCCTTTCATACCATCAAAGGTTCCGGAGCCATGTTCGGGTTCGACCAACTGGCTGATTTCACTCATCACGTGGAAACCCTGCTGAATCAGATACGCGACGGCATTGTCCAAATCGACGGTGACACCATCAGTCTCTTTTTGGAATCACGGGATCTGATTACGTGCATGCTGGAACAAACTGTCGATGAGGCGCGTGTGGAGGCACTGAGTTCCAAAGTTAAAAAGTGCATGCACGGTCAGGCTGAAAACTCCAGTGCTCCCGAAGGGCAAAGTGAAGACAACTCCGCTCCTCAAATGAAGTCATGGTTGATTCAGTTCAAACCCGACGTCGACCTGTTCGCGGCAGGGATGAATCCTATCTGCCTTTTGGATGAATTGCGTGAAATGGGTGACTGCCGGGTTCAATGCATCACGGATCATGTCCCGGCGCTTGATGACCTTGATCCGGAACAGTGTCATCTCAAATGGGAGATCCGTCTTAAAACGGAAGCCAGTGAACAGGACATTCGGGATGTGTTTATTTTTGTGGAAACCGGTGCTGACTTAAGTGTTGAACTCGATCCTCAAGAGGAAACAGTTGCCGGGGATGAAGAGTCATCCGCTGGAACGACCGTCGAAGCAGAACGAGATGCCGATGGGGCTTCCGCTCTGGCCAGGAAACGACCTTCATCCGATCAAACCACGGTCAAGGTAACGTCCGACCGACTGGACAAACTGGTCAATCTGGTGGGTGAACTCGTGATCAACCGCGCCCGTTTGGGGCAGATCTCCGCGAAGTATGATGATCCGGACCTGGACAACGTGGCCGAGTCCATGGAACGATTGGTTGATGATTTGAGGGATAGTGTCCTGGGAATCCGAATGACACCCATCGGTTCCACCTTCACGCGATTCCGCCGCCTGGTGAGGGATCTATCCAATGAACTCGGAAAAGAAGTGGAGTTTGTCACCGAAGGTGGCGAAACGGAGCTGGACAAAACGGTGTTGGATAAGTTGACGGATCCGCTCTTGCACCTGCTTCGTAATTCACTGGATCACGGTATTGAATCTGCTGAAACTCGTCAGGCTGCCGGTAAACCCGAGAGTGGCACGATCAAACTGACTGCGACCCATGAAGGTGGATCGGTTCAGATTGTCCTGCACGATGATGGAAAAGGCCTTCATCGGGATACCATTTTGAAAAAAGCCATTGAACGCGGCATTGCCAGTCCGAACGCTGACCCGACCGATCAGGAAGTATTTTCTTATATTTTTGCACCTGGTTTTTCCACCGCAGCGACCGTTTCCAGCGTGTCCGGTCGAGGCGTTGGTATGGATGTGGTCAAGCGCACACTTGAAAGCCTGCGCGGGAGCATCTCCATTCAATCCGAATACGGTAAGGGCACGACCTGTATCCTTACCCTGCCGATGACCCTGGCCATTATCGAGGGTCTCCTGGTGGAGGTTGATGCCTCCACATACATCCTTCCCATGGCTTCGGTTCGAGAAAATGTCGAATTGTCCGTGGATGATAAAGCGAACACAAAAGTGCGGGGCACCGTGGAAGTGCGTGGTGATCTGATCCCGTTCACACGTCTCAGAAGCGTCTTCAATGTTTCAGGAGAACCACCTTCTTACGAAACCGTGGTGATCACACATTCAGACAATGGTCGCATCGGCTTTGCCGTGGATCGCGTGCAGGGAAATCACCAGACCGTGATCCAGCCTCTGGGCAAGTTTTATCATGATCTTCAGATTGCCTCAGGCAGCACCATTCTGGGTGATGGCCGCGTAGCCCTGATTTTGGATCCCAACGGCGTCGAACGATACGCCTATCAGAAATTTGAACACATAGACAACTAAACCATCATATAAGAACCCCAACTAACTAAACGCAATGAAACTAGGACCAAAGATAACCATCATCACGATCGTTTCCATACTGATCGCCGTCGGCGCGGGCTTGCTCGTACAAAGGAGTGTCATCCGTGAACAAGGTATTGAACTCACCAAAAACACCATGCGAACGGCCATCGTTGAGGCTGAAAACGTTCGCGAAAGCATTGCTACTCTCAATAGAGACAATGCCTTCGACATGGAGCGTTTGATCGCCGAATACAAAGAGTCAGGTGACCTGCGGAGTTCGGCTCTCTATAACACCGTTCCTGTTGCGTTCCTCCATGGACCGTATTGATGCCACCACTACCAAGGCCATGGCCGATACAATCATGTGGGTGCTGCCTGTGGCCGCTTTGATCGGTGTGGGTGTGGCTTTCCTGGTTAAATTGAAAGTTTCCAAACCACTTGCCGAAACTGTTGAGTTGGTCGAAAGCGTCGCCAGTGGTGATCTGACCCGGACGGTGGAAGTCAAATCGAAAGATGAAATTGGTGATACGGTCGGCGCATTCAACAAGATGGTTTCAAGACTGCGCCAGGTCGTGGACGACGTGAGTTCGGCTGCTGACAACGTGGCCAGTGGATCCGAAGAAATGAGCAGTACTGCGCAGCAGATTTCAGAAGGCGCCAGCCAGCAAAGTGCTTCCGCCGAAGAAAGCAGTAGCTCCATGGAAGAGATGACGGCAAGCATTCAGCAGAATGCCGACAACGCTCGTCAGACCGACCAGATTGCCAACCTTGCCGCTGATCGGGCACAGCAAAGCAATGAGGCTGTTAATAGCACGGTAACCTCGATGCAGGAAATTGCCGAGAAGATCAGCATTGTTGAAGAAATTGCACGCAAGACGGACCTGTTGGCCCTGAATGCCGCCGTTGAAGCAGCTCGTGCCGGTGAGCATGGCAAGGGATTTGCCGTGGTGGCCAGTGAAGTTCGCAAACTGGCTGAACGCAGTGCGGCTGCCGCCGCCGACATCAGTCAGGTGTCCAAAGACGGTGTCGATCGCGCTGTAAACGCCGGTGAGATGCTGTCCGCCCTGGTGCCGGACATTCGCAAGACCGCGGAACTCGTTCAGGAAATCAACGCGGCCAGTGGTGAGCAGTCCAGTGGAGCACAACAAGTCAACAAAGCGCTGCAGGACCTCGATCAGGTGATTCAGCAAAACGCCAGCTCTTCAGAAGAATTGGCCAGCACTGCCGAGGAACTGTCCAGCCAGGCTCAGCAACTCCAGGAATCCATTGGATTCTTCAAGGTGAGTAGCTCAGGTTCCCATACAAACGGGACCAATGGTCACAGGAGTCCCGATTTGAACGGCGGATCAAGCCGAAGCACCCAACCTGCATCCAACGGGAGCAATGGTTACAACAGAACACAGGGTAACGCCAATCGAGGTATCGCTCTTTCTCCGAGCGTCGTGACACACAAGCAGGGTTCTGCAATCTCCCTGACGGAAACCCGGGGTGGTGGCGATGCCACTGATAGCGAGTTCGAACAGTATTGATCCGGTTGATACCGATTGAAAGGCAAACATTATGGAAGATACCCAAGATAATGCAGCGCACTCGGAACACTACATCACATTCAAACTGGATAACGAACTGTTCGCTATCGGTGTGACTCAGGTGAGAGAAGTGCTGGACTTGACGCAGATTACCCGGGTGCCCACCGCACCTCACTATCTGCGCGGCGTGGTAAACGTCCGTGGCGTGGCCATCCCGGTGGTGGACTTACGATCCAAGTTCGGGATCGGTCGTGCCGAGGATACGGTTCACACCCGCATTCTGGTCATGGAACTCGAGCTTGACGGGGAATCCACCGTGGTGGGTGGACTGGCGGATTCCGTGCACAACGTCGTGGAAATTGAAACCGATGAAATCGGCCCCCCTCCACGGATCGCATCCCGCTGGCGTACGGACTTTATCCGTGGCATGGGCAAACTGGATGGCGAGTTCATCATGATTCTGGATATTGATCGTGTCTTCTCGATCAAGGAATTATCCGAAGTGGTTACAGGTCAACAAACCACCGAAAAACAACAGGAGCCGGCAGAAACGCTCGTTGCCTGACATACCGTTTAACCGGCCGGTGAGACAGATGTCTCACCGGCTTCCTCACCACAAATTTGACTGGAGGCAAGGTGTTTGCCTCTCACTAGATGGGATACCATGGTTCGTATACCTGAAGGGGTTGTGTCAGCCATCCGACTTACGGATAAGGAATACACCCTGTTTTCAAACTACATCACCGATCGCCTGGGCATTCGCATGCCGGAGAGCAAGCGAAACATGCTTCAGAGCCGTTTGGAAAGGCGCTTGAGGAACCTCGGGCTCAACGTGCATCAATATCAAGACCTGGTATTCGGCAATTCACCGGAAGCGGAAAAAGAGCGCGTTCATTTTTTCGATATCGTCACCACCAATAAGACCGATTTCTTCCGCGAAGAGCGGCATTTCGAGGTGTTGACCGATAGTGTGCTGCCAGAATTGGACGAACGGGATGGACGTCCCTCTCGATTCAGCTACCGCCACTGGTGTGCCGGGTGCTCCTCTGGAGAAGAAGTCTACACGACTGCCATGGTCCTGTCGGAATATGCGGCAAAGCGCAAGGGATTCGAATGGTCGCTGTTGGCAACGGATATTTCCACCCGGGTGCTCCAGTCTGCTCAACAGGGAATATACGCGGAAGAACTCATCCGCCCGGTGGCCATGCCGCTTCGCAAAAAATACATGATGCGAGGGAAAGGCTCCCAGGCCGGGAAGATACGGTTCATTCCCGCACTTCGCAAGCAGTTGCGATTTGCCCGGCTGAATTTTATGGATGCGAATTATCCGATCGATGAACAGATCGACGTGATCTTTTTTCGAAATGTGATGATTTACTTTGACAACGAAACCAAAGAAAAGGTGATCAACCGAATGTGCCGTTTGTTGCGCCCGCAAGGTTATTTGTTCGTGGGGCACACCGAATCGCTGATCAACCTCAATGTACCGCTCAAACAACTCTCTGCAGCGGTCTATCAGAAACTGGATTAACAATGGGAGTGTTCATATGGGAACAGTAGCACAAGAATCGATCAGGGATACAGCCGGCTTGTTTGCGGGCGGCCAACTGACACGAAAAATACGCGTCTTGATTGTGGACGATTCCGCTGTGGTTCGACAGACGATGAAGAACGTCCTTGAGACGGACCCCATGATTGAAGTCATGGCGACGGCATCGGACCCGTTTGTGGCCGTAGAGCGTATCCGGCAGGAGACTCCGGACGTGATCACGCTTGATATCGAAATGCCAAGGATGGATGGCATCACATTCTTGCAGCGAATGATGGCCCAATGTCCGTTGCCGGTGGTGGTTTGTTCGAGTTTGACCTCTGAAGGTTCCGCCACAGCCTTGGCCGCGTTGGAAAGTGGTGCGGTAGAGATCGTGACGAAACCGAGAATGGGGGCAAAGAATTTCATTGAGGATTCCGCGCTCCGCATTTGCGATGCCGTCAAAGCCGCCGCCGCTCGTGTGCGTCGTCCCCGGAACATTGCCAAGGGCGGGGCGGACAGGGTGAAAGTGCCCAAAAAGAATTCGGCCGATGTCATCATTCCTTCAACGAACTCCAAGGCCATGATTCAGACCACGGAAAAAGTGATCGTGGTCGGAGCTTCCACAGGGGGAACCGAAGCCCTGCGGGTCTTTTTGGAGGGATTGCCCAGAGATGCTCCGGGCATTGCGATCGTTCAGCACATGCCTGAAAAATTCACGGCCCAGTTCGCCGCAAGACTGAACCAAACTTGTCAGATCACCGTCAAGGAAGCTGCCGATAATGATTCCATTATTCCGGGACAAGCTCTGATTGCTCCAGGTAACGCCCACATTCTGATGCAACGCAGCGGTGCGCGGTATTACGTGAAAACCGATAACGGACCGCTTGTCAACCGACACCGGCCCGCCGTGGATGTGCTGTTCCGATCCGCAGCCCGCATCGGTGGTAGTAATGTGGTCGGAGTGATCATGACAGGGATGGGGGCCGATGGAGCTCAGGGCATGCTGGAATTGAAGCAGGCCGGCGCCGTGACCATTGGACAGGATGAGGCTACCTGCGTGGTTTATGGCATGCCGTATGAAGCCGTAAAGCTGGGAGGTGTACAACATGTGTTGCCTCTGGATCGAATCGCAGGGGAAGTCGTTCGCTACGGACGCCGTTTTTAATCAACTCAAAGACCAATCTAAAACCAACTTGAAACCAATGAAGAATGAAATAAATAGTGAGGATCAGATCGCTCAAAAAGCTACCTGTGACACCGGTCACCTTGAGGATCTGCGCGCGCGCCTTCCAAAGGTGGGGGATCGCCAAAGTCTTGAAACAATGGAAAACTTTGCCGAGTCCGCCCTGACGCAATTGCGTCACATGGCTGATCGGGTCGATGCCGCCGAATCCATGCGGACGCACTTTCTTTCTCACGTCAGAAATGAACTCAATAATCCGGTGACATCCATGCTGGGCTTGGCGTCCAGACTCTCAAAAGTCGCTCCTGATGAGGTGGACCGTATCCAGACCATCAGTCGATTGCTGCATTCGGAGGCACGTGTATTGAGTTTTCATCTCGAGAATATATTCGCTGTCGCCGATTTGGAAGCAGGCGCAGCGGAGCCGACCTGGGCACGTTTGGATTTGGAAGAACTAATTCAGGATGTCTCGGAACAATACAAGTCCAGACTTAACGATAAAGCCCTTGAATTGACTGTCGAAAACAAAATGTCCGACACGCATGTGGTCTCGGATGCCAGTAAACTGAACATGATTTTGATCAATCTGCTGGCGAATGCGGTGGACTTCAGTCGGTCAGGCGGAGAAATTCATGTTGTCCTTGAAAACAGTGAGGAAGACCGGTCGTGCACCATTTCAGTATCGGATAATGGACTCGGCATACCAGAAAAAGTGCAGGAACGCATTTTTGATCGTTTTACACAAGCCAGTTCCGGTTTCTCCAAAACACACCCCGGACTTGGGCTTGGTCTCACCATTGTGAAGGGATTTGCCGAAACGCTTTCCGGTGACGTCACCGTGGAAAGCAAGGAAGGCGAAGGCAGCTGTTTCAAAGTGCGATTTGTTTGCCCATCTGATATGGAGCATCTGCATGATGAATCAGAGGACGGAAATGAAATATTTTTTGGCGATGAAGAAGTTTTCTGATTGAAAGACCGATATGTCCTCTTCAGCACATTATCTTTATTCGGGCGCCATCCATGTGGCGACTGAGCCCTGCAATATTTCCACTGTTTTGGGGACGTGTATTTCTGTGTGTCTCTGGGACGAGCAACTGCGATATGGAGGGATGAATCATTTCCTGTTGCCGTTATGGGATGGATCCGGACTGGCTTCACCCAGATATGGCAACGTGGCTGTTATGCGATTGATTGAAGATCTGGAGGCAGCCGGTGCCAAGCGATCCAGGTTGAAAGCAAAAGTATTCGGCGGCAAGGAAGTCGGAAACGATCGCAACGCCCTGATCAACATTGGGTGGCGTAATGCGACCATTGCGATGGAAGAACTCAAGGAAGCCAATATCCAAGTGACCGCCATGGAAGTAGGTGGCGATTATGGGCGAAAGATCATCTTCGACACCGCCACCGGAGGCGTGAAACTCAAACGATTCCGAGCCCGCCCCAAGTGACCGCTTGCAAAGGTAGATCGTATCGTCCCCGACGCGCCCTTGTGGCACCCAAACACCAAATACCACCCAAGGGAAAACCCTTAACCATATCCACATCCCACACCCCACGCTCTTATAACGTTTGCCGAAAGTAATTTTATAGAATCTCTGCGTCACTGCGTCTCTAGCGCAGCGGGCGTGAGAATAAGAAGCCTCAGCAAGATATATTACGCAAACATTTTTGACTATCAGTATAACAACCCGATACAAATCCGAATCGAATCTTGATCTTTCCATGCATTTTGGGGAATGTTGCGCCATGAAATTTACCCAATGTTTTCAGCGTATCGCTGTTTATGCATTCGTTTTTTGTGCTGCATGCGCACTTCAAACATCTGTGACAGCCCAGAACAAAGATAAGGCCGAAGTCTTTTCTTCTCCCGTTATGGATCTGGGCATCGTGGTGGGAGACCTTGAAAAGTCTGCCAAGTTTTACAGCGAAGTGCTCGGCTGCAAGGAAGTCAATGGATTTTCCGTGCCGGCGGCTTTTGCCACGTCCATCGGATTGGTGGACAACATGGACGTTACCGCTCGTGTATTTGTATTGGGTGAAGGCGAGAAACAAAGCCGCATCAAGATGATGGCTTTCCCAAAATCCGAACGCAAAAAAGGCGACCAATCGTTCATCCATTCCAACCTGGGTTTCAGTTACCTCACATTGCACGTGACCGATCTGGATGCCTCGATCAAGCGTTTGGAAAAAGCCAAGGTCAAATTGTTGGGCGATACCCCCGTTGCTCTTGGGGGTAACAACGGCCTGTTGGTCTGCCGTGATCCCGATGGCAACTTCATTGAATTGATCGGTCCACACAAGCAATAGGCTGCGGATGAAATCACGTCCGCGTACAGGAGAAGTTGCCGTGTTGGAATTCACGGTGACCGGTCAGCACATCATTGATTTTGCAGATGACGTGATGCCGGAAGTGCTGTCGACACCCTGGCTGATCTGGTTTCTCGAACACACGGCTCGCAAAGCGATGCTTCCGCATCTGGATCGTGAAGAAAGCACGGTGGGGGCGATGGTGAATGTGGAACACCTTTCGCCAACCCCTCCCGGTGCCACGGTGAAATGTCAGGCCAAAGTCATATACTCCGACAAGTACATGTTTTCGTTCGAATTCCGTGCCTGGGACGGACATGACCTGATCTGCCGCGGAACCCACAAACTCCGGGTCATCCGAAAAGCCCGACTTGCACATGTAGTTTCAAAGAAAACTCAGGGATCCTGAGCGTTTGTGTCGTTCCCTCATGGAGGGTTCCTTGAAAATTGGAAGTATGGATTCCAATTTTCAAGGATGTTTCGCCCTACTGTCTAAAGATGGTATGGATTTACCTCTCAATTTCGCTGTCACAATGACAACCAAGGAGCCGGCACCATGAAGGCGTGCTGCTCCAGTAGGCTCCAGGTGCCATTCCAGCTCAGGAATTGTGTGAAGAACACCAGCATGCCGTAGGCGACACCCACCATCACGACTCCCAGGCGTCCGATCCAGCGCCAGAAAAAGAAGGATGTTTGGTCTCGTTGAATGGCGCGGTGCATGGCCCAGCCGCATGCCAGTCGGGCGGGAAAGATGAAGACCACGAACAGCACACCTGGCAACCACGCCAGCTCGCGTGGAGCCAGTTCCACTTTGAGGAGGTACAGTGGTAATGAAAACAGGAGTGTGATCAGTAATCCAGCCACAAAGGCCAGGGGAGCTTTTTTAAAGTGACCTCGAATCCTTCCGACGGCGAACAGGTTTTTCCAGTTGGGTTCGGCGGCAAACTGGGTTTGCAAAAACGGAAGGTAGACCGAGACCCAGGCCAGCAGCAATCCTCCGATGAGTGAAACCAGGATACCCGGCCCCTTGGGGAGTTGACCGGCGCTGAGAATGATCAGCACCGGGAGCCCCAGCCAGGCAATGGCTCCCAGGAAACCGCCCAATCCGACAGCAAAGCAATCTCCTATCGCCAGATCGGACCACCCGATCCCCAGTCGCATTCCCGGGACGGATTCGTTTGAACCACGTATCAACCACTTGGCAAACCGAACGGGGGCCGGCCAAATGAAATGCCGCAGCTTTCCTCCCCGTGCCAGGGCCCAGAGAATATGCCCCATTGTCAGAAGGATCCCTACAGGGATGCCCACTTTCCAAGCCGTGGGCATGGTGCCTTTTGGATCAATCAAGGCCGCATCGCGGGCCAGGTCCATGGCAAACCGGATGGGCCAGCAACTGATCCAGATCCCCGCCACCCATCCCCCAAAAATCGATGCCGGTCTGAACCCGATCAAGCCGTCCCGGATGCGTCCTGTTTGTTGAACACGGCCGGAGGCTTTCATCAAATAGCCAAGACTCAGGAGATTCAAAACAGGAAAGATCGATAAGATGGATAGTCCGACAATGACCGATATGGATCCGAATACCCATTGGCAACATGATGCAATCCAACGGGCTATCCGTCGATACCAAGTCTTTGAGCGAGGCTTGGAGGACTGCGGGTCCAGGCTGCTTAAACTTGTTGGGATGGGGGTGGTTTCGTTCAAAGTCGAATGCTTTCTTTACATGTTTTTTTGAAACTTTATGCGCTGTCTATTGATATCATGCAATAGAACACATGAAAGTTTCAAAAAGATTCCCAACGAAGACGTTTATCTGGTAGAGTCCGAGTGCGAAAGGTTGCGATGTCCCGATTGAAATTTATTCTGCTTTGGCTCCTGCTTTCCACCGCTATCATGACGTGGTGGATGACGGGGAATCGTGCTTCTCGCGTTGCCAAAGATCTCTCTCCGGAAATTTCCGCTTCAATCCAACCTTCAGGCACTGGCGATGCGGATCCTTTAACAGGGGACTTACAAGACGCCTCCCTCACGAGCCAAAAAGCTCCTGATCTGATTTGGTTCAGGCGCTTATGCCTTGCGCTCACCGGAACCATTCCCTCGGTGGAATGGATCAGGGATTTTGAGTCATGGCCTGACGAGATGCGTGTGAACAACACCCTGCAGCGTATCTTTGAAGACCCGCGTTATGGAGATTACATGGCCGAGCGTTTTGCCCGTGCCTTTGTGGGGGTGGAAAACGGACCTTTCCTCGTCTATCGACGTCGACGCATGGTGGATGATTTGAGCGAATCCATTCAATCCAATCAACCTTACGACCATATGGTCCGCGAAATGATCACCGCCCACGGAGTCTGGACATCCCATCCCGAGGTTAATTTTCTGACCGCAACCATTGATCCGAACAACGACAAGGAAGGACCTGATGAAGTCAAATTGGCGGCACGGGTTTCACGTGCCTTTCTTGGGGTGAGAATTGATTGTGTACAGTGTCATGACGACATGTTTGGGGATCGTTGGAAACAGCAGGATTTCCATCAATTGGCCTCGTTTTTCGCCGGAGCCGAGATGTCATTGACCGGATTGGTGGAATCGGAAAAACCATACGAATACCGATACAAACGTAGAACCGAAACCGAAGTGGTTCCTCCGGTGGTTCCATTTCTTCAGGACTTGCTTCCACGGGAAGGGGCATTGCGGGACCGTCTGGCGGCATGGGTGACGCATCCTGAAAATCTGCCCTTTGCCCGTACCCTGGTGAATCGGGTGTGGGCCATTATGTTTAATCGCCCCATGGTGGAGCCGGTGGATTCCATTCCTCTGGATGGCCCTGTTCCGGAAAGCATGGATGACCTGGCAAGCGAAACGGTTGAACACGGATTTGATCTTCAACATTTGATTCGAACCATTGCCACGACAGAAGAGTTTTGCAGATCAAGCAGAGCTTCGAGCGGGGAGGAGAAGAAGTTGTTTCCGTTGACCCGATTGAGGCCCGAGCAGGTGGGGGGGAGTATCATTCAATCGGCTTCCCTGGAAACGGTGGATGCGGATTCGCACATTTTGTCCCGGATTATTCGTGTGCTGCACCAAGGTGAATTCATCAAACGATATGGAGATGCGGGTGAAGCGGAATTCGAAGCCAAAAGCGGAACGATTCCGCAGCGACTGACCTTGATGAATGGTAAGCTGGTTCACGAACGCACCGAGAAAAACCCCATCATGAATGCCGCTACGCGCATTGGCTTTCTGGCTGCGAATGATGAGACCGCTGTTGAAACCGCTTACCTGGCCGTGTTGACCCGTCGCCCGACGTCGGAGGAAATGGATCATTTCAAGGAGCGACTGTCCGGAACAAAGAAAGATGACCGGGCCAACGCCATGCAGGATCTGTATTGGGCGTTGCTGAATTCGACCGAATTTGCCTGGAACCATTGAATCATGAATTTTTGGAAGCTACATCAATGTGAGGGACATGCCACGAGCCGCCGCCATTTTCTCAAAGCAACTTCTGCGGCGGGGATGGCCTGGTTGTCGCCCATCTCCCAATCGATGGCCTTTTCGGCTGAAAACGATTTGAATCATGCTGAAGGAAAAGCGGTGATTCTGCTTTGGCTGGCGGGTGGTCCCAGTCAGTTGGAAACCTTTGATCCGCACCCTGGTTCTGATCTCGCCCCTGATGTGAAGGCCGTGAATACTTCTGTCCCGAATCTACAAATCGCGGAAGGTTTGGAACCTGTAGCGGAACTGATGGACCAGGTCTGCTTGATCCGTTCGATGACCAGTCAGGAAGGGGATCACGAGCGCGGCGTCTATAACATCAAGACTGGCTATCGCCCCAATCCCACGGTGGTGCACCCATCCCTGGGCGCCATTCTATGTCATCAGTTGCCCAAAGGTGCGGTTGAAATTCCCAACCATATTTCCATTCTACCGAACCAGTGGCCATCACGCGGTGGCTATTTGGGTGCCCAATTCGATGCGTTCCAGACGGGGGATCCGGTAGACCCCATTCCGGATGTTTCGAAGCGGGTGGATGATCCGCGTATGGAACGACGGTTGGAAAGTCTCGACGTGGTCGAACGCGCTTTCCTGAAGGGCAGGGATCCGGATTTGGATGCCCATCACACGCGTCATCGGGCAACGATCGATGAAGCCTTACGCATGATGGGATCGGATCAGGTCAAGGCATTCGACGTGCAACTCGCTTCCGAATCCGAACGCGCCGCCTATGGCGATACCGGTTTCGGGCGCGGCTGTTTGGCAGCCAGACGTCTGGTCGAAACAGGGGTTCGTTGTGTGGAAGTGACCTTGGATGGTTGGGACAGCCATGTGAACAACCGGGAGACACAGGGAAAACGAATCACCACATTGGCCCCGGCCTTGTCGGCCTTGGTACGTGATCTGAAAGACCGGGATCTTTTGCATCGCACGGTTGTGTTGTGCGGTGGTGAATTCGGCCGTTCTCCCAAAATCAATCCGCTGGAAGGACGGGATCATTGGCCACATGGATTTTCCTTCCTCGTTGCAGGTGGTGGATTCGCAAAGGGGCGAGTGATAGGGGGAACGGATCCGAAAGGGGAAAACAAGGAGCCCGAGCATCCCATCCGCGTGGCCGATTTGCACGCCACCGTTCAACACCTTTTGGGGCTTGATCCCGAGAAGGAGATCATCACCCCAGTCGGACGTCCCATCGCTCTGAGTGAGGGCCGGATTTTGGGTGAGCTATTGAAGAACTCCTGATGCGTTTTATCGCTCGTCCTTTGGTAATTCAAACGGCAAACCCTTGGGAATGTCCGCGGGAGCGCGATGCGGGGCATCGCTGATTCGAACACCTGAATCGAAGGGATAAGGTTCCACCCCGTTCTGTCGCATGGCTTCACCCATGATGAAATCTTCGTGGTAAAGGGTCAATCGGGGATCGGGCCAATTGATCGCCAGCAAACGTTCCGTGCGCCCCGCCCAAAATCCTCCGACCGGGAAACGGATGATCGGTCGGCCGTGTTCCTCGTGTAATCTTCGTGGAACGCCGCGATACCATTCGGAAGACGTGATGAATGATTCCAGCTGCTCGTCCACGTTCACATGCATCAAGTGACCGAAAAGCTCGCTGGTTGGTTCACGTTCCATGGCCAACGACAGATCCAGCATCCAGTGCGGCCCGGTGACATAAGAGTCGTCATCAAACCAGACGGTCCAATCCGTCTCCAGGGGCGTCTCATAAAAGAGCCGCCGCATCATGGGGTTCTTGTAAAGGTTCTTTTCCGAATCGATAAACAAAACGTTTCCATGCGATCGGATGCATCGCGTACCAGGTCCCTCGTTTCCTGGCAGACAGCGTTCATGCCAGCGCGGAGCTGAAATGTTTTTGGATCGGTATATCGGTAGAGCGCCTCGAGGAACCGGCGACAGAGGGAAGGGTGATTTCCGTAGAACACCACCCCAATGGTCCAGGGAAAAGCAGCCCTGCTTGTCAGGCTTTGAAGACTTTCAAGTGTGTAAAAAGGTTTGGTATCCAATGTCATGGTTTTATTGTTTGGGTGATGAATTCTCAGGAGCTGCAATGGGGATCACGAAATCAAAATATTCCACAGGTTGATCGTTGTCACCGGGAGCTTCCCTGAGCAGAGTTTCGACGAGAGTCAGGTCGACCGTTTTCCACCCGGACAACCCGGGGCGAATCTCAAGACCTTCCGATTCCAACTGATCTGCCAGCCTGTTGCGTCGCTCGTTGGCTTGCTTGATCTGCCTCAAGGTTTCATGTCTGGCCGAAGGATTCGATTCCTTGTTGATCGTGTGCAGGCGGTTCAAGAGTTGGTTGATGTCGTAGTATGCCGCAGCTGCCGATCGCAGGATGCTTGCTTCGCCGTCTTGATCGTCACGAGCCGGGCAAGGGTTGCCATTGCAGGTCGGGAACAGCTCAGGATCAAAAGCTGCCGCCTTTCTTGGATCGTCGAACTCGTTGTAAATCATGATGGATTGGTCGTTTCTCCTATCACACGAGAGGATACAATGCAACATGTTGAACACTCTTTATATCGGGTTCGGCTTTTCACCTGTTTTGAATCGTGCCCCATTTTCTCCGGAAGCGTTTTTGGTGGGAGCCATGAGGAGGCGCATTATCTTCTGATTGTCATGATATTGTCATTTCATTCCGTATCGATCCATGAATGCAAACCTTCTTTACGAGTGGATTGAGAGGGTTTAAATCACGTAACTTACATGTGCAGGCAGGTTTAGGTTTGTTTGTGTGAGGTTGGCTTGTCCATGTTTCGTTGCCGGTTTGATTGTCTAGATTGTTTCAAGTGAAAAAACTAATTAAGTTGATTACCGTTTATTCCGCTAGATTTAGTAGAGTCGTTTGCTGATAGATCTGTAGGGAAAGCAGTTGAGTGGTTGAGATGCCGCTCCTTTACGGGGCATCTCTTAGTAGAAACTGAAAAGACATGACACATATACCAACACAATTTGCTTCGGCAGAACGGGCATCCAAAGAGGAAGTCCTGTCGGACGCCAAGGAATTGACAGACGGACAGCATCTGGCTCTCGCCCTTCCGACCATTGTCATGATCTTGAATGAACATCGGCAGGTCGTTTTCAAGAGCCAGCACCTCATGGATATGTTGGGTGCGACTTCGGATGAAGATGTTCTAGGCAGGAGGCCTGGAGAGTTGTTCCAGTGTATTCATTCCGACAGGTGTCAGGGTGGGTGTGGTACTTCCGAATTCTGCAGTGAATGTGGAGCTGTCAAAACGGTTCTGAAATCTCAGAAATTCAGCGAAAAGGTTCAAAGCGAATGCCATATCATGACCAAGAGTGGCAAGGCTTTTGATTTGCGAGTATGGGCCATGCCATACGAGCATCATCAAAAGCGTTTTACGCTTGTTTGCCTGGAAAACATAGAAAATGAGAAACGCTGCGAGCATCTCGAAAAGGCCTATTTCAAAGACCTGAACCACATGCTCGGAGTGCTTTTTGGAATTTCTCAAAAAATACAAACCAATTGCGTGGTTCCGGAAGGGGATGAGTGTGCGGTTTCCATCGACAAAGCGTCACAGAGACTGCTGGAACAGATTCAGACGCATCAAACGTTGCTTGCCGCTGAACGAGGCACTCTGGAAGTGTCCCGTCAAACGGTGGATTCACTTGATCTGCTGAAAGAAATCAGTCGGTTAACCATCGAGGAGCATATGGATTGTGCGGCCATCATGTCAATCGACCCATCCGCAGATTCTATCGATGTCGAATGCGACAAATCCCTGCTGACAATTATACTCCGTCACATGGTGAAAAATGCATTGGAAACCGATCTGGATGGAGAACCTGTGCGGCTATCCTGTGTGCAGAAAGATTCGAATGTCATTTTCAGTGTGCACAACAATGGTTACATGCCCAGAAAAATACAACTCCAGCTCTATCAACGCTCCTTCACCACCAAGGGAACCGGACGGGGCGTGGGAACTTACTGCATGAAGTTCTTCGGAGAAAAATTGATGGGAGGAAAAGTCTGGCATGAGACTTCCAAAGAAGAGGGAACCACTTTCTTTATTTCCTTGCCACTTGTCTCAGTCGAAAAGGAATCAGATCTATCCACCGAAACTGCTTCATTTTCAGAAGCTGTCACCTGACGGTGAGTTTCCCTCTCGTAAAGTGGGGTGACTCAGTCCTGGAATCTGCTTTTCATTGCCTCTCCCAACTCTGCCATCGCTTTTTTTGCGTCATCGAACGCTGTGGCAAAGTGCATGAATCCATGTGGCATTCCTTCGTACCTCTTATGCTCGACTACTACGCCTGCTTCTTTCAACACGGTGGCGAATTGTTCTCCTTCATCCCTCAACACATCGCATTCTGCTGTGATGACTTGTGTGAAGGGCAAATCTTTCAGATGGTCTGTTTTCAGAGGGGCCGCGTAGGGATTTGATCGATCCGTTTCCTTCCGGACATACTGGTTCCAGAAAAACTGCATGGTTTGTCTGGTCAATCCGTGGTCGGTTGCGAAATCCGTATAAGATGCTGTATCAAAATTGGCTTCCAGAACGGGGTAGATCAACCATTGCGAATGGATGTTCGGAGTGCCTTCATCCCGTGCCTTCAATGTTACGGCTGCTGCCAGATTCCCGCCGGCGCTGTCTCCTGCCACGGCGATTCTGTTTGGATCAATCCCTAATTCCCCGGCATGTTTTGACACGTAGTGAGTTGCTTCATAGCAATCATCGAAAGCGGCGGGGAAGGGGTGTTCCGGTGCAAGTCTGTAATCCACACTGATCACTGCGCTTCCCGAAGCAAGAGCCAAATGACGGCATAGGGCATCGTGCGTTTCAATGTTGCCCAGGACCCATCCTCCTCCGTGGAAATACATGATGGCGGGCAAGGGAGATCCGGATGAAGGTCGGTAAATACGGACCGGGGTGCCGGCGGCAATGGTGTGATCCCGGACATCGTACAGGTCCGGCCCCTCACCGAACAATGCGGTCAGCCCGTCAAACATGGTGCGACTCACTGATGGAGCCAAGTCTTCCCACGGCGGCGCATTCTTTTTGGCAATCAGGTCCAAAAACGATTTTGCTTGAGGATGGAGCGGCATGATGTGTGTCGGTCAGTATAATACGCTTGCCAGCAAACACTCAAACTCCACCTGCTGCACACACTGAAGGCCTTGAATGATCTCAGGATCCTTGCTTGAACCAAGCCCTTCCTCAACGGCATCCACAAAACCAAACGCGTCCCAGTTGCCCTGGTTCACCAGGTGAGACAGTGAAGAAGGAAGCTCTCCGGAATCCAACCGTTCCTGCACAGCTTGGGCGATGTCTGCGTAAGCCGGGTGTGAATGTACCCGGTGAAACCAGTATTTGGCATTCCCGTAGTCAGGTTCCCGCCGGTGCATGATGCCATGCAGGAAACTTCCCGTTGCGGTGGGAATGGATTGGGAAATGCTGTGGGAGGCATCCAGATGATCGTGCCACAGCAGGGCGGCGGATCGGAGCACATCCAGGGTGTCTGCATCCAGTTGCTGCTCGTTTGCCCAGGAACGTACTTCCGCATTGATGTCCGACGCCGCCCGTGCAGTGGAGCGTTGATCCGGCCCCAGTCCGGGCAATCCCGGTGTGGCGATCAATTGTAGAAAAGCCGAAGCCAAATCCTTATCAGATGAGGATGTGTTCATTCGGCCATTGGAACATCAAATCGCCCGGGCATCAAAACGAAAATACCGGGACTAGATTTGCTGTAGCATCTGGCTCGCTTTTCGAGACCAGACCCGATCTTTCTTTTTAACGAAAGCCGGAGCGTGTTTGTCATCCTCGATGACTTCTTCCAACTGATGTTTTGCATCATCCTTCCGGTCATTCTGGAGATAGATTTCGGCCAACATGACGCGGGCTTCCGCGTACGTCTGATGTTGAAGAACCTGTTCCAGGGCCTTTTGTGCACGTTCCGTTTGATTGAGCAACAGGCAAGCCTCCGCCAGCGCCATCAAGGTTACTCCATATTCGTGGCGCGGATCTTCTGCGATGACTTTATCCAATAAGTTGATCGCTTTATCGGGTTCGTTCAGTTTGATCAGGCACCGGCCATAGGCGCTCAGGATGTCGATGTCGTCAGGATCTCTTTCGTAGGCGGCTTGATAACACTCCAAAGCTTTGTCGAGTTTGCCTTGCTTCAGGAAGACACCACCCAATTCGGCATGATGATGGGCTTTGTCCAGGTGGTGGATTTGATCCTGAAGCTGTTTAATGCGTTCCCGTTCAGCCGCTCCCGGCCACTCGAACGAGGGAGTGCCTTCCACGGCACGTGCCACCCTGTAAACCATGAAGAAGTAAAACATGGCCGAAAAAGCTCCGAAAAAGAAGATCAACGCGGCCCACAACCATTCCTCCCGGCGCACGGCATCCACCAGCATCCATATCTGAAACGCAGTCAGGATCAGAAAAAAAGGATTCGTGAGGAGATCCCTCACGTCTGTGAATATGAGCGCAAAATCCATGTGCCTATTTATTCATGCAGAAACAGGTGATTGCAAGTTCTCAGCGTGATCGATTCCGGCGCAGCTTGTTGGAATGCGTATGTTTTGGGGAAAAGAAAGGCTTTAACATTTATTGATTTGAGGAGAGTATCCCGATGGAACCCCTTTTGGATCATGAAACGATCGTTAGCTTTTACTTTGATTGAATTATTGGTTGTGATTGCGATCATTGCCATTCTTGCTTCCATGCTGCTACCTGCCTTGTCCAAGGCAAAAGATAAGGCACAGGAAACCATTGATTTCAATAACACACGCCAAACCATGCTGGGGGCACATCTTTATGCGGGGGATGATGAAGATTACCTTCCTCACCCGACCTGGGGAAGCAATGGGACCGGTTTCGACGGATGGGCCTATGGGACCGACGCCATGTCCAGTGTTGCGGGGCCCACCACGGCGGCTCGTTTGGCTGAGCAGGAAGCTCAACAAGCGGAAGCTTTCAAGACGGGGCAACTTGCTCCTTACCTCGATTTTAACTACAAAATCCTTATGTGCCCCAGGGATGCGGTGGAATCGCGCGGTTCAAAAAAAGCTCTTTATTTGCAGCGGCCCATCAAAATCATCAGCTACGACTGGAGCGGTCAGGTGGGGGGATACATCGCCGGCATGACCGGAAGAAAAACTCCTCTACCCAACGGGCGCACATTCCGATTGGCGGATTTGAGGCCCACCGGCATCCTGCAGTGGGAGAAGGATGAGCTGATCCCTTTTTACTTCAATGACGCGGGGAATCATCCGGGCGAGGGGATATCCCAGCGTCATGGGGGCGGCCACACTGTCCAGGCGCAGGTGGATGTCAAAGGCGGCGCTTCGGTGGGATTGCTGGATGGGTCAGCGAAAAAGGTCAGCTACAAACGGTATTACGATATGGCTGGCCCCCCAGCCGGAAATCTGCCCGCAGGCAGCACCATTCAGCGGAGTGTGCCTGCTCCGAATGATGTTTATTATGACCCACGTGATCAGTGGGGTGGCGCCGTGAAAATTCCCGCAATCGACGGTCAGTAATCGTGCATATTCCCATTGTAAGACACGAAAAAGAGGGATCGGAAAACTCCGTCCCTCTTTGGAAATTATTTGATGGTTTCCAGGATTTCCTAGTATTTGGCGCGAATACCTTCTGCTCTTGGAGCTAATTCTTCGCCCAGATCTTCCTGCCAGAAGTAGGCGTCACGAGCACCTCCTGTGCTCCAGCTGTGAATAAACAACATTTTGTCAAAATTCACCCAACTTGCAGAACCATCCATGAACAAGTGGTTCCCCCCTTCCGGGAGTCCCTGAGGATTGCGATGCGGAGGCATGTTTTTAAAAGCTTCTGCGCGGCCACCTCCCCATTCCTGATCCACCTTGAGCACTGCATCAGCGGCCAATGTCCAGCCTGGGCGTGAGGTGGAAGATTTGACGGGGCTGCGTGATTTGAAGCGGCCCAAAGGATTGGTCCATTCCTCAATACCGCCAAAATACTGATAACCGATGTTCCATTGTGGAAAGGATGGCTCAAAGGTCGGAAAGCTGGGACGGTTGGGACATGTCCAGATCTTTGCGACCGCGCTGTTTGTATTGATGGCCAAGCCAACAGAAGCGGCCGCTTCCCGTTCGGGTGGATTCAGGGATATCTGGACCTGTTTGAAACGTGCTTCCAACAGGACATCGTTGTTGTCGTCCGCGTAAATGGTCATGGCAATCCCCAACTGACGGAGATTATTCACGCACTTGATGCGTTTGGCTTTTTCCTTCGCCTTGGAGAGGGCGGGGAGCAACATGCCGGCCAGAATGGCAATGATGGCGATGACCACCAACAGCTCGATCAATGTAAATCCCCAACGTGCAGCGTTTCTACTTTTCATAAATCAATGGAACAATTTTTGCGATTCTGGAATATCGAAAGTGTGGTGTCAAAGGTAATGAAGTCCTTTTTTTGGCGGTTGAGACTGTGTTTTGTTCGATTTATCCACTGATTTTATGGATGCATACGAAACATTGCCTATTTTTGGGGGGAGGATGATCGGTCCCAGTCTATTGCACCATTCAATCTCTCTGCGATCTGACGATCAATTCAATATCTGTGTTCATCAGCGCCAAGTTGCGGATGACAATCTCTCAATCTCTCAGATACTGACTGTTCACTTTCAGCCAGGCCTCCGATTCCCGAAACCATGGGCAGATCGCCTCCAGACTGCGCCAGAAACGGATGGAGTGGTCCATGTGTTTCAAGTGGTTCAGTTCATGCAGAATGATGTAGTCACAGTGTCGGGGAGGGATCTGTATGAGTCGCCAGTTGAGTGAGATGGTTTTGTTGGAAGAGCAAGATCCCCAACGGGTTCTTTGGTCTCGGACTGTGACTTTGTTATACTTGAAACCGTGTTCGAGAGCGAGGGTCCACACACGGTTTGGCAGGTGCTCCTTCGCCTTGTAATTGAGCCAGGCTTCGAGCCATTGCTTGAGGTCCAGGCGAAGCAAATCGACCGGAAAGGATTGCCCGGCGAAGGAAGCATGCGTCTGGCCCTGAATGGACTTGATCTCAACCGGTTCCAGTTTTCCTTTGTAATAAATCTCTCTCTTGTCCCGTTCCGCTGCTTTTTCTTTCAAGCCAGCTTCCCGTTTCAACCATTGTTGTCGTAGCCAGGGACGGTTTTTCTCAACGAACGCCATGGCGTGCTTGCGATTCCCGCTTTTGGGGATGGTTATCTGGATGTATCCCTCGCGATGGATCCGGAGAATGTAGCGTTTGGCAGCCGCATTTCGGATGGATTTCAAGGGAACCTGAACACCATCCAGATCAAGGAAGGTGTCCACAAGGACTCGTTTTTTAACGATGGTGAGGTCAGGTTGTCGGCCCATAAACACAAGGTTTCCGCCATACCTATACCGATTCGATTCGCCGAATCAACCTTTCGCTTTGGAAATTTGATTTATCGGAGAAATACGCTTGATTTCCGCTGGAATCTCCACATGCTGTCGACACTGCATTTGTTTGAAGAGCAGACGATAAATCGATTACGGATGGAAGAACATATAGAATTGGAAGGCACAGTGAAGGCCGTTTTGGCCGGCACGATGTTTAGAGTGGAACTCAGCAACGGACACGTTGTCCTGGCTCATATCTCGGGTAAAATGCGCAAGCGGTTCATTCGGTTGACCATTGGTGACCGCGTTAAAATTGAGATGTCCCCCTACGATCTCAACAAAGCGCGTATCGTTTATCGACTTCGTTGATTCGAGTCTCCGCGGCTTCTAAGCCCGCCGCATCAACCTTTTCCCGATCATCCACCACAGGAGCGGTGGCACGCATGCACTGAGCAGCATGGACATGGTGGGGTTGTCCGCCCCCAAGTGGCCTACCATCGCAAAGGTGAATGCCATGGGAATGGTTCCACATGCCAGAGCCACCAGAAAACTCATCCACGGCATGCGCAGAAAGCCAGCCATGCAGGCAATGACTTCAGGCAGAAGAGGGAGCCACCTGGATAAAGCGACCAGCCAGCCTCCGTATCTTAGAAAAAGCTGCTTCCCCCTCACTTGATCTTCGTGGCCCAATAGTCGTTCGATGGCTCGTTCCCCAAACAGACGACACAGTCCATAGGCCATCATACCGGATACAAATGAACCGGATGCCCCGATCAATCCGCCCCAAACCGGACCATATACCAATCCGAGTCCGGACATCACCGCAGTGGACGGAATGGGTAAAAACAGGTCGCCCATCAGTAGACAAAAAGCGACCAGCCACCCCCACTTGCCGTACTGCTTTAACCAATCAACGGTCTCGTTCGGTGACCAGTCCCAATGCCCACCCCAGATAAGGAACGGAATCAGAAAAAGCACGGCCAAGCCCAGGAATATCCAGAATAAACGTGCCATAACCCTTGTGTCCCAGAAGGCTAGCAGAGCTGACCGAGAACAAAAGTCAGAAAATGACCGTTACCCCCATGATGGGTGGAATTCAAAAAAACAGAAATCCATCACCGGAGGGGGAAGCTCCGTCTGACACCCACTTCAAACCTCAGTGCTTTTGAACCCTTTTCAAGCTGCAATGGAAACGCCACAGTCATTCGATGAACGATCGTCTCCCCGCGTTCCATTCCTTTTGCTTAGAAACGTAAGGATTTTAAGTGGCGCTTATTCCGCGGTGATTCGATAGAATTGCAGATCAAACAATTCCTCTTCAAATGTCACCAGTTCGGTGTCTTCCTCGATCACGACCGTGCCAATGGGCTCCCATGATTCAAAATCAGCCGTCGCTTCAATCAGATACTCCCCGGGTTCACCTGAAACGGCGAGCAGGGCAAAACCAGCGTTCACCGAGATAGCCAGTTCCGTGACTGTTTTGTCACCCCCATCTGGTGGATCAACCGGGTCGGGATCGACAGGATCGGGATCAACAGGATCTGGATCGACAGGATCTGGATCGACCGGGTCGGGGTCAATTGGATCTGTGCCACTTTCGACCACATCGTAACCGAGATCGGTCAGGATGGCGCGTTCGATGTCACTCAGGTTGCGGGTGTACTGCCCCTCAATTGTGGCTGCGAGCATCAGCATGCCGGCCAGTTCCGGGTTATCATCGTCCAGGTGGCTGCCGCTGCTTCCCTCAGACCATTCGCTTGGCGAGAATATGCCAACGGGATCATTTTCGTTGGCCTCCAGGGTCCTGGGACCGGCAAAAAAGATGCCGCTTTCGGGGGATGTCCCGCCCGTGGCGATCTCATTCCAGATTTCCGGATCCAACACGTAGTTTTCATCAATGACGAAGTTTTGTTCGGAATCGGATACAAACTGATCAAACTTGCCCCAGACGCCGGGTTCTCCCGGAGGGGTTTCAAAAAGATCTTCTCCATTGGAAAAGATATTGGATGAGAATCCCAGGGCATGCAGCAGTTCATGGATCATGGTCGCCTTGAAATCAAAGAGATGATCGCTGACTTCATCATCCAGATCCCAATCAATGCCGAAATTGACCGTCACCTCGCCGTCCGGTTCATCCCCATTGGAATCTACTCCCAGAAGGACCTTGGATTCCACCACCGATGGGAAAAAACCGAAGAAATCAAAGGGGACATCCGAGCTGTTGCTTGCAGCACTGGCAAGTGTATCGCTTTCGGGATCGTTCTCCGAAGTTACCGATATTTGCAGTGTGGCATCGTTGTTGAATTGAGAACCCAGCATCCAGGCGGCATCTTCCAACGCCTGGCGTCTCAGCAATCCGTCGGTTGGATCGGAGAATTCAGCGCTTGAGCTGTAGTCAAATTCAAACATAATTTCCGCTTCAGTGGCGATTCCCATGAGGAGTCCAAGGGACGCTGCCCATGGCATGAATTTTGAGGATGGTCTACGAATTGGGTGCATATCATTTTTTGGGGTTTGCTCCTTTAAAGTATCAAACTGGGGAAAGCCTGTTCCAATATACGAAAAACAGAAAGGAAAAATGCCAATTTCCTTTCTGACCCGAGGTGCGCGAATGAACGTCCAGAGGGCTTGCAGTGAGGACTTTTTTCCATATGCTTGAAGGATGAGTTCGAATTCTGGAAATACTTCTGCCCGTAAAGTGCCGGCGGGTGTGTTTGTTCTTCTTTTGTTTGGATTGGTGGCGGTGATGTTTGCTGTTTTTTATCTGCCGACCAAGAAAATCAAAGAGAACGAACCCAACAAGTCTGAACCCGTCGCCCAGGATACGGCGGATGTGTTCATGGAATCGATGCAATCCGGCAAGAACCTGCTCGATCAAGGGGTGAGTGGAGCTGAAAAGGCGGCGGAAAGTTTTCAGAAGGCGGTTGAATTGAATCCGGGCGATCTGGATGCCCATCTGAACCTCGCCAATGCCCTGTTGCTTTTGGGCAGGGCGGAGGAAGTCATGGTGCAGACGGCCGAGGCATTGAAACTCAACTCCAATTCGGCGGCGGCTCATTATCTGAACGGATGCGCCCATGTTCGTCTGGGCCAATTCGAAGAGGCGGTTCAATCCCTGCAGATTGCCAAACAAATCGATCACACCATCAATGCCGTCAGTTACCAGCTCGGTCGGGCTCATCAGGGATTGGGGCAGTGGAAGCAGGCTTCGTTACAGTTCGAAGAAGTCGTGCAATTTGATCCGGAACATCCCTCCGCCTACTACAACCTGAGCCAAACCTATATCCGCATGCAACGGCAGGAAGATGCCGAAAAAATGATGGAAAAACACCAGCAAGTGGTGGCCAATAACCCGCTCAGCGCCGATCCGTCAGTCACCGAAAAATGTATCTACACCGAAGCCATTGCGCCGTTCCGCTTGGAACAACCCGATGCCGAAGGAATCGTTGTTCGCTTTGAGGATGCGACAAACGACCTTCTCGGCGAACAGGCCGGGAACTTACTCGGACCGGTTGGCGTGCTGGATATTGAACACGATGACCAACTTGATCTCCTGGTGCGCGAAAAGGACCAGGGGTTCAAATTGCTGGTCCAGAAGGAGGGCGTATTCCAGGCAGCAGGTTTTCCAGTGCCGCTTCTGCCGGACGCCAACTACACCCAGTGCCTGATCGGGGATCTCCAGCACCAGGGATCGATGCGGACAGGGCAACAGGAGGACGCCATTTTGCTTTCCGATAAAGGGGCTCAGGTGTTTCAGGTTTCGCCCAACGGCATGCTGTCCGATTCCTCCATGTTCTCGCGCCTGGCCCCTTTGCAGGCGGTGAAAGGTCGTCTGACGGATTTTGATGTGACTGGAAAACTGGATCTGATCGCTATCGGTTCCACCAATAAATCCCTCTTGTTTCACCGGAATATGGGAACCTTTTCATTCAACCTCGAAACCACCCACACCAACCTTCCCGCTGGATTGTCCGGGGTGAGCGATTTTGTGTTGGAGGATTGGGACGGGGATGATCTGGCCGACCTGTTGGTCACTTTCGAAGACCAGGCCAGCCGGCTTTACCTCAAACAACGGGGCGCTCCCATGAAACTGGCGGAGGCCAGTTCCGGTTGGCCTCAGGCACACACCCTGGCTGTGGGAGATTTGAACAACGACCTCCGAATGGATGTGGTTTTTCTGACAGCCGAAGGCATGCAGATTCGGACACAGGGCGGAGAATTACCTGTTTTCATTTCCTTGGACAAAGCTCCCTCAGCTGTGAAGTTGTTGGATTACGATAACGATGGTTGGTTGGATGTGTCCGTGTATGGTGGAGGGGTGTTCAGAACATGGCGCAATCTTGGCCTTGATCGTTTCGTTGAAACCACCGATACGATCGGGTTGAGTGAACTCAATCTGGGCGACATTCAATCCATTTCCAAAGGTGACTTCGATGGTGATTGTGATTCCGATCTGTTGGTCACTCTTGCCGACCAATCCATCCGCATCCTTCGCAACGAAGGCGGAAATGCCAACACCATGATGAAAATTCGAATGGAAGGCAGCCGATCCAATCCCAGCGGTCTTGGGGTGAAGGTCGAATTGACTGCGGGCGGACTTCGCCTGGCCCGAACTTTGCACGAACTGCCTTTCGAAATCGGTCTTGGTAAACGCACCAAAGTGGACTCTATCGATCCGCACTGGTCGGATACCATCACGCAGGTCGATTACGAAATTGATTCCTGTTCCAGCCTGGTCTTGTTCGAGCTTGAAATGCCGACCGGTTCCTGTCCCTATCTCTATGCATGGGATGGTGAGCGTTATCGTTTTGTCACCGATTTGCTCGGAGCGGCTCCTCTTGGGTTGCCGGTTGCTGAAAATGTATACATTCCTGCGGATACCGATGAATGGGTTTGGCTGGGCGACGAACAATCGTTTCCTGCGAAAGAAGGGCATCATGTCCTGCAACTGACCGAAGAACTGCGTGAAGTGCTGTATTTGGACGAAGCAAAACTCGCTGCTGTTGATCACCCTGCTGGAACAGAGGTCCACACCACCGGCAAACTCGTTCCGGGGCCACCTTTTCCTCAACACGAACTGCGCACCTTCGGTCACGCACGCCCAGTGAAATCTGCCACCCGTAATGACGGCGAAGACCTCACTGAAGCGCTTCAGGCAATCGATCAACGCAGGGCCTCCCCTGTGGCCTTGCAGGCGCCTCAATTGCGGGGGTGGGCCGAACCTTATTCCATTGATCTGGATTTCGGGGAAATTGACGGGGATCAGCCCTGGGCGTTGGTGATGACCGGATGGTTGCACTTCGGCGGAGGAATGGCCAACATCGGCGCCTCCCATCACTCGGATCTGCCGTTTCCGTTTCCAACCTTAAAGATTCAGGATGAAGCGGGAGAATGGCAACCGCTGGACGTCACCGTGGGCGCGCCTGC